>Ga0123337_10003339_pt1 | contig 17208 bp, 14 predicted proteins | sample frozenSSSSmetaG_FD_89792 | JGI IMG/M metagenome (GOLD analysis project Ga0123337, IMG submission 89792) | Glacier valley bacterial and archeal communities from Borup Fiord, Nunavut, Canada, to study Microbial Dark Matter (Phase II) -... | ecosystem: Environmental > Aquatic > Freshwater > Ice >... | reverse complement strand
TTCGACGGGAATAATGCGATCTAAAACCGCAATCGTGCCGTAATGCGAGGCGCGCAAATTTTCGGCGACCAAACCGAGTGAGTCGTTTTCAAGCGCAGTCGGCGCGCTTTGCACCAGTTGTCCGGCGGTGACGAAAGGCATGAGAAATCAAACGGAAAAATCAAAAGCGCGCCGCGAAAAATTCGGCGCGCAAATAAAGAATAATGAACACAAAGTATAGCGCAATACTGGGCTAATAAAGCTTCAAATGATTTCAAGATAATCGTTATCAGGCAAGGCGGGAAACGGCGCGGTCGGCAAAGTTTGGTACCAAAACGCGACGCTGGAAATATCATCTTGCAATGGCAAATAACGCATGCCTTCGCGCCAACCCAAAGCTTGAATCGTGACGCGCAAATTTTCCTCAAAACGAATCGGATCGGGCACATGCCAGCGATACATTCCAAAACGCTGTTGCGCCTGATACAAACCATCGGGGCGAATTACTTGCGGCATTCCCGCATACGGCGTGCAGTACTCCTGATAGCCAATGCCCGGCACATCGAAGTTGTAGCAGCCGCCGAAATAATCTTCGGTTCCCGTCCCGCAAATTGTGGGATATTCGCCGTCGCCATCGATGAAAAATTTAATCTCGCCTTCGCCCCACCAGCCGTTGTTATTCACGCCCCACGTCATATAAGTACCGGCATAATGTCCGCGACCTTGAACGCCATCGAGCATCACAAAATCTTCTTTATAAGGCAAAGGATTGGTGCGGCGAAACTGCGCGTGAAAGTACGCAGCATCTTCATCAACCGGCGCGAGCGCGTAATTGATCTGGTAATACCAAACCATCTCCTGAGTACTCCGGTTCTCGATTGTCATGCGACAACGCTCGCGAAACGGCATCGGCCAGTAGCAATTAAACGCTGCCTGACCGGGATTATTGCAAACCATTTGTGAAGTCAACTGGAAATGCTTTTTCCATGGATTGCAGAAGAAATCCCCAATCGGACATTCAACCGAAGGTTGTTCCTGATCGTCCCAGTAAATCCGCAAAATGCAATGGCGCGGATGATACGCGCCAGCCATCCACATACTCTGAATTGCGCCCGGCCCAGCAATATCAGCGAGCATTAAAGTTTCGCCAGACGCTACGGCAATAGAAGGCGAAATCTTCCAGCCTTTACCTAAATCGCGCGCGGGGCCAGCTCCGGTTCCTTCGGTCGCCATACCGCCCTGGCCTTTTTCGCCGGTTCGGTTTTCCGGCGAAATCGAGCGGCTTTTGGCAGTAGAAAGCAACGGCAGAGTACTCATGTCACAGATTAAACCATTGAAATTATTCATAGCTCAAAACTTGTTTTAGAATCGGTTCGATAACATCAGCCATGCGCATAAAGCCAACATCAGTAGGATGAACTCCGTCCACAGTACCCTCGCCATCATCACCCAGCAATTTTGCTCCGTCTACGTAATATAAGTTCTGCATTCCAGAGGCTAAAAGCCTTTGGTAAATATCGCGCAAAGCTTCATTCTTTGGAGCGGAAGAATTAACGTTGGACGTGCGAATCCATTCGACGACATAGGTAATGTTTTCTACCAGCACAATCGGAGTACCTGGCCTCGCGTTTCGCAGCATTTGAACCAAAGGCTCCATGCGCTGAAGAGTTAAAGGTAACTCAAGATTCGGCAAGCAATCAATCAGAAAAACAGAAGGCTCAATTTCAGCGAACAACGTAGCTACTTCCGGCTCGGCTCGGCCGTTGCCTGAAAAACCGAGGTTAATAACCGGACAATTAAGCTTCCTACCTAAGATTGCTGGATAAGCCATACCCGGACGCGAAGCGCAGCCGCCTTGCACAATGGAGGTACCATACACACAAATCGATTTTTCTTCGCGCGGTTCGAAACGCAAACTCGCACCTTCATCGATCCCGACTTTTACTTCGCTTACGCCGTTATACAAAGGAAGATACAGCAAGTACTCGCGTTCAATCGGCTCGCTGCCATGATGATTAATTTCCTGTAACAACACAACTTCGTTTTCAGGGAATTGCGTAGGTCGTCCAATGCCAACCCAGCGCCAGCAGTTATCATGACGCACGTATAAATCTAATCCGCTTACGCCGGTTGCGGCCATGTGATCCATACCCAGCGCTTCATTACGCAAAGTCCAGCGCGCGGAAACTTGCGTGGCATTTGTAAAAAAGCGCGCGAGTACTCCGGCGCTGTTGCGGCTGAGATCCCAGACAGGCTCGCGCACTAATTCCTGCGCGCGATTGGGCAAGCGGCAAAACGCATCCGATTCTTCCGGCCAAGCTAAACCTTCTACTTCCGGAGTACTCAGGTTGTGCCAGGCTAAACCATCTTCGACAACAGGTAACTTAAAGTTCGGGTCTAACTCGGAAATTGATTTCTTCATCAGTTAACTTCTTACTTAGATTCAATTTTAGATAACCCGTTCAGGTAAGGTCGGAGTACTTCGGGAATCGTAACGCTACCATCGGCGTTCTGGTAGTTTTCCAATATAGCTGCAAAGGTGCGCCCGACAGCTAAACCACTACCATTCAATGTATGGACGAACTCCGGTTTTCCAGCTTTACCATTTTCATCTAACGGGCGGTAGCGAATGTTAGCTCGGCGCGCCTGAAATGATTCAAAATTCGAACAGGAAGAAATCTCACGGTATTCATTCGCGTGCGGAAACCACACTTCCAGGTCGTAAGTTTTAGCTGCCGAAAAACCAATGTCGCCCGCACACAAACTCATGGTTTTATGCGGCAAGTTTAGTAACTCTAAAATCGTTTCCGCATCGCGTCGCAAAGCTTCTAACTCATTGAAAGAATTCTCCGGCGTGGTGAACTTTACTAACTCGACTTTATTGAATTGATGAACGCGAATGATACCTCGCGTGTCGCGCCCGGCGCTACCAGCTTCGCGGCGGAAGCAAGCGGAGTACGCCGAGTACTTAATCGGTAGCTCAGAAGCTTCTAAAATCTCGTCGCGGTGGTAGTTTGTAACTGGAACTTCGGCGGTGGGAATCAGCCACAAATTTTCGTCCTTAATTTCGTATGCATCCTCTCCAAATTTAGGAAGCTGTCCAGTCCCAATCATACATTCTCTTCGCACCAAAAACGGCGTGAGAATTTCTTCATAACCGTGACGCGAAGTGTGAATATCCAGCATGAACGAAATCAAAGCGCGTTCGAGTTTGGCACCCGCGCCTTTCAAAACATAAAAGCGCGAGCCGCTGATTTTTACGCCGCGTTCAATATCCAGAATGCCCAGATTTTCGCCGATTTCCCAGTGCGGTTTTGGCTCAAAATCGAATTGTCTGGGTTCGCCGAATTTTCCAACTTCGACGTTTTCGTCAGCGCTTTTTCCATCAGGCGTACTCACATGTGGGACATTCGGTAATTCAAATAGAAGACTTTCTAGGGTCCATTCGCTCTCTCGCACTTTATATTCGACTTCAGCAATCTGAGAACCGATGTGCTGTCCTTCGGCAATTAGACCACCTACATATTCGCCAGTTTTTTTTAATTTAGCGACTTGAGTAGAGATTTCATTACGCTTTTTTTTCAAGGTTTCGACTTCAAGCAAAGCTACGCGTCGTGCACCAGAGTACTCAAGCACTTTCTCAATCAGGGCATTAACAGTCGAGTCACCACGACGTGCAAGTGCGGTTATAATTTCGCTCGGATTGTGACGAAGGGTTTTAATATCGATCATAGCGCCAAAGTTTTAACAGAATTCAATCTTCAGCGTGCTCGCGTTTTTCCTTGGCTCGCAGCGAAGTCGCAATCAAGCGCTCCATCATCGCGCGCACGTCCGGGTCTTCGATTTCTTCTGTGATGGCGTGGGCGCGTTGCCACATTTCGTCATTCGGGTCGGGCTTGGCGTCGCGCGGCAAAGGCGCAACGGCGGGAAAAGTCGGATCTTCCCAGTTTGGCTTGAGCGCGCCGACTTTGATACCTTGCGGCGGCGTGACATAGCAGCGGATTTTCTGGACAATCGGCTTGCGCAAACGCCCATTCATGCGCGCGATAATGCGCGCCTGGTGGAAATGCAGTTCTTGCGTCCATTGCGGCGAGCGGGCGCGCACGCTGAGCGTTCCGTTGCGAAATTTGTCGGCCATGGTGTGGCGCGCCATGGTTTCACCGACGATTTCAGGCCATAACTCGACCGCCATTTGCTCGAGTACTTTGCCCCGCCAGCCCCGCGCGTCCAACACATCGTTTACGATATTGCCGACTGCATCCATGATTACTCGCTCATTTTACCGCGTCTGAAAGAACCGAGACACAACCCGCGTTGACGTTCAACTGCAAAGTTATCCACAGGTAGGGATAAAACTATGGATAAGTTGTGATTATTGTGTTTCAACCAGCAAATCCGTACGGATTTCGGCGTTTTGAGCGTTTGTTTCGTCTGGTAATTCGCTTTCCAATGGCGTTTTTTCGCGTTTTAAGCGGCCTTCTACGACATGGAAAACTTTTGACGGCACATTTTCCAGAAAGCGCTCGTCCGTCGCCGTGAGGACGCTCTGAGGGAATTTTCGCGCTTCTTCCAAAACCAGCTCTCGGCGTGTGGAATCGAGTTCGCTAAGCGCGTCGTCCAAAAGCAAAATCGGCGGCTCGCCGGTTTCTTCACGAACCCAGTGCGCGAGCGCGATTTTCGTGGCCAAAACCGCCAATCGCTGCTGGCCCTGCGAACCGTAGCGGCGCAAATCCATTTCGTCGAGCGAAAAAATCAAATCATCGCGGTGCGGGCCGGAAGCGGTTGTGCCGCGCCGCGCATCGGCTTCGTGATCGGCATCGAGCGAAGCCGTGAGCTGAGTACTCCAGTCGCCTTCCGAATCTAAACTTTCCAGATTCTTGGGCAACTTGATTCCTGGCGCGTATTGGATGGCGAATTTTTTATCCAGCCCGGAAAGTTTGCGATGCGTTTCATCGGCGAGCGGCTCCAGTTCCCGCAGAAATTGCGCGCGGGCCGCGAGTACTCTGGCTCCCGAAGAAACCAGTTGTTGATTCCATTCGCGCATCGCTTCAGGGTCGGGAGCCGGAGTACTCTTGCTGTAGCGGCTGCTGAAACGCGCGTCGAGATACTGCTTCAAAAGCGCGTTGCGCTGCTGTAAAGCGCGGCGATAACGCGCGACTTCCGTGAAATGCTGCGGGCGGGCTTTTCCCAGTTCGGTGTTGAGAAATCGGCGGCGCTCGCCCGGTTCGCCGTCAATCAAAACCAAATCATGCGGGAAAAACGCCACGACCTGCAACTGTCCGAGCCAACTGGAAAGCTGCGATTGCGGCACGCCTCCGACTTTCATTTCCCTGGAAATTGCGTTGCCGGACGTGCGCCAGGAGTACTCCAATCGCCGCTCTTCGCGACGTTCGCCAGAAAGTTCGATCTGCGCTGACAAGCGCGTTTCGCTTTGATTCCAGCGAATCAGTTCGCGGTCGCGCTCGACAAGCGGAGATTTCGTCGTCGCCAAAACGCACAACGCTTCCAGCAAATTGGTTTTGCCTTGCCCGTTGTCGCCGATGAGCGCCACCAAACCTTCGGGCAGTTCCAATTCCTGCGATTCGTAATTGCGGAAGTTTTGCAGGCGGAGAAAGCGAACAATCATGAAATTGTAGGGACACGGCGTGCCGTGTCCGGCATTTGTATCCAAATGTAATTTAGGCGCGGACACGGCACGCCGTGTCCCTACAATTTCTGTTTTTTACACTTGCATCGGCATCACGACATACAAAAATCCTTCGCTATTCGAAGGACGCAAAATGCCGGGATTCAACGCGCCTGTCAGTTCGAGCGCGACTTGCTCGCTGTCCATGATGCCCAAAACTTCGACCAGATAGCGCGCGTTGAAGGCGATGGTGATGTCTTCGCCGTCCATCGAAACCGGAACTTCCTCGAAGGCTTTGCCGACATCAGAACTTTCCGCGGTCATTTCCACCAGATTTCCCTTCGTCGTCAAAATCGCTTTTTCCGCGCTGCCTTTAGCCACGATGTAAACGCGGCGCACGGCGTCGAGAAGTTGGGCGCGGTCGAAATGGATTTTGCGCTCGGCGTTTTTGGGAATGACTTTGTCGTAGTTGGGAAATTGGCCGTCCAGCAAACGCGAAACGAGCGTGACATCGGCGGTCTGGAATTGCGCCTGCGACGCGCCAAAGCGAATCTGAACTGTGTCGTCACTGGAATTCTTGAGCACGCGTTCAAGTTCAATCAGCGGCTTAGCGGGGATAACAGCGGAGATGGGAGTACTCAGCTCCTGCCCGATGGCGGCTTGCTTCCATGCCAGGCGATGGGTGTCGGTGGCGACGAGCGTGAGGTTCGAGCCGCGCGCTTCGAAGAGTACTCCCATCAGGAGCGAGCGGGTTTCTTCCTTGCTGGCGGCGAAGGTCGTCATGTGCAGCATGTCTTTGAGCGTGCCTTGCGGAATCGTGATGTCGATGCCGTCGGTCACTTCCGGGACGACCGGATAATCTTCTGCCGGCAGGCTGAGAATTGTGTAATCGCTTTTGCCGCAGCGCACCGCAACTTTGCCGTCTTGAGATTCCAAAGTGACTGGCGCATCCGGCAGCTTGGAAACCACGTCCGCCAGCAAATGCGCGGGGACAGCGGTCGCGCCGTTTTCGCCGACAGCAGCGGGGATAACGCAGCGAATGGCGGTGTCCAAATCGGTGGCGGTAAGGCGCAGTCGGTCATCTTCGGTTTCCAAAAGGACGTTCGCCAAAATCGGCAGGGTGTTGCGGCTCGAAACCGCGCGTCCGGCGACGCCCAGTGCATTGGCCAGGTAACTTCTTTCGCAGGTAATTTTCATAATTGGTCTTTCAAGAATATCTTAATTTTCAAATCTCGGCTTGCTTGTTTGAGTGAATCAAAAAGTCTTCCAAACTGCTTTCAAATTCTTCTTCAAAATCAATGATTTCGTTTTCTTCCTCAAAGCCTTTTTTGGTTTGTTTTCTGAGTTATCCACACACCCACAAAAAGTGGGTGAGTGCTGTACTACTAAATATATTTAGTACTTGTAATTATTATTAGGGGTGTGGATAAGTGGATAACTCACTTTCGACACCCGTTTGAAGGCTTAACCACAAGGGTTTATGGCACTTGAAAGTTATGCACACCCCTGGGGATAAGTACTGCCACTTATCCCTGTTATCCATAGGGGTATAAAGTTTTGCGGAGTTATCCTTTCTAATCCCTATGGTTATCCATAAGTTAAAGGGATAACTTTTCGGGTGAATTTGGGCCTTGAAAGCGCTGTTCAAATGGTGCATTTAACCCCTGGCGTGAGCGCGTGAACGGATCTCAGAAATGACGTTTTTGAGGTTCGAATCTTTCTTGGTTTCCGTCTTAATTTTCTCGTAAGAATGGATGACTGTGGTGTAGTCGCGGCCAAAAGCGCGGCCAATATCCGGGTAACTCATCTGGCCCATTTCGCGCGCTAAGAACATCGCGACCTGACGCGGAAGCACGATTTCCTTGTTGCGTTTCTTGCCCAAAATATCGGCGACGGGCATTTTATAATGGTCGGAAACGACCTGAATAATGGTGTCTACGTCGATCTTAATCGGGTCGGCTTCGGCGGTCGAATAATAGCGCACTGTCTCACTTGCGAGGTCCACATTAATCTTCCGTCCATCGAGCGAAGCCATCGCCAAAAGCCGCGTTAAGGCACCTTCCAGACTGCGGATATTGGAACGGATTTTCTCCGCTAAGTACTGGAGTACTGCCGGGTCAACATGCACGCCTTCGGCCTGCGCGCGCTTTTGTAAAATGGCGATTCGGTGCTCCAAATCGGGCGGCTCCATGTAGGTAATCAAGCCCCATTCAAAGCGCGAAATCAAGCGGTTTTCCGTCAATTCCAATTCTTTGGGCGGCTTGTCCGAGCAGATTACGATCTGCTTTCCCTGGTCATACAGTGTGTTGAAAATGTGGAAAAACTCGACTTCCGTGCGCTCGGCGTTGCAGATGTATTGAATGTCATCGACCAGCCAAATATCCACGTTGCGATACATTCTTCGGAACGCCGTCATGCGATCTTCGCGGATGCAGCGCACCACTTGATACAGGAAGTTTTCGCCCGAAACGTAGACGATTTCCAAAGGCGAAGGCCGCTGCGAGTTGGCGTAATGCCCAATCGCCTGCATGACGTGGGTTTTGCCTAATCCAACGCCGCCATATATAAAGAGCGGATTATATTGGCCTTTCGCGGGCGCATTCGCCACGGCCCAGGCGGCGGCGTGCGAAACGTAGTTGCTGCGCCCAACGATGAAGTTTTCGAAGGTGTATTTCTTATTGAGCGGCGAACTGGAAAAATCTTCCAAGTCGGATAAATCGCGCACGGCGCGAGTGCGGCCCACGGATTTGCCTTCGTTTTTAGGAAGCGCGAATTTATCGGATTTAGGCGGTGCAGGCGGCTGGTTTTCGCGAATCGGCGAAGTATCGATTTCTTCTTCAGCCGGAGTACTCCGTGGGCGCGGTTCGGATCTGCCCACGACGTTGGTGTCTTCAGCCGGAGTACTCATACTGTCGGAAAGCGCGCCGGGCGTCATTTCCGATGGCGAAATCTGGAAAGCGAGAACAATCGGTTTGCCCAGAAATTGTTCGAGCGTTTCTTCGATGCGCTTGCCGAAGCGCCGCACCAGCCAGTCTTTAACGAAGTCCGATGGCGCGCTTAAAACCATACGATCATCGAGCAGTACAGCGGGTTTAATGTGGCGCAGGTAATTGTTGTAGGCGGGCGCGGAAAGCTCGCTTTGCAAGACGTTCATCACTTCTTGCCAGGCGGCCTGCATCATTTCCGGCGGCTGATTATGGGCCGAGCCGGAGTACTCGGCTTCACTATCAACTTCGGAATAATCGGTATCAGAGTACTCCGCGTCGGTCATTTTTGGGGAAAAAGTGCTGACCTCGCGTTCGCTAAAGCGCGATTGAAGCGACAGGTCGAGTTGTCCCTGAGAACCGGTTGGTTCGTTGTTTTGATCGTCCGCCGAAGCGTCGGAGAAAGGCGCTGAGGAATTTTTCATCGTGTCAACGAATAGTTTTCCATAGACTTATCCATAAGTAGGGATAAGTTGTGACAAAGTGCCAACGCCGGGCTGCGGTGAAGGGAATAAGCGGCGCTTATAGAGATGTTATGGAGAGAAATTCTCTCGCTTGGAAAAATCTTAAATTATAAAGAAAAGAAGTAAATCTTGAGTCGATGCAGCTGAATTTTTGCGGCTTGAAAAAATCAAATCAAAAAACCAAATCGGAGTCAGGCCAGCGCTTAAAAGCGCTCGACTTCGGGAACGTGATGAAGGATTATAGCACGAAAAGCGGACGCGAAAAGCGAACTTTTTTCGCCATTTGGGAATTATTAAGGAAATGAAATACCGGCCAGAAAGCCGATTTGTGAATGCCGGTGTTGCGCGCATTCGTGCGCGTGTTAGACTGGACGACGCTTTTTTAACCACGAACGAATGTGCTTTTTGAACTTGTTTTTACGTTGTTTTTACGGAAAAAAGTTGATCCAATTATTCGGAAGCGATTCGATGGAAATTGTTTGAAGGAGAAGTTTTTGTGAAACGTACTTATCAGCCACACAAGCGCCGTCGCGCGCGCAAGCATGGATTTCGGGGCCGTATGGCCACACGTGGCGGTCGCGCGATTATCTCGCGTCGTCGCAGCGAAGGCCGTCGTAAATTGACGCAGGTATAGAACGAGCTTTGAGAAAATCGAAGAGCCGGTAAGAAATTGAGAGCGGGAAATTTATCCATCAAATAAATTTCCCGCCTCAACGGTTTTACTTCAATTGTTTTTAGTGACATTTCTTCAGTTGTCTTCTTCAATCGTTTTTTGCTCATGCTGCCTCGCGCTCAACGACTGACGACTCGCGAATTCGCCGTTGTTTTCGATAATGCCAGAGTACTCCGGCATCCACTTTTGCAATTGCGTTGTTATCGGCGCGCCGAACAAAAATTGAAGTCGCCAAAAAGAGAAACTTGCGCCGCATTTGTCGCTCCTAAAAAGCTGGGAAATGCGGTTGTCCGAAATGCCATTCGGCGTCGAGTGCGCGAACGCTACCGAATTTTGCGCGCGGAAGCGATGCAATTGCAGCCTTGGAACGCGGCGTTGGAAAATTGCGATCTGGTTTTTCTGACGACAGCACAATGCGCAGCGGCTACCAGCGAGCAAATCGATGAATCTTTAATTGCTTTATTGAAGCGCGCTGCGAGAAATTAGTATTCAGACAATACACATTTCAAAAACCGAGTTGCCGGAAAATGTCGCAAGCGCGAAAAAGAATTCTGAGCTTATTGATAGCCGGAGTACTCGCGTTAATTTTATAAACGGAATTGACGACATTTTTTTCGGCTCACTTGAATGCCTCACCGATTGATTCATTGATTGATTCATTTGCTTCTCAGGCTCGCTTTAAGTTCAATCCGTTTCTACCAACGCACTTTTTCGTCTTGGACGCCGCCGTCGTGCCGTTTTTTCCCGACCTGCTCGCATTATACTTACGAGGCGCTCGAACGATTCGGATTGCTTCAAGGTCTTTGGCTGGGTGCAAAACGCATTGGCCGCTGTCATCCCTGGCATCCGGGCGGTTACGATCCGGTTCCGCCCGCGCAGGCTCAGCCGGTCGAAACCGAGTCTGTCGAAACCGATGGGAAGTTGAAACCAGACAAGTTGAAACCAGAAAAACCACAAACGGACGCGAATCAAATGCATTCGCGTTCTCGAGATTTCAGTCACAAGGATTTGGATGAACAATAAGCGCTCGTCATTCGAGCAAATGGTGCTGGTCGCGCTGCTGTCTTTTAGCGCGTTTTGGATCTGGAATAAATTCTACGGCCCGCAGCAAATCACAGGTGTTCCACCGCGTGCAGCTTTGACTTTGAGCAAAGCGTTTGAAGGTCTCGAACCTGCGACCGAAAAACTGCCGACTGCAAAGCCAGCTACAAAGCCAGTTGTAAAGCTGACTGAAAAAGCGGCTTCCGCGCAAATCGCCGATTTGCAAAAGAAAATTGAAGTCAATAAAAGCGACGAATACGCGATGTGGGCGCATTTGCGCGTGGGGCTATTGCAGCAATATGTTTTGCGCAATTCCATTCAAGCGCGCGAATCTTACGATTTCGTCATCAATCGCCACAAAACCGAGCCGGTCGATGCGCAAGCGTTGTATCAAAAAGGCGATTTGCTGTGGCGCGAAGCCACGCTCGGCAAAAGCGATTCGGGCAAAGGCGGGAGTACTCCGCTGACCGCCACGCAGGTGGAAGCTCTCAAAACCGAAGCGGTTCACGCTTTGGAGCAAATTCCCACGCGCGGACGCGGCCATCAAGCGTTTCTGGACACGAAAATTTTTGCGCCCGACGCCGCTTCGCACCGCGAGGGAAACCCGCTCGATTTGCCCAAAAAGTGGGAAGAACTTTCTCTGACGCAGTTGAGAGGCGAATCGCAAACGCCCGGCACGCGCGGCATTCTTTCGCGCGTGAACGAATATTATTCGCCCACGCCGCTGTATAAAATCTTCGATAGCGTCGTCAAATGGTATGGCCAGCAGCCGCTGTATTCCTACGGTTTGGCGCTGATTACGCTGGCGATGGTCACGCGTATCGTGATGCAGCCTTTGATTAAAAAGCAGTACGATAGCATGAAAGGCATGTCTTTAATTGCGCCTGAAATGAAGAAAATTCAGGACAAGTACAAAGGCAAAACCGATCAGGCGGCGCAAGTCAAGATGATGCAGGAGATTCGCGCGCTGCAAAAAGCGCACGGCGTGAATCCGATGGGCTGCGGCCTTTCGATGATTATCCAGATGCCGGTGTTTTTCTTTTTCGTGCTGCCGCTGATTAACCATTATCAAGCGCGCATGGAACTCGATCACGCCAGTTTCGGCTGGATTAAATCGCTCGCGCATCCCGACATTCCCTTGCTGGCTTTATACGCGATTTCGATGTTCATTTCGGTGCGCTTGTCGTCCACGCCGCCCGCCGATGAACAGCAAAAGCAGATGCAGAAAATGACGACTTTGATGTCGCCGCTTTTCGCGCTCTTTTTGTGGAGTTATCCGTCCGCCTTTATTTTGTACTGGATTACTTATAACGTGCTGTCGATGTTTTTCCAGTGGCGCATGATTAAAAAAGCCGATCCCAACAAAGATTTAGTGAAAACTTTGCTGGGAACTGCGCCCGAAGGCGCGCTCGCGAGTACTCCGGTTGCGGCGGCTTTGCCGTCTCGACCAAATTCGGGCAAGAACAAAACGGGAAAAACCGAAGTTGTAGCGTTGGAAAAAGAGTCGCCGTTTGAAGCGCTCAATGGCGCTGCAAATGAAACTTTGAACGGCGACTTAAACGGCGCTGCGAAAAACGGGACGTCCAAAAACGGCGCATCCGGCAGCACGTCCGGTTCGCAGCGCGCGCGCCGCCGTCGGCGCTAAGTTTGAAGTTGTGTTTTTGAAGTTGGCGTTTTGAAGTTGTTTTTGAAGTGAATTTTCCGGCGCGATTTTCAAAAATTCAGTTCCAGGTAATTAAGGGAAAATATGGCAGATAAGACATTCAGCCCCGTGCGCGCCCGCGCTGCTTCCGTTGAAGCGGCGGTTGCGCAAGCATTGCAGATGACCGGCGCGAGCCGCGAGGAAGTCGAGATCGAAGTTTTGGAAGAAACCGCCGCTGGCGCGGTCGTTCGCATTGCGCCCATCGGGACTTTGAATCCGAAAATTGAAAATACTGCCAGCGTTGAAGAAATTCCAGCTCCAGTTGAAGTTGCAAATGAAGTTGAAAACGAGTCGGAAAGTACTCCGGCTGCCGAAATTGAAGCCGATGAAGTTCAAGAAGAAGCGGTCATTCCGTTTGAAGATGTGGCAGACGATTCCTCAATCGAGGAATTGAAAAGCGATGCTGTTGATTCCATCGAAAGTGAAAACCTGGAAAGTGAAGACCTCGAAAGCGAGATTGCAGACCAGAGTACTCCGGTTGCCGTCGAAGCCGAAAGCGCAGCGCCTGCGATTCGCCTGGCTTCTGCGGAAGTGATCGAACACGCACGAGTACTCGCGCAGGAAATGCTGGAGCGCATGAGTTTGGAAGCCGAAGCCAAAATCGCCGATTTGCCGGCGTGGTGCCTGCCGACTTCGCACGATAAATCCGAGCGCGTGCGCGATGTGCCTCGCGCATTTTTGCAAATCGAAGGCGAAGATGTCGGCATTTTGATCGGCAAGCACGGCCAGACTTTGCAATCGTTTCAATACCTTCTGAACCTGAGTTTGAACAATACGACGGAATCCGAAGAAGCCAGCGAAGAAGGCGTGCGCAACGGCGGAGTACACGTCATTGTGGATGCGGGCGATTATCGCGGACGCCGCGCGGAAGCGCTCAACCGCGCCGCGCACGAAGCCGCCGAACGCGCCAAGCGCGACCGCCGCGCCATTCGCATGGAACCGATGCCCGGCCACGAACGGCGTTTGGTGCATCTCGCTTTATACGACGACAAGGAAATCACCACTTCCAGCGATGGCCGCGAACCGTGGCGTCGCGTGGTCGTGACGCCCGCAGGCATGCGACCGGAACGCGGGAGCAGCGATGAGCGTGGCGGAAACGAGCGTTCGGGCGGATATAATCGCGGCGGACGCGGCGGCGGAAATGGAAATGGCGGCAATCGCGGTGGAAACGAGCGTCCGGGCGGCGGTCGCGGTGGCAGTTCCGTCGGCGGACGCAGCGGCGGTTTCAATTCCAATTCCGGCAGCGCCGGTGGCGGTCGGAGAAGTTATAATTAAGGTCTTGACGTTCAAGATTTTGTTGACTTTAGGCGTTTAATTCCCTTTCATGAAAGCCGTTCTCCCGACATTTGGAAAAGCCAAAGCTAAGCAGCAAACGCCGACGTGGCGCGAGTTGCTGCAACTGCGGCCCGTGCGCAATCCGGGATTGGAATGGGAAGAAGAAGAAGGCCGCGTGGTTTTGCATATTCGCCATTTTGAAAAGCGAAACTGGAAAATGCGCCTGGTGAATTTGTTGATTTCCATGCCGGATAATCGGCGCATCGTTTTAGATGCCATCGGCACCGATGTCTGGCAGATGACGGACGGACAAAATACGCTGGGCCGCATCGCTAAAAGTCTGGCCGAGAAATACAAGCTTTCACCGCGCGAAGCCGAACTGTCGTTGCAGCAGTTTTTCAAAGAATTGGGCCGGCGCGGTTACGTCGGATTTTTAACCGAAGACGATTCGCAAGCAAATAAGCAACAATTGAATAAGCCGCAACTCAATAAGCAATCGAGCGAAGCACAGAGTACTCCGCAGCCTGGCAAGCGGAAAAGGAAATAGCGTATGGCGACCATGAATTCCAATCCGGCTAAAACTGAACGGCAGATTTCCCTGCCGTTTTCGCAGGCGTTCAAAATCGCGCTGCGCAACATCACGATTCGTCTGGGGCGCGCCATGATTACCGGCGCAGGCACCATGCTCGGCATCGCGTTTTTGATGAGCGTTTTCACGTCCGCCGCGATTCAGCAGGCCAAAGGCATTGAAATCCAAGTCGAGCAGCAGCAGAAAAATACCTGGCTGGTCGTGATGAGCTTGATGGTGTCGGTTGTCGGCATCACCAACGCCATGCTGATGAGCGTGACCGAGCGTTACAAAGAAATCGGCACCATCAAATGTTTGGGCGCGCTGGACAATTTCATTATTAAATTGTTCCTGATCGAATCGGCGTTGCTGGGCTTTTTCGGTTCGTTGATTGGCTCGGTTTTGGGCATGGGATTCATGCTCCTGACCGGCGTGGGAGTACTCGGCACCATCAATTGGCCGGGGCTTTTGCTGCAAATGCTGATGTGCATCGCCATCGGCACAACTTTGAGCGTGGTCGCCGCCATTCCGCCCGCGATGCAAGCGGCGAAAATGCAGCCCGCCGACGCAATGCGCACCGAGATTTAAGTTGTTGCTTTTAAAGTTGTATTTTTAAGTTGTATTTTAGTGTTTACACTTTCCAAAATTCAGATTTAATTGGCGAACAGGAGTACTTTCCTCATGGCAAGCGATCAAACCGAAGCAGTTGGCGATGTAATGGGCGCGCAGGTAATCACGGGCGGCAACGGCGGTGGAAACGGAGCAGGCGCTCCTGAAGCTGCTTCCAACGGTGTAGAAACCGATTACTCCGGCCAGGAAAGCGTGGTGCGCGTGCGCGGCGTCACGCGCACTTACGACATCGGCGGCACTTCCGTTCACGCTTTGCGCGGCGTCGATATCGACATCAAGCGCGGCGAGTACATCTCGATCATGGGCCCGTCCGGTTCGGGCAAGAGTACTCTCTTCAACATGGTCGGCGGTTTGGACAAGCCGACAGACGGCACGGTTTTCATCGACGAAGTCGATATCGCCCAGCTCGACGCTTTTGAACTGGCGTGGATGCGCTGCCGCAAAATCGGCTACATCTTTCAAAGCTACAACCTGATTCCGGTTATGACCGCTTTGGAAAACATCACTTTGCCGATGATCTTCGCCGGTCGCGACCTCGATTATCAGATGGAAAAAGGCCGCAAGTTGATGGAAGCTGTGGGCATCGCGCACCGCATGCACAACAAGCCGAGCCAGCTTTCCGGCGGACAGCAACAGCGCGTCGCGATTGCTCGCGCTCTGGCCAATGATCCCGCGATTATTCTGGCCGATGAACCGACCGGAAACCTCGACCAGAAAACCGGCATGGAAATCATCGAACTCTTGAAGCGCCTCAACCGCGAAAGCGGCGTGACGATAATCACCGCGACTCACGATGACAAAATGCTGGACGTTTCCGACCGCATCGTGTGGATTTCCGATGGCAAAATCGCCCGCATCAAAAACCGCAATGAAGTAGACATCACGCTGGGAACAGTCGAAGGCGAAGTTTAAAATCTGTCCCCGCGAACCGCGAGCGTCAGCGACCGGCTCAAATTTAATTCAATTGTAATCTCCAAACAAAAAGCGCCCGCGAAATTTCGCGGGCGTTTTTTGTTGTCTTCAATGCTTAGATGTTCTCATTCAACTTCACACCCGCGTCATTCCGAGCCTGCGAGGAATCTATTCGCAATTTTCGTCTGTTATTGAAGTTGCTAAAGCGTCACAATTTCTCATTCTAAATTTGGCAAAAGATCTGATGGCAAATTTCAATTGCGAATAGATTCCTCGCAGGCTCGGAATGACGAGCTTTGAAATTCAAAATCATTCAACATTCCCATCCACCAATCGCTCGAAAAACGTGATGATATTTCCCGCCGGATCAACCAGCACAAACTCGCGCGTGTCCCACGGTTTTTCCTGCAAAGTTCCATTGGGGTGAACCGCGCCAGCCGCCTGGCATTTCTCAAAAAGCGATTGCACATTTTCCACTTGAACGCGGCAGCCGGTATTTTCGGCGATGTGCCTTTCGGCGCATTGCCACAAATGAATTTCGATTTCACCCGAACTCGCGTCGCCAATCGTAAACGCCGCGTAATCCTCGACCTGAAAGCGCGTTGGAAAACCCAGGTTCGCATAGAACGCCAGGGAAACCGATATATCCTGTGCCGCCAGTACCGGCACGGCGGCCACAAACCGAGTACTCCGGTCTTCTAAATTTGTATTCATATTCTTAGCTCCATTTTACTTGCAAACCAATCAATCCCGCGAAATACGCGGCTTGAAACGGCTCGACAATCGCGCCTTGCAGATTCTCAATATTGACCTGCAAACCGACTACATCCGAGCCGCAAAAATCCGTGTCTTGCAATTTCGCGAAACTCATTTGCGCGTCTCGTAAATCGCAATTTTGAAAAATCACGCCGCGCAAATCGGCTTCTTGAAAGTCGGCACCGCGCAAATTACAGTTTTCAAAACGAACCGACTGGAAATGCGCAAAGCGAAACTGCGCCAGAGACGCGTTGCATTCGCGAATCAGAGTACTCCCAATATGCGCTTCATTCATCTGCCATCCAACCAAACGACACGAATCCAATTCCACGCGATGCAAGATCGCTTTGCGCCAAACGGCGTTGGCGAAATCGCAGTTTTTGCCGGTAAAATCGCTCCAATCAACTTCTGGCAATTCGCTTTTGGAAAAATCCACGCGCTCGAAGGCGCAGCGCGAAAAAGCCACGCGGCGCGCGCTGTGGCCGGAGTACTCGCGTTCGCTGATTTCCAGATCGCTGTAAGAAGTGTCGTCTTCAATAGCATCAAACGGCAATTCATCGGCGAAGCGATTGAGCGTTTTCGGCGGGCGAGGCGGCTG
>Ga0123337_10003338_pt1 | contig 17214 bp, 17 predicted proteins | sample frozenSSSSmetaG_FD_89792 | JGI IMG/M metagenome (GOLD analysis project Ga0123337, IMG submission 89792) | Glacier valley bacterial and archeal communities from Borup Fiord, Nunavut, Canada, to study Microbial Dark Matter (Phase II) -... | ecosystem: Environmental > Aquatic > Freshwater > Ice >... | reverse complement strand
TCACCGGCCAGTTCGATGTGCTTTATGACGAGGGCAAGACCGCACCCAAGGTGATGGCGATCTGCCTGCACCCCTTCGCGGTCACCGCACCCTCGCGCGCCAAATATCTGCGGCGGGCGCTCGAACATATATTGGGCCATTCCGGCGTCTGGCAGGCCACGGCCGGCGAGATCGCCGACTGGTACTATGCGAACTATTACGGCAAGCGCGTGCCGGCGCCGGCCCTCGACCAGGAGCAGGCGGCATGAGCGGGCTTCCCTCCACCTATAATGACGTGGTGGTCGATCCGGTGACCCGCATGGATCACGGGCTCTTCAAGTTCTCCGCCTATCCGGACCGCCCCCCGCTGGCCTGGCCGAACGGCGCCAAGATCGCCATCGCCGTGGTCATCACCGTCGCGGCCGGCGATGTGCTGTCCAATCCGACCAACCTGATCGGCTTCACCCATCGCGACTATGGTCCGCGGGTGGGCCTGTTCCGGTTGATGGGCATTCTCGACGACCTGGGCATCAAGGCAACAGTGCCGCTGAGCGATGCGCTGCTGACGCGCTCGCCACGCGTGGCCGAGGAAGTGCTGAAGCTCGGCTGGGAGATTGCAGGCCATGGCGAAAAGGCCAATCTCGGCCTCAACTCGACCATGAGCGAAGCCGATGAGCTGGCCTATATCGAAGCCTCCCGCGCGGCGTTGCTGGCCGCGACCGGAATAGCCCCGCGTGGCTGGCTGGGACCGGGCAATAGCGAATCCTCGCACACGCTCCACCTGCTGGCGGGCGCGGGCTATGACTACACGCTCGACTGGGGCAATGACGACCAGCCCTATGACTTCATCGTGCCTAAGGGCCGGCTGTCGGCCCTGCCCTATAGCGTGGAAACCTCGGACGCCGCCGTGGTGCAAGCACAAAGCCATACGCCCTGGGAATATGAGCAGGCCCTCGCCGATCATCTCGAAGGGCTGCTGGCGGACAGCAATGGTTCGGTCATGACCCTGGGCCTGCAGGCCAATGTGTCCGGCCAACCGTTCCGGGCGAAATATATCCGCAAATTCCTCGAAACGGCCGCAGCCACTCCGGGTGTGTGGTTTGCCACCGGCTCGGCGATCATCGACGCCTATCGGGCGGGATAGGTCGGGCGCAAGCTGCCAACCGCTAGACGCCACCACGGCCCGGTGCCATGCGCTGAAACACGCCATCCCGCTTGACCACGGCGTGGTAGAGCGCCGCGCCAATATGCAGAATGATGAGGCCGATCAGCGGGATGCGCAGGGTGGCGTGGATCTGCTTGGCGGTTTCGGCCAGGCTGTCCGACCGTGGCGCGAGGCGCGGGAAGCCCAGGCTGTCGAAGACCTCCAGCGGAAAGCCGCCGGCGGTGACGCGGATATAGCCCGAGATCGCCATGCCCAGCAGCAGGCCATAAAGCAGCCAATGCGTCACCTCGGCCACGATGCGCTGCATGTGCGGCACGCTTGCGGGCAAAGGCGGGGGCGGGTTGAGCAGCCGATAGGCCAGCCGCAAGGCGACGAGGATAAGGATCACCACGCCGATATTCTTGTGAAACAGGAACAGCGGATCCTGCAGTGAGCGCTCGATGCCGGGGCGGAGCATGGCAATGGCCACGGGGATGGTCAGCAGAACCAGTATGGCGGTAGCCCAGTGAAAGAACCGGGCCAGGGGCTTGTAGGTCAGGTGTGGGCTCATCATCGATTTCCGGGGGCTGGTATGAACCAAGGGCTTGCGGACAGCGTAATATGACATGACTGTCGTATCATAGCGCCATATGCAAAGCAGGTGACCATGAGTGATGCTGGCCTGGTGGGGCTTTTGCGCCTGCCCAAGGGGTTGCTGGGTGACCGGGGCGACCGATCAGTCAATCTGCGCTTCGCCCTGGTCTGCATCCTGCTGATGCCGGGTGTGCTCGCACTGGGTGCGGCTCTGACCGGCTCATTCATGGGCGCGGCGACCGGGCTGGTGACGTTTACGATCATGGCTGTTGTCGCGGGACTGGCTTTGAAGGCGCAATATCAGCATGACCGCCTGGGCATTGCCAATATCGTCACGCTGTTGCGCACCGCCATCATCGCGGCCCTGGCGGCCCCGCTGACCCAGCCCGGCCTGCTCGCCATGGAAGAGGCCCTGGCATGGACGGTGCTTGGCGTGGCGGTTTTTTCCCTCTGCCTGGATGGCGTGGACGGCTATTTCGCCCGCAGGCAGAAGCTCACCTCAGATTTCGGCGCCCGGTTCGATATGGAGGTGGATTCCATCTTTGCCCTGCTGCTGGCCGTACTGGCCATGCAATCGGGCAAGGCAGGCCTATGGATCTTGCTGCTCGGCGGCATGCGCTACGCCTTTCTGGCCGCGGGGCTGTTGCTGCCATGGCTTGATCGCCCGCTGCCGGAACGCTTCAGCCGCAAGGCGATCTGCGTCATCCAGATTGCCGTGCTGATCGGGCTGCTCGCGCCAATCATTTCAGGGCCCCTGTCATGGGCGCTGGCCGCTTCCGGCACGCTGCTGCTCACCTATTCGTTCGGCCGCGACGTGGTGTGGCTGGCGCGGCATCGAGCGTGAAGACGATGCGCATGGGCAGGCTCAGGACAGTACTTGCCGGGCTGGTGCTCTATGCCGTGCTGGCGCAGCCCAATCATCCCGATGCGCTGACGCCCGCCCTCTTGCTGCAGGTTCCGCTCGAATGGTTCGCCCTCGTGGCACTGTTGCTGCTGCTGCCATCCGGCAAGGTCTGGGCACATGGTGTGCGGGCCCTGCTGGTGCTCCTTCTGACGCTGCTCTCTGTGCTCAAGCTGGCGGACCTGGCCAGCTTCACCGCGTTCAACCGCGCCTTCAACCCGCTGATGGATGTGCCGCTGGCCGAGGCCGCCTTCCGGCTGGCCGGTGGTTCGGTGGGGTGGCCGCTTGCCATCACACTGGCGATTGGTGTCGTGCTGTTGCCGTTCCTGCTGGCGGGCCTGCTGTGGTGGGCGACGGGACGATTGCTGGCGGTGGATGTGTCGCGGCGGATGGGCGCGGGCGCCGGTCTGATCGGTGGCGTCGCGCTAGTGCTGCTGGGTGCCCATGTCGGGGTGGCGCGTGGGGCATGGGCCCTGCCCTTCACCCTGCCGGGCGAGAGTTTTTCCACCCGTCTTGCCATGGACCGGACGACCACGTTCCAGGCGCTTTACGCCGATCTGGCCGCCTTTGAAATCGAGGCCAGGCAGGATCCCTTCGCCGGGCAGAGCGACCTGTTTGGCCGCCTTGCGGGGCGCGATGTGTTTGTCATCTTCGTCGAAAGCTACGGCCAGACCGCCTATCGCAATCCGCTCTATGCGCCGACCCACCTGGCCCGGCTGGAGCTGGCGCAGACGAAGCTGGCTGCCGCAGGCCTGGCCATGCGCTCAGCCTGGCTGACGTCGCCGGTGGCTGGCGGCCAGAGCTGGCTGGCCCATTCAACGCTCGCCTCGGGCCTGTCCATCGACAACCAGGCGCGCTACCGCGCCATGCTGGCCAGTTCCCGGGCCTCGCTCTACCATCTGGCGCAGCGTGCGGGATATCGCACGGCCACGATCATGCCAGCCATCACCCTGCCCTGGCCCGAGGCCCGGTTCATGGGCTTTAGCGATATCTATGAAGCGGCCGATCTCGGCTACAAGGGCGACGCCTTCAACTGGACGACCATGCCCGACCAATACACGCTGAGCACGGTCGACCGGCTGCTGCCGGCAGACGGCAGGTCGGACTTTGCCATGACGGCCCTCTTGTCCTCGCATGCGCCGTGGACCCCAGTGCCGCGTCTTGTCGACTGGGACGCGGTGGGGGACGGCAGCATCTTCGACGCGAACCAGCATGTGGGTCCGCCAGGCGGCGCGGTCTGGCCCAATCAGGAGCTGATGCGCGAGCAGTACCGGCTGTCGCTCGACTATACCCTGGAGGTCGTGTTCGATTTTGCGGCGCGTCATGCTGACCGGGACTGGCTGCTCGTCATCCTGGGTGATCATCCGCCAGCCCAGACGGTTTCGGGCATCGACGGACAGGATGTGCCCATCCACATCATTGGCTCGGCGGGGTTGCTCGCAGCGTTCGATGATTGGCACTTCACCCCCGGCCTTATTCCGGGTGCGGATGCCCCTGTGTGGCCGATGAGCGCTTTCCGCGACCGGTTCATTGCCGCGCTCTCGTCGACCGGCGCCGAGATACCCGAGCCATGACGGCGCCAGCGCTTGCAGAAGAGCGCGCTGAACGACACCGCAGCCGGTGGCGGCTGGGGCTGCGACTGGCGACGCCGATTGTGGTACTCGGCCTGCTGTGGAACCTGGCCGATGGGCCGGGGGCGCTGGCCCTGCTCGGCGACCTCGACTGGACCTATATTGTGCTCGCCTTGGTCGCCGTGAACCTGCAGACGCTGGCCTCAGCCTGGCGCTGGCATTGCGTGGCGGCGCGGCTGGGGCAGGATATTTCAGTCCGCCAGGCGGTTGCGGAGTATTACCTCTCTCAAGTGGTCAACCAGTCGCTGCCCGGCGGTGTGCTGGGTGACGCCGCCCGTGCCGTCCGCGCCCGCCACAAGGTGGGCCTCGGTATCGCCGCCAAGGCGGTCATCATCGAGCGCCTCGCCGGACAGATCGCGATGTTCAGCCTGCTGGGCTTTGGACTGGGCTGGGCTATGCTGATACCCGGCGGGCTGGTGCTGGCGATCGAGCCGTGGCAGATCGCCGTCGCAGGCGCTGCCGTTGGCCTAGTGGCGCTGGCCATTGGCCTTGCGCGGCGCGCTGCTGGCAAACGTTGGCCGCGCGGCTTCGGCGCGGCGCTGCATGCGGCACTCGTTGCCGATGGCGCATGGGTGGAACAGGCGCTGCTTGGGGTCGTGATCGTCACTCTCAACCTTGCCAGCTTCACCCTCTGCGCGCTGGCGACCGGAACGGCACTGGGTATTGAAGCCGTTCTGGTCCTGGTGCCGCTGATCCTGTGTGCCATGCTGATTCCCGCCAGCGTTGCCGGCTGGGGTTTTCGCGAGGGCGCCGCAGCGGCGCTGTTTCCCCTGGCCGGGGCCACCGCGACCGCCGGCTTTGCCGCCAGCGTCGCCTTTGGTCTGGTCATCCTGGCGGCCAGCCTGCCGGGCCTGCTGGTTCTAACTTCCAAAAGCCACTCTTCCTCCATTCACCCTGAACAGCGGAGATAATCGTGACCCTTCTGAAACCCACACGTCGTCAGTTTCTCGGTGCCGGGCTCGGCACAATCGGCCTGGCCGCCCTTGCGCCGCGCTTGCTGGCACAGGAGAGCCAGGCGCTGAAAGATGTCGCCCTGCAGCTGAGCTGGCTGCATTCAGTGCAGTTTGGCGGCAGCTATATCGCCCAGTCCAAGGCCTATTGGCGCGATGGCGGCCTCAATGTCGCGCTCAATCCGGGCGGACCCAACGCCCCGGTGGAGCCGCCCGTCGTCACCGGCCAGGCGCTGGTCGGCATTTCGGCTGCCGACTATACGGCCGCAGCCGTCGAACAGGGTGCGCCGTTCAAGATCATTGGCGTCGCCATGCAGAAGAACCCCTTCGTGATCGCCTCCTTGCCGGCCAACCCGGTCAATTCGCCGGCTGACCTGGTAGGCAAGCGCATCGGCATGGCGCTGGCCAATACGCCGGTGCTGCAGGCGCTGTGCACGATCAATGGCGTCGACATCAACCAGATCGAGATCGTGCCCACCCAGTATGACGCGGCGCCGCTGCTGGCCGACCAGGTCGATTGCCTGCTGTGCTGGGAGACCGACCTGCCGGTCGCCATGGCCATGCAGGGGATCGAGAGCGTTACCATGCTGATGGCCGACCACGGCTATGCGGTGCATTCGCAGACCTATATCGCCACCGACGACAGCATCGCCAACCGCCGCGACGATCTGGTGGCGCTGATGCATGGCGAGGTCATGGGCTGGACCGACTATCGCGCCGACACGAAGGCCGCGGCGGCGCTGACCCTGGAGATGTATCCCGACCAGGGGCTCGACCTGGCGACCCAGGAACTGCAGGCCGAGCGGCAGGTGCCGCTGATGTTTTCCGAGCTGACCGACGCCAATGGCTTTGGCTGGTTCACCGATGAAACGGTGGCGCAGAATATCGAGACGCTGGCCCTGCTCGACCGTACGGTGACGGCCGGGCTCTGGGACCGGTCCATTCTCGAGGATGTGCATGAAGCCGGCTGATACTGCCGGACCACCAGAGGTGGTCTGCACGGATCTGGGCAAGGTGTTTAGCGTCGGTGGCAAAACCGTCGAGGCCGTGCAGCCATTCGACCTGAGCATTGCCGCCGGGCAGACCACGGCGCTGGTCGGTCCGTCCGGCTGCGGCAAGTCCACGCTGTTGCGCCTGGTGGCTGGGCTGGACCTGCCCAGCAGCGGCACGGTACGCATTGGCGGGGACACGCCGCGCGCGGTCAGCCAGCGGGCGGGGCTGGCCATTGCCTTTCAGGATGCCGCGCTTCTGCCCTGGCTGACCGTGCGGCAGAACGTGGCGCTGGCCCTCAAGCTGGCGCGCCGGCCGGTGGAACCCGACCGGGTGACCGCGCTGATCGACCTGGTCGGCCTCGGCCCATTTGCCGACACAAGGCCGGCCGAACTGTCCGGCGGCATGCGACAGCGCGCTGCCATAGCGCGCTGTCTCATCACCGAGCCCGGCCTGCTACTGCTCGATGAACCCTTCGGCGCTGTGGACGAGCTCACCCGCGCCCGGCTCAACCAGGACCTGCCCGCGCTCTGGCAGAAGCGGGGTACGACGACGCTGTTGGTAACGCATTCGATCACCGAGGCAGTGACCCTGAGTGACCGCGTCATCGTGCTGTCTCCCCGACCTGCCCGGGTCATCGCCGATTTTGCCATCGATCCTGACGCCAACGATGCCGATTTTCGCGCCATGGTCGCCGCAGTCACGAATGCCCTGGTGCTGGGCGGCGAAAGCGTGCGGACGCCGTGAACACACGCGCCCTGCCAGCGCTGGAGACGGCCGCGCCTGCTCTGGGCCGCATGCTGCTGGCGCTGGGCCTCTGGCAGGCGCTGGCATTGCTCACCAGCGGCACGTTCATTCTTGCCGGTCCTGTCGCGGTCGGCGGTCATATCCTTGGCAATGCGCCGCTGCTGGTGCGCGCAGCGCTGACGACCCTGCAGTCTGCCGCCATCGGCTTTGTCATCGGCAACGGCCTTGCGATCGCCCTCGCCGTCATTGCCATCAGCCTGCCGCGCCTCGAACGGCTGGTGTCCGGCCTGGCGCTGGTGCTCTTCTGCCTGCCCTTCGTGGCGACCGGACCCATTCTGCGGGTGATCCATGGTGTCGGCGACGGACCGCAGATCGCCCTGGCGGCGCTGGCGACTTATTACACCAGCTATCTCTGCCTCATGGTCGGGCTGCGGGCGGCGCCTGCCAGCTGGCTTGACCTCGTGCGCAGCTATGGCCGCGGCCGGTTTACCGAACTGGTCCGGGTGCGCGCCATGGCCGCCATGCCCTATTTCATCGCCGGGCTGCAGATCGGGGCGCCGGCGGCGTTTCTGGGTGCCATGATCGGTGAATTCACCGGCGCGGAGCGCGGCCTCGGCGTACTCAGCATTCGCGCCATGCGGGCGCTGGACGTCGACATGAGCTGGGCCATTGCCACCCTGGCCGCCGTGATCGCGACACTGGCCTTCTGGTTCTTCGGCTGGCTGGGTCGCCGGCTGGACGCGGCGCCGCCGCCCTTGCTGATCGCGCCACGGCAGGACGCGACCTCGCCGTCCGCGGGCGCAGGGCTGCTGGCCGCACTGGTGCAGCTGGTGGCGATCACGGCGCTGGTGCTGGCTTTGTGGATCGGGCTGATGGAGGCCTTCGGGCTGTCACCCTTCTTTGCCAAGCGGCCACAGGATGTCTTTGCCTTCCTCGTCCTGGCCCCTGATGCGGCGGCAAACCGGAGCGTATTGCTGGACGCCTTCTGGCAGACGCTGTCATTGACCGTCCCGGGATATTTCTTCGGACTCGTGCTCGGCGCGGGCCTTGCCGTCGTCATGGTGCTGCGCCCGGCCATGGCTGCCACAGCCCTGCCCGTGGCCATCGCGCTACGCTCGATCCCCATCGTCACGACGGCGCCGCTGATCGTCCTGGCGCTCGGGCGCGGCGCCGTCGGCACCATCACCATTGTCGCGGTAATGATCTTCTTTCCCACGCTGGCAGCCTGCCTCGAGGGCATGCGCCGCACGCCCCGGCCGGTACTCGACATTTTCGACAGCTATGCGGCCCCGCCCTGGCAACGTCTGGTGCATGCCCAGCTGCCCGCCATGGCGCCGGCATTTTTCGCGGCTGCCCGCATGGCAGTACCCGCGTCGCTGCTGGCGGCCACCACTGCCGAATGGCTGGCCACCGGCACCGGCATGGGGAGCCTGATGGCACTGACCGCCTCGACGTCCAATTATGCCCTGCTGTGGAGCGCCATCGTGCTGCTGGCCGTTACTGCCAGCATTGCCTATGGGCTGGTCCAGTTGCTGGAGCGGCGCATCCTGAAAACCTTTGCCAGCGAGCAACTGGCCCTGTGAGCCCGGACGGACCCATGACCCTCAAGCCTGCTGCCTTTGCCATCCCGGGCGACATGACGCAGAAGACCGGCGGCTATATCTATGAGTATGAGTTGCTCATGGGGCTGCGCGCCCAGGGACGTCCCGTCGAGCATGTCCAACTGCCGGCGGGTTTTCCGGATGCAACGGCGGCCGAGACCGCAGCATCGATCGAGGCCATGGCGGCTATTGCCGATGATGTCCCACTGATCATCGACGGGCTGGTTTTCGGCTCCATCGACACTGCCGGATTGGCCACCATCAGAGCCCCAATCATCGCGATGATCCATCATCCCCTCGGATTGGAAACCGGGTTGCCGCCGGAAAGGGCGCGCGAATTGCTGCGGCGCGAGGCCGACAATCTCGAGCTCGCCCGGGCCGTCATCGTTCCCAGCCCGCATACGGCCCGCATCCTGATGCAGCAATTCGGGGTGGCCGAGGACAAGATCACTATCGCCCTGCCCGGCTTCCGCCCGGCCGACCCCGTCCATACGCCGCTCACCCCGCCGCTGATCCTGTCAGTCGGCCTGCTGGCCGAACGCAAGGGGCACGATGTGCTGGTCGCGGCGCTCGGCCAACTGGCCGATCTTGATTGGCAGGCGGAGATCGTCGGCAAGACGCACGACGCCAAAGTCGAAGCCCGGCTCGGCGACCAGATCGGCAGGCTCGGATTGGAAGCTCGCGTCACGCTGGCCGGCCTGTTGCCGGACGCGGCGGTGATCGAGCGTTATCGCTCGGCCAGCATCTTCGCCCTTGCCACCCGCTATGAAGGCTATGGCATCGTGCTGGGCGAGGCCATGCTGCATGGCCTGCCCATCGTCACCTGCCGGACGGGCGCGGTGCCGGACACGGTGGCGGACGGCGCGGGGATTTTGGTACCGGTAGACGATGTCGACGCCTTTGCAGGGGCCTTGCGGAGCCTGCTGACCGATGCGGCGCAACGCCGGGCAATGGAGGAAAAATCGGCAGCGGCGGGTCGACTGTTGCCCAGCTGGCAGGCCACGGCCCAGCGCGTCGGCCACATCATCGACCAACTAGGCTAGCCATTCCTGGATACCCGTGCCAGCCATGCAAGCTCACCTGTCGGGCGGCAAGCAGCGATTGATTACGCGCCAGCGCGGGGAGCTAGGTGGTCTGGCTCAGGCTGCGATAGGCGTCCTCGACGATGGAAATATGGGCCTGCATGGCGCGCTCAGCGCCATGGCGATCGCCCTGCAGGATGGCATCGACGATTCTGCCATGCTCCTGATGCGACTGGCGCAGGCGCTCCAGCATGGCGAACTGGGCCCGCCGGAAGGGCTGCAGCCTTTGGCGGGTCGAGCGGGTGATTTCGGCGAGATAGGCGTTGTGTGCGCCATCATAAATGGCACTGTGGAATTGGTCGTTGGCGATGCTGTAATCGCCGGCGCTGCCAATCCGGACAATGGGGGCCATGAGGCTGTGCTGCCGGTCGAGCGCGTCGCGATCCGGCGCCGTCATGGCCACGGCACTGAGGCCGGCGCACAGCGCCTCGAGATAGCCCATCACCGCGAACATGCCCGCCAGCGTGGACTCATCCGGCTTGGCCACCAGCGCCTGGGCATGCGGCTTCTGCTCAATCAGTCCGCTGGCCGCCAGCAGCCGCAGCGCCTCGCGCACCGGAGTACGGGACACGGCGAAACTGGTGGCGAGGCTGGTCTCGTCCAGCGGCGTGCCGGGCGGCAGCTCGCCGCGGATGATGCGATCCGCCAGCTTCTGCCTGATATCCTCGGCCGAGGTGCGCGTAAGGCGTTGATGCACGTCTGAAAACCCCGTCAGGCGGGCAGGACCATCATGCTCACATGCGCCGCCGCCACACGCCAGCTACCATCCTGATTGATCCATGTCTGCATCTGTCGGCCCACCTGACCCGGAAAGTCGGGGCGGTGAAACAGCGTTGACGCCGTCGCGACGGCATCGCCATAGGTGGTGATTACCAGCCGCTCCAGCGTGCGGGTGAACGGCTGCTGGATGGCCCGGAAGGCCCGAATTTCATCGATGCCGTACTGGATCTCGCTGACGCCGTAGCGCACCGTTTCGGGCGCGGCGACGAACATGGCGTCAAGCGTGGCCCCGTCATTGGCCAGCAGTGCTGTCTCATAGCGGTCAAAGGCGTCCTGCACCTCGGCAAGAATGCCGGGATCGTTGATGATCATGGCTGGCGCGCCTGCATCTGGTCACGCAGGCGGGTGAGGAAGGGAATCGTCTCGAACTGGTCGGCACGCACCTTGGCCCAATCGACCCCCATGGGCCGCGCCATGACATTGCCGGTGGTGATGAGCTCGGCCTCGGTGGCCACAAAATCGAGCGGGCTGTCATGGCTCTCGATGACAATCTGGCTGTCATCGACCAGCTGCAGCGAATGCACGGTGGTGGCCATCGGCGTCGTGGCCGTGACGGTGCCCAGTTCGCGAAAGATTGCCGTTTCCAGATCGGCAAAGCCGGCGCCCTTGCCGGTGCGTCCGCCGGCCCGGCTGACGGCCACCGAACCAACGACACAGAAGTCGAGCGGCTCGACATCGGCGAATTCCATGCGCTGGCCATGCGCCATGAAACCCTGCGCCGTGGCCGCCAGCTCGAAGGAAATGTCCCTGGCCAGCAGCACCTGTGGATCGAGCCGCAGATAGGGGAAGTCCTTGGTGAGATAGGGGACCGGCGTATAGACAATCTTGCCGTCGTAGAGCGCCCGAATGCGGATCGGGGTCTGGGCGTGGTCTGGATTGGTCTTGACGGTGTGCGCCGTCTGCCAGGCCTGGGTCTGCGCCAGGCGCCAGGCGGCGACATCGGCGCCGGCGAAATTGGGAATCATGCTCCAGGCGGGACCGACATTGACGCCGGCCTCTTCGAGCGCATGCCAGATGGCGTGGCGGATCACGTCCTTGCCCGGATTGCGGCCGGCCCAGCGCCCCTGCTCGGTAATGCTCCTAGACATGAGTCATGGCCTTCTCCAGAGCCGACAGCGGCGCCACCCAGCCGACAATGCCGCCCTGGGCCACGATCATGTCGATGGTGGCCGCCTTGAAGGCGGCGAAATAGCTTTCGGTGGCGTCCTCGACCAGCAGACACTCATAGCCGCGGTCATTGGCCTCGCGCATCGAGGTCTGGACGCAGACTTCCGTGGTCACCCCGGCAAAGACCAGATGGGTGATGCCCATGGCTTGCAGGCGCTCATGCAGGCCCGTGGCCCAGAACATCCCCTTGCCTGGCTTGTCGATGACGATTTCGCCGTCGATCGGTGCGAGCGAGTCGACGATCTGGTTGCCCGGCTCGCCAGAAACCAGCAGTCGTCCCATGGCGCCGGTTTCGCCGATATGCAGGCTGGGATTGCCACGGGCGATTTTTGAAGGGGGGCAATCGCTGAGATCGGGCTTGTGGGCCTCGCGGGTATGGATCACCGGCCAGCCTTGCTGGCGGAACAGCGCCAGCAGACCAGCTACGGTGGGGACAATGGCCTCGAGGCGGGCGACGTCATTGCCGAGGCTATCGCCAAAGCCGCCCGGCTCGATGAAGTCGCGCTGCATGTCGATGACCACCAATGCCGTATGGGCCGGATCGAGATTGTAGTTATAGGGCCGGGCCGCAATCTCGATCATCAATGACCCGCCATGTGCTGGCCGATGACATTGCGGTCGGTGTCCTCAAGCCGGGCGACATAGTTGATGGTCCCGCCGCTCATCACCGCCACGCGGTCGGCCAGTTCGAGGATTTCGTCGAGATCCTCGCTGACCAGCAGCACCGCCGCACCGCGATTGCGCTGCTCCATGATCTGACTGCGGATTTCCGACACCGAAGCGAAATCGAGCCCGAAGCAGGGATTGGCGACGATCAGCACATCGACATCGCCGCTGAGCTCGCGCGCCAGCACGGCACGCTGCACATTGCCGCCCGAGAGCGTCTCGATGGGCGCGTCGGCCGAGGTGGTCTTGATGCGATAGAGCGCAATCAGCTCGTCCGCGCGTTTGCGCATCGGCCCCGGCGACATCCACCAGCCCAGGCTCGCCACCGGCGGCTTGTCGAAGGCGCGGAAGGCCAGGTTTTCCGCCACGCTCATGCGCGGCACGGTGGCGTTCTTGAGCGGCTCCTCGGGCAGACCGAACACCTTGAACTTGTCAAAGGCGGCGCGGGTCGGGGAAAAATTCTGGCCGTGGATACGGATCTCGCCATCGCTGAGCTTGCGCTGCCCGGCCAGCGCTTCCACCAGCGCGCTCTGGCCATTGCCCGAGACGCCGGCGATGCCGACAATCTCGCCGGCATGGACCTTGAGGTTGATCGCCGAGACCAGGTCATTGCCCTCGACATCCTGGGCGAAGAGGCCGGCCAGTTCGAGCACCTCGCGCTGCTCATTGTGCTCGCGCCGCGTGGCGCGCTCGCGCACCTGCGTATCGCCGATCATCATCTGGCTCATCTCGGCGACGCTGGACGACTGGGCATCGCCCGAGCCGGTAAACTTGCCGCGCCGCAGCACGGTAAAGCCGTCGCAGAAGGCTTTGACCTCGCGGAACTTGTGGCTGATCATCAGGACGGTGATCTCCTTGCGCGCCGCCATATCGCCGAGCAAGCCGAGCATTTCGTCGGCCTCGCCCGGCGTCAGCACCGAGGTCGGTTCATCCAGGATCATGAAGCGCTGATCGAGATAGAGCAGCTTGAGGATTTCGAGCTTCTGCTTTTCGCCTGCCGAGAGCGAGGAGACCTGCGCATCAAGCGGCACGCGGAACGGCATCTGCTCCATGAAGGCGGCCAGGTGCCTTTTCTCCTTGGCCCAGTCGATGATGGCGGGGGCATCGGCGCGCGAAATGACGAGATTTTCTGCTGCCGTCAGGCAGGGCACCAGGGTGAAATGCTGATAGACCATGCCGATGCCATTGGCCCGCGCATCGCGTGGCGAGCGGATCGACACCTCCTGGCCATCGAGCAGCACCCTCCCCTTGTCCGGTGCGTAAAAGCCCATGATGGATTTGACCAGGGTCGACTTGCCGGCGCCGTTTTCGCCCAGCAGCGCGTGGAAAGACCCCGCCGGCACATCGATCGATACATCGTCGAGAGCGACCAGCGGCCCGAAGATCTTGGTCATGCCCAGCGCCTGCAGCGATGGTGCGCGGCCAGTGGCCACAATGGGAGCGGCCTGGTTCATGGCCGTTTTCCCGGCAGGGAAGCGAGAAAGGTCGCGCTGTCGGTCACCGCGCCAAAGACGCCGCCCTGCATCTTGATCATGTCCACGGCCGCCAGATGGTTTTCGATCTTTGTGGCGGCGCAGCAATCTTCCAGCAGCAGGCACTCATAGCCGCGGTCATTGGCATCGCGCATTGTGGTGTGGACGCAGACATCGGTGGTGACCCCGGCAAACACCAGATTGCGGATATTTTTCAGCCGCAACACCAGCTCGAAATCGGTGGCGATGAAGGTGCCCTTGCCGGGCTTGTCGATAATGGCCTCGCCGGCCATGGGCTGCAGCTCGGGGATGATCTCCCAGCCGGGCTCGCCGCGCACCAGGATGCGCCCCACCGGGCCCTGATCACCAATGCCGGCGCCGATGCGCTGGCTGCGCCAGCGCTTGTTGGCCGGCAGGTCGGAGAGGTCCGGCTTGTGGCCCTCGCGGGTGTGAATGATGGGATAGTGCTTTGCCCGCATGCCGGCCAGCACCGCCTGGATCGGCCCGATCGGCGCCCGGGTCAGGCTGATGTCGTAGCCCATGGTATCGACATAGCCACCTGGCGCGCAGAAATCGACCTGCATGTCGATCACCACCAAAGCGGTATTGTGCGGCCCCCAATGGCCGTCGAAGGGCCATGGATAGGGGTCGGCGGCCAGCGTGGTGCCGCCCGGGATCAGCGCGTCATTGATGCGTTCGTCATCCAGGCTCATTCGGCAGCCTCCGGCAAGGTTTCCCCGTAGCGGCGCATCGGCCTGGCAAAGCCCGACACCGTGCCGTCGGTGACCTTGACGCTGTCTTCCCAGGGCAGCCGGTAGCGGCCATTGATCAGGTCATGCATGTAGGAATAGGGCGCGTCCTGGGCGCCGCCCTCGACGGCGGTAAAGCCGCGATGGCCGAGCTGGTAGATATTGTTCTCGACGCCCCAATTGGCCCGGGCCTCGCGCACCAGATCTGGCCGCACCTCGGCGGTGATGATCTCGTCGACCCGACCCGTAACGCCTTCGGCGATGATCGAGCCGTCGAAATTGACAATCATCCCTTCGCCCATGCTGTCAAACGTGCCATCCGAGCCGCACATGCAGACATTGGCGGTGACCATGAGATTGCAGAACGAATTGGACTGGTTGGTGAAGCGCCAGGCCTGGCGGATCGGGGCGGTATAACCGGCGGTGCGCAGCATGATTTCGGCGCCCTTATAGGCAGCCTCGCGCGCCATTTCGGGGAACATGCCATCGTGGCAGATGATGAGGCTGAGCTTGCAGCCCTTGGGGCCATCGATGACCGGAATGCCGAGGTCGCCCGGCTCCCAGGGCTCAACCGGCACCCAAGGATGCAGCTTGCGGTAATAGAGCTTGAGCTCACCCTGATCGTCGATGATCAGGCCCGAATTATAGGGATTGCCGCCCGGATTGGCCTCCATGATGGAGAAGCACCCCCAGATGGCATTGTCGCGGCAGGCCTTCTTGAAGGCGGCCACTTCGGGACCATCCAGACGGCACATGATGGCCGGGTTGGTATCCATGGACAGGCCATGCAGCGCATATTCGGGGAAGACCACCAGGTCCATGGTGCCCAGATTGCGCCGCGCCTTGCCGACCAGTTCGACAATGCGCGCCGTCTGGGCGGCCAGGTCCGCCGGCGTCTCGACCAGCGGCAGCTTGAGCTGCACCAGGCCGATCACGACGCCATTCTCCGATTTGTTCAACCCGCCAAGACCGGACATGGGCAACTCCTATTTGGTGATGGAAAGTTCGCCCGGCACTTCGCGGGCAGCACCCTTGGAGCGCGCCGAGGCGATCATGATGAACAGCGTCAGGATGTAGGGGGCGGCATTGAAGAAGTAGTAGCCCTGGGAAATGCCGACCGATTGCAGCGAGGGGCCAATGGCGCCCGCGGCTCCAAAGAGCAGCGCCGCCCAGATGCAGCGGATCGGGTCCCAGCGGGCAAAGATCACCAAAGCCACCGCCATCAGCCCCTGACCCGAGCTCAGCCCCTGGTTCCACGACCCCGGATAATAAAGCGAGAGGAAGGCGCCGCCGATCCCCGCGAGGAACCCTCCGGCGGCGGTGGCCAGGAAGCGCACCCAGTCCACCGACACGCCTATGGCCCGAGCCGAGGCGGCGCTGTCGCCGGTCATGCGCACGATCAGGCCCCAGCGCGTATTGGCAAAGGCCCAGCGCATCACAATGGCCAGGGCGATGCCGACAAAGAACAGCGGATTGACCTGCAGCGCCTGGGCCAAAGCGGCATTGCCGGTCCAGTCGCCCAGCGCGATGGCATCGAGGCGCGGCGCGGTCGGCTGGATGAAGGGCTTGCCGAAGAAGAAGGCCAGCCCGGTGCCAAAGCTCATGATGGCAATGCCCACGGCAATGTCGTTGACCCGAGGCAGCTTGCAGATATAGCCGTGCAGCGCGCCCAGGAAGAGCCCCGAGCCGCCCGCCGCCAGCACGCCCAGCCAGGCATTGCCCGAGAGATAGGAAACCGCATAGGCAGTCATGGCGCCGAGCACCAGATTGCCCTCGAGGCCCAGATTGATGCGGCCCGATTTTTCGGTCAGGCATTCGCCCAGACCGACAAACATGAAGGGTGTCGAGACGCGGATGGCCCCGCCCAACATGGCGATGAGAACGGTGATGACGGCGCTGTCCATCATGTGCGGTCGGCCCCCGTGCCCGGCTGGAAGAATTTGATGCGGCCATAGAGCGTTTCGCTGGTCAGCAGCACGACGAAGATGATGCCCTGCAGCACCAGCACGGTGGCGTCGGGCATGCCCATGCGGCGCTGCACCAGGCCACCGGCGGCGGCAATGGCGCCGAACAGGATGGCCACCGGCACCACGGCGAGCGGATTGTGCCGCGCCAGGAAGGCAACGAGAATGCCGGTAAAGCCATAGCCGGCCACCAGCGAGGCATTGGCCTGGCCATGGATGGCGGCGACCTCGAAGAACCCCGCCAGCCCGGCACAGGAGCCGGCAATGACGCAGCAGGTCACCATCAGAAAGCCCACTGGCAGGCCCTGGGCCAGGGCGGCGCGGGGATTGCCCCCGGTCATGCGGGCGGCAAAGCCGAAGGTGGTGCGCGACATCAGGATATAGAGCGCCACGGCCAGCACAATGCCGGCGCCCAGGCCCCAATGCACATCGCTGAAGGGCATGGGGCCGATGCGATAGGCGTCGCCGATCGGCATGGTGCTCGGCTTGTTGGCCGAAGCCGGGTCGCGCAGCGCGCCCTCGACGAAGAAGTTCATGATGGCAATGGCGATATAGCTCAGCAGCAGGGACGAGATGGTCTCGTTGACGCCGCGATAATGCTTGAGCCAGCCGGCCAGCCCGATCCACACCGCGCCGGTCAGCATGGCGGTGATCGCCATGACCGGCAGGGTGATGGCGGGTGGTACGGTGGCGCTGACCAGCGGAATGGCGATGGCCGCGGCGGCAAAGCCGCCCAGCACCAAGGCACCCTCCCCGCCGATAATGGTCAGGCCAATCCGCGCCGGCACGGCAAAGGC
>Ga0123337_10003337_pt1 | contig 17217 bp, 14 predicted proteins | sample frozenSSSSmetaG_FD_89792 | JGI IMG/M metagenome (GOLD analysis project Ga0123337, IMG submission 89792) | Glacier valley bacterial and archeal communities from Borup Fiord, Nunavut, Canada, to study Microbial Dark Matter (Phase II) -... | ecosystem: Environmental > Aquatic > Freshwater > Ice >... | reverse complement strand
GACGCGAGCGTGATTTGCCGTGCGATGGAGGCGAACCGACCCATCGGGTGCTTTGAGTGTCGGGATGTGATGGAAAGTGGCACGCCACTACATCTGCACGGCTCCAACCTGGTGATTGACGAGGAGTTAGAAAACGAGCTGGGCTGGGACATCGGCAATCTGGATGGGCAGCCCTTTATTGCAGAGGACTACGTTTTCGGAGTGCTGGCGTACCTGAAAAGAGGTCCGCAAATCTTCGGCTGGCACGGCTGTGTGATGTTGGAGCAACCACCGTTTTCATTTAAGAGCGCGTTCAAGCAGCGTTTCCGTTGGATTATCGGGGTGTTGCAAGGCATGGAGATGATGCGGCGAATGCCGGAATTTTACCAGTTGCCGCGTAAACTGCGTTTTCACCTGACATGGGGGACGCGCTATCGCATCTTGACCTTCGCGCTTGGTTTGCCAACGGGAACGGTCTCTTTGCTCTATCTATTCTATCAGGGCTGGCTGATGGTTTCGCAGCAGTCGTCGATGTCGCTTCCACTTCCAGTCATGTGCTGGATGGTAATTGTGGGGTTTTTGTGGCTAAACTCTATTTTTATTGGGATGTGGTACAACCTCGCGGACGCGCGTATGTCAAACCGCGCGCGCTGGCTTGAGGGCGCGAAGGTTATTCTCGTGGCGCCAATCGCCGGTATCCTGGAGAGTACCGCCGGCTTTTGGGCGGTGGTGCAGTGGACGCGGGGCAAGCGTAATGTGACGTGGCAGCCGACTCCTAAGACGAAGGCCGCGGATAAAGGGTTACACGCGAAAGTAGTGTCTGTGCCGTCTCCGGTAGCTGTGCCGCTAAAAGATGTCGTGAGCAAATAGCCATGTGGAAGAGAAGGGGAGTGTGGGGCAATGAAGGAACAATTTTTTAAGAAATATCGGTTGCGGCTCTTTGTCGTTGTACTGGCGTTAGGGATATATTTACAGTTTGTAATTTTGGGCGGGGCTAATCCCTGGTCGGCGGTTGCCGCGTACCTCACGCCCGCACGTGTAGCGGTTGAACCGATTGTACCGATCCACCGACCCGCGTTTCAAACGGGAATGGTTTTTCCACAGTGGAACACCAGTGCCTATAGTACCCAAGATAAAAACTGGTCAACGGGCCTGAAGGGTATTCAAACGCAAACGGGGGCGCGCTGGGTGGAGATGACGGTGAACTTTTACCAGTCCTCGCTTACGTCAACAACGGTCAGGACGACAGAAAAGACGCCCACGCCTGAAGCGTTTGCTCAGGGAATACGAACCGCCCGTGCGATGCACTACCACGTTTTTGTTGTCCCGCTATTGACGGTGGAAGGTACGACGCCGACGGGTACACCGCTCTGGTGTGGAGATATTCGCTTCACCACAACGGCGGAGGCGCAACAATGGTTTGATAGCTACTGGAGCGTATTTAAGCCATACGTGGCGGCCGCGGAAGCGGCAGGAGCGGAGCAGTTGGCGATTGGGACCGAATACGAAAACTTGCAATTTGTCGTGCCGTCGGTCTGGGAGCATCTGATTGGTCAGGTGCATAACACATTTTCAGGAATGCTCACGTATGACATGAATTGGTCGTCTGTGGCTATTCCAATTCAGGCATGGATGCATGATCCGCGTCTGTCATACATTGGTGTTTCGACGTACTTCCCGCTCACAACAGTACGCCAACGCCTTGACCCCAATGCTGTGCCGATGCTGTGGCGCGCCAAAATTAAAGACCAATTGGACGCGCTAGCGCGGCGCGTTGGCAAGCCTGTTTTGATTTCGGAGATCGGGTATCGCAACAGCGCGGACGCCTTGTATAACCCCTGGGAAAAGGATACCCATGCGGTTGTAGATGACGGGCAGCAGGCGGCGGCGTACAGGGCGGCATTAATGAACATCGCGGACGACCCTGCTATCACCGGCATCTTTTTCTGGGCATGGTCGTTTCAGTGGTTTGAACCAAACCAACGGGCGGCGGCTGGCGTCTTGCTTCAATGGTACACTGTGAAATTACTCTAGTTTTCGCTCTGTTTTTGCGCGCGGAAGGGATGACAATCGTCAGGTTGTCATCCCTTCCGTGTTTGCAGAGTTTCGCTACCATATCTCAACTACTCCACAACGCTCTTCACCTTCCTTTTTCTGCTCAAATCTACCATACTTTACCTATGCATATGTCTCTATGTTTTCGTGAAGTTAGAAGCCTGTGAACCGAACTTACCATTGTTATCACCATAAATAATGTATGTGAACGTTTTGTAGTTTCGCATAGTATTGGCAGAATGAGGGTAGAATATGAACAAGCAAGTACTGACAGGGAATGGTCTAATGGTGCAAAAAAACTTGCCTGATCAGCGAAAAAGTAGCCCTTTTTCGCTACGCAATCTGCGGTATCTCTTGTCACTCTTGCCTCTTCTACTGCTGTTTTTGGGCGGCCAAACCATGTCAGTGGGAGCCACACAACCAACGGTCTACTACGGGGTGCATGTGGCGGGTGGTGTACAAGATATAGCAACAGTGGCAACGTTTGAGCGTAACGCACACAAGGCGGCGTCTATTGTGATGTGGTATCAGGGGTGGGGCTTGCAAGATGGAACGCAGAACTTTGAGCCAACATGGATGAACGCGGTGCGTACTCACGGGTCGATTCCGATGGTGACATGGGAACCCTGGTTGTATGTACAGGGGACAAACCAGGCAAACTTTTCATTGCAGAGCATCATCGACGGCTCACACGATGCGTACATTGTGCAATGGGCGAAGGCCTCCAAAGCGTGGGGACATCCCTACTTTCTCCGTTTCGCCCATGAGATGAACGGTTTTTGGTATCCCTGGTCCGAGTCGGCAAACGGGAACAAGGCGGGCCAATACGTGCAGGCGTGGCGACACGTTCATGACATCTTTACCGCGTTGGGCGTAAAAAACGTGACGTGGGTGTGGTCGCCAAATACGGAATTTGCGAAGGGTACTGCCCTGAAAGGACTCTACCCCGGCGCATCGTATGTTGATTGGGTGGGGATTGATGGCTACAATTGGGGTGGGGTTGAGGGGAAGGCGTGGCAATCGTTCGCGCAGGTCTTTCGCCAGACGTACAACGATGTTACGGCACTCGCCCCTGGTAAACCGTTGATGATCGCCGAAACCGCATCAGCAGAGCAGCATGGAAATAAAGCGCGTTGGATTACGGATGCCTTCACGGTGCAGCTCCCAAAGTACTTTCCGCAGATAAAAGCGGTTGTCTGGTTCGACGAGAACAAAGAGACCGATTGGCGGGCGGGGTCGTCGGCTGCGAGTCAAGCTGCGTTTGTCGGCGCGCTCGCTTCAAGCCGCTACGCCGCGAATGTGTATGGGAAGTTGGCGATATCACCGATTCCCGCGCCTGGGAGATAGTCAAAGAAGGAAGCCGGAAGATATGTTTCTTCCGGCCTCTTGCTAAAAAATGGAGCTAGCGTTTTGCGGCGGCGGCTTGAAGCGGCGTAGGGATGGGTGAGATGTTGAGATTTGCGTACTGGTTCGAGGCGTATCGCGAAGAGCCGATGGCGGCTGCGAAGGTGGCTCTGGTTGTGGCGGAAGACTCGATACGCCAATCGGTTTCTTTGTTCTGATTGAACCAGACGATCGCTTTTACCTGCGGAAAGTACTTTGGGAGCTGCACCGTGAAGGCGTCCGTAATCCAACCAGCTTCATTGACCTGCATATTTGTGCAGGCGGTTTCAGCGACCATCATTGGTTTATTTGGAGCGAGTTGAAGGAAAATGCTATAGGTTTTTTGGAAAAGCTGCGAGAATGTTTTGGGCTGATGGCGCGCGCCAACATAGGCCCAGTTGTAGCCATCCATGCCGACCCAATCAACATACGATGCGCCGGGGTACAGTTCTTCCATTGGGATATTGCCGGGGAAGGCGACATTTGGACACCATACCCACGTCACGTTTTTCGCTCCCTGCGCGGTAAAGATGTCATGAACGTGTCGCCATGCCTGCACGTATTGGCCCGCCTTGTTCCCGTTTTTTAGCTCGGACCAGGGGAACCAATACCCATTCATCTCTGGGGCGAAGCGGAGAAAGTAGGGATGCCCCCATGCTTTGGATGCCTTCGCCCATTGCACAATGTACGCATCAAAGTGTCCATTAATGATGTTTTGTAACGAATACGCGGGTTGATCCACGCCTTTTGTATAGTCTTGTGGTTCCCAGGTGATTGAGGGAATAGAGCCGTGAGCGCGAACATTATCCATCCAACTCGGCTCAAATTCGCGCTCTTTTGCCGCTCCCCACCCTTGATACCACATCACGATGGCGACAGGTTTTTTGGCGTCTTGTTCAAACGTTGTAACCGGTGTAAGGTCTCGTAGCCAACTTGTCGCATGAACGCCATAGTAGATGCTCGGCGTTTGCGATGCGGCATTCACTCGATGTTGAGGCATGTGCGGCATGGGAAGCCCGCCGGCTGTAAGCAAGAACGCAAGAAGTGTGAGCAGCGGAAGCGAAACCGCCACATGTGTTCGAGAAGAGAAGATATGCATAGACGATCCTCACTGTTTGAGTTTTAAGAACGACAAAAGAATGTTCTACTCTTTCATATCGTCCTCAGTACGCATAACTTGAGGGCTGGCTTTGTCTGCTACCAGATAGCGAGGGCGGCCAGGGTCAGGCCATACAGGAAAATGGTTGTACCCAAGCCAAAAGTCATTGCAGGTTTGAATGTTTGGAACAAGAGTGCGACGGCAAACATCACGACAACGCAGACCGCACTTGCGATGAGCCATCCCACGACCCGTTGCCAGCGTTGCAAACGTGGCGGCTGCATTTTTATAAAAAGAAAGATGCCCACAAAAATTAAGCCACCGACCAATACCGTGACTCCTAGGAGAAAGGCAAGACCGATGTCAATAAGGTTACTTGTGCTCGCAAAGATGCCAAAGGCAGAGATAGAGAATCCGACGAAGGCAAAAAACGTTTGGAGCAACTTGTACGCAAGCATTGTGGCTGGTAGCGGCCCCGCTACTATATTCTCTTGTTGAAATGGAACTGCTTGTGCCACGACTGGATATTCGGATTGCAGCGGATTATAGATAGCCAGGGTGGGCAAAAACATGCCACAACGCGCACAATGTGTTTGTGTACCATTTTGTTGAAAGCCACAACGAGTACATGGTGTCATAAAATGTGTCTCCTGAAAAAGATCTCATATGTAAGCACGGTATGCTATGGTTAGTAGAGAAACAAGAAAAAGCGTTGCATAATGGCATTATTGCATAAAGCATTTTCGCTGTCGAGAGGAGACCAAGCACTTCCAGTAAACGTTATATATCAGCACGGGGGCGTAATAGAATCCGCTTGTACAGAGTTTCACCCTGTACAAAGGACCATTTTGTAAAGCTGGAGGCTATTTGAATCTACAGAACTTGCGCGTCTTTTTGAAGGTGGCGGAGCTTGAGCATGTGACGCGAGCGGCGGAGGAACTGGGGTTAAGTCAACCGGCGGTAACGAAAACAATTCAAATGTTGGAAAGCGAGACAGGGTTAGAGCTGCTTGAGCGACAGGGAAGACGCATTGCCCTCACACACGCGGGGCGGGTTATGCAGAGTCACGCACGACAAATATTTGCTCTTGAGCATGAGTTGGAAGAAGCGTTACACGCTCTGCGTGATGTGGATGGTGGGGAGGTGACGCTGGCCGCGAACACGACAACGGGCGTGTATCTGCTACCACCAATTGTAGCACGTTTTCGACTGCGCTATCCACAGGTGCTACTCCACATCGCGATTCTCAATTCGCGTGAGATTGTCGAAGAGATGCTGAATTGGAAGCTTGATCTAGGGTTGGTGGAGAGCGAGCCGGCCAACCTTCCGTCAGGATTGAGTGTCGAGATGTTCGCGTATGATGAGTTAATGCTTGTGGTATTGCCTACGCACCACTGGAATACACTGCCAGTTTTGCATCCACACATGCTTGCGAAGCGAGAAATTTTGCTACGAGAGCAGGGAAGCGGTATTCGGAAGGTAATTGAGAACGCGGTGGGTGTCTACAATGTGAAGATTGACCCCCTTTTGACGCTTACCGATAACGAGGCAATCAAGCAGATGGTTATCAGTGGTGTAGGGGCGGCGTTGGTTTCGTACCTCTCGGTGAAGCGCGAGTTGGCAAACGGTGATCTTGTGCATCTACCCGTTGTGGGGCTGGACCTACGCCCACAGTTGAGTCTTATTCGACGGGCGGACAAGCACCTTTCGCGCTCCGCTCAGGCGTTTTATACATTTTTGCGGCCAATACTCGACAACGATACCGCCGTACAGAGCGCGGTAGAGCAGTAGCGTGTCGCTATCATTCAAGCAAGGTTTGCGTTGTCACAAGGGGGCTAAGTTCGCGAATAGAGCCATCATGGTGGAAGAGGTAGGGATTAAGTACCCCATCTTCATCCGTTGGTGTGAGGCCGGCTTCTTCGATAAAGCGAGACGCCACCGCGTCGCTGTTACGATAGCGCAGGATGGACGAGAGGAAAAGTTGCTTTTGCGCTCGCGTGTACGCGACATAAGCGAGGCGGCGTTCCTCGGCGATTCCTGTGGGGACAACGGCGCCGTCTTCCGCCAGGGTATACGAGCGACGATGTGGAAAGATGCCTTCAGTTAGGCCCAGGACAAAGACAACGGGACTCTCTAACCCTTTGGCTTTGTGGATTGTCATCAAATTGACGCAATCACGTTTGTTTTTGCTGCTCTCTTCCGCTTGCTCTTTGAGCCGAGCCAGCGCGGTAAGAAAGTGACGAATCGTGTGGTGACGCTGGGCAATCTGGGTAAGCTCTTCCAGCTCATCGTATCGCCCCTCCAGTTTAACCTCTTCTTTGGGGGCGGTTGTCTCGGCTTCCTCCTCGCTCTCGCTGTGTCGCCCATCACAGTGGCGCAGGTGTGTATCGTACGCAAACTGGCGTAACAGGGTAATGGCTTGCGCTGGCTTATTGTTGCACTGTTTATAAATGCGCTGAACGAGCGCGACAAAATCCTTGACACCGAGCTGATATTCGGCTGCAACCGTGTAGCTATGCTCTTCACAATATTGCAGTAGTGGACGACCATCCGCGTGAGCCATGAGGGTTCCAAAGAACGTCGGGGTGAAGCGATGCGAGGTTTTAGTTGTACGGGCGAAATAGTCGCGTGAGGGAATATTCGCCACCGCTCGAAACGCCATGTTTTGTTCGCCACAGTGAATAGGAGTAAAGGTATCATCCCACTTTTGGGGCATCGGGCTGGTGCGTGACGCTACGTACTCTTGATGAACGCGCACACCGTCGATCAGCGCGAGATAAGCGAGGATATCGCGGGTGGTTTTGCGCTTGAAGAACGAAGAGCCGCCAACGGTGCGGTACGGAATGCCGTTACGGGCCAGCGCGATCTCAACCGAGGCGAGATGAAAGTTTGTGCGTGAAAGCACAAAGATATCCTGAAACGAGAGATTTTCTTGCTGCTCACGCCACGTTTTTGTGAGCGATGCTATACGAGCCGCGATGCCGTCGGCCTCGCGTTCCTGATCTTCATAGGCTGTGACGGTGACGGGGCCGCCGTCGGCCTGGGTCGCACGTAATATTTTCTCAAAGCCGGGGGTTGTTTCGTTATGTCCAATAAGTTTGTTGGCGGCTGCAAGTATCTGTGGTGTCGAACGATAGTTGTGTTCGATATGGTAAATGATGCCTTTAGGGTACATGTCTTTGAAAGAGAGGATAGACGCCTCTGGACTCGCGCCACGGAATTGATAAATGGCCTGGTCGGGATCGCCAACGACGACGACGTTGTTTTTGGGCGCGGCGATATGCTGGATCATTTTGTATTGTGATGGATTTGTATCCTGTGTCTCGTCAACCTGGAGATACAAGTATTTGCCTTGCCACGTTTTGCGGAATTTGGGGCTACTTTCAAGCAGTGAGAGGGGAACATAGATAAGATCGGAGAGGTCGTAGAGTTTGTCTTTGCGCTTTGTTTGTTCGTAACGCACAAAGAAATCCTGATAGCGTTCCGCCAGGTCTAGCTCGACACACAGATGGGTACGGAAAAAGTCCGCGGATGCTTCGGGCTTGACCATGCCTTCTTTCGCACGGTCAACCGCGCTCAACACATCGGCGATCTCGATCTCCCAGTTCATGCCGCGTGAGCGATCACTGCGCCAGGGACGGATGATGTCCTCGGCCAACCATTGGCGTGGTTCCCCGCTAATGAGTCGTTGATTTAGCTCTTGTGGCGTCCATTCCAGCTTTTCACGCAGCATGTGATGGCCCAAGCCATGAAAGGTAACGACGCGCAACCCTTTGACATCTTTAGCTGTGAAGCCTCGCCCTTTGAGAGCTTTTAGCGCGCGTTTCTCCATTTCGTCGGCGGCGGCACGTGTGAAGGTGACACAGAGGATGGCTTCGGGGGCGACCTTTTCATCCGCGATCAAGCGTACCAGACGTTGCACCAGGATGGTTGTCTTGCCAGTGCCAGCAGCAGCAACGAACGCAGCAGGCCCGTTGGTGTGGGCGATGGCGGCGATCTGTTGTGGGTTGGCGGTAAGCTGAACTGGTTGCGGAGGTATACGGGTTGCTGCTTTAGATCGTGATCCCTGAGAGGCCATGCTACTGTCTTCTTCCTACGTTCCAAGTTTTTCTACTGTGTTCGTCACGGGACACACTATAGCACGTTCGTAGTAGCGTTGGCAACTCTCAAGAACCTTTTTGCTACTTGACAGACCCCATAGTGAGGCCCTGAATAAAGTAGCGTTGGAGCAGGATGAAGACAATCATCGTTGGAATACTGGCGATGAGTGAGCCGGCAACGACGACGCTCCAATTGGTGTTATACTGGCCGATCAGGGTTGCGAGACCAGCGGTGACGGGACGTAGTGAGTCGTCTTGTAATAAGACAAGTGACCAGATGAAATCATTAAAAATCCAGGTAAATTCAAGGGTTGCCAGTGCCGCCAGTGCTGGCAGGGTAAGGGGCATCACGATTCGACGGTAGATGCCGAAATCGGTACAACCATCCATACGGGCCGCCTCCATGATTTCGCCGGGGAGCGTGACCATAAAGTTTCGCAACACAAAAGTGCAAAAAGCCATCTGAAAAGCTGTATGTACAAAGATGACCGCCCAGAGCGTGTTATAAATGCCCAGCGCAACACTGAGTTGGAAGACGGGCAGAATAATAATTTGATAGGGGAGCATCATGCCAGAGATGTAGAGCATAAGAATCCAGCGACTCCCACGAAAGCGGATCCGTGCGAGGGCATAAGCTGAAAGGGAAGAGAGAAAGATAGTTGCGAAAAGTGCCGGGATGGTGATTAAAAAGCTATTGAGTAGGTAGACGCTGACGTTGCCCTGTACCCATGCCTCAATGTAGGAAGAGAAGGTAATAGGTTTGGGCAGCGCGATATAGCCGTTGTACAGGATGTCTTCTTTCGAGCGTATGGATGTAAGAATAACGCCAAAGACGGGAAAGAGCCATAACAGTGTAAAAGGGAGCGCGAAGAGATAGAAACGCCAATTGTTGTTTACGCGTTTTGTGGTGGCTCCGCGTGGCTGAACGCGCCGCCGGGCTAAACTGGATTCCGCTTGTATGCTCATAGGTTGTCCGCTCCCTTCCGCAACATATAGGTGAGGTAAAACACGATAAAGATAAAACTGAGTAAGAACTGGACAACCGCGATTGCCGCGCCGTAGCCATAGCGAAAGTTGGTGAACGCCTCGGTGAACATAAAGTTCGCGAGAACCGTTGAGGCATAGCCCGGCCCACCTTTTGTCATGATGTAGACGAGATCAAAGAACTGTAGCGAGTCGATAATGGTCGCGATAACGATGATAGTTGTAATAGGTGCTAGTAACGGGAAAATGATGCGTAGGAATACCTGCCACCCATTCGCGCCATCCACCTTCGCCGCTTCAACGAGGCTTGCATCAATTGTGTTCAGACCGGCGAGGTAGAGCAGCATCACATAGCCGATTTGTCGCCAGCACGCGGCGAAGGTAACGCTGAAAATGGAAATTTGGGCGTTACTAAGCCAACTCTGCGCGAGAAAGCCCAGGCCAGCACTTCGCAAAAGCGTGTTTAATGCTCCCTCGTTTGGGAGGTAAAACCAGGACCAGATCAAGCCGATCACGATGAAACTAAGGACCATCGGTGAGTAGATTGCAGCTTTTAGCACATTTATCATACGCGAAGGTCTATTAAACAAGACCGCGAGACCTAAGCCGCCAGCGATTGGCACAATCAAAAAGACGGAAAGTACTTTGAGGTTGTTGAGAAACGAGACATAGAGAACGGGGTCTTGTAGGAGTGTTTGATAGTTTTTGAGACCAATAAAGGTAGGATTTGTCACGCCATCCCAATCGGTCAGGCTGAGATAGAACGAATAGAAAAGCGGCTCGACCACCCAGACAAGGTAGATAAGTAGGGGAACGGCTAAGAAGAGCCAGGGGGTGAAATTGAAAGGTTGTTTTGTACGACGCTTTGCAGCACTTGTTTTGTGACGTGGTACGCTTGGCGTTTCGGTTTGTACACCAGTAGTAGCCATAGTAGTTTATTTTCTGTACCTGCCCTGGCGCGTGGCAATCAGCACCGCTTAACAGGGCAAGTACAGCTCCTTTCAACGCGTGTCTCTTCGCCTACAGTTGTTTTGAGTAGATGGATTGCGCGAACTGATCCAGGTCAGACAAGCCCTTGTTCAGGTCCAGGTCAGGATTGTTGAAGAACTGTCCAAAGAAGGCCATGCCACGTGTTGAGACCGTCGCGTCGGTATCGCGATCATAGAATTGCGAGACCGCACTTGCTTTTTTGACGAACTCAACCCCCTTTGCATCAAAGGGACTGTAGACACTTGACGGGACTTGGGTATTCGCGGATAGCGCGCCACCACCGGATGTTACGAAGAGCTTTTCGCCCTCAACCGAGCCAAGATATGAAAGAAAATCTTTCGCGGCCTGCTGATTTTTGGCGTGTTTGGGAATGAAGTAGCCATCCACTGGCGCCTCTTCCGCCGTCGGTATTGCTGGGTCATAGGTTGGAAACGAGAAGAAATCCAGGTCTGCTTGCGCGTCGGCTGGGAAAGAGTCATAAATGAAGCGGCCAATGACGTACATGCCGCCTTCGCCTTTTACCAATGGGGGTATCTGCTGATCCCACGTATAGGCGGAAGCACTTTTTGTGAAGTAGCCGCGCTTAATCATATCGCGCCAGATGCCAAAGACTTTTTTGACTTTGGCGTCGGTGTAGTGTGCTTTGCCACCAGTCAAGTCGCTATGGAACTGTGGGCCATTGATTCGCAGGTCCAGGATATCGAACCAACCAGCGAGGGTCCAGGGGGCCTGTGCGCCAACGACAAACGGGACAACGCCATCGGCTTTCAGCTTGTTACATACGGTGTAGAGTTCGTCAAATGTTTTAGGAGGTGTCACATTGTGCTTGCGGAACGTGCTTGGACGGTAGAATGTCGCCCACCAATACCAGTTCTGTGGCAAGAAGTAGTATTTGCCATCTTTCCCTTTGCTGGTTGCCTGGAATGCTTGCGGAAAGGCTGTGGCCCATCCATTCTTCTCCCAGATATCCGAGATATCGAGAATAAGCCCTCTGCCTATAAAGAACTGTGAGAGCAAGCCACCATAGTAGGCCAGGGCATCAGGAGCGACTGGTGAAGAGAGATAGGTGCGTACCGCCGAGGGATAGTCGGAGCCGGGCACATAGTTGACCTTGACCTTGCTGCCACTCTGCTTCATGTATGTGTCTACGAGTCCCTTCGCCACTTTTTTCTCGTCGGGCGTGGTCGCGTTCGTCGTAAATGTGAAGTCTTTGGATCCCGCGCCTGTGGTTGTACCGCCTGTCGAACCACAAGCCGCCAGTAGCGCGGACGCGGCAGAGAAAGAGAGGCCCAGTGCTACCGAGCGGGAGATAAAATCACGACGGCTAATTCTACCGGCTTGCAGGTCTAACAGAAGTGTCTGCATAGTATGCATGTCTGCCATTGAGAAGTCTCCTCTGTGTTGCTATGAAGAATACATGATAGCGAACAACGACTATGTTACTGTCTTAGGAAAGTGTTGAAAAAACGTTTCCCTACGCTTATAGTTTGGGATGTCCTTTCCCTACCCTAGCATGTATCATTGAAGGAAACTTAATTTCCTGTTTTGTAAAATTTTTACAAATAAAACTCCGTCTTTATTATTGTACAAACTATCCTGTAGGAATAGCAAGCCTACTATTATTGACACTTTTCCTGTGTAGGATAACATCAAGAGGCGGGAAAACAACTACCCTGTGTACGAGAGGTGGATTGTGCGTTGCCTCGGCCCGTCTAATTCAACAAGAATAACACGCTGCCATACGCCCAAAAGTAACGCCCCGTCTGCGTAAGGGATGGTGACGGAAGGGCCGATGATTGACGCAAGAATGTGATCCGGCGTATGGGCGGGATTGTGCGGGTGGCGATACGCGACGTGTGGCAACATGCCTCGTAGTGCGTCCAGTAAGTCCAGGTCTGTACCAGGGTCCAGGTCCGCCGTGGTGATCGCGCTTGTTGTATGAGCCACAAAGATGGTGCAGAGGCCGTTTGCTGTGTGTACTTCACGTAGATATGTCTCCACTTTGTCGGTGATATCGAGTATTTCATCTTTGTGCTTCGTCGAAATTGTAAGCGTTTTCATGGATGGACTCTCCTTGCGATTGTTTTCTCCCCTGTGAGACACATTAGGGGGTGAAGAGGGTTGACAATTTGTTCTTAAAGTACGTCTCAAAACATAGAAGCATCACAATAGGGCTTGACTACACCTACGCTTATAGTATTATGGACTCATGATGTATGCGAGAGAAATTTCTCCCAGTGCTGATGCTTTGATGGTGTAGGAGTTGTGTTTAGTTGAGTAAGATGAACATTCATGGGTCGGAGTACCCAATCAAGAAGATATTTAGCGACGATTTTGTGTTTACCATTCCGTTATATCAGCGCGCGTATTCGTGGACAACGGAGCAGTCAGAGGAGTTGTATCAGGACCTGATGACGGCGATGGAGGGGGGTGAGAAACCCACTGAGGAGATCGCACCCTACTTTCTTGGGAGTATTGTGCTTATCAAAGGTGAGGAGCCGGATGCACAGGTTATCGACGGGCAACAACGCCTGACGACGCTCACGATGTTGTTGTCCGCAATTCGGAGCTTGATTAGTTCGCAGTATGCGGATAGCTTGACTTCGTTTCTGTCCGAGAAAGGTAACGTGATTACTGGAACGCCGGAACGCTACCGTTTGCGTCTGCGTGAGCGCGATGCCCAGTTTTTCCAACGACATATCCAGGAAAAGGGCGGCATCGAGGCATTGCAGGAGCTGCAAGACGCGCAATTGCCGGAGAGCCAGCGTAATATTCGCGCGAATACGCTGGGATTTATGCGTGAACTGCAAAAGCTGTCGGATGCACAGTTGACCGCGCTTACGCAATTTATTATTAACCGTTGCTTCCTGATTGTGGTCGCGGTCTCTAGTCCAGACCTTGACGCCGTGTATCGCATCTTCGCGGTACTCAATAGTCGCGGCATGAACCTCTCGTACCCTGATATTTTGAAGGCTGATCTGATTAGCATGATACCTGCAAACAAGCAGGACGAGTACGCGACGAAGTGGGAAGAGATGGAGACGATGCTGGGCAGCGAGGAATTTGAGAACCTCTTTTTTCACATTCGCGCCATTTTCTCGAAAAAGCGTCAGAACAAGGGGATGATCGAAGAGTTCAAGCAATACGTCCGGCCGCGCTTCTCGACGCCGCAAGATTTCATTGATACGATTTTGTTCCCCTATGCCCACGCGTTCAACAATATTTTGAAGACAAATTATCAGCAGGGCCTGCAACCGAATATAAAAGAGATAAATGCTCTGTTCAAGTGGCTCAATTATCTCGACCATGCCCAATGGGTTCCGCCTGCGCTCTACTATTTTGTCAAAAACCAAAATCATCGCAAGCAACCAGAGTTGGTGATACGGTTTCTCGCTGACCTTGAGCGGCTCGTAATCAGCTTCATGGTGTGCCGCGTTCCTCCATATAAGCGCATTGATCGCTACTGTGAACTGCTTCACGCAATCGACGAAGAGGTTGACCTGTTTAACCCTGAGTCGCCGTTGCAGCTCAAGACACGGGAGCGACTAGAGTTCCTGAAAGCACTGGACGGAGATGTGTACCTGTTGCATTATCCCTGTCGCTATATCCTGCTGCGACTGGATACGAAATTATCGGAGAAGGTCGCCTCGTATGAGCATCAGGCGGTGACGATAGAGCATGTATTGCCGCAGCGTCCCGCGCTTGAGAGCGAGTGGGTCAAGGCTTTTCCGTCGCGGGAGATACGCCAGAAGTATGTCAATCGTTTGGGCAATCTTGTGCTGCTGTCGCAGGGGAAAAATATGAAGGCGGAAAATTATGACTTTGACCGTAAAAAAGAGAAATATTTTGTCTCGAAGGATGGTATCTCGCCCTTCGCGCTGACAACGCAGGTGCTGACCATGCGCGAATGGACGCCCGCGACGATAGAGCAACGACAGAATCAACTGCTCACCGCGCTCAAACAGCTTTGGCGGCTGTACTAGCGTACGCAAAGAAGGTGGTGCGGTGTGCGAAAACTGAGCGCGTTAGAGATCGCGGAGGGAGCGTTGCTTGCGGATATCGCGGTTGTGTTTCAATTGCTCACGCTTTACTTGCCCATTGGCGGCGAGTTTTTTCGTGTGCTTATCTTTATTGTGTTCGCGGTGTTGGTTCTGCGGCGTGGCCTCTACGTGGGTATCATGGGGATGTGTGTCGCGGTCTTTATTTCGGCGATTGTAAGCGGCCCCCAATTCGTGCCCGCACTCTTACTAGAGGGGATGGGTGGTTTGTTTCTCGGCTTTACCATGAAACGTCGCTTCCCACATCTGCTTCTGCTCCTTATCGGCATCACAAGCGGTGCATTTGCGTTGTATATCGTGGTATTCCTGACGACGTTTTTATTTGGTTTGCCGTTTAATAAGCTGATTGTGGGGTTACATAACGCATATGACGGGGCAATAGGTGTGGTCGGTGTTCTAGCGGGAAGTGTGGGGCTTGGCCGTTGGTGGCAACATTCGTTGTTGCCATTTGTCGCGCCGCTCGTGAATTTTGGCTTTACTTATTGGTGGGCGTTATATTATGTAGCCTTGTGGATATTATTGTGTCCTTTTGTAACGGTGATTTACGCAACAACAAACACGCTTGTACGCAGGCTTGGTTACGAGGTGCGCCCATTTCCTAATAGCAATGTCAACAAACGCCTACGTCGTTTTTCGCGTTCACTGCTGCGGGAAAGTGCGCGGCGAAAGCGTGAGAAGGTATGAGCATACTTCTGGATATTCAGCATGTCACCTATGCTTATCCTGTTGTGGCGGGTCAATCTCCTGTTTTGCGCGACGTAAGTTTGCAGGTGCAAGAGGGCGAGTATATTGTCGTGCTGGGTCACAATGGGAGCGGTAAATCGACATTGGCGCGTCTGTGTAATGCGTTGCTGCTTCCCGATCAGGGAAACGTCCTGGTGGGGGGAATGAACACACGAGATATCACGAAGCGACGCAGTATTCGTGATACGGTTGGCATAATTTTTCAGAATCCTGATAACCAGATTATCGCTACGCTGGTCGAAGACGATATCGCGTGGTCGCTTGCGGTACAAGGAGCCACGCCAGAGCTGATTGCGGAACGGGTAGAGGCGGCTATGGCGGCGGTGGGTGTGACTGCATTGCGGCAATTGGCGCCGCACAAGCTGTCGGGGGGGCAACGTCAGCGTGTCGCCATCGCGGGTATTCTCGCGCTACGTCCCCGCTGCATCATCGCGGACGAGGCCACGTCGATGCTTGACCCGCTCGCACGACAGGAGATCGTCGCATTGTTGCACCAACTACATAGAGAGTATGGTTTGACAATTATCCATGTCACCCACCTTTTGGAGGAGGCGGCCCTTGCCCAAAGGGTCGTGATTCTGAAGCAGGGTCAGCTTGTGCTGGCGGGGACGCCGGCGGAGATTTTTGCGAACACACAAACATTACAGACACTCAAACTGACGCTACCGGAACCTATCATGTTGGCGGGTCGGCTCCGCGAGCTTGGCTATGCAATCGCGGACAACGCGCTAACAATAGAGGCGATTGCCCAGGAGTTGCGTCCATGACCAATCCCGTTATCATTGTCAAAAACCTTGCTTATAGCTACAACTCTGGCCTGATGGAGAAAGTGGCGTTGCGTGACATCAATCTTGAAATTGGGCGTGGTAGTTGTGTGGCGATTGTGGGGACCAATGGCTCCGGCAAGACAACGCTTGTACAGCACTTCAATGGGTTGCTGCGTCCGACGCGCGGGACGGTGCTTGTAAACGACATCAACGTTGGGGCAAAGGGCGTCGATCTGCGACAACTACGGCAGCGGGTGGGGCTGCTGTTTCAATTGGCCGAGACGCAACTGTTTGGGCGCACGGTTTTCGAGGACGTGGCATTTGGGCCGCGTCAGATGCGGATGGGTAAAGCGGAGGTACGTTCACGGGTGGTGAGCGCGTTAGATATTGTGGGCTTGCCGTTTCTCAAATATGGGACGCGCTCACCGTTTGAGTTAAGCGGTGGGGAACGGCGCAGAATTGCGCTCGCGGGTGTGCTGGCGATGTCGCCGGAGGTGCTGATCCTCGATGAGATTTCGGTTGGACTTGATGGAGAGGGTCGTGCCGCGCTATATAGCTACCTGCGAGCCATCCGAAAGAAGCGGAACGTAACGATTGTGCTTGTCTCACACGACATGACCGAGGTCGCGGCACTAGCGGATTGGGTATTTGTGCTACATCAGGGCCAGCTCGTGTTGCAAGGGGAGCCGCGTACCGTCTTTGCCCAGGGTGAGCGGTTGTTGACATGGGGGCTGGCCGTGCCGCCTCTTAGCGAACTGTTAACAGCGTTACGTACACGTGGGGCGGCAATTCCAGCAGACGTTGTGACGGTTGACGAAGCCGTCACATGGTTCGCGCTACAGAAAAAGCACAATGGTAAATAAAAAGAAGCGCGTGTGCAACCCTGTGTAGGGTTGCACACGCGCTTCTTCTGAACTGATTGACGTACGCGTGAATTAACAGTCGTAGTACATGCCAAACTCGATTGGCGCGGGACGTAGGCGCACCTCATCGGACTGGCTACGCTTGAGCGCAATATAGCTTTGTAGCAGGTCAGACGTGAAGACATCACCTTCCAG
>Ga0123337_10003336_pt1 | contig 17219 bp, 14 predicted proteins | sample frozenSSSSmetaG_FD_89792 | JGI IMG/M metagenome (GOLD analysis project Ga0123337, IMG submission 89792) | Glacier valley bacterial and archeal communities from Borup Fiord, Nunavut, Canada, to study Microbial Dark Matter (Phase II) -... | ecosystem: Environmental > Aquatic > Freshwater > Ice >... | reverse complement strand
TCGCTCATCGCACCTTTGGAATTTCTAAAAATCTGGCTAAAATTAATTTTGGCAATAGATAATTTAGCATCCTTTGTAAATACCTGGTCATAATTTTTTATAAAATCTGCCTCCGTTTTTATGGACTTATTCAGTGGATAACGGATCTGTTTCGCCAACTGTTCTTTGTCGTTATCCAATACCAATAACTGCAATTTTTTTATAAATAATTTAAACCCTTTAACGTCCGTTATACCGGCTACTTCCCAGGAAGTGGGTACGCTTCCATCACTAAACACACTATCATCCTGCATCTCTTCAAGCGTTAGTCCAAAACCTGCAAGCCTATCAGCTTTGCTGGATTTAGGGGAGTCAATTTTAAGCATTAATGAATCCGAAATTGGAGAAGGTGTTTGCTCCGGCGTTGTACCGGTATCGTTACAGGCAACCACCAGGGAAAGGATGGCAAAGGATAAAATGTAATGCTTCATCTTATTGAATTTATAATTTAAAATACAAGTTTAAAAGATTGAAATCAATAATGGACTGATATTTATAATATTCATTCTGTTGCAAATACTACGGTTTTATGGATCATTCTAAGATGCGTCAGCTTCTTTTTCGCTCATCAGGTAAGCTTTGATAAAGCCATCCAATTCGCCATCCATAACGGGGCCTACATTTCCTACTTCAAAATCTGTTCGGTGATCTTTGATCATTTTATAAGGATGAAAAACATAGGATCTTATCTGACTACCCCATTCGATTTTTTTCTTGGAGGAGTTCGTGGCATCCAGTGCAGCTTGTCGCTTGCGCATTTCTTCTTCGTACAACCTGCTTTTAAGCATTGCCATCGCCTTCTCCCTGTTTTCGCCCTGGGTTCTGGCCTGCTGGCATTCTACTATAAAGCCACTGGGTCTGTGCGTCAGGCGTACAGCGGTTTCTACTTTGTTTACATTTTGACCGCCACTGCCACCACTTCTAAAAAATGCCCAATCCACATCAGCAGGATTCACGGCGATTTCAATGGTATCATCTATTAACGGGTAAACGTATACGCTGGCAAAAGAGGTATGCCGCCTTGCGTTGCTATCAAATGGACTAATTCTAACCAGGCGATGTACACCACTTTCAGCTTTTAAAAACCCATAGGAAAATGGTCCGTCAAATTGAAACGTACAGGTCTTTATACCGGCGCCATCACCCCATTGCCAATCCAGTTCAGTTACAGTCCAGCCCTGCTTTTCGCCATACATCCGATACATGCGGGCCAGCATTTCAGCCCAATCCTGGCTTTCTGTTCCTCCTGCACCACTGTTAATTTGTAATACGGCAGGTAAGGCATCGGTAGGCTCATTCAGTGTACTTTTAAATTCTGCTTCTTCAATCGCAGCATTGGCTTTGTTATAAGCCTCTTTTACTTCTTCCTCTGTTGCTTCGCCTTCTTTCCAAAATTCAAAAAGCACAGCGAAGTCCTCTACCAACGATTCTACATCGTTGAACATATTTACCCAATACTCATTAACCTTTGTTTCTTTTAAAATGGAAGTAGCCCGGACATTATCATCCCAAAAACCCGGTGAAAGCGAGAGTTGTTTGTCGTTATCAATTTTATATAGTCGGTTAGCGACGTCAAAGAAACCTCCTCAAGACCAGCACACGGTCTCTCATATCCTTCAAATTTTCTGTTGTCATGCGGCAAAAATAAGGGATATTTTTAAACCGGCAAATGAATAAATACGATATGGTGAGTATTGTTGAAACACCCACGTACTGCCGCTTTTATTTAAATGATGCATACCAATCCTTATTAGTAATTTGAAGACATTAGCTGCATCGGACTTTTAACTAATATTGTTTCATATCCGACTTATGCTGGCAGCCATGTAATTACTATAATATTACCTGCGATAGTCCCGTAGCCGCAGGAGACCTGCGCCTACGGGACTATCGGATCCTGCGCTTGGCAGATAGTAGTTGAAATTCTTAACCCAGCAATACCTTCATCGGTTGCCACCTGCATTTAAAGCTGCATTGCAGCAATAATTTCGGATGGCATAAACGCAGCGTTGGTGCAGGCTGTTGCAGATCCTTTTTTACCGGTGATATAGGTTAAGGCAATCGCCACTACGGCCCAGCCTCCGGCAGGTATTGCCACCGGAAGGTTGATCGTTTGCGCAGGTATCGGTGCCGCATTGTAAGGTATTTCCATTTTAAAAGTAAAGCTTGTCATGGCATCGTCTGTTTGCAGCATACAGGCTGCGGCAGTAATGGTACATTCAACCCGTTTGGTATGGGCCGGGGCAGTAATACATCCTTTGGGTACAAAGGCCGGCAAATGCAGGTGCTGCAGTTGGTTGCCTTTGCGGGTTACCTGCATATCAATTTTCCATCGTTCTTTCACACTGGTGGCTTCATTGAATAAAAAATGTTGTAGACAGGGCAGCTCCCCACCTGCTGGTAAGCGTTGCGGTTGTTGTTGATTGAGCCAGCGCATGATGGAACCGGAAAACCTGTTTTGCATGGTCTTGCTCTTTTTAACCGGAAGCACAGGCTCTAACAGCAGGCGAAGCCTTTTGCCAGTAGCGGATGCAATGGACAGGTTACTGCTGGCAACTTTTGAAGCCGGGTGTTGTTTTACCTTAACCGGCACCGAACGGATATAATACCCGCCGTTCAATTCATAATAAATCAAATTGCCGATCCTGCCGATAAAGTGCTGGTTTAGTTGCTTTGCCATGATGTGCTCAATTAAATGATTGATTGAAAGACCTGCTTGTGGTGCTTCCTAATTGACTGGTTAATCCGTTTTTTCTTCGGTTCCTGTTCGGGTCTTGTTCGTACTATTCCCACCAATTGGTGGAGATACCTACTACTTTAAACGGAGATGTTAGCTATTTAGTATATATAAATTGCTGGCTTTGGATGTATCATTTGCCGACTGAGATGTAAGGAAATGCCCGTTACGAATTTGGCTTTCATATATTTTTTGGTGGCAACCGGCACATGATGCTGCACCCGCAAACAGACTAAATTTGTGATTTGTTTCCAGCACAGTATTGTTGGGCTGATGCATCGGGTCAATAGCAATACCAGGTACGGGGCACCAGCATTACAAAAACAGCCGACTTATTTCAAAAAAATATTTATACTCAGTTGTTGCTGTCCGCAAAATAATTCATTAAAAAAATAACTTAAAAATATACCACATTTTAAAAATCCACTCAATCTTAATCCTCGTATAGTTTGATGTAACATTTTTTTTCATACCCTTTACAGTGTATTTAAAATACAAAAAAGCTCTCAAATACCACGATATAACCACTTATTCAATCAAATATGCCGTATGCTAACTGCATGACAAACAACAATTGAATCAGCGTTACTTTTGTTTTGAAAAGGAAAAAGAGGATAAAGTGTAAGTGGTTTTCACCAACATACGTTAATAGGTTTTCTCATAGGATAATGGAAAAAAAACGGGGCCGGATTTCTATCCGGCCCCCTTACTTAATGTGGATATCATTCAAGTAGCTATCACGTAATACTTTCTTTTGTGAACCGCACTACAACATTATATAATTCATCCGGTACAAATGGTTTTAAAACCATCCCATCAATTCCCAACCCTTTTACTTCTTCAGCTACTTCGGCCGGAAGACTTGCAGTAAGCGCAATGATTGGAATGGTTATTCCCCTTTCCCTGATTTTACTGGTTGCCGCATAGCCATCCATCACCGGCATATGTAAATCCATTAATATCATTTTATGCTTTTCCAGATTCAACATATTCAATGCCTCCTGGCCATTTTCTGCAACATCAACGATTGCCCCCCAACTTTCTAAAAAGCTTTTTGCCACAAAAACGTTCATAGAATTGTCTTCAACCAATAAAATATGGATACCGGATAAAGTCCTTCTATCCTTGACGGGCGACTCATTTGCCGTATCCTCGATTGCAAGTGAAGAAATGGCATTAACCATAAAAGTCTGTGTAAAATAAAACATAGAGCCTTTTCCTACTTCGCTTTCCATCTCCAACAAAACCCCTTGTAATTCCAATATTTTTTTAGAAATGGCCAGGCCTAAACCTGTACCTCCAAAGCTACGGGAGGTAGAAGAGTCAGCCTGGGTAAACTGTTCAAAAATCAGTTGTTGCTTTTCTTTGGAAATACCCAAACCTGTATCTTTTATCTTGAAAGTTAACGTAATATGCTGGTCAGTTTGCTCGTTAACTTCTACGTCAATTGTCACCTCTCCTTCCATCGTAAACTTAATCGCATTTCCTGAAATATTGCTTATTACCTGGGATAACCGGGTAGGGTCACCCATCACAATGGGCAAATTCTTTTCAGGCATTTTCAATTTTATTGAAATCCCTTTATTTTCTGTAGCATGATGTAAACCTGAAACGATATTTTTAAGAATATGCCCGATGTCCATTTCGATGGATTCAAAACTAATTTTACCTGCTTCAATTTTACTAAAGTCGAGGATATTATTTACTATTGAAAGCAAATTGTTACCAGCGAACAGCAATACATCTAACTGTTCTTTCTGGTCTTTTCTTGGCATATTTTTTAACATCAGGTGAGTCATACCAATTACGGAATTTAAAGGCGTTCTAATTTCGTGACTCATCGTAGAAAGAAATTCACTTTTGGCCTTTAAGCCTTGCTCAGCTTCTATTTTAGCCTGTTTTAAAGAATGCGCAAACCGAAATGAAAGGATGAGTGATTGCAAAAAGAAAAAAATTATATAGCCTGCAAATATGATCCCTTTTGAAGGAATTACATAGCCAAAATATTCAAGATTGATGATTAATTGAACCAACATCAGCACTCCTATACTAATTAAACCATACTCAGCAGCGGGTCGCTTATTCAGGTAAGCTTTAATAAAAATAAAAAGTACATAGCCCATACAAAAAAACATCAGCACCAGGAACGGATTAATGATTCGGGTAAACATCAGTGGAGTTGTTACAACAGGCATAATGGTAACCAACAGACAAAATGCCGATAACACCTTTGCCAGTGGCTTGTAAATATCCTCTGGGTACAATTGATGAATATATTTAACAAAAAGATAAATACTTGCAAACAGGGTAAAATACTCAAGCCTAACCGTTAGTTCCCAATTTAAATTCGGAAACACACTATGCAACGCATAAAACGAGCTTCCTACAATCCGGTAACTATAAACCATACTAAAAAGTGAAAAGAAAAGCATGGCTTTATCATTCTTACCAAAAAAGTATAAGCCAAAGAAAAACAGTCCTCCCATAAAAAGACAACCAGCCAATAAAAAATCAGTGGCAATCCATTCCTGTTTTTCCGTTTGAAGCAGCTCATTATCTCCAATCAGTATTTGCTTGGTTACACCTCCTTTTGCATGTGAAAAATTTACCAGCTGTAAAATAAGGTGCAACGTATCTGCATTGCCAGGCAGTAATAATGTGTGGGAAACCCAATGTGGTTTATAGTTCTTTTTTGAAATATCAGGATTGCCATTGTTTGCAAAAACAGCTCCATTTAGATACAAACGATAAGCACAATACATGTCTGGAATAAATAACGCCAGATCTCCCCTCTTTTTTGGTAGTAAAACGGTTAGTCTGTAGGTTGCATATCCCTGTGATGAAAGTTGTTCGGTTGTCACTTTATGACCATTCCAAAGTTGTGGAAATTGATAGTAGGTAACTGTTTCAACCGTATCAGCCGGAGTTAATAATTGATTCCAAAAAAATCCCCATTCACCATTTAAAGCTACAGATTTTTCATTCAATGATTTATTCCTCAAATCTGCTAAACCCTTTTTCACAAAAGCATTGTCATCAAAAGTTTTCGCATTTTGACAATGTAAGCCAGTTATTACAATTAATAAAAATGGCAGAAAATATTTAAGCATAAATTTTTGAAAATAGGTTGCTTTCAGGATCTTTATAAACTGATAACGATAAAAAAAAAAAATTAGTCGAAACCAGGGAAAAAAGATCTCCTCCTATTGATACAAGCCTCAATACTTTAACGGTTAGTTTTAACCCAGCCCCTCCAAATTTCACAATGCAACAACTAAACTTGATCGGAACATTGGTCAAAACTGCTTTATTTTTAATTGAGAAACTCCGCAATAAGTAGCTGAAAATGGACTGTATGATAATAAAATGGGCTGCATACGATGCAGCCCATTGTTTTTTAAGTACAAGCATTTCTCTCTTTGAGTAAAACAAAAAATTGATATACCACCTCTGATAAGTTGGGAAACGTTTATTTGAATTAAACAAAAAAAGAAATCTACCGATGGCTTTTATACCAAATCAGTAACAAGCTTGTACACACTGATGCAAAGCACCAAAGCACTTGATGCTAAAATCAGCCTTACAGCGATCTTTTCCATTTGAATGGGGGTTTTAGGGTGAAGCGGATGGGGTTTCTTGTGTTACTATTAATAACGACCGCTAATTCATTCTAGTATACATTCCTTAAAATAATCACCTGATAAATTTCGAAATACTTAGTACCAACAACCTAAAATGGCGCTCCTGACAATAATCCCTACACTGATCAACTAAATAAAATTATTGCTCCTTCAAAATATTACATCAACAGTATATATTTTATAATATGTAATAAAGCCGGACAAATAAGCATCTTACGAAAAAAAATGGCAATAATTGATGTTAAGATTAATGAATTTTTATGCTTTTAGATAGGTGTGTTTGAGATAACAGTATGATTATTGCTATACTTTTGCAACAAAATAACTATCAATGCAATTCAGATTCACTAAAAATATACAGTTTACCAAATTGATCAAAGCCAATGGCAGACTAAAAGAATTCAATTTCCGAAGGCTGAATGACAACAAAGAAGGGATGTTTACAGTAGATGTGGTAGACGAACGAGATTCAAGGGTTTTCTTCAATCTTCAAAAAACTGATAATAGCTGGAAACTGATTAAACAGCAATTGCCCCAGTGGGTGTTGGAAAATGAAGCCATTTATCATGAATTAATTGAGGAAGAGCTGAAAAATTCCTAATCAATCGATCTGGTCATTTTTATCTCAATTTCTAAAAAGTTATCCATTTATTGCAATTCGATCTTTATTGGCAATTAATGGATAACTTTCTGCATTAAACCTATAATGCGATGAAAAAAACAATTGGCATTCTCGTGATTTTGATATCATTTTTAGTGAGCAGTAATGGTAGTCTGCAAGCCCAAAATACAGCGTCCAAACTGAAACCTGTTTTAAACCATATTGCGGTTTATGTAGTAGATCTCAAAATAAGCACTCATTTTTACCAGCAAATCTTACAACTCGATACAATTCCGGAACCCTTTCATGATGGCAGACATACCTGGTTCGCCATTGGTTCGGTTGGACACCTGCATATCATCCAGGGCGCAAAACAGTTTACTTCACATGACAAGAACAACCATCTTTGCTTTTCTGTTGGCTCTGTCACAGATTTTATCAAGATTTTAGATAAGCATAACATCAGCTACGAAAACTGGGCTGGCGAAAAAATGCAGGTAACAAACAGGGTGGATGGCGTTCATCAAATTTATTTGAAAGATCCGGATGGATATTGGCTCGAGATCAATGATGCTAAAGATTAAAGGCTTTGACAGAACAATATTTTAATCAATGCCATACCATACCCCGGTATGGCATTGATATTTAGAAAAACTGCGGTTGGTAAACCTATCAATAATCGCCAACGAGCATTTAGTTGTATCGCATGCTGCCTGACGCAAAAGAGTTAATTTTACAAAACAAAATGAAAATAAATATGGAATCTTTAAAAGGAAAAAATGCATTGGTAACGGGTGCTGGAAAAGGTATTGGTCGTGCAATAGCCATAGCACTTGCAAATGAAGGCGTAAACGTTGGCCTGGTAGCACGGACAGAAAGTGATTTACTGGAAGTAGCTGCGACTATTGAAGCAATTGGTGTAAGCACTGCAGTAGCTACTGCGGATGTATCAATGTTAAATGAGATAAATATTGCTGTCGAAAAAATAACCGGCAAGCTTGGAGCCATAGACATTTTAATCAACAATGCGGGTGTTGCAGCCTTTGGTGGTTTTTTGGAAATGGAACCTGCCAAATGGGAGCAAATGATCCAGGTTAATTTAATGGGACCTTATTATGTAACCCGCTCTGTGCTTGCTTCCATGATTGAAAGAAAGACCGGCGACATTGTAAATATATCTTCCACAGCAGGTATCAGAGGTGGTGCTGTTACCAGTGCTTACTCTGCGTCAAAGGCTGGTCTTATTGCACTTTCAGAATCATTGATGTATGAAGTGCGCAAGCACAATATCCGGGTAACTACTTTAACGCCCAGTACCATCGCTACCGACATGGCACTTGATTTAAAAATAACCGATGGCAACCCAGATAAAGTAATGCAGCCCGAAGATTTTGCAGAGCTGATTATTTCGCAACTGAAATTAAATAGAAGGGTGTTTGTAAAAGATGCAGCTATCTGGTCTACCAATCCATGATATTTTTGCAAGGTAGAATTTGATACAATTTCGGTGAAACTAAAGATCTAAAAAAGGGTCATAACTTTTAAAATAAAGACCAATCTTGGCATGATTGGTCTTTATCATTATTCATACAAATCATTTAAATCGCATTGCGCCATTTGAACAAAAAGATCGCCTATCTTTTCAGTAACGGCTTTAAAATATTTTTCGCCTTTTTCACTGGTGGCTGCATGGGGATTTCCTACACCGGTATCGGCAGATATTTGTGACCACTTTCTTTCTGCCCATACCCATTTTTCAGTAAAGGCTTTTATTTTCATTTTCTTCTCTTTTCCAGCCCCCGCTTCGTCTAGTGGAAGTACGAGTTCGGGTTTAAAAAACAGTAGCAGACTGGTTTCCATTTCATCTGCATGGTCGCCTTCTCTGTCAAAATACACTTTCTTATCAAGGGCTTGAAACCAATTACAGGTAGTTAAAAACATTTTGGGGAAACGAAGGCCCAATTCTCTAAGAATCGTTTTAAAATCATTGCCACCATGGCTGTTTAAAATAATCAGTTTAAAAATGCCCTGCCGATTCAAAACTTCAATAATATCAGCCAGGATAGCTAGCTGTGTGCTTGGGTTGAGGTTAATGTCTAGTTTGATATCAGCCTGTCCGGTATTTACACCAAATGGTATGGTAGGTAGCACAATTATTTTAGCGCCCTTCTCCCAGGCTAAACGTGCTGATTCTGCGGCAATAAGATCTGCTTCAATAATATCAGTACCATAAGGAAGATGGTAGTTGTGGGCCTCAGTAGCGCCCCATGGCAAAATAGCCAGATCAATGTCTGCATCCTTTATATTTTTCCAATTTGTTTCGGCTAAAATAAATGGTCTTATCATGTTAGATTTATTTGATCAAAAGTAGTTCTTATTTATTCCAGCAGGTATGGCGCATCGCTTTTAGAATTTTTCGCCCTACTTTTCAACCTGGGTATTTTTTTATGGACTGGTAGTCGTCGAAAAAAGATGAATTAAACTTCAACTTTTTACAGATTTGCTAAGACCAGTTTCACCAATCGTTCAGTAAACCAGGGTGCTTGTAAAACTCCTTTTGTACCCATTCCATTTAGCATAAACATTCCGGAATAATCAGGATGTTGCCTTACAATTACTTCCCTGTTTTTAGTGGTTGGCCGGATGGCCGACTGGTGGTTAATCACGCTAAAATCCTTTTCCAACATAGCTTCCAACTGCATTTTAAGCACCGCTTTATCCACTTCGTCCGGTTCGTTATTACTGTTATTCCAGTGATAAGTTGAACCTGCCTTAAAAATGCCATTCCCTTTTCCCACCAGGTAAATACTATTTTTTTTAATGATCTTGCTCATCGCAGCCTGGTCGTATTGTATGGTCAGCATATCGCCCTTGCAGGGGATTATATTTTCATTAAAAAATGGATTAACAACGGCCCGGTATCCTTCACAAAAAATAATATTTTTAAACTTTATGCCATGGTATTCCATTGCATCCTCACCGATCTTTAAATCACTATAAATAAATTCAACACTTAGCAGTGCACCATTCCTGTGTAACCAATCAGCAAAACCATTGATCATAATCCCGCAATCCACCCATCCGGAGTTTGTTATTTCACAAGCCCCGATCTCCTGCTTTATATGGGGCAATGGATTCGGGTGGATCGATATAAGTTCCGAATAATCGCATTGCGCAGATTTCGCCATCCAATCATTCTGCTCCGACTCAGAAACATAAACCTGGTAAACGTTTTCAGCATGTAAAAAGCTGCAACCAATTAATTCCTCTGCTGCCTTATATGTTTTCACTGCAAAGGCTATTTGTTGCAACGCAAGCGGCTGAATGGTTTTTCTCTTACCGGTGATTGGTGTAAACATGCCTGCAGCAATCCGACTGGCAGTATTGACATATCCAGGATCAATCACGATAAAAGGAATCTGCTGCAGGTGGAGCATATAAGCCATCATTGAACCTGCAATGCCCTGCCCTACTATAATTGTATTGGTTTCACCCATTTGAATGTTTCAGGATTTTTACCGCTGCTGCCGTATCCAGAAACCAATCCATTGCCCCATCAACCGGATGAATAAGTTGTGCAGGAAAATTTGAAACATCGTCTACACCTTCCAGTACGTTTTTTACTGCGTAGGCCTTTGCTGAACCATACACCAGGAATGCCACCCTGTGAGCCATATTAATTAATGGTGCTGTAAAACTAACCCGGTAGAGCAACTGGTCTGGAAGAAAAACTGCTTTTACCGTCGCCTCCGTTTCATACAAAATATCCGTGAACGGAAATAAGGAGGCGGTATGTGAATTATCACCTAATCCCAGCAATACTAAATCGAAGCTTGGTTCGCTTCCATTAAAATGCTGTTGAATCTTTTGCACATAATCAGCGGCAGCAGCAGCGGGAGGCAGCGTTGTATCGACAGGGAAAATCTGAGATGCATCGATGCCCAGTGGATCAAACAAAACCGTATTCACCATTTTAAAATTACTGGCCGGATCCGTCAGCGGTACATATCTTTCATCGCCTAAAAAAAAGTAAACCTTCGTCCAATCTACCCTTTCGCAAAAGGATGATGAAGCCAATAATTCATATAATTTCTCCGGAGATGATCCACCGGAAAGTGCAACCGAAAAACGGCCATGCCTGGCAATGGACTCATTGGCAGCATCCACAAAATATTCTGCCAGTTTTGCCAGCAGTTCTTCTACCGTATCAGATATATGCAGGGTCATGATGTAATTATTTTTTATGATTAGTTGGCAGTGTAAACCAATGGTATCCATCCTGGGCTATCAGTGCCTCTGCTAATTCGGGGCCCCATGTATCTGCAGCATAATTGGGGAAGCTCAGACTTTGCTTGCTTTCCCAGGCGTTTAAGATCGGCATAATCAACTCCCATGCAGCTTCTACCTGGTCGCCCCGCATAAATAAAGTCTGGTCGTTTTGCATTACATCCAGCAACAGCGTTTCGTATGCTTCCGGCGTATCACTCGGATAAGTTCCTTTGTAATCAAATACCATATCTACCGGATTCAAAACCATGTTCAAGCCGGGTCTTTTTGCCTGCACCTGCAAGCGTATACTCATTTCCGGTTGTATGCTTATGATCAGCCTGTTTTGCTCCCAGCTTTCAGATGCTTCGGGTGGAAAAATGGAATGTGGAACACTTTTATATTGTACACTGATTACGGAAGATGATTGCTGCATCCGCTTTCCGGTACGTACATAAAATGGCACACCTTGCCAGCGCCAGTTGTCTATAAAAAACTTTATGGCGGCAAAGGTTTCTGTATTGCTTTCTTCATTCACATTTTTTTCCTGGCGGTAGCCCGGCACCTCCTTTCCCTCAAGCCAACCCTGGCTGTATTGTCCTCTTACAACCGACTTCTTTATTTCACCAGGCACAAACTTTCGCATGGCACGCAGCACATCTACTTTTCGGTCCCGTATTTCATCTGCACTAAAACTCACGGGTACTTCCATGGCAAAAATGCAAAGCAGTTGCAGGATGTGATTTTGCACCATATCTCTTAACGCTCCGGAGCCTTCGTAGTACTCACCCCGGTCACCCACGCCCATTTGCTCTGTTACTGAAATTTGCACATGATCAATAAAATTCCGGTTCCACTGCGGCTCAAAAAGTGAATTGGCAAACCGGAAAGCCATGATATTCTGCACCGTTTCTTTACCCAGGTAATGATCGATTCGATAAATCTGCTTTTCATCAAAAATACCCTGCAGCAATTTGTTCAATTCCTTTGCTGATTCCAGATCATGACCAAAAGGCTTTTCAATCACAATTCTTGTTTTTGCGATATCAGCACACAATGCATTTTTGGATATATTTTCTGCTATTACGGGAAAAAACTGGGGGGCAACGGCTAAATAGTAGATGATATCAGCACTTGCTTGCCAGGCTTCATTTTGCTCTTTAATTTTCTTAGAAAACGTTGCATAGGTTGCCGCATCATTGATGTCAGATACATGATAATTAATGTGCTCCGAAAATTCAGCCCATTTCTTTTTATCTGCCTTACCCCGTCTTGAAAATTCATTGATTCCCTTTAACAGTAAATCCCTGAATGCTTCATCCGTTAGTTTTGTGCGCCCTGTACCAATGATGGTAAACTGCTCCGGAAGCCAGCCATCCAGGAATAAATTAAATAAAGCCGGTGTTATTTTTCTGGCATTTAGGTCACCGGTTCCGCCAAAAATTATAAAAATAGTGGGATGTGATTTAATTGCTTTCATTAAATAAATTGATTGTGATGAATAATGAACTGCGAAGGATACCGAACTTTAATTGCAGCTTATATTTTAAATGCTACGCTGAATGTTTTTAATCTGAATTACAAAGTACAGTTAGAAAAGAATTTTGTTTTAAATCCCCGATCGGCATGACGATCACAAACGGATAGGACTTCTATTTTACTGAAAGCTCCTGCAGCGAGTAGCGCTTCCAATTTACCATCAGCAACATTTTTTCATTACTCACTTACAGCTGAATAAAGCAGGCAAAAAAAATCAGGAATAAAGTTAAAAAATCAAAATCACTAATTCCATTCAGTGTGAAAAACACCGTCCTTTCCGATCAATTCGTAAGTATGAGCACCAAAATAATCCCGCTGTGCCTGAATAAGGTTGGAAGGCATATTTCCGGTTGTGATAGCATCTAAATAACTGATTGCCGCTGCATAAGCTGGTATTGCAATCCCGGCACTAACGGCACCGGACACAATTGTTCTAATGCCTGGAAGCGTTTCATTTACCAGTGCCTGCACCTTACTATCCAGCAATAAATGTTCAAGAGCCGGGTCGCTTTGAAAGGCGCTGTATATTTCCTTTAAAAAACCGGAACGGATGATACAACCACCCCGCCAGATTTTAGCAATATCTGCCATATTTAATTGGTACCCGTATTCGGAGGATGCTTTTGAAAGCAGGTGCATACCTTGCGCATAGGTAATAATCATGGCACAATAAAATGCCTGTTCCAGTGACACCAGGTATTCCTCTTTGCTAGGAACTGAAAAATTATTCCCATCATTTTTAAACGAAGTTGCAAGTTGCACACGCAGCGATTTATATTTAGAAAGATCTCTCATTGAAACGGCCGTATCAATCACGGTAGCGGATAATTGCAAATCCATAGCAACCTGGGAGGTCCATTTACCGGTTCCCTTTGAACGGGCTTCATCTTTTATATCGTCCAGCAATAAATGATCTTCGCCTGGCTTTTTATAACTAAAAATATCTTTTGTAATCTCAATTAAAAAAGATTGCAGGCGACCTTCGTTCCATTGTGCAAATACATTTTGAATCCCTGCATTGTCCAGTTTTAAACCCTTTCTTAATAATTCATAAGTTTCCGAAATCAGTTGCATCAGCCCGTACTCAATACCGTTGTGAACCATTTTTACAAAATGTCCCGAGGCTCCCGGGCCGATATAGGTAACGCAGGGTTCGCCGTTTACTTTAGCAGCAATGGCTTCAAAAATATATTTTACATGCTGGTAAGCTTCCTTATTGCCACCGGGCATCATACTTGGCCCTCTTCGTGCGCCTTCCTCGCCACCAGATACACCCATTCCAAAAAAATTAAATCCTTTCGCATCAAGGTAGGTTACCCTTCGGTTGGTGTCAGTAAAATGCGAATTACCCCCATCAATAATCAGGTCGCCTTTATCCAGTAAAGGGAGCAGTTCTTCAATTACGTCATCCACAATTTTCCCTGCAGGAACCAGCATCATCACTGATCGTGGCTTCTGAAGACTTTGCACAAATTCAGATAGAATGTTGAAAGCCTTTACGGGTTTACCTGCCCCTTCAATTTCCAGTAAACTGTTTTTTTCAATATCCTTATCATATCCGGCCACTTTAAAATCATAATCAGCCATATTTAATAAAAGGCTCCGCCCCATTGTGCCAAGCCCAATCATACCGAATGAATAATTTACTTCCTGCATGTTTTAATATTTTTGTATGAATACGTAAATTAAAAAAAATTGGCGCTTAAAAAAAGGCTTTTGTTAGCCTTAACAAATTAATTACCCCACCATAACTTTGCCCCGCCTTTAATGCCATCTTCATTCGAAACAATGGTGATATTTTTATCCAATTCAATGCTGATTTTACCTGAATTACCACCACCGATATACAAACGATCGTAGTTGAATACTGTTCTCAACACGGTAATCATTTTATGTACCCGCTCGTTCCATTTTTCTTCCCCCTCGTCTTCCAATGCTTTTTTGCCGATGTATTTGTCGTAAATAATATTGGTGATAAACGGATGTTGTGAAAGTTCAAGATGAGGAAGTAACACCCCATTTAGCAACAGTGCCGAACCAAGACCTGTGCCCAACGTAATCACCAGTTCAAAACCTTTGCCGCTTGCAATACCCAATCCCTGCATATCTGCATCATTGATGACTCTTACAGGGCATTCAAATTCAAGGCATAGCAAATTTTGCAATTCTACACCATGCCATTTGGTAGGCGCTAGGCTTGGAGCAGTAAATACAATACCGTCTTTAACATACCCCGGAAAACCAATGGATAATTTATCATACACAGGGAACTTATCAGCCAGATTTTTTAACGCTGCAATCAATGTTTTCGGGCCTGGTAAAACCGGGGTGTCTACAGATTGATAACCGGTTTGCAACTCGCCTGTAGTATCTAAAAGTGCGGCCTTAATGTAGGAACCTCCAATGTCAATAGAAAGAATTTTATCACCGGATATTGATTGATGCATACTTACTTTTTGTGAATAAAATATTAGTTTGGTTTCCGAAAACTCCTGTTTCAGAAAAACAATAATGAACAGTTCTTTTTTTTCCGTGTTTTGAACAATAGCAATTCTGGTCTATTGCACCAACCTGCACCAACCTGCAAAACCTGTTCCCAGAAATTTGACAGTTGAAAATTAAGGCGCCCGAAGTTACTCTAAAGCTATCATTTTTAGAACAGATATTGATTTTTGCCGGATTCAGCCGATCATATCTTATTTGTGAGCTTTGCTACCTGGTCTATTCGGAGCGCAATGCATTTTCTATTTCAGGCTCATATGAGCATTTCTTCCGGATGTCGAACTTTTCCACCATTCTAAGTCAAGGGTTTGAATTAACCTATTCGGAATTTATTTTATCAAAGAATATTGGCTGAAAGATATTAATCCCATATTTTTAAAGGCAAAAGTATCAGCAAAAAATCTCCCGGCGTAGGGTATACGAATATGAAATTCCTGCAACCAGATTAAAGCAACAGCACCTATCCATTTTACTATAATTATTTGCAGCATACGTAACGATCAAAAAAAAATATCAACCACGATGAATCACTTGCCAAAACGTTTGCATTCGATCGATGTCTTTCGGGCGATCACAATGCTATTGATGATTTTTGTAAATGATGTGAGCAGCGTAAAACAAATTCCAGCCTGGATTGACCATATGGATGCAGATGCTGATGGGCTTGGTTTTGCCGATACTGTTTTCCCGGCTTTTTTATTCATCGTTGGCTTATCGCTTCCCTTTGCCATTAAAAACAGGATGAAACAAGAGGAGCCATTTTTAAAGATAGCCGGGTACATCATTACCCGTTCCCTTGCATTGCTGATAATGGGATTTTTTCATGTGAATGGAGAAAATTATAGTGCTGCTGCCGCATTACCACAAGCTGTCTGGACCATCCTTACCACCATTGGCTTTTTCCTGATCTGGCTCGATTATCCTGCAACGATTGCAAAAACTAAAAAATACAGTTTGATCGCAGGTGGCATTCTTCTACTTGCTTTGATGGCTTTTCTTTTTAAAGGCGGCGATTCCGAAGCCCCGCATGGCATGCAGCCAGAGTGGTGGGGAATACTTGGCATTATTGGCTGGGCGTACCTGGTTTGCGCCGTTGTTTTCCTTTTAACCAAAGGGAATTTATCCATGCTTTTAAGTTGTCTTGCTGTTTTCATTCTTATCAATAGCACAACTCACCTGGGATTAATTGATTTTCACCTGTTAGTTATTGGCGATGCTTCATCCGTTACATTGGTGATGGCAGGAATTGCAGTTGCTGGCATCTATGAAAAAATGGCTGGTAAGGGAAAGGATACAAATCTGTGGTTCGTGCTTATTCTATCTGCAGTAATTTTTATTGTGGCTGGTTTCCTTATTCGACCTTTTGCCGGCGGAATTTCCAAGATACATGCCACCCCGGCATGGGTCTTCATCTGCGCAGGAATCAGCATCTTTATTTTTGGACTACTGATATGGTTGATTGATATAAAAGGTAAAAAAGACTGGTTTCATTTCATACGACCTGGCGGCACTAGTACACTTACCTGTTACCTTATACCTTATTTTCTTTATTCGGTCTTTAACCTGACAGGCTTCAATTATCCGGCATTTTTCAATGAAGGCATTGGTGGGTTATTAAGATCATTTGCAATTGCATTCTTAGTCATTGGCTTAGTGGGCATCATGGAAAAATATAGACTAAGATTAAAGATTTGACGGAAGGAAATTCAGCCAGTCATTGACTAACACCTAAGTTACTTTACAACGACCCGCCCTCAACCAGCATGGAGTCCAGCGTTATTTCCTGTAAAAAAGTATTGCCTTTTATGCAACTCATCATGCGCTTAAACGCCAGCTTACCCAACTTATAGCCGCTGGTTTCTACATACGTTATTGCAGGATTATATATAGTCGG
>Ga0123337_10003335_pt1 | contig 17219 bp, 15 predicted proteins | sample frozenSSSSmetaG_FD_89792 | JGI IMG/M metagenome (GOLD analysis project Ga0123337, IMG submission 89792) | Glacier valley bacterial and archeal communities from Borup Fiord, Nunavut, Canada, to study Microbial Dark Matter (Phase II) -... | ecosystem: Environmental > Aquatic > Freshwater > Ice >... | reverse complement strand
GCTGCCGCAGACGTCCGCCGAGCTGCTGCAGAAGGCGACCAACGCGTGGGCGGCCATCGGCTCGCACGTGCTTCGCATGACGCCGGAGAACCACGACGCCGCGTTCGCCGCCGTGAGCCACCTGCCGCACATCCTCGCCTTCGCCTTCTTCAATGCGATCTCGCGCCAGCCCGCGGGCCGCGACTATCTCTCGCTCGGCGGCCCGGGCTTTCGCGACTTCACCCGCATCGCGGCGAGCAATCCCGAGGTCTGGCGCGACATCCTGATGGCCAACCGCGAAGAAATCCTGAAGCAGACGCAGCACTTCCGTCATGCGCTCGACGCGATGGAGCACGTCGTGCGGACCGGCAACTCGGAAGCGCTCGAGTCGCTGATCCGCAGCGCGAGCGAGGCGCGCGCCGGCTGGCAGATGAACTCGGCGACGCCGCACACGCACCGCTGACCGGTCGCTCGCCCACGCCACCGCGAACGCCGCGCCGCGCACCATGTTCTCGACCCGCTTCCTCGACCTGCCGCCGCTGTCCGGCATCGCCGGCACGGTGCGCGTGCCGGGCTCCAAGAGCATCTCGAACCGCGCGTTGCTGCTCGCCGGATTCGCCGAAGGCACGACGGAGATCTCCGGCCTGCTCCACTCCGACGACACGCGGGTGATGATCGAGGCGCTGCAGCAGCTCGGCTGCCGCGTCGAGGGCGACGGCCAGGTGCTCGCGGTCACCGGCATCGGCGCACGACCGCCCGCGGTCGAGGCCACGCTCTGGCTCGGCAACGCCGGCACGGCGATGCGGCCGCTCGTCGCGGCCCTCGCCGTCACGGCGCCGCCGGGCGCGCGCTACGAGTGCCGCGGCACGGCGCGCATGCACGAGCGGCCGATAGGAGACCTCGTCGATGCCTTGCGAGTCCTCGGCTGCGCTATCGACTATCTCGAGCAGCCGGGCTATCCGCCGCTCGCGATCACCGCGCCTGCCGCAGCGCTCGCCTTCGACCGGCCGATCGCCGTGCGCGGCAACGTCTCGAGCCAATTCCTGACTGCGTTGCTGATGGCGCTGACGCTGCGCGCCGGCGCGCAAGGCGCGACCGTCGAGGTCGACGGCGAGTTGATCTCGAAGCCCTATGTCGACATCACGCTCCGCCTGCTCGAGCGCTTCGGCGTCGACGTCGAGCGCGACGGCTGGCAGCGCTTTCGCCTGCGCTCGTCCGCCTTGCGCTCGCCTGGCCGTTTCGCGGTCGAGGCCGACGCGTCGTCGGCGTCGTACTTCATCGCAGCCGGTGCGATCGCCGCGACCGGCAGCGCGCTGCGCGTCGAAGGCGTCGGCGCGGACTCGATCCAGGGCGACATCGCCTTCGTCGACGCGGCGCGGGCGATGGGCGCGGCGATCACCGCCGGACCGACTTGGCTCGACGTGCGGCGCGGCCGTTTTCCGCTGACCGCGATCACGCTCGACTGCAACGCCATTCCCGACGCGGCGATGACTCTGGCCGCCCTCGCCCTCTTCGCCGACGGCACGACTCGGCTGGAGAACATTGCCAGCTGGCGTGTCAAGGAGACCGATAGGCTCGCGGCGATGGCGACCGAGCTGCGCAAGGTCGGCGCGAACGTGGAGGAAGGCGCCGACTGGCTGGCGATCACCCCGCCCGCGACCTGGCGCGCGGCGGCGATCGACACCTACGACGATCACCGCATGGCGATGACGCTTTCGCTGGCCGCGTTCAACGCCGTCGCCGGCGTCGCAGCCGGCCAGCCCATCCGCATCGACGATCCGCGTTGCGTCGGCAAGACCTGGCCGGACTATTTCGAGACGCTGTTCGCGGCCGCATCGACGCCGCTCGCCGCGGTCCCGGTGCTGGCCATCGACGGCCCGAGCGCGTCGGGCAAGGGCACGCTGGCGAGCGCCGTCGCCGCCGCGCTCGGCTACATCCTGCTCGACTCCGGCGCCATTTACCGGGCCGCCGCGGTCGCCGCGTTGCAATCGGGCGTCGACGCCGACGACGAGCCCGGCCTCGAAGCGCTCGCGCTGTCGATGAGCCTGCGCTTTGCCGCCGGCCGCACCTTCCTCGACGGCGCCGACGTCAGCGACACGTTGCGAATCGAGCAGGTCGGCGCCCTCGCCTCGCGCATCTCCGCGTGGCCGCGTGTGCGGCGCGCCGTGCTCGGCGTGCAGACCGCCTTCCGGCGCCTTCCCGGACTCGTCGCCGACGGTCGCGACATGGGCACGGTCGTCTTCCCTGACGCCACCCTCAAGGTCTTCCTCACCGCGAGCGCCGCCGAGCGTGCAGAGCGCCGGTACAAGCAGTTGATTTCAAAGGGGATTCCCGCTAATATCAGCAGTCTTCGCGCAGACTTACAGGTGCGTGACGCGAGCGATGTGAATCGCAGCGCGTCGCCCTTGCAGCCGGCCGAAGGCGCGCTCCTTCTGGACAACTCTGCGCTCACGATCGAAGCCTCGGTCATTGCAGTGCTTGAAGCCTGGGAGGAGCGGCGACCCTTTCATCGCACGGAGATGCAGGAGTCGTAGAAGAACCGGCCCGGCGCTTCCTCTCCGCATGCCTCCTGGCATCCGGAAGCGTCGGATCTGAAACCTAACCCGCGGTCCGTGCCGCACCGGAAACACCCAAACACATGTCCCAAGCTCAAGTTGCCACGCCGCGCACGCCCGAAGTGTTCGCGCCCGATTCCTTCGCCGCGATGTTCGAGGACTCGCTCAAGAAGGCCGAGATGCGCAGCGGTGAAGTCATCACTGCCGAGGTCGTTCGCGTTGAGCACAGTTTCGTCGTCGTCAACGCCGGACTCAAGTCGGAAGCTTACGTTCCGATCGACGAATTCAAGAACGACCAGGGCGAGCTCGAAGTTCAGCCCGGCGACTTCGTTTCGGTCGCGATCGACGCGGTCGAGAACGGCTACGGCGACACGATCTTGTCGCGCGACAAGGCCAAGCGCCTCGCCTCGTGGCTCTCGCTCGAGAACTCGCTCGAGTCCGGCGAGTTCGTCACCGGCACCGTCAACGGCAAGGTCAAGGGCGGCCTCACGGTGCTCGTCAACGGCATCCGCGCCTTCCTCCCCGGCTCGCTCCTCGACACGCGTCCGGTCAAGGACATGACGCCGTTCGAAGGCAAGACGATGGAGTTCAAGGTCATCAAGCTCGACCGCAAGCGCAACAACGTCGTGTTGTCGCGCCGTGCCGTCGTCGAGGCTTCGATGGGCGAAGAGCGCGCCAAGCTGATGGAGACGCTGCGCGAAGGCGCGATCGTCCACGGCGTGGTCAAGAACATCACCGAATACGGCGCGTTCGTCGACCTCGGCGGCATCGACGGCCTGCTCCACATCACCGACATGGCCTGGCGCCGTGTCCGCCACCCGAGCGAAGTGGTGCAGGTCGGCCAGGAGCTCGACGCCAAGGTCCTGAAGTTCGACGCCGAGAAGAACCGCGTCTCGCTCGGCATCAAGCAGCTGGGCGACGATCCGTGGCATGGCGTCTCGCGCCGCTACCCGCAAGGCACGCGCCTGTTCGGCAAGGTCACGAACATCGCCGACTACGGTGCTTTTGTCGAGATCGAGCCGGGCATCGAAGGCCTGGTGCACGTCTCGGAGATGGACTGGACGAACAAGAACGTCGCACCGTCGAAGATGGTGTCGTTGGGCGAAGAAGTCGAAGTCATGGTCCTCGAGATCGACGAGGACAAGCGCCGCATCTCGCTCGGCATGAAGCAGTGCAAGGCCAATCCGTGGGAGGAGTTCTCCGCCACGGTGCAGCGTGGCGACCGCGTCAAGGGACCGGTCAAGTCGATCACCGACTTCGGCGTCTTCGTCGGCCTGGCGGCCGGCATCGACGGCCTCGTGCACCTCTCCGACCTCTCGTGGAACGAGCCCGGCGAGACCGCCGTGCGCAACTACAAGAAGGGCCAGGAGGTCGAAGCGATCGTCCTCGCCGTCGACGTGGACCGCGAGCGCATCTCGCTCGGCATCAAGCAGCTCGACTCCGATCCGTTCACGAGCTACTCGTCGGTCAACGACCGGGGCGCGGCAGTGACCGGCAAGGTCATCACGGTCGACGCGCGCGGCGCCGAGATCCAGCTCAACCCGGACATCACCGGCTACCTGCGTGCTTCCGAGATCAGCCGCGACCGCGTCGAGGACGCACGCAACGTTCTGAAGGAAGGCGACGAGGTCTCGGCGATCATCATCAACGTCGACCGCAAGGCGCGCTCGATCCAGCTGTCGATCAAGGCCAAGGACAACGCCGATGCCCAGGAAGGCATGCAGCGCCTGGCCAAGGACAGCGAGCGCGAGAACGCCGGCACGACGAGCCTGGGCGCCCTGTTGCGCGCCAAGCTCGACAACCAGAGCAGCGACGACAAGCCGTGATCTGAGCGAAGCGAAGGCTCCCGGCGTCTCTCCGTGACTCGCTCCGACCTCGTGATCCAGCTGGCCGAGCGATTCGGCCAGCTGACCCATCGCGACACCGAGCTCGCGGTGAAGACGATCCTCGACGCGATGGCGTCCGCGCTCGCGCGCGGCCATCGCATCGAGATCCGCGGCTTCGGCAGCTTCTCGATCAACCGCAGGCCGCCGCGCGTGGGCCGCAATCCGCGTTCGGGCGAGCAGGTCGTGATCTCGGAGAAGCTCGTGCCGCATTTCAAGCCGGGCAAGGCGCTGCGCGAAGCGGTCGACGGGCGGGCCGGACAAGCGGCAGCGACTGCTGACGACGCCGCCGTCGCCGCCGTCAAGGACTGACGCTTCGCTTATGCGGATTCTCGTCTGGCTCATCCGGGCGGCGGTCTTCTTCACCCTGTTCGTGTTCGCCCTGAACAACCGGGAGACGTCGAAGATCAGCCTGTTCTTCGGCTACGAATGGCAGGCGCCGATGGTCTTCATCGTGCTCGCGGTCTTCGCCATCGGCGTCGCTTTTGGCATCGTCGCGATGGTGCCGAGCTGGTGGCGCCATCGCAGGAGCGCGCGGCGCGAGGCGGCGCGCGCTCCGGTCGTGGCCGTGCCGGCGCCTGCGGCCCATGTCGCCGGGTCGGAGCCGGCACACGTGCATCCGCCCCGCGATGGACTTTGACCAGCAGTGGCTGCTCTGGGCCCTGCCGATCGCCTTCGCGCTTGGCTGGCTCGCGCGGGTCTGGGACCAGCGTCAGCGCCGGCGTGATCTCGAAGGTTCGCAGAAGGTCTACTACCAGGGCCTCAACTTCCTCCTCAACGAGCAGCACGACAAGGCGATCGATTCCTTCATCGCCGCCGTGCAGCAGGACCCCGACACGTCCGAGCTGCACCTCGCGCTCGGCAACCTGTTCCGCCGGCGCGGCGAGTACGAGCGCGCGGTGCGCGTGCACCAGCACGTCCTCGGCCGCGCGGACTTGCCCAAGAGCGATCGCGACCGGGCCCAGCACGGCCTTGCCCAGGACTACCTGAAGGCCGGCCTCTTCGATCGCGCCGAAGCAGCGTTCGAGGCGCTCGCGGGAACGTCCTTCGACACCGAATCGCGCCTCGCGCTGCTCGACCTGCACGAGCGGTCGCGCGACTGGAAGGCCGCGGTCGGCGTCGCCGAGGAGCTCGAGAAGAGCGGCGCCGGCTCGTTTGCCTCGCGCATCGCGCACTACTGGTGCGAGCTCGCGCTCGAGGCCGATGTTGCGCGCCAGCCCGAGGTCGCGGCCGACGCGCTGACCCGCGCTCGCGACGTCGCACCGAGCGATGCACGTCCGCTGGTGCTCTCCGGCGAGCAGGCCGCGGCGCGCGGCGATCACGCCGCAGCGCTGCGCTTCTGGAACACCTTGATGACGGCGCGGCCGGCCGCCTTCAACCTCGTCGCCCGCCGCTACGCTGCGAGCGCGCGCGCGACGGGCGATGCCGCCGGCGCGCTGGCGCGGCTGCAGGCGCTTTACGAGAAGGCGCCGACCCTCGACCTGCTCGAGACCGTCGCGTCGCTGCAGCCCGACAACAGCGCGAAAGAGAGCCGGCTGCTGTCCCATCTGCGCGAGCATCCGACGCTTGCCGCGGCGCAATCGTTGCTGGCGCAGCGCGATCCGGCCGCGCCGCTCGGCGCGGCCGAGGCCGGCGCCGTCGGCGACGCCGTGCGCCGCGCAGCCCGGCCGCTGCATCGCTACCGCTGCGCTGCCTGCGGCTTCGAGGCCGAGCACTACTTCTGGCAGTGCCCGGGCTGCCTCGGCTGGGATACTTACCCGCCGCAACGCCTGGAAGACCTGTGACCGTTCCGCCCACCCGCGCCCAGCTCGACGCTGCCCGCGTGCTCGTCGTCGGCGACGCGATGCTCGACCGCTACTGGTTCGGGGCGGTAGACCGCATCTCGCCGGAGGCGCCCGTTCCGATCGTTCGCATCAACCCGAAGAAGCATCAGGAGCGGCTCGGTGGCGCGGCCAACGTCGCCTGGAACGCGAAGACGCTCGGCGCCCACGCCAGGCTCCTGACGGCGATCGGCGACGACGAGCACGGCCACCGCCTCGAGGCGTTGCTGCACGCGAGCGGCATCGAGACGCTCTTCAAGCGCGACCCGCGGCTGACCACGATCGTCAAGCTGCGCGTGATCGGCCGCTCGCAGCAACTGCTGCGCATCGATTTCGAGGAAGAGCCCGACTACGAGGTGCTCGACGAGATGCGCCCGCTGTACGCGAACGCCCTCGAGACCTGCCAGGCCGTCCTGTTCTCCGACTACGGCAAGGGCGGCCTGACCCACATCCCGACGATGATCGAGGCCGCCCGCGGCGCCGGTCTGCCGGTGCTCGTGGATCCGAAGGGCGCCGACTACTCGCGCTACAAGGGCGCCACGGTCATCACGCCGAACCGCAGCGAGCTCGCGCAGGTGATCGGTGCGTGGTCGAGCGAAGCGCAGTTGCATGAGCGCGCGCAGGCGCTGCGCCGATCGCTCGCCGTCGACGCCTTGCTGTTGACACGCTCCGAGGAAGGCATGTCGCTCTTCGACGACGCCGGCCACCTGAACGTGCCTGCGACGGCGCGCGAGGTCTTCGACGTCACCGGCGCCGGCGACACCGTCATCGCGACGCTCGCAGCCATGCTCGCCTGCGGCGTCGGCCTGCGCGACGCGGTGCCGATCGCCAACCGTGCCGGCGGCATCGTCGTCGGCAAGTTCGGCACGGCGAGCGTCACCTACGACGAGCTCTTCACCGCGGAGACCGCATGAGGGTCGTCGTCACCGGCGCCGCGGGAATGATCGGCGCGAACGTCGTGCGCGGCCTGAACGCGATCGGCATCGACGACGTCATCGCGGTCGACGACCTCACGACCGGCGCGAAGTACGCCAACCTGTCCGGCACCTCGATCAGCGACTACTTCGACCGGCGCGACTTCTACGGCCGTTTCCAGCGCCGCGAGCTCGGCCGGATCGACGCGGTGATGCACGAAGGCGCGTGCTCCGACACGATGGAGCACGACGGTCGGCTGATGCTCGACCTCAACTACCGTGACTCGAAGACGCTGCTCGATGCCTGCCAGGAACAAGGCACGCGGCTGCTCTATGCGTCGTCGGCGGCGGTCTACGGCGGCTCCGCGTCGTTTCGCGAGGAGCCCGAGTTCGAACGCCCGCTCAACGTCTACGGCTACTCGAAGCTGCTCTTCGACCAGGTCGTGCGGCGCCGCCTTCCGAGCGCGACGTCGCAGGTCGCCGGCTTTCGCTACTTCAACGTCTACGGCCCGCACGAGCAGCACAAGGGCCGCATGGCGTCGGTCGCCTTCCACCACTTCAACCAGCTCCGCGACACCGGCCGCGTGCGCCTCTTCGGCCCGTACGGCGGCTACGGCGCCGGCGAGCAGGCGCGCGACTTCGTCTACGCCGGCGACGTCGTCGCGGTGAAGCTCTGGTTCCTCGCCCATCCCGAGGCGAGCGGCATCTTCAACCTTGGCACCGGCCGGGCGCAGCCGTTCAACGACGTTGCCCGCGCGGTCGTCAACACCGATCGCGTCGCCCGGGGCGAGCCGGCGCTGTCGCTCGCCGAAATGGTCGCGGCCGGCACCGTCGAGTACGTCGACTTTCCCGAGGCCCTGGTCGGCAAGTACCAGTGCTTCACCCAGGCTGACTTGGCACGACTGCGCGCCACCGGCTGCGACCACGCCTTCGCCGACGTCGGGACAGGCGTCGGCCGCTACGCGGCGGCGCTGGCCGCGACTGCCGGCGCCTGATCGCCGGCGAGGGGTCAACCCGCAGGCAGCCGCGACCGTTACGGTCAGGTGTCGCGCCCGCCGTAGGGTGCGCTCATGAGCGCGCCCAGACGCACGCTGTTCATTCAACCTCAGGAGGATTCACATGTTCAAGAAATTCATCGCCATCCTGGCGATGCTGTTCGCCACCACCATGGCGTTCGCGGCAGTCGACGCCAACAAGGCGAGCCAAGCCGAGCTCGAGGCGATCAAGGGCATCGGCCCGGTGATCTCCTCGCTGATCATCAGCGAGCGCAAGAAGTCCGACTTCAAGGACTGGACCGACCTGGTCACCCGCGTCAAGGGCGTGGGCGACAAGAGCGCGGCGAAGTTCTCCGAAGGCGGCCTGACCGTCAATGGCGCGGTCTATGCCGGCGCACCCGCGACCGCCGCTCCGGCCAAATCGACGGGCACCAAGGTCGTCGAGAAGACCAAGGAAGTCGCCAGCAAGACCGGTGAAGCCGTGAAGACGGGCGCCGAGAAGGTTGCCTCTGGCGTCAAGGGCGCCGCCAAGGTCGTCAAGGAAGACGCCAAGGAGCAGAAGGACGCCGTCAAGGAAAACGTCGCCGATGCCAAGGCCAAGCGCGCCGAGAAGAAGGCCGAGAAGGCCGAAGCGAAGGCCGAGAAGGCTGCGAGCGCGCCGAAGAAGTAAGACCTCTTCGCTCTCTCGCCGGGCTTCGCCGCCGCGCTCCGCGCGGTCGCGAAGCCCGCGTCGCTTTCAGCCGGCGCGTTGCTGCAGCGCGGGCTCGTTCCAGCCGAAGAAGGACTGGACCTCGACCGAGCGTGCCATCGTGTCGCGCACACCGAGCGCGACCAGCTCGCGCGTGTACGGGGCTTCAAAGAGGAGATAGCTCGCGAGCGCGGAGCCACGCGCGCTGTCGCCCTCGCCCGAGACGCCGACGCCGCGCAGCATGCCGCGGATCGCGATCGGCAGGCTCGACAGGTGGCGTGCCGCGATGTCGTCGAGCCGCTCGCTCGGCGCGATCACGAGCACCTCGATCGGCTTGAGCGTCGTCTGCACGCGCGCGCTCGGCGGCAGCAGAGCCAGCGTCGTGTTGATGCGCTGCAGCCGCTCGACGTCGACCGCGAGCGCGTCGAGGAAGATGTTGGAGAGCGCGTGGCCGGCGATCTGCGCCAGGTTCGGATATTCGCTGCTCGCCGGTCGCTCGCCCGGCGGCTCGTGCATGCGGCCCGCGCCGACGACGAGGATGCGCTCGGCGCCGAGATGCACGGCCGGCGAGATCGGCGCTGCCTGGCGCATCGAGCCGTCGCCGCAATACTCGACGTGGCCGCCGATGTCGAGCGCCACGGCCGGAAAGACGAACGGGATTGCCGACGACGCGAGCAGATGCTGCACGCCGATCGGCGTGCGCACGGCGATGCGCTGCGAGCGGGTCCACGGCACGATGTCGGCGAGCGCGTCGTAGAAGGTCACGTGCAGCCCGGAGCCATAGCTCGACGCCGTCACCGCCAGCGCTTTGAGGTGACCCTCGGCCATCACGCGGTGCAGCCGGGTCGTGTCGACGAGATCGGCGAGCAGCGCCTCGAGAGGCGTGTTGTCGAGCAGCGAGCGCGGCCGGGCCCGGCGCCAGCGAGCGATCACCCAGCCGATCGACATCATCGTCAGCCAGCGCGCGCCGGTCCGGATCACGCCGAACGAATCGGTGCGATAGACCTGCTCGGCGCGAAAGTTCTCCCAGACGTGGACCAGTCCGTCGACCGCGGCATCGAAGGTGTCGGCGCGGCAGGCGAGCGCGGCTGCGTTGATCGCGCCGGCCGACGTGCCGGCGATGACCGGGAACGGATTGCCCGCGGGCGCATGGCTCTGGCGACGGATCTGCGCGACGGCCTTCAGAACACCGACTTGGTAGGCCGCTCGCGCGCCGCCGCCGGTGAGTACGAGGCCAGTTGTCGCTGTCGTGTCCGTCATCCCCGCGCGATGTTGGCCGAAAGCCGGTCGCGGCGATGATAGGTCAGCGACCTTCCAGAGCGGCGTGCGCGCGCCGTCGGTGGCTTGCCCTACCAGCATTCCGACACGGGCTTGGTCGAGCCGACGAGGCCGCGCACGCCACGCTCGTCGAGCGTGAAGGTGGCGCAGTCGTCGCGCACCTGACCGCCTTGCGGCACGGCGCGCATCGTGTACGCCGTGGCCGTGAGGTTGGTGAACGAGAGCTGGTAATAGCCGTTGTCGCTCGACGCCTTGGCGACGACCGTCGGGCCGCCGACGTCGCTGAGCATCGCGGTTCGATAGCCGTTCGCGCCCTGCTCGGTCGCGTAGCGCTCCATCATCTGCGCCGTCGTCGCGAGCGCGGTGCGGGCGTCGGCGCGGCGCGCCTTCCTCACCGAGGTCTGGTAACTCGGCACCGCGACCGCCGAGAGCAGCGCCACGACGGCGACGACGATCATCAGCTCGACGAGCGTGAAGCCGCGGCCGGTCGAACGCTTTCCGGTCGCCAGCATCGAAGGCTCAGGGCGCATAGATCAGCCGCAGCGACGCGGCCTCCGTGTCGCTGGGAGCGACCGTGAAGCGGATCGTCTCGCCGACACGCAGCGTCGCGAGCCCGACGGGCCTGCCCTGGCGCATCGCCAGCGTCTTGCCATCGACCAGGCCGAGCCAGGTGCCCTGCACCTGCAGCCGCGCGCCGCTCGCGTCGAGCGCGGTGATCGTGCCTTCGCGCAGGCTCGCGCTCTCGTCGTTCTGGATCCGGGCCGGCTGCTGCGCCAGCCCCTGAACGGCCGATGCCGCGGGCGCCGTTGCGCCGCCGACGCGGACCGCAAGGCTCGGTCCGGAGAGCGCCGTCGCGATCGCGGCGAGAAGCAAGCCGCGCAGCGGCGACCGATGAATGATCAGCTGCATGTCAACGTACCTCGTGCCACATGACGCGGCCTTCCCGGCCGGCGCCGGAGGTCTCGCGCACCCGGACGACGGAGCCGTCCGAGGTGTTGATGAACTTGTCCTCGAGGCCGCTGACGCCGCCCGAGCGATTGCTCATGAAGCCCGGCGCCGCCGGGATCGCGCCGATGCGCCGGCCGCTCGTGTTCATCGCCTGCCCGGAGATGCCGGTGCGGCTGATGTAGTCGCTCGTCGTCAGGTTGTTGTCGCCATTGGTGTCGAAGGTCGCGCTGTCGAAGCGGTTGCCGGTCATCGCGTCGAACTCGACCACCCAGCCAGAGCCGCCGTACGCGCACGGTGAGCTGATATCGGGAACGATCGACGTGAAGATCGCGCGCCCGCCGCGGAAGCGCGCGTCGGCGACCACCCGCTCGCCGCCATCCGTCAGGTCGACGTACCAGCCGAGTTTTTCGCTGATGTAGCTGGACTTGGTGGTCGTGTTGTCGCCGACGGCCGCGTTGTCCTTCGGCGGACCGACCGCGTGCGTGCTGAGGCGGTACTGGTTGCCGTCGATCCCTGTTGCGACGCCGAGGATGGTCTGCGGCAGCAGCGACGCGAGCGCCACCGTGCCCGCCGTGCCGGTGTCGCGCACCGCGTAGACGCGCTGGGTCGCGAGGTCGGTGTTGTCGGCGTTGGCGATGTAGCGGCCGGTGCCGAACGCGACGATGTAGCCGCCCGTCGTGAACTTGGTGATGTCGGGCCGGCCGGTGATGGCGTGGCCGCTGCCGGCAGCGAACAGCGGGATGCCACCGTTGCCCATCGTCCAGCTGTCGGGCGACGCGCCGGCGAGGTCGAACTTCCAGAGCCTTCCGTCGAGATCGCCGGCGTAGACGACGTCGGCGATGGCGTCGCCGTTGACGTCGATCGCGGCCGGTGACGAGAGGCCGTCCGGGCTCGCTGCCGTGCCGGCGCCGGTGTCGATCTTCTTCACCAGCGCGCCGGTCTCGGCATCGATGACGAAGAGGATGGCGTGGCCGTTGGCGTTGCCGACGTTGTAGCCACCGCTCACCACCACCGACCAGCGGCCGTTGTTGGTCTTGACCAGCAGCGGCTGGCCGAAGACGTAGCCCATGTCGGCGTCCTGGAACTCCCAGCGCACGATCTGCGCCGCGTTCGCCTCGGAGAACTGATTCGGATCGGTGACGTCGAGCGCGTACAGACCCTTCGCGCCGGCGCGCATGCCGCCGACCAGAAGCGTGTGCCACGCGCCGGCGTAGAACACGTCGCCGACGGTGGGCGAGCCGTCGACGTAGTAGCGGTGCACGTAGTTCAGGTCGGTGAGCTGGGGCAGTGCCGCGATCACCGGCGACGGCACGTAGGCGAAGAGCTCGTTGCCGTTGACGGCGTTGATGGCGTGCAGCATGCCGTCGTTCGCGCCCATGTAGATGACCGGCGTGCGCGCCCGGTTGGCGTTGACGAAGGCGCTGTAGCGGGCCGCCTCGAAGTCGTCGTAGTAGCCGAAGTTCGGCGCGCCGACGTAGTAGGGCGACGAGTTGATCACGTCGCCGAGCGGCGAGACGCTGCGATTCCTGAACTGCGGCGCGGCGCATGGCGGGCTGACGCAGCTGCGCGCTTCCTGCGTCGCGTCGCCGCGCAGGAAGCGCAGGCGCTGCGCGCCGAAGCCGTCGTTGGCGCCGTTGGCGGCGAGATTGAGCAGTGCGCTCTGCGCCGCGTCCAGCTCGGTCGCGCCGGGTGTCGCCGGCAGCGCGGGCCATCGGAACGGAATGCCGCGGTGGCCGACGTCGGCAGACGGCTTGTAGGTGAGGATGTTGCGGCCGGTATCCCAGGCCTGCGCCTTGATGCGCGCACCCGCGTCCCAGGTCGCCACCGCACTGATCGCGCCGCTTCCCGCGACCCCGTAGTCGAGCAGCGTGCCCGACCAGTCGGAGCTGTTGAACTTGGCCTGGTAGAGCGCCGACCCCGTCGTCCACGAGCCGGTGTTCAGGGCGACCGATGAGGCCGCGCTGGTCTTCGACTGGATGTCGCCGACGATCGTCTGGAACGCGCGCAGCAGCGACGTCGAGTCGTTGCCGAGGAACGCCGTCGGATAGCCGCCGCCGAGCGCCGCCATCTGGTTCAGCGCCGCGACCGAGCTCGCGTTGGCGACCGTGTCGCCCATGCCGACCACATACGTCTGGACGTCGTAGTTGCGCCCGCCGACGCTGCTCGTGCGCAGCGCCGTGATCTGGTCGAAGACGTCGCGCTGGGCGCGGCCGTAGCTCCAGACGCCGGGGGCCGTCTGCGTGTTCTCCCATTCCGACGGGTCGTACTGGTTGCCGTCGGTGCGGCCGGTCGGATTGCCGTCGGTCGCGAGCATCACGAAGTTGCGCTGGCACGACTGCGTGATCGGCGTGCTGCCGCCGTTCCGGAAGTAGCCACGCACGGTGTTGAGCGTGCCGGCGATGGGCGTGAAGAAGGTGTTGTTCTTGATCTCGCCGGTGCGGCCGTTGGTCTCGTTGCCGAGCAGCGTCATCAGGTTGCCGAAGTGTCCGGCAGAGTCGGGCTGCACCGATTCGTTGACGAGGCCGTCGCCGGTCGGGTAGTCGCCGTAGCCCCAGCCACGCCGGATCCAGACCTGGCGCGGCACGGTCTCGGTCGTCGGCAGGTAGCCGGCGTCGGTCGGGGTGAAGCCCCAGACACCGTAGCCGCCGTAGAAATGGTTGGTGTCCCAGATCGCGGTGTTGTCGTGGTTGTTGTAGACGTAGTAGCTCGTGCCGCCGGCACCGATGCCGTAGAGCGCCGCGTCGCCCGCGCCCGAATACAGCACGTCGTTGATGTCGGCGTCGTCGCCGCTGCGCGCGTAGGTGATGAAGTTGAAGCCGTTGCTGTTCTGCGGATTGGGAATGCAGCGCAGGCCGCGGTTCGAGGCCGAGATCCCGCCGACGCAGTCATTGGTGTAGACCATCGTCGTCGCGTCGCCGAGGTAGTAGGCGTGCGTGTTGTAGAGCGACGGCCCGTAGGCCCGGAAGCTCGACAGGCCGAAGTTGAAGGCGTCGCGGTACGAGCTGAGCACGCCGCGCAGGATGCCGCGCGCGATATTGCCGCGCGTGTTCGGGTCGTCGCCGTTGATGACCTTGCCGGCCATCGTGCCGTCCATCGACTCGGAGTTGTCGAGGATGATCATCACATTCGGCTTGATCGCCGGCGCGAGGAAGAGCGGATAGCTCGCGAACGTGAACGGCGGCGCGGCGACGGCCGCGAGCGGCAGCGCTAGCAGGATCGTCGTGGCGAGGCGTCTCAGGACAATGGCGGATGTCATGGTGGCTCCGTTAGCGCGTCGCATAGATCGACTGGAGGACGACGACGGTCTCCGGCCGCGCCCCGATGCCGCGCGCCGTGATCCGATATCCGACTCCGGGCGCGACCGGCTCGGAGCCGAGGACGACGCTCTCGCCGGCAGGCGTGCCGAGATAGCTGAACTTCTCGATCACGTAGCGCGGCTGCTCCGAAACGCTCGGGAACACCGGCGCGCCGGTGTACTGGCCGTAGTGGCGCACGGTGCCGTCGGCCGTCCAGTCGAAGCCGAGGCGCGCGTCGTCGACCGGCAGCGAGGCGAGCGCGCCGAGCGCGTCGCGCTGCGATGGCGACGTGCACAGGCCATTGGCGCAGCCGTCGGTGAACGGGGTCGACGGGCTGACGTTGTTGGCGACGTCCTGCTCGCCGTCGCGCAGCGCCGCCTCGGCTGCCTGCAATGCGAGGTCGCGGTCCTTGGTGTTGCTGATCATCCGTTCTTCCATCGCGTTGACGCTCATCACCGCGACGCCGAGGCCGAGCGTGGCGAGCATCAGCACGACGGTCGTGACGAGCGAGAGGCCGCGCTGGCGGCGCGCGCTGCGCGGCTGGCGAAGGGCGACCCTGCTCATGGCGCGCCATTCCTCACCGTGACGACTTCCGACAGGACGCTGCGCAGCCGCCGGTCCTCGGCGGTGATGGTCGTGCCTGCGAAGTCGACGCTCTGGTGGCTGCGCGCGACGTTGTCCTTCGCGGTCGCGATCAGCATCTGCAGGCGCACCGCGATCACCTTGTCCCAGGCGGTGACGCCGTCGGCACCGGCGTAGTGGTCGACGTTCTGCAGGCCCGTGGCCGCGCCGCCGTCGATGCCGTAGGTGAGCGCGAGGCGGTCGATGCCCGACGCCACTTCCTCGGGATCGGCCGGGCCGGGGACGGCGAGACGCCAGAGCGAGTTGGTGCCCGGATGCAGCGCGCTCGCGGCGATGTAGTAGTGGCGCGTCTGCATCTTGTAGACGGTCGCGTCGGTGCGGAAACGCTGCTGCAGGTCGTTGGTGGCGTTGCCCGGCACGAACCCTCCGCCGATCCCGTGGGTGAGGACGCCGGTCGCGGCCGGATTCGGCTCGGTGATCTGGAACATCGCCGCCGCCTTGCAGCTGGCGACGAGGACGATGTCGCCCGACGCGAGCGTGCTGGTCGGCGAGCTCGCGGCCACCTGCGGCGCGGCCAGCGTGCTGGCCATCGGCGCGACGATACCGAGCCCGTCGGGATCGAAGGGCACGCGCACCGAGACGATGTCGCTGTTGCGCAGCGGTCCCGACGCCGCGGGCATCGCCGCCAGCGGGCCGACGAGAGCCGGCGCGAAGCCCGCGCCCATGCCACGGTAGCCCTGCATGCCGGCGGCGGTGGTGAGGAAGGCGCCCGTGCCGGCGTTGAGCACGCTCACCGGCGGCTCGTTGAGGAGCGGACGGCAGCCGACGAAGGAGGCGTTGCGCAGGTCGGTCTGGAGCGTGTCCATCGCCAGCCGGCCGTTCTCGCTCATCCGCGTCGACGCCGAGCCGACGCCGTGCAGCATGCGCGTGCTGACGAAGATCGAGACCGCGACCAGGACCACGAACAGGCCCACGGCCATGCCGACCATCAGCTCGACCAGGGTCATGCCGCGCATCGCGCCCGATCGGTTCATGGCCGCATGCTCACGACGAAGCGCGGCGTGCCGACCTTGTCGACCCACCACAGCTTGATGGCGATCAAGGTGCCGAGGCCGTCGCATTGCGGCCCGGCGCTGGTGCCATCGTCGGGCGTGCTGTCGATGCAGACGACGCCGACACCGGCCGGGAGCTGTGCCGCGATCTCGGTCTTCCATTCGGCCATGTCGGCGCCGGCGAGCTGCACCGGCGTGCAGCCCGATGCGTCGGCCAGGCATGCCGTGGCGCCGGCGACGGGACTGTCGTAGGCGTGCGCGGCGACGCCGGCCTGGTTGGCGCGGATGCGGTCGGCCATCTGATAGCCGAGGAGGATCGCCTTCTGGCGCACCTGGGCGCTGTTGTTCATCGCCAGGCCGAACGTCTGCAGGCGCGCCGCGCCGATGAAGCCGACTGCCGCGATGACGACGGCGACGAGCGCCTCGAGCAGCACGTAGCCGGCCTGCGAGCGGCGGCGCGGCGTCGCGGCGCGCATCACGGGCAACCCGTCGTGTCGGCGAGGTCGGCCAGGCCGACCGGCTCGACGCGCAACTGGTAGCCCTTCGTTGCCGCTGCCGAGCAGAGCGTGAACGTGACCAGGCTCGACGGCACGAGGAAGCCGCGCGCGTTGAAGGCGACCGTCGTCGTGCCGCCCGAAGTGGAGATGCGCACGTTCGTGCGGTAGGCCGCCTGCTGCCGCACGACCTGCTCGCCGGCGTCGAAGACGCCGTTGGCGTTGCTGTCGACGAAGACCGTCCAGCCGCCCGTGAACTCGGTGCCGGCGACCGGCGCCGCCGCGGTGAGGCCGACCTGGAGGCCGCGCTTCATGGCCTCGCCGCGCGCCATCATCATCGCCGCCGCGAGCTCGCTCTGGGCCGAGGCCAGAGCGTTCGCCGACGTCAGCGATGCGAGACCGGGCGATGCGATCGCGAGCAGGATCGCGAGGATGCTCATCGTCGTGAGCATCTCGACGAGGCTGAAGCCTGCCGTGGCCTTCAGCCGCGCGGCCGAGGACCGAAAACGGAGAACGCTGACGCGAGGCAGGAAGACGAGGTGGCGCACGTCATCGTCATCGGCGTCGTCCCCCCAACAACTGAGGGGGTGCCGACGGACGGTCGCGAAGGCCTGACGAGCGGAATTCGACACGCGCGGCTGCGACCGCTCGTCGGCAGCCGCAGCGCGACCCGTGACGGATCGCACGCAGCGCCGCGACGCCCGTCTACTCGTAGACGATGGCGATCCGGCCGTG
>Ga0123337_10003334_pt1 | contig 17222 bp, 12 predicted proteins | sample frozenSSSSmetaG_FD_89792 | JGI IMG/M metagenome (GOLD analysis project Ga0123337, IMG submission 89792) | Glacier valley bacterial and archeal communities from Borup Fiord, Nunavut, Canada, to study Microbial Dark Matter (Phase II) -... | ecosystem: Environmental > Aquatic > Freshwater > Ice >... | reverse complement strand
GACGTCGGCGGCGTGCCGCGCGCGGCCGCGCGCGAACAGGCGCGGGCGGCGATGGCCACCGTCGGCCTGGTCGACATGGACGAGCGTCTGCCGAGCGAGCTCTCGGGCGGCCAGCAGCAGCGCGTCGCGCTTGCCCGCGCCCTCGTGCTCGAGCCGGCCGTGCTCCTCTTCGACGAGCCGCTCTCGAACCTCGACGCGCGCCTGCGTCGGGCGATGCGCGAGGAGATCCGCGGCCTGCAGCAGCGACTCGGCCTCACCGTCGCCTATGTCACGCACGACCAGGCCGAGGCGATGGCGGTGAGCGACCGCATCCTCGTCATGCATGCGGGCAAGCTGGTGCAGAGCGGCACGCCGCGCGAGCTCTACGAGCGGCCGCGGAGTGCCTTCGTCGCGAGCTTCATGGGCGAGGCGATGCTCTTCGATGCCACGGCCGTGGACGACGGCACGCTCCGCCTCGGCCCGCTGACGCTGCGTCCGGTCGGGGCCAGGTCGCCCGGCCCCGTACAAGTCGCGATCCGGCCCGAGGCGTGGCAAGTGATGCCCGAAGGCGTCGGCCCGCTCGCGGCGACCGTCGCCAGGACCGCGTACCTCGGCTCGGTGCGCGAGTCGACCTTCGTCACCGCGCTGGGCGAGATCTTCGTCGTCTCGGCCGACCTCGGCAGCACGCTGCAGGCGGGCGATGTCGCCAGCCTCGATCTCGGCACGCACGGTTGCTCGGTGCTCGACGATTGATCGTCGTCGCGAGCCGCTACGATCCTTGGCCATGGAAAATTCTCGCGCCGACAAGGCCGTTCGCCTGCGCGCCCTGCACGATGGACCACGCGCCTTCGTGATCGCCAACGCCTACGACGCCGGTTCGGCGGTGCTGCTCGGCAAGCTCGGCTTCGAGGCGCTGGCGACGTCGAGCGGAGCCGCCGCCGGCGTGCTCGGACGGCGCGACGGCGAGCTCTCGCGCGACGAGGCGCTCGAGCATGCGCGCGCGATCGCGGCCGCAACCGACCTGCCTGTCTCTGCCGATCTCGAAAACGGCTTCGGACATGCTCCCGAGCAGGTCGCCGAGACCATCCGCCTGGCCGGCGCCACCGGCATCGTCGGCGCCTCGATCGAGGACCACACCGGCGACAAGGCGGCGCCGCTCTATCCGATCGACGTCGCCGTGATGCGCATCGCCGCGGCCGTGCAGGCGGCGCGCGCGCTGCCCTTCGCCGGCTTTTCGATCACGGCGCGCGCCGAGAACTTCCTGCGTGGATCGACCGACCTTGCCGACACGATCGCGCGCCTGAAGGCTTACGAAGCTGCCGGCGCCGACGTGCTGTTCGCCCCGTTGCTGCCCGACCTCGATGCCGTTCGCGCCGTCTGTGCGGCGCTCTCGAAGCCGGTGAACTTCATGGTCGGCGCGAAAGGCAAGTCGTGGGACCTGGCGACGCTCGAAGCCGCCGGCGTGCGCCGCGTCAGCCTCGCGACCTCGCTCTGGCGCGCCGCCATGGCGGGCCTGCGCGATGCAGCCGAGGAGGCGCGTGGCGGTACCTTTGGCTACATCGACCGCCTTTAGCTCGAAGGCCGGTCCGGTTCGTTTCGAACCGCGCTCGATCGTTCGTCCCATCGTCGCAGTGGCGCTCGCCGTCCTGGCGATGACGGCGGACAAAGTCCATGCTCAGTCGATCCGACGCATCCTGCACGTTTGCGATTGCCCCGAGTCGATGGCGGCGGACGAGCGCACCGGCCTGCTGCTCGCGCTCGGCAAGCGCGGCTACGTTCAGGGGAAAAACATCGATCTCGAGAGCCACGACTTCACCGTCGCGGGTGACTCGTTCCGCGCCTACTTCGACCGGGAGCTGGCGGCGCACAGGACCGACCTCGTCCTTGCGTCGGGGGTGCGGGCGGCCGAAGGCGCGAAGGGCGCGACAACGCAGACACCGGTCGTGTTCTGGCGCCTGAGCGACCCCATCGGTTTCGGGCTCGTCGCCAGCCTCGCACGGCCAGGCCGGAACCTCACCGGTTTCTCGCGTGGGATCGAGAAGCTCGCGCCGAAGCGACTCGAGTTGCTGCGCGAGATGCTGCCGTCGGCGCGTCGGATCGGCTTCGTCTTCGTCGCCGACAACGCGTCGCACCAGCGCCAGGCGGCCGAGGTGCGGGCGGCAGCGCCGTCGTTGGGCCTGGAGGTTCGCGACTACGCCCTGCCGGCGGCCCGGTGGACCGAGCCCGAGCTGGACGGGCTGTTTGCACACCTGCGCCGTGACGGCGTCGATGCGTTCCTGCTGCCCGATCTCAACGTGCTGCCCACCGTTCTGGTCCAGCTGGCGGCGAAGTACCGCCTGCCGACGATCCATTCGCTGACGCACGTGGTCACCGACTGGGGCGGTCTTGCGGCCTACGCGACCGAAGCCATGCCCGACCTGAGCGACATCGCCGACTACGCCGACCGGATTTTGAAGGGCACCCGGCCGGGCGATCTGCCCGTGCAGGAGCCGACCCGTTTCGAACTCGTCCTGAATGCCCGCTCGGCGCGTGCGCTCGGCCTGACCTTCCCGCCCACGTTCCTGCTGCGCGCGAGCGCGGTCGTCGAAAAGTAGCTGCATCATCCAGGGATGCCCACCGATTTCGCCCCGACCCGCTGCGACCGCACTGCTGCGTGGGCCGCGCTCTCGGGTCACTTCGAGGCGCACGGCCGCGGCTTCGACTTGCGCGAAGCCTTCGTCCGCGACCCGGCGCGATTCGCGTCGCTCTCCTTCGAGGCGCCCGAGGTGTTTGCGGACCTTTCGAAAAACCTGGTCGACGCGGCGACGATGCGCTTTCTCGCCGACCTCGCGCGCGAATGCGGCGTCGAGGCGTACCGCGACGCGATGCTCGCCGGCGCGGCGATCAACGTTACCGAGGGCCGCGCAGTGCTGCACACGGCGCTGCGCGCGCCGCGCGGCGTCGGTCCGTTCTCGGACGAGGTGCACGGCGTACTCGACGCCGTGCTCGCGTTCGCCGAGACGGTCCGCGGCCGCGCGGGCCTGCGCCACGTCGTGAACATCGGCATCGGCGGCAGCGACCTCGGACCGCAGATGGTCGTTCGCGCGCTTGCCGGGTTCGTGCAGCCGGGGCTCGCGTTTCACTTCGTCGCCAACGTCGACGGCGCCGATCTCGCGTCGGTGCTGGCGCGCGTCGAGCCCGCCGAGACGCTCTTCATCGTCGCCAGCAAGACCTTCACGACCCAGGAGACGATGGCCAACGCCGAGACAGCGAAGATTTGGTTCCTGGCCCACGGCGGCACGCGCATGGAGGAGCACTTCGTCGCCGCGACCACCAACGTCGAGGCCGCCGCCCGCTTCGGCATCACGCGCACCTTCGGCTTCTGGGACTGGGTCGGCGGACGCTATTCGCTCTGGTCGGCGATCGGACTGCCGATCGCGATCGCCATCGGCGCCTCGGGCTTTCGCGAGCTGCTCGCCGGCGCGCGCGCGATGGACGAGCACTTCGCGAGCGCGCCGGTCGAGAAGAACCTGCCGATCGTGCTCGGCCTGGTCGACGTCTGGTACCGCAACTTCCACCGCTTCACGAGCCGCTGCGTCGCGCCGTACGCGCAGGCCTTGCAACGACTGCCGGCGTTCCTGCAGCAGCTCGAGATGGAAAGCAACGGCAAGCGCGTCGATCGCGACGGCACCGTGCTGCCGTACGCGACCAGCCCGGTGGTCTGGGGCGAGCCGGGAACGAACGCCCAGCATGCGTACTTCCAGATGCTGCATCAGGGCAGCGATGTCGTGCCGGTCGAATTCGTCCTCTTCAAGCAGGGCGGCGCGACGCTGGCGGGCGACGCTGCCTCGGTGGCGCTCGCGCGCCAGCACCGCATGCTGATTGCCAACGGCCTGGCGCAGGCGCAGGCGCTGATGCGCGGGCAGACGGCACGAGAGGCGCGCGAGGAGGGCATCTTGGCCGGCAAGAGCGCGGCCGAAGCGAAGCGGCTCGCGAGCCACCGCACGTTCCCCGGCAACCGGCCGAGCACGACATTCGTGCTGGAGCGGCTCACGCCGCGCTCGCTCGGCGCGCTGATCGCGCTCTACGAGCACCGCGTGTTCACGAGCGGTGCGCTGTGGGGGATCGACAGCTTCGACCAGTGGGGGGTCGAGCTCGGGAAAGCGCTGGGGTCGAGGTTGCTACCGGCGCTCGATCTTCAAGCGGGTGACAGCGTGGCCGGCTTGGATGCGTCGACGGCGGGACTGCTGGGTCGCCTGTTGTCGTAGCTAGGAGCGCCGTCGTTCGGTCATGAAACCGAGCAGGCCGACGCCAAGGCCGTAACGCCGGCGCTCGTCATCGCTCAGTGCGCGCTTGATTCTTGCCGCCGCGAGCGTGCGCAGTTCGGCCGTGGAGCCGCACACGGCGCAACGATAGATGCGGGCCTGTGCATCCACTGCCACCAGGCGATGCGAGTCGGCCGTGAACGCCAAGCTCTTGATCGCGTCGGTCGCCGCGCGGTAGCGCAGCAGTTCCTGGCCCGTTTCGGCGTCCCACAGGAGCACCTCGTTGCGTGCCGCCGGCGGATTGGGACCGCCCGCCCGAAAGCCGCCGCCGGTCGCGACCCAGCGACCATCGGTGCTCAACGCCGCGGCACTCACGGAGTCGGCATGCCCGGCAAATGTCCGCAGGAGGCGGCGCGAAGCCAGGTCCCACAGCTCGGCGGACGTACCGCCGGCAACGAGCAGGCGGCTCGCGTCGGCGCTGAGACTGATGGTCGTGAATCGGCGCTCGGCCACGGCTTCGATCACCGAACGTTGCTCGCCGGTGGACAGGTCCCTCTCGGTCACGCGCCCTCGCAAGGTGGCCCCGAACAGGCTCTTGCCTGAGGGCGCGAACACGAGGTCGGCGACGTCGCTGCCGAAGCCATCCATCTTGCTCACGAGCTTGTGAGTGTCCATGTCCCACAACCGGGCTCCGGGAGCTCTGCCCGCCGTCGCCAACAACTTGCCGTCAGGGCTGAGGGCCACGACGCGCGTTCCATCCCCTGCGTCCCGCAGGAGCGAAACTCTTGCACCCTTGGACAGGTCCCACACTTCGACACCCTCGACCGTCGCCAGCACCATGCGGTTGCTGGGTCGGTGCACGGCGACGCCCAGCACGGCGGCGACAGGCTCTTTGAGGGTCGCGACGACATCGCCTGTGCCGAGGTCGCGCAGGTTGGCGTCGGACTCGGCACCGCCGACCGTGAACAGGAAGCGGCCGTCCGTGCTCAGACGCGCCACTCGACTGCCAAGGGCAAGCTGCGGATACCAGGTGTCGCGCAGCCAGATGCGAACCGAGCCGTCGATGTGGATGGTTGCGAAGCGCTGGTCGTCGCCGGCCATCCTGGCGGCCCACACGAAGTCCCACGGCCCCCCGAATTGCGCCAGTGCCTTGGCGCTCGACGTGTCGCTCAGCGCCGCGCTGCCGTCGGAGGAGCTGGACAACAGCAGCCGACCATCGGGGCTGAATTCGACACCGGCCGTCCGTTCCGAATGCAAGCTCGGATTGATGCGGTGCGTGTACAGGTCACCCGACCAGAAGTGCACGGCGCCGCTCGCGGTGCCGACCGCGAGCTGTCCCGTGCCGGCGTGCAGCGATCCGCTCTCGGGCCCGGCCACCTCGCCCGGTATCGCTCGCAGGCGCTTGCCGGAGGCGATGTCCCAGAGCTCGCCCGCGCCTTGCTCGGACCAGGCGATGAGCTCCTTGCCGCTCGGCGTGAACGAAGCTCCCTCCAGGAAGGCGTGGTCGGCGAGGTCGAGGGCCGGCGCACCCGTGGTGGTCGACAACACCGTGCCGAACCAGTCGCGCCCACGCAGGACCGCCAAGACATGGCTGGCGTCGCGGCTGATGTCGAAGAATTCGTCCAGAGGCAAGGCGACCTCTTTCTCTTGCTCGAGCGTGACGGAATCCCAGAGGCGGACCACGTCGTCGGCCTGTGCGGCGATGTGGCGACCGTCCCTGGTGAACCGTGGTCGAGAGCCGCTCAACTCGCGCAGCGGCCGCCATGTGGTCGCGTCGTACACCGCGAAGTGATCCCGGCTCGTCGCCAGGACCAGCGACTTGCCGTCGAGCGACATGGAGGGCGCGGGGAGATCGTCGATCTCGAAAGGCAAAGTCGCAATCTGCCGGCCATCGACGACGTTCCAGACTCCGGCCTTGCGACCCGCCAACTGGTCGGATTCAGAACTCACTGCGACCAGCTGGGTTCCCGCGAAGCCCGCGTTCACCGGCACGTCGGGCTTGCCCAGGCGCAGGATGCTTTCCGGATGTTCGGCGAGGGCGCGGCGCAAGGCGAGCTCCGAGGCGTCAGTCTCGTGCAGCTCGAACGCCTCGCGGGCCAGCAGCGCGGCGAGCTCGGGGCTGGTTTTGAGCAGCGTGCCGGAGTGGATGACCAACGCGGAGGCGATGGCTGCGTCACGCTGCCTGATGGCGACATAGGCCGCCGCGCTGGCCGTTGCGGCGGCAACCGCCAGGCAGGCGATCGCCAGGCCTGCCACCCGGCGTGTACGCTGGTGCTCGCGAACGTCGTCGCCATCGATCTCGTCCTTGGGCCTGTCGAGCAGCGTGGCCGCCAGGTCGAGCATCGCCGAACGGAAATGCACGTGGCGGATCGAACGCTGCTCAGCCGACCTCACCCAGCGAAGGTCCACATACAGCGGCTCTCCGGAAAATGCCTTTCCCAGGCAGGGCGCCAGCGCGGTCGAGATGGTCCAGTCGAAGTCGGCGTCGGCTTGCGACCAGGCGATCTCTCCCTCGGTCAGCACGATCAACAGGTGGTCGGCAGAGCGGTTCGTGAGCCACCACTGCACCTCCCTGGCGACCCATGGAGACTGCGCCGCCTGCGGCGTTGCGATGTAGAGGAAATACCGGCTCGTGCTCAGCGCTGCTTCGATAGCGCTCCACAGCCCCGGGCTCGCTGCCAGACTGGTCTGGTCTCGAAAGATGCGCATGGAGCGCAGGCGATACCAGGGTTTGGCCAGCCGCTGCAGCGCGTACTGCACGGACGCGACGAGGTGGCTGTCGGCGGCGTGACTGTACGAGATGAAGGCGTCGTACCGAATGGCTTGCATCGCGTGTGCAAGCATGAACGCCTCGACGTCCAGAAGCAAGTCGATCGCGTCCCTGCTCCCTTCGAGTGCATCGCGCGACACGCCGACGGCCAGTCCGACTCGACGGCCGAGGATGGATTCATGCCGAAGACGCGACTTCGACGCACTCTGCAACCGAGAACCGGGCGGCCTTCATCGGCACGTTCTCGACCCTGCCGAAAGCTGTCAAGATAGCTGCCATGCCGGCTTTCAGGACAGGCGCGCGCTCCGTCTCGGCGTCTTCCGGGCCGGCGGCGCGAGCAGCGCGTCGCCGCCGGCGCTGCCGATGCGCGCGGAGCGATTGATCGAATGACGCGTCGCTGGCGTCTCTTCCCCAAGTACGCGCTGCTGATCATCACGCTGGTCGGCGGCATGCTGGTCGCGAGCGGCGCGATCGGCATCTGGTTCTCGTGGGGCGAAACCCAGGATCATCTGGTGGCGCTGCAGGTCGAGAAGGCAGAGAGCGCGGCGACGCGGATCGAGCAGTACGTGCTCGACATCGCCCATGAGATGAGCTGGACCGCGCTGCCCGCGGTGCAGGGCGGCGACGCGCTCGAGCAGCGCCGTATCGAGTACCTGAAACTGCAGCGCCAGGCGCCGGCGATCACCGAGGTGGTGTGGATCGACGCCAGCGGCCACGAACAGCTGCGCGTCTCGCGTCTGGCGATGGACGCGGTCAGCAGCGGCACCGACCTTTCGCAGGAGGCGAAGTTCCGCGAGGCTGCCGCCGGGCGCACGTACTACGGCCCGGTCTACTTCAGGAAGGGCACCGAGCCCTACATGACGATCGCGCTGCCGGCCGGCAGCGGCGGCGGCGTGACCGCGGCCGAGGTGAATCTCAAGTTCGTGTGGGACGTGGTCTCGCGCATCAAGATCGGCCAAGCCGGTCTGGCCTATGTCGTCGATGCGAGCGGTACGCTGATCGCGCACCCCGACATCAGCCTGGTGCTGAAGAAATCCGACCTGAGCGGGCTGCCTCAGGTGGCAGCTCTTGCCACGCCCGAACGGGCGTCGCCGAACGGGCGCGACCTAAGGGGCGCGGAAGTGTTCTCGGCCCACGTGTCGATCCCGACGCTGCGCTGGACGGTGTTCGTCGACTCGCCGCGCGAAGAGGCGTTCGCGCCGCTGTATGCGACCTTGCTGCGGACGGCGCTGGTCCTCGTCGCCGCGCTTCTGATCTCGATCGCCGCGAGCTTCTTCCTCGCCCGTGCGCTGGTGCGGCCGCTGCGCGCGCTGCAGGAAGGCGCGGCGCAGATCGGCGCCGGCGATCTCGACCGTCACATCGAAGTGCGCACCGGCGACGAGCTCGAGGGCCTGGCCGAGCAGTTCAACCACATGGGCGCGCAATTGCGCGAGTCCTACGCAGGCCTGGAGCGAAAGGTCGAGGAGCGAACGCGGGAGCTGTCCGAGACACTGCAATACCAGACGGCGATCAGCGCCGTGCTGCGCGTGATCAGCCAGTCGCCGACCGATGTCGGGCCGGTGTTCGAGGAAATCCTGGAGAGTGCAACCCGACTGTTCGGGGCTCCCATCGCGGCTGCCATGCGTTACGACGGGAAGCTCGTGCACCTGACCGCAACCCGAAATTGGCCTCCCGAAGCGCTGGAAGACGCGCGACGCTTCTATCCAGGGCCCCCCAGTCCGCACATGCTCAGCGGAAGGGTCATCCTTACGGGCCAGGTTCTCGATCAGGAAGACACGCTTCTCGACAGCGAGTACGACCAGTCGGCAGCAAAGTTCGGGCACTGGCGTCGGATGATCGGCGCGCCGCTGATGCGAGACGGAGCTGTCCTCGGCGCGATCGTCGTCGCCTGGCCCGATCCAGGCAAGACGCCGCAACGCCAGTCCGACCTGCTCAAGACCTTCGCCGACCAGGCCGTGATCGCGATCGAGAACGTGCGGCTGATCAACGAGACCCGCGAAGCGCTCGAGCGCCAGACCGCGACCGCTGACGTGCTCCAGGTCATCAGCGGCTCGATGGCCGACGCCCATCCGGTGTTCGTCGAGATCCTCGAGAGCTGCAAGCGCCTGTTCTCGGGCGAAGAGATGGGCATCTCGCTGGTCGGCGAAGACGGAATGCTGCGCCTGGGCGCCCACCTCGGCACCGCGCAGGCCGCGGTCGCGAGCCAGTACCCCAGGGCGATCGACCCGGTGGCCGTGCGCCTGGGCATGGCCGGAACCGACGTCGTCCACATGACCGACGTCCTCGCCGAGCCCGAGCTGCCCGTGGCGATGAAGCACATCGCCGAGCAGATCGGCAACTACTCGATCATCCTGGCGCCACTGCTCTGGGAAGGCAAGAACGTCGGATCGATCCACGTCGTGCGCCAGCCGCCGCAGCCGTTCACCGACAAGGAGATCGGGCTGCTCAAGGTCTTCGCCGGGCAGGCGGTGATCGCGATCCAGAACGCGCGCCTCTTCAACGAGACGAAGGAGGCGCTCGAGCAGCAGACCGCGACCGCCGAGGTGCTGCAGGTCATCAGCAGCTCGGTCGCCGACACCCAGCCGGTGTTCGACAAGATCCTCGACAGCTGCGAGCGCCTGTTCGCGGCGACCGGGCTCGGCATCTATCTGATCGATGATGCCGACATGCTCCAGATGGGTGCGTTTCGCGGCGGCGCGGTGGGAGCGATCGCGGGCGGGTTTCCGCGTCGGCTCGAGGGGACGGCAACGGCGATCGCGGTCCGCGAGCGGCGTGTCGTCCACTATCCGGACGTGCTCGGCGCGCCCGACGCGCCGGCTCTAGCGCGGCAGATCGCGGACACGACCGGAAACTATTCGATGGCCTTCGCGCCGATGCTCTGGGAAGAACGCGGCGTCGGGGTGATCCAGGTCACGCGCGCCCCGCCGACCCCGTTCACCGACAAGGAACTCACGCTGCTCAAGACCTTTGCCGACCAGGCGGTGATCGCGATCCAGAACTCGCGCCTGTTCAACGAGATCCAGTCAAAGAGCCGCGAGCTCGAGCTGGCCAACAAGCACAAGTCAGAGTTCCTCGCCAACATGTCGCACGAGCTGCGCACGCCGCTCAACGCGATCATCGGCTTCTCGGAAGTGCTCTCCGAGAAGATGTTCGGCGACGTGAACGACAAGCAGCTCGAGTACCTGCTCGACATCCACACCTCGGGCCATCATCTGCTCTCGCTCATCAACGACATCCTCGACCTGTCGAAGATCGAAGCCGGCCGGATGGAGCTCGACCTCGCGACCGTCAACCTGCCGATGCTGCTCGACAACTGCACGACGCTCGTGCGCGAGCGCGCGAGCCGGCAGGGCCTGGCGCTCTCGCTCGATGTCGAGGACGGGATCGGCGACTGGGTGGCCGACGTGAGGAAGGTCAAGCAGATCGTCATCAATCTGCTCTCGAACGCGGTCAAGTTCACGCCTGCCGGAGGCAGCGTGACCCTGCGCGCACGGCGCCTCGAGCACGCGGTCGAGATCGCCGTCGTGGATACCGGCGTCGGCATCGCGAAGGACCAGCAGGCGCTCGTCTTCGAGGAATTCCGCCAGGCTGGCGGCGACTACCTGAGAAAGTCCGAAGGCACGGGCCTCGGCCTGTCGCTCGCGCGGCGCTTCGCCGAGCTGCACGGCGGCTCGATCCGGATCGAGAGCGAGCCCGGCCGCGGCTCGACCTTCGCGTTCATACTTCCCGAAAAAGTCTTGGAGTCGATGTGAGCACGATCCTGATCGTCGAGGACAACGAGAAGAACATGAAGCTCGTGCGCGACATCCTGCGCCACGCGGGGCACGAGACGCTCGAGGCCGCGACCGGCGGCGACGGCGTGCGGCTCGCGGTCGAGAATCGGCCCGATCTCGTGCTGATGGACATCCAGCTGCCCGACATCGACGGCATCGAGGCGCTGCGCCGGATCCGCGAAGTCAAGGAGCTCGACGCGATGCCGGTCATCGCCGTGTCGGCCTCGGTGATGCCCGACGACCAGCAGAAGATCGTGAGCTCCGGCTTCGACGCCTTCGTCACCAAGCCGATCAACCTGAAGCAGTTCCTCGAGACGGTGAAGCGCTTCCTGGCAGGTGGACGACGGGCGACATGACGCGCTCGCACATGCCCGCCCTCGGCCGCCGGCCGGCGCTTCGGGTCGGCCTGGCGGTCGCTGTCGGGAGCGTCGTCGGGGGCGCACCGCGCACAGCCGCGAGCCAGCCGCGGCCACCGCTGCACAAGATCGGCGTGCTGTCGTTCTTCGCGCCGCCCGCAGGACCGCTCATCGACCCCGTCGACATCGGGTTCCGGCAGGGCTTGCGCGAGCTCGGCCTCGTCGAAGGCCAAAGCGTCGTCGTCGAGCGGCGCTATGCGGAGTTCATGCCCGCCCGGCTGGCGGCAATGGGGGAGGAGCTTGTGCGGCTCAAGGTCGACGCGATCTTCGCGGTCGGCCAGCCGGCGCGCGATGCGGCGCGCCGCGCCACGCAGACGATCCCGATCGTGACGATGGGCGGCAGCGATCCAGTGCGCGAGGGCTGGGCGAAGAGTCTGGCGCGGCCGGCCGGCAACATCACCGGGCTGACGTTCACGTTTCCCGAGCTGAACGCGAAGCGGCTCGAGCTGCTGAAGGAAGCGTCGCCGGGACTGGTGCGCGTCGTCGTGCTGATCGACCCGGTCGAGGTCGTCGATGCCGTCGATGTCGTGCGCGAGGCCGAAGCCGGCGCGAAGCGCCTCGGTTTGCAACTGCAGGTGCTCGAGATCCACGGCTCGAAGGACTTCGACGCGGCGTTCGAGAAAGCGCGACGCGGTCGTGCGCAGGCGCTGCTCACGATCGCGACGTTCCCGCACCGGGCGCAGATCGCGGCGCTGGCGGCCAAGGATCGACTGATCTCGATGGGCGAATCATCGCCCGAGATCGCGGAAGGATTTCTCCTCGCGTACGGCGCCGACATCGTTGACCTCGGCCGGCGCTGCACGCTGCAGATCGGCAAGGTTCTCAAGGGCGCGCCGGTCGGCGAGCTGCCGATCGAGCGACCGACGAAATTCCGCCTCAGCGTGAACCTGAAGGCGGCGACGGCGCTCGGCGTCACGCTGCCGCAAACGCTGCTGCTGCGCGCGGACGAGGTCGTCCAGTGAGCGACACCGGCAGGCCGGTCGCGGCCGGATGGCGCAGGCGCGACCTCACGCGCGTGGGCTTGCTCGCGGCTCTCGCATGCGCGTCGCGCAGCGTCGTCGCGCAGGCTGCGGGCAGGGTCTGGAGGATCGGCTACCTCGGCCCACCGGCCGACGTGGCGCCGCAGCTGCTCGATGCCTTCCGCGACGGCCTGCGCACGCTCGGCTATGTCGACGGCCGCACTGTCACGATCGACTACCGCTGGACGATTCGCGTACGCACGGTGATCCTCGCGGCGCGCAAGGCGACGGCGAGCGTGCCCATCGTCATGGTGAACGGCACCGATCCGGTCGAGTCCTGCCTGGCCGCGAGCCTCGCCCATCCCGATGGCAACGTGACAGGGATGAAACAGCCGGCCTGCTCGTCACCGGCGACGGCTTGTTCTTCGCCCAGCGCGCGCGCATCGCCGAGCTGGCGAACGCGCAGCGCTTGCCGACGATGGTCGCGAACTCCGAGATGATCGACGCCGGCGCCTTGCTCTCGTACTCGTCGAGCTCGATCGAGAACTACCGGCGCGCGGCAACCTTCATCGACAAGATCCTGCGCGGCGTTCCGGCGGGCGACATTCCGATCGAAGAACCGACGAAATTCGAGCTCGCGCTCAACCTCAGGACGGCGAAGATCATCGGCGTCGTCTTCCCGCAATCGTTGCTCCTGCGCGCCGACCGCGTCGTCGAATGAGCTCGTCTCCTGTTCAGCCCGCCAAGATCCTCGTCGTCGACGACGTCGCGATGAACGTCAAGCTGCTCGCCGACCTGCTCGGCGCGAAGGGGTACGCCACGTGCACCGCGGCTTCGGGCGCGGAGGCGCTCGCGAAGCTCGGCAGCGAGCGCCCCGACCTCGTCCTCCTCGACGTGATGATGCCCGGCATGAGCGGCTACGAGGTCTGCGCGGCGATCCGCGCCGACCCGGCGCACGCGATGCTGCCGGTCGTGCTCGTGACCGCGCTCGACCCGGCCAAGGAGCGCGCCAAGGGCCTCGACGCCGGCGCCGACGACTTCCTCACCAAGCCGGTGAGCCAGGCCGAGATGTTGGCGCGCGTGCGCTCGCTCCTGCGCATCAAGTCGCTCTACGACGAGGTGCTGCGCCAGAAGCTCGAGCTCGCCGAGCTCAACCGCACGCTCGAGGAGCGCGTCGAGACCGGCGTGCGCGAGCTCGAGAAAGTGGGACGGCTGAAGCGCTTCTTCTCGCCGCAGCTTGCCGACCTCATCGTCGCCGGCGGCGCCGACGATCCGATGAAGAGCCATCGGCGCGAGATCACCGTCGTCTTCCTCGACCTGCGCGGCTTCACCGCCTTCACCGAGACCGCCGACCCCGAGGACGTGATGGGCGTGCTGGGCGAATACCACGCCGCCGTCGGCCGGCTCGTGCTCGCGCACGAAGGCACGCTCGAGCGCTTCTCGGGCGACGGCATCATGGTCTTCTTCAACGACCCACTGACGGTCGCCGATCCGGCGGCGCGAGCGACCAAGATGGCGGTTGCGATCCAGGTCGAGGTGCGCGAGCTGGCGCGAGGATGGGCCCGGCGCGGCTACGACCTGACGATGGGCATCGGCATCGCTCAGGGCTTCGCGACCATCGGCGCGATCGGCTTTCCGGGCCGCATCGACTACGGCGCGATCGGCACCGTCACCAACCTCGCGGCGCGCCTGTGCGGCGAAGCGAAAGGCGACGAGATCCTGGTCTCGCACCGGGTGCGCTCGCTGCTCGACGGGCATGGGCTCGCGGTCGAGTCCGCGGGCGAGCTGGCGCTGAAAGGGTTCCATCGGCCGGTGCCCGCTTATCGTGTCGTTTGATGACGTTTCGGTAACGTCGATGGACTAGAGTGAAATCCGCGTCGTGATCCTCACGCCGCTGAGCATCGCGACGGACGCCACTTCAGGAGCCGTCATGAACAGACGCCAGATTCTTCTCGCCGCCTCTGCGTTGGCTGCGCTGCCACGCTTCGTCGCGGCGCAGTACGACACGCAGCGGCCGGCGCGCATCGGCTGGGTCACCGCGCAACGGCCGCCGAGCCTCGTGCCCTACGTGCAGGCGTTTCGCGCGGCGCTCGCCGAACGCGGCTTCGCTGAAGGCACCAACCTCACGATGAGCTTTCGCTACGGCGACGACGACCTTGGCAAGGTGCAGGGTCTCACCGACGAGCTCATCCGCCTGCCGGTCGACCTGATCGTCGCGCAGGGCGAGGCGGTGCTCGAGCTGCGCAAGATGAACCTGCCGGTGCCGGTGGTCTACGCCTACAGCGGCGATCCGGTGACGGCGGGTCTGGCCGCGAGCCTGGCCCGGCCGAATGCCGGCATGACCGGCCTCACCTTCCTCGCGACCGAGCTGAACGGCAAGCGCCTCGAGCTGTTGAGCGAGCTCGTGCCGGGCATCCGACACGTCGCGCTCCTGGCCAATCCGCGATACCCCGGCGAAGGCGGCGAGCGCGCCAACGCACAGGCCGCGGCGGGCCGCATCGGTCTCGACGTCCGCTACTACGCGGCGCGCACGCCCGACGAGCTGAAGGCTGCATTCGCCGGGATCAGCGCTGACCGCATGCAGGGCGTCTCGCTCTTCGCCGACAGCTTCACGGTGCAGAACCGGGTCGGCATCATCGACTTCTGCATGCGCCAGCGATTGCCGCTGATGACGAGCTGGCCGGTGTTCGCCGACAGCGGCGCGCTGTGCACCTACGGGCCACGACTGGTCGATTCCTACCAGCGCCTCGCCTACTACGCCGACCGCGTCCTGCGCGGCACGAAGCCGGCCGACCTGCCGATCGAGCAGCCGACGACGATCGAGACGATCGTCAACCTGAAGACCGCCGAGGCGCTCGGCCTCAAGGTGCCGCAGTCGGTGCTGGTGCGCGCCGATCGGGTGATCGGCTGACGAGCAGGAACGCAGCGGCGCCGGCCGCGAGCGCGAGCAGCGCGCCGACCGCCGCCGCCCCGTGGAAGCGGGCGACGAAGCCCGGCGCCGACGCATCGCCCGCGAGCACGAAGCCGAGGAGGGCGGTGGCGATGAGGCCGGCGATGCGGGCGATGGCGTTGTTGACGCCCGAGGCCGAGCCGACGTGGGAAGCATCGACGACGCCCATCACGGCGGACGTCAGCGGCGCGACGCTGAGCGTGAGGCCGCAGGCGATGAGCACGAGCGCCGGCAGCACGACGGAGACGTAGTCGACGGCGCCGTGCTCGACGCGCAGGAAGAGTGCGAAGCCGGCGGCAACGACGATCGGCCCGACGGTGAGCAGCACGCGCGCGCCGACGAACTCGGCCAGCCGCCCGGCCGCACGCGAGCCGAGGCCCATCGCGACCGGCAGCGGCAGCAGCGCCGCCCCGGCCGCCGCTGCCGAGTAGCCGCCGTCGCGGATCAGCAGATAGGGAAGCAGCACGAGCATGCCGCCGAGCGCGGCATAGAGGAAGAAGGTGAGCAGGCTGACGCCGACGAAGCTCTTTGTGCCGAAGAGCGCGAGCGGCATCATCGCGCGCGCGCCGAGGCGGGCCTCGAGCGCGACGAAGGCCGCGAGCAGGACAGCGCCTGCGAGCACCGATGCCAGTCCCGCGGCGTCGCTGCCGAGAAGACCCGACGCCGTCGCGCCGCCGCTGCGCGCAGCGACCAGCGTCAAGCCGTAAGTGAGGGCGCCGAGCCCGGCCGTCGCAAGCAGCGCGCCGCCGACGTCGAGCGGCGCGGCGTCGCCGCTGCGGCTCTCGTCGACATAGCGCCAGCCGAGCCACGCCGACGCCGCGGCCAGCGGCAGGTTGATGAGGAAGATCGAGCGCCAGCCGACGGCGTCGATCAGCCAGCCGCCGGCGAGCGGTCCGATCGCGCCCGTGACTGCGCCGGCCGCGGCCCACGTGCCGACAGCGCGTCCGCGTGCCTCGCCGCTGAACGCCGCGCCCAGCAAGGCCAGGCTCGCCGGCATCAGGAACGCGGCGCCGATGCCTTGCACGGCGCGTGCGGCGAGCAGCCACGCGAAGGTCGGCGCGAGCGTGGCCGCCAGCGACGCCGCGGTGAAAAGCGCCAGGCCGATGAGGAAGACGCGCTTGCGGCCGAAGCGGTCGCCGGCGACGCCGCCGAACAGCACGAGCGCGCCGAGCGGCAGCAGATAGGCGTTGATCAGCCAGCCGATCGACACGCCCGAGGCGCCCGACGACGCGAGGTCGTGCTCGATTGCCGGCAGGCCGACGTTGACGACCGAGCCGTCGATGAACGCGAGGCTGGAGCCGAGGATCGTCGCGGCGAGCGTGCCGCGCGGATGGGTCGTGCTGCCGCCGGCCGCAGCTGTCGCGATGGCGCGGTCGCAGGGCCCGGCCGACGCGAGCGACACGCCGGTCTCAGCCGCCGCCGAGGCCGCGCAGCGCGCCGAAGGCAGCGTCGACGCCTTGCGCGACGACGCTGTCCTTCCACGCGTCGGTGTCGGTGTAGAACGCGTCGCGCACCTGGCGCTTGATGGCCTGCCGCGTCGCGGTGTCGGTCTCGGGATGGTTCTCGAGCCACTGGTCGGCACGCAGCGCGCCGATCATCTCGGTGGTCGGCACGGTGCCGTACTCGAGCGCCATGCCGGTGTACTCGGCCTGTGCGCACTCCTCGTAGGCCGAGTTCCACAGCAGGCCGGTGAGCAGGGCCGATGCCGACGAACCGTCGTAGATCGAGGTCACGTCGCCCCACCAGGCGCGGGCGCGGGCGTAGGTCGCGGCGTCGTCGCGGCCGGCGTAGATGCGCTCGCCGTGGCCGCTCGGGCCGAGGCCGGTATGCAAGTCGATCCAGCCGAGCTTCGCGCATTGCTTGCCGTGCTGGCGCAAGACCTGGCGCAAGGTGAGATGGCTCCACGTCGGCGCGTCGCCGCCGTAGAAGATGCCGCGCGGATGCCGGTATTGACCGCCCGACACGGCCTGTTGCAGCGCGCGCTCGCCGTGGGTCGCGACGTACGCCGCGAGCGCCTCGATCGTCGCCGCATCGAACGGCCAGGTCTCGGGGACGATCAGCGCCGCGAGCTCGTCGTAGGCGGGATTGGCCGGTGGCTCGATGGTGAAGTCGAGGAAGTTGCGGTTCAGGT
>Ga0123337_10003333_pt1 | contig 17224 bp, 11 predicted proteins | sample frozenSSSSmetaG_FD_89792 | JGI IMG/M metagenome (GOLD analysis project Ga0123337, IMG submission 89792) | Glacier valley bacterial and archeal communities from Borup Fiord, Nunavut, Canada, to study Microbial Dark Matter (Phase II) -... | ecosystem: Environmental > Aquatic > Freshwater > Ice >... | reverse complement strand
CTTTTGAACTCTTTCCTGCGCGGGAATCGCGATACCGTCCAGCGCAGTTCCGCCGCCAGCATCCTGCAACGGCTCACCATAATGAACGATTCGTTCGTCACCAACCGCACCAAGGTAGCCGCTTCGCCCACCCTCCAGGCCGCCGCCAAGCTGACGGATAACAAAGCCGTAGTCGATGAACTCTTCCTCAGTTTCGTCTCGCGCCGCCCCACTGTTGACGAACAATCGAAGGCCATCGCGTACCTCGCTGCCGCCACCACCCCCGCAACCCGCAATAGCGCCCTTGAAGATTTAGCCTGGGCGCTCGTCAACAAGATCGATTTTCTGTACTCCTACTAAACGGCCATGAAAGACAAATTCAATTTCGATGCATCGCGGCACGCCGGAAGCTTCTTCTGCAAGCGTCCCGCTCTCGGCCGCCGCACCTTCTTCCGCCACATTGCAACAGCCGTCGGCGGTTATTACCTCATGCCCTCCCGCTCCTGGGAACGCGTGGCCAGCGCCTCCGTCACTCCCATCAACAAGGCCAGGAAGGTTATCTTCATCCTCATGGGCGGCGCCCCCAGCCACACCGATACCTTTGATCTCAAGGTCGGCGCATGGACCCCGCAAAGCTTCAACCCCACCCAGTACGGCGACATCCTCTTTCCGCAAGGCCTCATGCCGAACATTGCGAATCAGATGGATAGCATCTCGCTCGTACGCTCCACCCGCTCCTGGGCCGCCGTCCATGGCCTATCGCAAACGTGGTGGCAGATCGGCCGCAACCCCACCCAGGCCCTCTCGAAAATCGCTCCGCACATCGGCAGCGTCGTCGCCATTGAAAAGCGCAGCTCCGATACCGATAAGACGCTTCCGCCTTTCGTCTCTCTCAATGCCGGCGGTGGCCCCGGCACCGGCTATCTGCCTCCTGAAAACGCGCCGTTCTACATTAGTCCCAACGGCAACGGTCTTCCCAACGCCACCAATCCCGATGGCCAGACCCGCTTTGAATCCCGCTACAAACTCCATCAGGGGCTCGATAGTGAAGTCATCCAAAACTCCCCCTACGGCGGCGCAACGGAAGAAATGGTCGCCTTCGATGCCAATGCCCGCAGCCTCATGTACAACCCCGATGTCGCGAAGATTTTCACCTTCGATCAGACAGAGCGCAACCGCTACGGCAACACCGGCTTCGGCAACGCCTGCATCACAGCCAGAAATCTCCTCGCCTCGAACAAAGGCACCCACTTCGTCCAGATCTCCATCGGCGGCTGGGACATGCACCAGAACATCTACGCTCCGAACAACCTCCCCACCCTCGCCCGTACCTTCGATAACGGCCTCGGCACTCTCATCGCTGACTTGAAAGCCGCGGGCACCCTGAACGACACCCTCATCGTTGCCATGGGTGAGTTCGGCCGCACCGTGGGCAACCCCAACCAAGCCTCCGGCCGCGATCACTTCCTGCAACAAACCGTCCTCTTCGCCGGAGCCGGTATCCAAGGCAACAAATCCATCGGCCAGACCGATGCCCTCGGTTCCGCCACAATCGACCCCGGCTGGAGCCGCAACCGCGACGTCCGCCCGGAAGATGTCGAAGCCACTATCTATTCCGCCCTGGGCATCGATTGGACCACTATCCGCCGTGACGACCCTACGGGCCGCGGTTTCGATTACGTCCCCTTCGCCGCCGAACAGGATTTATACGGCCCCATCCACGAACTCTGGGGTTAAACTAGAACGGAACGCGAGCGTGGCGAAACTGGCAGACGCACCAGCCTTAGGAGCTGGCTCCCGAAAGGGAATGGAGGTTCAAGTCCTCTCGCTCGCACCATCCGTAACCATCCGCACCATGCGCCAGGCAGCACTTACCTCTGCGGTCCCCCGATTGCTCGCCATCTACAAGGAGACCTCATATGACACTCACCACGAAATCACTAACAGCACTAGCATTCTGCACCGCCGCAGCCTTTGCGCAAGACTCCATGGACAAGATGGAGCACGGCAAGATGGAGCACGGCAAAATGATGAAGGGCGGAAAGATGGCCATGACCGCCGATTCCAGATTCGCCATGGAAGCCGCCTCGGGCGGCATGACCGAAGTCGCACTCGGCAAGATGGCAGCCGAAAAAGGAAGTAGCCAGGCAGTCAAAGATTTCGGCCAGAAGATGGTCGACGATCACGGCAAAGCGAACGACGAACTGAAGAGTATCTGCTCTGCGAAGAGTATGGCGCTACCCTCGGCACCGAACGCCAAAGACCAGGCAGTGATTGACAGGATGTCTAAGATCTCCGGCGCGGCTTTCGATAAAGCGTATGTTCATGACATGGTAATGGACCACCATAAAGACGTGATGATGTTCACCAAAGAAGCAAACTCCGGCATGGATGCCGAGGTCAAGGGCTTCGCCGCAAAAACGCTGCCAACTTTGAAAGAGCATCAAAAAATGATCAACGATATCGCAGCGAAAAAGATGTAAGTTCCTCAATAACCCGCAGTTTGGAACGCCCGGTGCATACACCAATGTGCCGGGCGTTTCTTTTTCCCGAGGAGGGTTTAATGTTGAAAGTATTCGGTTTCTTGTTCGGAATGTTCTGTGCCACCGGCATGTTCGCCCAGGAAGGCGTACGCTGCTCCTCTAATGACGGCCGCCGCCACTATTGCGATATCGATACGTCGCGCGGCGTACGCCTCGCGGTGCAGATCAGCGGTTCGGCCTGCGTGCAAGGTTCTACCTGGGGCTACGATCGCCGCGGTGTCTGGGTGGATCGTGGATGCCGCGCGGAATTCAGCAGCCGCGGCGGTGGCCAAGGCGGCGATTCCGGCCAGGAATATGATCGGCGCGGCAACCAGGGCAGCGTCTCCCGTTCTGAAGCAGTACGCTGCAATTCTGACGATGAGCGCCGCCATTATTGCAATATCGATACGCGCGGTGGCGTAAGGTTGGTCCGCCAGATCAGCGGCACGCCCTGCCGCCAGGGCGAAACCTGGGGCTACGATAACAACGGCGTCTGGGTCGATCACGGCTGCCGCGCCGAGTTCGCGACAGGCAGCGGCGACCGCGCCAACGGCTATTACAACCAGGGCTACAACGCGGGTTATGGCGGCACCCTCCGCTGCTCCTCGGATGATGGCGATCGCCACTATTGCGCGGCAAACACCCAAGCCGGCGTAACTTTGATCCGCCAAATCAGCGGCTCAGCCTGCGAGCAAGGCCGCACTTGGGGCGTAGACCGTCAAGGGATCTGGGTCGATCGCGGCTGCCGCGCTGAATTCCAAATCGGACAATGACGATAATCAAAGCATGCGTGTCAGTCTCCTATTAGCGGGTTTCGGTTTCCTATGCCAAGCAAAAGCCCAAGCCGAAACCCCGCGCCCCATCTCGCTCTCCGACCTATCCCGCTTCGAAGAGGTAAATGACCCACAGGTCTCCCCAGACGGTAAGTGGATCGCCTACACCGTAGGCTCCGTGGATGTTCCCGGAGACAAGCGCAACACAGACATCTGGATGGTCAGTTGGGACGGCAAAGAAACCGTAAAGCTCACCCACACCATGGAATCGGAGTCCTCCCCGCGCTGGAGCCCCGATGGGAAATATCTCTCCTTCCTCTCCAGCCGCCCCGGTGCCGCGAAAGGCAACCAGGTCTGGCTGCTCGACCGGCGCGGAGGCGAAGCCTACCAGCTTACAGATCTGAAACAAAAGATCTCCGGTGTCGAATGGTCTCCCGATGGTAAGCGCCTGCTCCTCACCATGCGTGAGAACGAAGATCCCGAACCTGATCCCACCAAACCAGCCTCCGCCCAACCGCCGCCGAAGCCCATCGTGCTCGATCGTTATCACTTCAAGCAGGATCAGGAAGGCTACCTCAACGGCAAAGCCCGTGGCCGCATCTTCCTCTATGAGATGGCCACCAAGAAGTTTGAGCCACTCACCACCGACACCGCCTACGACGAAGAGAACGCCGCATGGTCGCCCGATGGCACCAAGGTGGCTTTCGTCAGCAACCAGGACAAGGATTGGGACCGCACCGCAAACACTGACGTCTTCGTAGTAGATGCCAAGCCGAACCAGAAACCCCGCCGCCTCACCACCCACCCCGGTCGTGATGGTGGCCGCTTAAGCTGGAGCCCCGATAGCAAGCTCATCGCCTACACACAAGGCAGCGACCCGAAGTATGGCGCCTACAACATCAACCGCCTCGCTGTTGTTCCAGCAGAAGGCGGCACGCCACGGGTCCTTACCGAAAAGCTGGACCGCAACGTCAGCACTCCACAGTTCACCGAAGACGGGCGCTCTCTCATAGCACTCGTCTCGGATGACCGCTCGGAGTATCCGGCGCGCGTGGCACTGGATGGCACTTTAGAACGCATCCTGGGCGGAGAGCGCGTCGTCATGCGTCAAAGCCGCGCCGCGGGCCACACCGCCGTCCTCGCCTCAAGCGACACAGCCTCTCCCGAAATCTTTGCGCTCGATGGCGGCACCCTCCGCCCGCTCACCAAACACAACGCGGCGCTGATGTCTGAACTTAAGCTTGCGAAGACCGAAAACGTTGAGTTCAAAAGCAAGGATGGCACGGAGATCCACGGCCTGCTCACGCGCCCCCTCAACGCGCAACCGAACATGAAATTCCCCCTCCTGCTCCGCATCCACGGCGGGCCCAACGGTCAGGACGCACACCAGTTTCAATTTGAGCGCCAGTTCTTCGCGGCCAACGGCTACGGTGTGCTCCAAGTCAACTACCGCGGCAGTTCCGGCCGGGGTTCGAAATACCAGGAGAGTATCTTCGCCGATTGGGGTAACAAAGAGGTAGCTGACTTACTCGCCGGAGTGGACCACGTCGTTGCCATGGGCGCGGCTGACCCGGACCGTCTTGGCATCGGCGGCTGGAGCTACGGCGGTATCCTGACCGATTACACCATCGCGCAGGACACCCGCTTCAAAGCCGCCATCAGCGGAGCCGGCAGCGCTAATCAGATCTCCATGTACGGCACCGACCAGTACACTTACCAATACGACAACGAGATCGGCGCACCCTGGAAGAACCCTGACGCGTGGGTCAAGATCTCCTACCCCTTCTTCAAAGCCGACCGCATCAAGACCCCCACTCTCTTCATGGGTGGCGATAAAGACTTCAACGTGCCCATAACAGGCGGCGAACAGATGTACCAGGCACTCCAGTCACTGAATATTCCAACTCAGTTAGTTATTTATCCTGGTCAGTTTCATAGCTTTACGCGCCCTAGCTTCATCAAGGACCGTTACGAGCGGTACCTGGCATGGTATGACAAGTACATCAAAGCCGGGTCCCCGGCCTTGTCCGCGGCACGATGACTCATGCGCAAAGCTGCTTTCCTGTTCTTACCGCTGCTCTCGCTCGGTGCCGCTGAGCCCCTCAAGCTCTGGTACACCCAGCCCGCGGCTAATTGGAACGAAGCGCTCCCGCTCGGCAACGGCCGCCTCGGCGCAATGGTCTTCGGTGATCCCGCTCACGAACACCTGCAACTCAACGAATCCGGCGTGTGGGCCGGCAAGCTTCTGGATCGCAACAATCCTGAAGCACTGAAAGCTCTCCCTGAAATTCGCAAGTTGCTGTTCGCCGGCAAAACTCATGAAGCGGAGGTTCTGGCCGACCGCACCATGATCGGCAATCCGCGCAGCCTTCCTCCGTACCAGTCGTTAGGCGACTTACATCTGGAGTTTCCAATCACTGAAGGGGTTACTAACTACCGGCGCGAGCTCGATCTTACAGATGCCATCGCAACCGTGACTTACACCGCGAACGGCATCACTTACAAGCGCGAATACTTCTCCAGCGCGCCGGATCAGATGATCGTCATGCGTCTGACCGCCGATCGCCCGGGGCAGATCAGCTTCACCGCAAGTCTCACCCGCCAACAGGACAGTGAGATGAAGCCGTTCGGCTCCGATGGACTAATGATGATCGGTCAGGCGATCGCGCACGACGGGCGGCATAAAGGTTGGGAAAAAGAAGGCGGCGCTCGCTTCACCGCCGCGATTCAAGCAGTCCCGGATGGCGGCCAGGTAAAGGTAGAAGGCGACCGGCTGCTGACGGTCGCCAATGCAAACGCCGTAACGCTTCTCTTCAATGCCACCACCGCAAAGCTAGTCATGGTGAACCCCAGGTTCAAATCGTTCCCGGCATTCCGGCAAGCGCACATCGCCGATCACCAGCGCTTGTTCAACCGCGTTGACTTCTCGCTCCACGCTCCCGAATCCGATCTCCCCACCGATGAACGCCTGAAGCGCGTCAAAGCCGGCGCGGTTGACCTGGGCCTCGAAGCGCTGTACTTCCAGTTCGGCCGCTATCTGCTGATCGCATCGAGCCGCCCCGGCGGCATACCAGCCACTCTGCAAGGCATCTGGAACGACAGCATGACGCCTTCGTGGGATAGCAAATACACCATCAACATCAATACGGAGATGAACTACTGGCCCGCGGAAATCACCAACCTTTCGGAACTGCATCAGCCTCTCTTCGATCTGCTGGAACGCATGCGCGCATCCGGCCGGCGCACCGCGAAAACCATGTACAACGCGGGCGGGTTCGTGGCCCATCACAACACCGATATCTGGACACACACCGAGCCGCTCGATGGAGTGGGTTCCGGCATCTGGCCCATGGGCGCGGCTTGGCTCAGCCTCCACATGTGGGAGCACTACGATTTCACGCGCGACCTGCCTTTCCTCCGGGATCATGCTTATCCAGTGATGAAGGAGGCAGCCGAATTTCTAGCCGATTACCTGGTCGATGACGGCGCGGGCCATCTGGTTACCGGCCCTTCCATCTCGCCCGAGAACGCATTCAAGCTGCCCGATGGCAAGACTGCGAAGCTTGCCATGGGTCCGTATATGGATACCGAAATTACGCGTGACTTGTTCAGCCGCGTGATTGAAGCCTCCACACTCTTGAACGTAGACCCGCTCTTCCGCCGCAGGCTGATCACGGCTCGTTCCAAGCTGATGCCCTTCAAGACGGGCAAGTACGGGCAGCTCCAGGAATGGATGGAGGATTACGACGAGCAGGACCCCGCTCACCGCCACGTCTCTCATCTCTATGCGGTCTATCCTTCGAGCCAGATCAACGTATACAATTCGCCGGAGCTGGCGCACAGTGCGCGCGTTTCTTTAGAGCGGCGCTTGAACGCGGGAGGCGCGCGGACAGGCTGGTCCCGGGCGTGGGTCATCAACCTGTGGGCTCGATTCCTTGACGGAGACCAGGCCCACGACAACATCGTTGCCCTACTCAAGCAATCGACGCTGCCCAATCTCTTCGATACTCATCCGCCATTCCAGATTGACGGCAACTTCGGCGGCACCAGCGGCATGGCGGAGATGCTGCTGCAATCGCACGACGGCGAGCTTTCGCTTTTGCCTGCGCTCCCGAAAGCATGGCCTGACGGCCACATCACAGGCTTGCGCGCAAGAGGCAACATGGAGATGGATCTCGCCTGGCAAGGCGGCAAACTCACCAAGGCAGTGGTCCACCCGCACACCACTCTGGCGATGCAGCTCAGGCTTCCCGGCCTGCAGCCTCGCACGCTGCAACTCACCGCGGGTCAGGATGCCCAACTCCTGCCATGAAAACTCAATACGCCAGGTTGGCACCGAAGCGATTGCATGCTCAATGCATCTCATCGCCAAATCACTCGCGGCAGCATGGTCAAGCCGCGCAACGCTATACCTTCAGAGCGCAATCCCAGCGGGGCCCAATATGGTGCCCGCATGGGTTTGAGCCAGAGCGTTGCGGGAATACGCAGTTGCCTCAGCCGGAGCCACTTTGGCTTCCAAAGTCTTCAACTAGGGGAAACTCAAGATGACTGGCACTAACGGTATTCCAGCAATGGCGGAAACCGCCAAAAACAATCCTGCTACCCTTAGCCCTATCCATCTCATGTTCCGCTCTTTTCTGCCGCTCATCATCTCTCTCGCTCCCGCGCTGGCCCAGTCGCCCGACGCACTCATGCACGATCCTGCAATACAAGCAGCATTCGCCGCGGCGGAACGAAATGAGCCTCAGATCTTGAATGAACAGGTCCGCATCTGCGAAATCCCGGCGCCTCCCTTCAAAGAAGAAACGCGAGGCCGCGAGTTCGTGCGCCTATTTCAAGAGCTTGGCTTGAAAGAAGTGCGGATGGATAAAGCTGGCAACGTAATCGGCGTTCGGCCCGGCGCGAAGCCGCGTCCCAATCTGGTGTTCAGCGCGCATCTGGATACAGTGTTTCCAGAGGGCACAAACGTGAAAGTCACACGCGAAGGCACTCAAATGAAAGCGCCCGGCATCGGCGACGATTGCCGCGGTCTTGCGGTGATGCTGGGCGTGATCCGCGCGTTGAACGATGCCCACGTGCAAACCCCCGGCACCATCACGTTTGTCGCCGATACCGGAGAAGAAGGCCTCGGCGATCTGCGTGGTATGAAGCAACTTTTCGGTGAGACGCTGAAAGGCCAGATCGATTCGTTCATCTCCGTGGATGGTATCGGGTTAGGCATCACGCACATCGGAGTGGGAAGCCTTCGCTATCGCGTGATGTTCAAGGGCCCCGGCGGCCATAGCTATGGAGCGTTCGGAATGGCGAATCCCATTCAGGCGATGGGCCGCGCGATGGCCAAGATCGATGATTTTCAAGTTCCCACTACGCCGAAGACCACCTTCAACGTGGGCCGGGTGGGCGGCGGCACAAGCGTGAACGCGATTCCGTTCGAAGCCTGGATGGAAGTGGACATGCGTTCCGCTGACAAGGCCTCGCTTGCGGCGCTTAACGAGAAGTTCAAAGCAGCGATGAACGAAGCGGTAACGGAAGAGAACAAAAGATGGAACAATCGCGGCGCGATTTCGGTTGCGCCAGAGCTGGTCGGAATTCGTCCGGCGGGCGAAACAGCCAAGGATTCGCATATTGTTCAAACTGCAATCGCTGTGAGCAAGGCGCTGGGCATTGCCGAAGTGCTGCGGGAAGGCTCGACGGATTCAAACGTGCCGATGAATCTCGGCATCCCCGCCATCACCATCAGCGGCGGAGGGCAGGGCAGCGGCGCACATTCGCTCGGAGAGACGTTCGATTCGAAAGATTCCGTGCAAGGCACCAAACGCGCCATTGCTAGCAGTCGCGCTGGCCCGGTAATCTTGTAGCGATGGTTCAAATTCGCCGTGCGCTTCTGAGTGTTACCGACAAAACCGGCATTGTCGAGTTCGCGCAAGGGCTGATGCGTCACCATGTAGAACTGATTTCCACCGGGGGCACGGCACGCGTTCTGCGTGAGCATAATCTTCCCGTTCGCGATGCCGCTGAGTTGACCGGCTTTCCGGAAATGCTGGATGGGCGCGTGAAGACCATGCACCCGCATATTACCGGCGCGATCTTGGCCGTTCGCGCGAACGCGGAACATATGGCGGCTTTGGCGCGGCATGGGATTGCACCGATCGATATGGTTGTGGTGAATCTTTACGATTTCGCCGCGGTGGCCGCGGATCCGAATGCTTCGCTGGAAACCCTGATTGAGAATATCGATATCGGCGGGCCTACGATGATCCGGTCGGCTGCGAAGAATTATCAGGATGTTGCAGTGGTGACTTCGCCTGGCGATTACGAGCGGGTGTTGAGCGAGATGCCTTCGCCTTCGGCTGCGTTGCTTTGGGAGCTGGCGGTGAAAGCTTTTGGAACTACCGCGGAATATGATTCGGCGATTCATGAGCGCTTGAGTCTAGGGGAAGCCAAGGCACCGGCCATGGACAAGCGCTACATGGGTTTCCCCAAGAGATTCGATCTGCGGTATGGGGAAAATCCGCATCAGCAGGCTTCGCTATATGGATCTTCCACACACGGAATAGCGGGTGCCGAGCAACTGCATGGCAAGGAGCTTTCTTATAACAATCTGGTGGATCTGGATGCTGCCTGGCAGTTGGTTTCTGAGTTTACGGCGCCTGCCACGGCGATTGTGAAGCATACAAATCCTTGCGGTTGCGCGGAACAGGCAACGCTGGCGGAAAGCTATAGCCGCGCTTTGGAGTGCGATCCGGTCTCGGCGTTCGGCGGGGTGATTGGATTCAACAGGACCGTGGATCGCGCGACTGCTGAGTTGGTTTCGCAATTGTTCGCGGAGGCGGTTGCCGCTCCGGAATACGATGCGGATGCGCTTGCGATTCTGAAGCTTAAGAAGAACATCCGGCTGCTGCGAATTCAATCGAAGCCGGATGCTTTTGTTGTGAAGAGTATTGAGGGCGGGTTGCTGGTGCAGACTGCTGACAGGCATGAGCTTGCTCCGCGTTCCGCCAAGGTGGTGACTTTGCGACAGCCTACAGACGCGGAGTGGGTTGCACTGGAATTTGCATGGAAGGTGGCGAAGCATGTGAAATCGAATGCGATTGTGTATGCACGCGCCGGGCAGATTGTGGGCGTGGGGGCGGGGCAGATGAGCCGTGTGGATTCAGTGAAAATTGGAGCTTCGCGGGCACACTTGCCACTTGCCGGGTCAGTGGTTGCTTCCGATGCGTTCTTCCCTTTTCCTGATGGGTTGGAAGAGGCTGTGCGAAGCGGTGCCACCGCGGTGATTCAGCCAGGCGGATCGGTGAAAGATCAGGAAGTGATTGCGTCCGCGGACAAACTAGGAATTGCAATGGTGTTCACGGGAATACGCCACTTTCGCCATTAAACAAAGTAATATAGCTGTTCATGAAGAAAACGTTCCACGGGTGGTGGATTGTTGTTGCGTGCTTTTGTACTTTTGGACTGTCTGTCGGAATCCCGTATTACAACGCGCCATTTTTCTTCGATTACTACAAGCGCGATTTCGGATGGCCCACGCATGATGTGACGCTGGGCTTCCCGCTTGCGGCACTGTTGACGCTCTGGGTAGGCCCTGTGCTGATTCCGCGGTTCAGCCAGCGGAAATTGATTATTGCGGGTACGGGGCTGACGTTTCTTGCTTTTTTGGGCTTCAGTAAGATGACCGGCAGCATTGCCGTTTACTACGCCTTATATTTTCTGTATACCGTGGGCTATCTGCTGAGCGGTCCGATTCCGCATCAGGTAATAATTTCGCACTGGTTCAAGAAGAACCGAGGCACGGCGATGGGGATTGTGTATGTCGGCGTGGGAGTCTTCGGCGCGCTTGGCACGCAGATGGTGAAGTGGCTGACGAATAACTACGATTACCGGACGGCACTGCTGGCGATTGGGGTGCTGATGTTTCTGGCGTGGCCTATTGCGTTCTTCCTGCTGAAGGACCGCCCAGAGCAGATGGGCTTGTTTCCGGATGGGGCTGCTACCGCACCGGCGCAATCGGCTGTTGAGGCGCGGAGCCTTCGGTACCTGACGAGCCAGGGGACTTTCTGGTTGTTGCTGCTGGGCTCGATCTGTTCAATTGGGGCGATTGGGTCTATTAATTTTCATATGAAGCTGGTGTTCAAAGACCAGGGATTTACGGATCAGACGGCGGTGAATAATGTGTGGAGCACCGCGCAGTTCTGGATTTTGATATCGAGCATTGCGGGCAGGTTATTAATTGGGAAGCTGTCTGACATGTTCCCAATGAAGTATGTGATGACCGCCACTTACTTTGTGGTCGCGGCGGCGATTCCGCTCCTGTTTACGGTAAAGCCGGGGGACACGTTGATGACTTATGTGTTCGCGATTATTTTCGGGTTTGCCATGGGCGCGGATTACATGTTGATTCCGTTGATGGCCGCGAAGCAGTTCGGTGTGAACTCGCTGGCGCGGGCGATGGCGGTGATTCTGCCGGTGAATACGATTGGGCAGACCTGGATTCCGCAGGGCGTGAGTTACTTGAGAGAGAACTTTGGAAATTATACGGCTGCGATGGGTGTGGTGCTGGCAATTGCGATGATTGGCGCGATTGCGATTGCGCTGCTGCCTAAGGAAGGCGTGGAAGCGTGACTGCGGTCACACCACTTCTTTCAGCCACTCCGGCCGCTTCAAGACTTCTCTTGGTTTGGAGCCGTCCGGCGGGCCTATGATTCCGTCGCGGTGCATCATATCCAGAATTCTTGCCGCTCTTCCGTAGCCTAGCCTGAGGCGGCGTTGGAGGGTGGAGGTGCTTGCCTTGCCCATTTCGAGTACTACACGGAGGGCTTCTTCGTACATGGGATCCTGCTCACCCATCGGCTCGTCTTCCGCGGGTTCGCCTTCGCCATCAGGCGGCGCGATCAGGAAGCTTTGATCGTACTCCGCGGTGGCTTGCGCTTTCCAGAAATCGACAACAAGGTTGATCTCGGTTTCGGTGACGAAGGCGCCGTGTACGCGGGTGAGGCGGCTGGAGCCGGGCGGGAGAAAGAGCATATCGCCTTTGCCTAAGAGATGTTCGGCACCCATCACATCGAGGACGGTTCTTGAATCGACGCGCGTTGCGACGCGGAAGCTGATTCTGGCGGGGAAGTTGGCTTTGATCAGGCCCGTGATGACGTCAACGCTGGGGCGCTGGGTGGCTAAGACGAGATGGATTCCAACGGCTCTTGCCATCTGGGCAAGGCGCGTTACGCTCTCTTCCACATTGCGGCCTTCGAGCATCATGAGGTCGGCAAGCTCATCGATGAGGATCAGAATGAAGGGCAGCGGCTTGAGTTCTTCTTCGGTGGGGTTTTCGACGAAGAGAGTGGGCTCGGCTTGCAGCTTGCGGATTTTCTGATTGAACTGATCGATATTGCGTGCGCCGTGTTCGGCTAGCAGGCGGAGGCGGCGCTCCATTTCGCGAACCGCGTTTTTGAGAGCGATAGTGGCTTTGCGCGGGTCTGTAATGACGGGCGTGAGCAGGTGCGGGATGCCTTCGTACATGCCGAGTTCGACCCGCTTGGGATCGATCATGATCATGCGGACATCGTCGGGCGTGGACTTGTAGAGGATGGACATGACCAGCGAGTTAATCATGACGCTCTTACCGGAGCCGGTTGAACCCGCGATGAGAACGTGCGGCATGGTTTCTAGCGAGGCAACTTTGATGCGGCCGTTGATATCTTTGCCCATCGAGATGGTGAGGTGAGAGGGCGAGTTCAGGAACTCTTCCGATTCAAGCACCTGGCGCAAGGCGATCACTTCGCGCTTGGTGTTGGGCACTTCAATGCCGACGGTGGGCTTGCCGGGGATGCGCTCAATGATGATGGATTCGGCTTGCAGACCCAGGCAGAGGTCTTCATTTAGGTTGGTGATGCGGCTGTACTTGATGCCGGCTTCCGGCTTGAATTCGAAGGTGGTGACGACCGGGCCGGGATTGATCTGGACGACGGAACCGAGGACGTGGAACTCTTCGAACTTGGACTTGACGGCGGCGGCGGTGTTCTTAAGCTCCTGCTCGTCAAAGGCGCTGCGGGCGGGTGCTTCGTTGAGAAGAGTGGTGGATGGCAGGCGAAATAACGGATGCGCGGGGCGCACGGGTTCGGGCCGGCGGACGGTGAGCGGGGCGACCTCCGGTTCCGTTTCCGCTAACTGGCAGATGGGGATTTCGTGCGGCTCAGGTTCAGGCGCTTCCTGGAGCGATGCGGGCTCGCGCGGATCTTCCCACGGAGCGAGCTCCTCTAACAGAGGTTCGGCGGCGTTCGAAGGTTCGATAATGGCGGTCTTGGGGCGGCGCGCCGTCTTATTAAATTTGGCTTCAGAAGGCGCTTGCGCTTTGTTGGCGGCTTTCATGGCAGCGGCGAGTTGCGCTTCTTCGCGCTTGCGTTGCTGGGCGGCTGTGTAGGCCAGTGCGCGCTCTCTTCGGCGTGCGCGAATGCTGGCGAGGCGTGTACGGAGGAACGCCAGGGGCCCTTGGAACCAACCGGCTAAAACATCCAGACTGAAGGCGGAAACCAGATAAATGGAAACCACCAGACTGGTGATGGTGACGATGATGGCACCGGGCCTGTTGAGTGCGGCGCGCAACAGATCTGCCGCAATGAGGCCGGTTGCGCCGCCGAGAGGGATGGCGTGTTCGAAGATGCGGAATTCAGGTGCAAGGCCGGCGGCGGCACAGCCGCTGAGGAACAGCAGCACAAACCCGAACAGTTTGATGATGGGTGCGTGAATATCTTCCGAGCGCATCCACTTCCAGCCGAGGACGAAGGCGACCATGGGAAAGAGGAACGCGGCCGCACCGAACCCTTGAAGGAGTAAATCCGCTATGTAGGCACCGATGGTCCCGGTTAAATTTTGTGGCTTGTAGGGCCCGGCAGCTGTATCCCAACTGGGGTCCGTGACATGGTAAGAAGCCAGCCCCAGGAGGACCAGCAGGCCGAAAGCAAGCAACAGGAATCCTGTCACCTCATTCAGGCGCTTTGACGTCGACGATGTAAATAGCCTCATCCCGTTGGCTGACGGAAGAGGGCCAGAGCGATCACTATTATGCCAGCTTTTTATTGGCGGGATCTAATGAACTTCCCGATGGCGGTTTCATCCGCGCTCCGGAGTTCGGGAAACTGATCCCGCACGAACTGAACCATTTCCGAGCGGTATGGCCGGTTGTTCTCTATGGAGTCGCCTATAAAACGGAAGCCGGTGGCGTGCCCTGCAGCTGCCAGTTCGCGTGCGCTATTCGTGCGCACCCAGGTAAATTCCGATTTTTCGAGCAAAGTTTCCAAATAGGGCAGAGCGGCTTCCCCGTAGCCCCGGTGCAGAGCGTAGGGCAGGCTTGCGAAATCGTAAGAGAGCGGGTGCCCCTGCGCTGATGTCAACGCAAGTTGCACGAGCTTCGGAAGATCGGATGGAGAGTGAATCCAGGTCAGCGCAATGAGCGATTGATCCAGCGCGATCCGCCGTTGGACGAAGCTCCAGAGGATTGACCGGGCACCGTCGGGGTGAGAAACGCCCAGGGCTGCGGCGTAGTCAGCCTTTGTCTGGTCGTCAGCGACTTGTACGATGTGCTCGGCGGCTTGAAGCATTGCGTCATTGGCGCGGGTGCGAAGGGCGGGATCGAGGGAAGGCGCGGCGCGTTTGATTGCGGTAACCGCGCCGCGGAGCAGCAGAGGTGAATTCGACTTCAAATAGGGAATCGCAAGTTCGACTGATGCCCCGGCGTCACTGCGAAGAAACTCTACGACGGCGTCTGTGGGTCCCTTGGTGCTTGCGGCCTTGCGCACCTCTTCTTTAGCGATATCGTAAGGCCAATTCGCAAGCCCGTGCAGGGCAAACTGGCGGACCAAAGTGTCCGGGTGATACAGGTAGCTGCTTACGATGCGCAGCGTCTGCTCATCGGCGACACCGAGAATGCCGGGAAGGGTATCGGTGAGCAGTTCGGCAGTGCTTGTGGTTGCATCAAGGTGGATGTTTGCGAGCCAGCGGGCGCGCTCACCCGGAGTGGCAGGCTGGATTTGTATGGGAGTCCAAGCAGAAGTTTCTTCTTTGAAACCGCTTTGCCCTGTGTAACGGACTTCATAGATGCCGGGCTGCTCAAAACGGTAACGCAGGTGGAGCGGCAGACGGCCCGCGTGGTCAGGCCCCGTGGGAAGCCCGAGCATGCCACACGGACCTGGACCGTTCACGGAAACTAATGGGTGCAACAGCGTTCCGAATCTGGGGAGAGAAGCCAGGAGCTTGCCATTTTGCCGGACTTCTATTGGATGGCACCCGAAATCAGCTGGCCAGATTTGGAACGGATATCGAAAGGGCGGGCGGCCTGCCCCCAGAGAAACTTTGAGCCAGACCGGCATCCCGATTTTCGCAGGGCTTTCTAGCGATACGGTGGCACACTGTGCCGAGCCGATTATCGTTGGGTAAAGCACTACGGTATAGAAGGCCGCAAGGATCGCCGGACGGCAAGCCATGCTCGATTTTACCCCGCTGAGTGGCGGAACAGCGCTACCGCGATTACGACGATGCCAAACAAAATGCGATAGATCGCAAAGGGCACCAAAGAAGACTTGCGGACGTACCGCATGAAGAAGCCGATGACGAGTGCGCCGACGATGGCGCTGACCACGATTCCGAGGGCGAACGGGACTTGCATGTCATGCGGAAGGCCGCCGGTTTTGCGGAATTTCAGCAGGGGGAGCACCGCTGCACCCGCAATGAGCGGAGTGGAAAGGAGGAAGGAAAAGCGGGCGGCTGTATCGCGATGCAGGTTCCGGAAAAGCCCGCTGGTGAGCGTGATGCCGGAGCGGGAGACGCCGGGGATGGCCGCGAGGGCCTGCGAGCAGCCGATGAGCAGGGAATCGATCCAGTTAATGCCGCTAAGGTCACGCTTCTGGCGTCCGGCGCGTTCGGCAATCCACATGATTGCGCCGAAGATGATCATGGTGGAACCGATAAGCAGGAGATTGCGCCATTCACCCTCTGCTTTCTCTTTGGCGAGATAGCCGAAAACCGCGCCGGGGATGGTGCCCAGAATCAAGAGCCAGAGCAGGTGCGGGTTGCGCGACAGCTCTACACGGTCTGGCGAGTTGATGCCGGTCTTGATTCCGAACGCGTTGCCGATGATCTGGACCCAGTCTTTCCAGAAGTAGCCCAGGACGGCGAGCAAGGTACCGACGTGGAGCGCGATATCGAATTCAAGGCCGGGATCAGGCCAGTTCATAATGCGGGGCAGAACCTCAAGATGAGCGGAACTGCTGATGGGCAGGAATTCGGCTAAGCCCTGCACGATGCCGTAAATGATGACCTGAAAGAGACTCATGGGTGAGAATAGGCATATTAACAAAAGGCCTTATGCCCAACACCAAAATTGTTGCCACATTAGGGCCAGCTTCGGACGCGCCCGAGAAACTTCGGGATCTGATTGCTGCCGGGGTGGATGTGTTCCGGCTGAATGCGTCGCATGGAGAGTGGCCCGACCATGCGCGGAGGATTGTCGCGGTGCGGGCGGCTGCGGCGGAAGCGGGGCGGCATATCGGGATACTGCTGGACCTGCAGGGGCCGAAGATCCGGCTGGGGAAATTCGCGGGCGGGAGCTGCCAGTTGCAGACCGGGGCGCGGTTCGTGATTACGACTGAGCCTGTGATGGGCAGTTGCGAAATGGCTTCGACCGGGTACCCTGATCTGGCGCGCGATGTGAAGGTGGGAAATCGCGTTTTGCTGGCGGATGGCGCGGTGGAATTGCGGGCGATCCGGTCAGATGGCGTGGCGGTGGAGTTTGAAGTGGTGGTGGGCGGCGCGATTGGCGACCGGAAGGGCATCAATCTGCCCGGCGTGCAGGTGAGTGCGCCTTCTGTGACCGCTGCCGATGAGAAGAATCTAGCGGCTGGTTTGGCGGCGGGCGTGGATATGGTGGCGCAGAGCTTCGTGCGTACCGCTGACGATGTG
>Ga0123337_10003331_pt1 | contig 17227 bp, 8 predicted proteins | sample frozenSSSSmetaG_FD_89792 | JGI IMG/M metagenome (GOLD analysis project Ga0123337, IMG submission 89792) | Glacier valley bacterial and archeal communities from Borup Fiord, Nunavut, Canada, to study Microbial Dark Matter (Phase II) -... | ecosystem: Environmental > Aquatic > Freshwater > Ice >... | reverse complement strand
TTTAGCTGCCTCTGTTGCATTTTGAATAATACCGTCTGTAACAAAACCCCAAAAATTAGCAATTCGTTCCCCTACCTGACTTCTCGTTGTTGCTTTCATTTCTCCTATATTAGATATATTTTGAAAAACAAAACTTTTATTATCACCAGGAGTTAAAGCGGTTATTTTATTATTTAGTGTTGAAAAATTTGCATTGAATGAAAGATTAACCTTTCCTACTTTTTGGTTGAGCCCCAGGTTTAATTCAACACCCTGATTTTGCATTGAGAATGCGTTCTTTAACAGTTTACCACTAAACGGTGCTGCAAAATACGGCACAGGCACATCCCCTAACAAATCTTTCAATTCCTTTTTATAAACATCTACACTAAAAGTTATTTTGCCCTTTAAGAAAGAAGCGTCTAATCCAAAGTTTCTTTCCACATTTTTTTCCCAGTGAATACTATCATTGCCTAAAACAGTAGGACGTAAGCCTGGAACCAAAACTCCATTAAGTGCATAAGCATAATCACCACCCATGTTTGCGTATTGGCTATAATATTGCAGATCCGGAATGTTTTGGTTACCTACTGCGCCATAGCTAGCCCTAAACTTCAAGTCATCCAAAAAGGAAGCTGATGCCATAAATTTTTCTTGTGAAATTCTCCATCCAACAGACACCGATGGAAAATTACCCCAAGTTTGTAAAGGGCCGAATTTAGAACTGCCATCTCTTCTAAAAGTTCCCGATATCAGATAGCGTCCATCATAATTATAATTAACCCTTGCAAAATAAGAAACCAGGGAGGATGGAATGTACTTATTGCCTCTGGGACGCCCGGATAAATCTGAAGACGCTGTTATAGAGTTTTGGTTTATAGGTGCACCAAATGCATTTACGCTTAGGTAACTTCCATTAAATTTCAATGCATCTGTACCTACCACAGTGCTAACGTTATGATTTCCAAATGAATTGGTATAAGATAAGGTATTTACCCAATTCCACTGCTTGGACTGATTGAAAGAAGAGCCTATCGCAGTCCTATTGTTAAGACCTCCGCCACCATTGGAAGCTTGCGTAGGCACTTTGTTATTTCCATTGCTACCTGTTCCATTATCAACTGTGTAGGCAATTAATGATTTAAATTTCAGTCCCTTTATTAATTCTACTTCACCAAAAGCATTGGCCAATAATTGACTCCCGCTGCCCTTGCTAAAAAAATGCTTGTTAGCCACATACACCGGATTATTGCCAATACCTGGGTAGTATATATTTTGCTTAGTGTTAAAGGCATATCCATCAAAACCATACAAATGATCACTAAACGCACCGATATTTTCAGTGTATAAAGGGTTAGTAGGTTGAGCCTGCAATACGCTGATAATGGTACCAGTGTTGTCATCCTGTGTTCTAATCCCAAATTTTTGATCAGTATTATAGTTTACGTTTACACCAATTTTAAAACGGTTGCTAATTTCAAAATCAGCATTGTAGCGGGCAGTAAATCTTTTGTACGTAGCTACGTTAGACAATACACCATCCTGACTGGTGTATCCAAAAGACAAATAATTTTTAGATTTTTCGTTCCCACCACTTATAGAGATATTATAGTTGCTCATTGGCGCGGCTCTAAAAATTTCATCCTGCCAGTTGGTACTAATTACATTTTCAGGATTTTGCCAGGCCGGATTTGGATCCTGACCAGCAGCAACAAGATTTTCATTTGCCAGCCTTGCAAACTGTGGTCCATTTAATAAACTAATTCTCCTGGTAACATTTTGACGTGCAGTAAAAGCATCCAGACTTACCTTCAATTTGCCAGACTTCCCCCTTTTAGTAGTAACCAAGATTACACCAGCAGAACCTCTGGAACCATAAATAGCAGCAGAAGCTGCATCTTTTAGTACATCAATGGTTTCAATATCATTGGGATTAATTGCATTTAGGCCAACTGACATTGGAACACCGTCAACTACGACCAAAGGATCGCTTCCTGAAGTTATAGAAGCCACACCACGAATACGTATAGATACATCGGCACCAGGTTCAGCGGAATTTTCTGCCACTTGTACCCCTGCAATACGGCCTTGCAGTGCCTGATCTAAACTAACAACGGCTACTTGTTTAATTTCTTTAGCACCAATTCGCCCCATTGCCCCGGTGATATTTTTGGTTTTTTGTGAACCATAACCAATTACTGTTACTGTATTTAAATCTTTGCTAAGTACCGCTAATTTTACATTTATTTCTTTTCCTGATGTTACTTTAATCTCTTGATCTTCATACCCTACATAAGAAAATATAAGTATAGCACCTCTTTTAGCAGAAATACTGTACGTACCATTTTCTTTTGTAATAGTGGCGATGTTTTCGTCGACAACTTTTACAGTTGCATTGCTCAAGGGGTTTCCTTTTTCATCGGTCAGCGTACCATTCACTATTATTTTAGCAGCATTTTCCTGAGCCATAAGAGCTGTGGAAAAGAAACTACAAAATAATATAAATAATAGCGTACCGAACAATCTTAAATTAGATTTTTTCATACAGTTTTTTTTGTTTGGTAATTGATAGTAGTTAATAAGTGAATCTTATAAATATTTGCAAATCGTAACAGAAATCATTTTATTTTTTGATTCTTAAAGAGCTAAGCAATAACAAAATCGTTTAACGAAAGTAAACTGTTGTTGAAGATGAAAAATTCACCTAATTATCCAAAATCAATATTATTTTGGCAAATTATCAGGTGATATAATTTGCATGAGATACTATTAGATAACAGGCAAGGAATGAATTAAGAGTTACTGAAATTAAATGTTACCTAAAGCGCAAAATATACTTGTTGATGGTGGGAAGATTTTACCTGTTGAGTGATGTTGGTTTAAGAATAAACTATTTTACTCTTTGCAAAGAAAATTAATATGCGAAACATATTAGCCTATAAATAAAATACTGTACTGCATACCTTTTTTTGTATTAAACCTGTACCCTGTTCTGTTTTTTATCAGTTGGTAGTTAGTACTATCCTAATGGATAATTTTTATTTTTTTTGCAGTGATAATATTACAACTACCAGATGCCTTTTCATGTATCACCGCATTTTCCATTAAGCCGTTTTTCCACTCTATATCCACCGTGTAACCACCCCTTGCACTGATGCCTTTTATAAAACCATTGGCCCATTGCTTAGGCAGGGCTGGTAAAAAACAAATACCATCTTCATGGCTTTTCAGCATCATTTTAAAAAAAACGGCGGTGCCACCAAAGTTGCCATCTATTTGGAAGGGCGGATGAAGGTAGAATTAGGGGCAGCACATTTAATAATGAGGTTGTTGTAATTTATAAAGGCTTGTCTGCATTGTGCAGACGAGCATAAAATTTTTTAATCCAACTCCTGCTACAGCCTGTGCCTTCATGCTGCTGAACAGAGGAGCCAGCCATTCTTGCCTCAATGGTTATAACTGCTGCAGCCGCCAGTGCTGGTGTTTTTGAATAGGATATTTCTGAGGCGGAATACATACCATGTAAATTAGAAATATGCCTGTGGCCTGGAAATACTTACTTGTAATCTTCCACCCATTCCATTATGTTGCCATCTTTTTTACTTATGGTGGTTGGCGGCAATATAGCAAGTGCATGTTTTAATGCTGTTACCAATACTGCTACACTTTTATCTTTCCCAAGTATTATAATTGTTTGCAACAGGTTATTAAATAATTCCCTGATAATTTGGTTATCCATTAGGGAGCCATACGTGAAAATGCTTTGAAAACTGCTGTCTTCAGGACTATAAAATTTATTTTCTGGAGACAACGAAGGATTGGTTACCAACTTACCTTCCATTGGCAATCCTTTAGGCACAGTTACTAAATAATACAGGTAAAATTCTGCCGCACCTTTCATTAATGGAAAAGCTCTTTTGTTCAGAAAATTTTTATCCAATGTAAATTGATAATGCTCGTACAAGTGCCTGCACAACCAGCCAGAGCCCATTGGCCAAATACCTACATCGCCATCTGCCGGGGTAGTAAAACCATAAATATCGCTGAGGTGATGTACCACCCAGCCACGGCTATGGTAATGCGTTTTTGCAGTGATGGCAACATATTTAGCAAGGGTATCCATATAGTTAAACAATGCCAGGTGGCACTCGCCCAGGTTAGCCGTTTCTGCCGGCCAGTAGTTCATTTGCAAATTTATATTGGTATGGTAATCACTTCCCCAGGATGCTTCAATATGCCTGTTCCTGATGCCCTGCAAATTAGCCGGCAAATCATCTGCCCTGCTGCAACTCAATAATAAATACCTGCCGTATTGAAAAAAAAGTGTTGCAAGATAATCATCCACTACCCCATTTTTTTTGCGTTTTGCAATAGTTGATTGGTAGTTAAGTTTGTAACAGCAGTGGCTGTTGGCTGGTTAATGCCAACAGATAGCCTGCTGAATAATTTACGGTAGTCTGCTACATGTGCTTCAAATAATTGTGTGTACGATTTAGCAGCGGCGGCAGTAATATTTTGGGTGCAAACCGCATCAGGATTACTGCCATCATAATTGGTGGCAGCCGCAATTAATAAAATAACTCATCGGTTCCATCAATTTCAATGGCGTCGTTTTTATTTATTAATGTACCGCCCTTGTAAATTGCTTTTAATTTACATTCAAATAGTTCGCCTTTATTTTCGCCTGTTGTTTTATCTATTGCAGTAAGCTGCCCATTCATGGTTAATATACCATCATTATCAATACCAGCTATGGTTTGAGCATTTTGCACCCTTGATAACGAAATGTTGCAATGCACGCCACCGGCCTGTTGCGATTTTATTTTCATCACCAATACTTTATCGGGATAGGATGCGAAAGCAGTGCGTTCAATATGGTTGCCATTCAATAAATAATTTACAGAAGCATACGCACTGTCTATATTTAGCCAACGCAAATAATTTGAAAATGAAGCCGCAGTATCTTTTGTAAATTCAATAAAAACATCGCCCAATGGTTCGCATGAATTTACGCCTATGGTGGTACCCATCATTTTGGCTGTGGCATATTCAGTAGCCGCTTTAAGATGGCTATTAAAGATTAGTGTCGCACTTTTAATAAAGCATTATAGGCGTTTGGATTTTTGATATTTTTTCTATACCCAGCCCAAAGGCTATCTTCATTCAACTGCAGATGCTCTTTATAAACGTTACCAAAAAACGTTGCTCCTAATTTTCCTTTGCCGAGTGGCAAAGCCTCTACCCAGCCTTTACCCTATGCATACATATCGCCAAAGGCATTTTCTTTGCCGTAAACATTCATATAAGAGGAATCAACAGGGCTGGTATATTTTAATACCATCGGCAATTGTGTTAAACCGTTTATTGCTGTATGAGTGCCTGCTTCTTTTTTTTGTGCAAATACCTGAGTGTGGTAAAATAAAAAGCAAACAGTACGATATTTTTTAGCTTCATCATTTCATTTTTGCAGAGCACAATAGTTTGTAAAATCGATTGTTTATTACTTTATTGGCTGCATTGGATTAACCACAAACCCATTTTCAATTAAAGCAATAAAACCAAGCAATGCACCCCAATGATAATAGTTATCACCATATTTCCTACCTTCTTCCTGATTGCTTACATTCCCTGTAATGCCATTGTAGTTTTCAAATACCCAGCCGTTTACTTTTACATTATCCATTAATAATTTGTTAGATTTTTCTGCCAGTATTTTTCTAGCAGCAGGTAAATCGTAATTCAATAAACCGAGATAGACTAAAAAATTCATAGGCCCCCAAATTCTTCCACGCCAGTATTCCTGGTCTTTGTAGGTTGCATCTTTTTTTGAGATGGAAGGTATCATCCACTCTGTATTAAATTCATCAGGGTTCAGCAAATGTTTTTCCATCATTTCAGTTGCCTGCATTTGCGTTGGAGCTTGTGCAAGTAATGCGTAAAAATTGGTGGGTGAAATTTTATTGGAAGAAGTTCCATTGTCTGTACGCTTGTTATAATACATCCCATCTTCGTTATTCCAAAGTGTATTTAATTGTATGCGGTATTTTGCTGCCCTTTCTTTTAATTCGGCTGCCACGCTTTGCTTGTTTAAAACAACTGCAATTTCAGCCAGCGATTCACAGTCCATCACATACATGCTCATCAATCCCACATCTGCTAATGCCAGCATATTTTTATCTTTATTAAAAGGCACACTATCATACATGGGGCTGTTATCCAAACCAGATTCGTAGGCTGCACCCTGCCAGGTATTGGTGGCGAAATCGCCTTTGTATGGCGGCATTACTTTGTTGCTGCCCCAGCATAAATAACCATTGTAATCCCTGCTTTTCGGCCACCAGCGATTCCATTTCAGCAGGTCGTCAAACACATATTGAAGCAACCATTTTTCCTTAAATTTTCTGTACAGTTCTTTAAAAACAAAACTACCTACGGGTGGTTGGGAGCGGTCGAAAGAAGCTGTATTGTAAGAGCCAGAAAAATTAGGAATAAAACCACCGGGAGTTATCGCTTTAGTTATTTCTACTGCATTGGCATAGGCCAATTCTTTGTTGCTCATGCTGGCCATATAGGCACTAAAATAAGTGTCCCAATCAAACAGTACAGACTGCCCGCCAAAGTTATCATTCCACAACCTGCTTACCGGATAGATGACCCTGTTTTTTGAAGCATCGTAAACAATATTCCAGCCTATTACATTGCTGATGGCATTAAATGTTTCAGCAAATTTTTTGTATTGTTTTGATTGATTAACAAGTGCATTTCTTTTTTGTAAAATAATATTTTTTACCTGCTCAATGGTTTGCAATTTACCTGTATAAAATGCTACCTGTTTATTTAAGGCTACTGATAAATAAGGTGAGGTATTGGCAAGATATTCATCTGACTTTACCCCTATTGCATTTACTACTATTCGCTTAGCTTTTGTTTGTACGATTATATTTTGGGAAGTTGCATTTATTTGGCCGGGCCTGTTCCAAAGCATGCCAGTTTCAAGTATCACACTTGGAGTTGCTTCCGGCACAGCAATGGGGGTTATTAATAAAAACAAATCGCCCTTTTCATTCACGCCACTTTCCACTTTGCAATGAATGCCCTGCCACTCCAGGTCAAGCTCCGTATAGCTTCCATCCAAAGCATGAAAGCCTGGTTTTATTTTTTCTGGCCGTGAATTTCTGGATGAAATAAAAGCCTCTTTTAAATAATTATCTGCTGAATTGGAATGGATTTTAAACCCAATATTCAGTGCGATGGCATTTGGTAAAAGTACATGGCTTAATATACTTTTATGATTAAAAGTGCCCCAACCTTTTTGCAGGCTGGTTTGTACGGCTGCATATTTTTGCGCTGGTGTTTGTGATTTGCTTTGATGCAAAAGAAATAACAGGTTAATGAAAAAAAATAAGGAGATTTTTTTCGTTCTCATTTATGAAATTAAAATAGTTAGATTATCAATACAACATAAAAAACAATTTGCAGCATTGAGGCTCTTTGGGTAATATTATTGAATTAGCCATGAATTTATCTTATTTGATGTTGCTGATTTTTCCGTAAGACCCGAATAGCTCAAACTGATGTTACAACACGCCTTCTACTTTATACACCCAGGCATCATTACAAGGATTATTAAGTGGATTAATTGATGCTGGTACAATAGTTAAACTGCCATTTTTAAATACAGTTTTCACTTGCACTGTTGAACCTAGCAGGCTCAGTTTTCCTGCTTTGGTTAAGCCCGGCACAACGATATTTTTATCCTGCCATTGCGTACACAGCACATACAAATCTTTTCCTTTGGCGGTATAAAAAACGGTTTGGCCTTTTGTTGCTTTGGGCCTGCTTTTCCAGGTGGTGGTTTCATAAATGGCTTCACCATTTACTTTTAGCCAGGTACCAATATCATGCAGGCGTTGCTGCATAATTACGGGTATGGTTCCATCAGGTTTTGGTCCAATGTTCAGGCACAAATTTCCTCCGTTGGCAACAATGTTTACAAGCAAATGCACCAGTTCGCCGGATGATAAATAGTTATTCAAATTTTCTACCCGGTTGTAGCCAAATGAAGTACCAATACCCCGGATTTCTTCCCACGGGTGTGCTGCCTGTTCACTTGCAATGGTATCGCCATTTGCAACACCATATTCGCTGGTATAAAAACCACCATGTACACTCCGGGTTTCTTTTCCCCAGCGATCGTTTACCACCACTGAATTTTTTACAGGTGATTCATTGTACAGCCACGATAAAAACTTTTCGCTCTGCCACATACTGCTTGGGTAATCCCATTCGCCATCAGTGTAAATTAATTCTGGTTTATAGCTGGTAACCAAATCTTTTAATTGCGGTATCATGTGTTCTGCCACATATTTTTCGGGATTGCTTTTGTACAATGGGTTAAACCATTCGTACAAAGAATAATACATGCCCATGTGCAGTCCGGCAGCTTTTACTGCGGTAGAAAGTTCGCCACACAAATCTTTATGTGGGCCAATATCCACGCTGTTCCAGTTCCAGCTTTGTTCACTTGGCCACAGTGTAAAACCTTCGTGGTGCTTGCTGGTAAGCACTACATATTTTGCCCCGGCATCCTTAAAAATAGTTGCCCACTCTGCTGGTTTAAAATTTTCTGCCTTAAACATTGGCGCAAAATCCTGGTACCTAAAATTGGCTCCATACATTTTATTATGATGCTCTAAAAACATTTTATTTACATCTGCTTTTTGAGGGTTAGGGTCCATCATGCCGTTAATACGTGGCCAGTACCATTCCGCATATTTTGCATAAATGCCTATGTCTTCATTAGCTGGAGCCCAGGCTGGAACTGCATATACACCCCAATGAATAAAAATGCCAAACTTTGCCCCAGTGAACCATGCCGGTATTGGTCTTTTATCTATCGAAGCCCAATTGGCCTCATATTGCTGTGCGTATCCGCTACAGGCCATCAATAAAAGTGCGGCAACTAAAATCTTTTTTATCCTGTTCATTAATCGTATGTTTTAAAAGTTGTAGAATTAATTTAAGGGCATCTTTAAAAACCCATATTTTAGTTTGACCTCACCTTTAATTCCTCTCCAAGAGAGAAAGGAAAAGGAGGGTTTTTAGAGATGCCTTAACAATGTTTTCCTGGTAATTTTTATTTACAAAAAAACTGCTGCCCATTTTAACTGATAAAATGAACAGCAGTTTTACCAAAACAAACTGATAAAAGATTGCTATTTCACTATTAGGTTTATCTCTTCATTAAGGGTATTGCCTGCTTCATTTGAAACAGTTTTCAAACTTACCAAATAAAATGCAGGTTTCAGGAAGGGCAAATCAAAACTTTCAACCTGTGTTCTACCGGTGGTAGTAATCGTTATATTTTTATGGAATACCGACCTGCCCCTTGCATCAAAAATGTTTATACCAATTACCTGGCCTGCTCCGGGGTTCTTGAATTTAATTTTGAACCTGCCATCGTTGGATGGGTTGGGATAAAGTACCGCTCTTGGGCCGCCAGTAAGTGGAATTACGATAAAATCGGCCGTGGCACCAAAACCTTTGGTAGTACCAATATAAGCAATTGCCCTGATGGTAAGTGACCGGTTTACTACTATCGGTCCGGTGTAAACACTGGATGCTGTAGTTGGCTCAGTTCCATCTGTCGTATAATAAAATGTTACCACATTAGCGATTGATGAAGTAATTGTAACAAGTCCTTCATCTAGGAAAGTAGCACCTGCAGGGCTGATGGTGATATCTGCCATTGGTGTGTTGCTATAAAATAATTTAGAGGCAGGAAATTGTTTTTTTGTTACACCGGGGCCTTCGTAGTTTACAATAAAAGTTTGGCCACCACCAGTTTCCATAAACTGTGCAGTAAAAATGTGCTTTCCTTTTTTGAGCCCGATAGAACCATTGCGTTCGGTGGGCGCTTGCAGATAATCATTGTTAACCACCAATGTGTCACCTATATAAAACTTACTATTATCATCGGAAGTGGTAAAAAATTTGTACACCCCATCTTTTGCAATATCAATGAATCCTTTAAACTGGAATATAAAATTATCTTCTCTGTAAGGCTGGAATAAACCTACCAACCCAAAGGTATCCGTTTTTGTTGGAGTTAGTGTGTTAAGATTTGGTAGCACCGTATAGTTTGCACTTACCGGATATTCGTAATAATTTCTTATTACACCGGGAGCTGTAAACAATGGGTTTTCTGGATTGCGTAAAGGGATATTTGGATCGAGCGTAAGAATGGTAAACGCTGTAAATGCTATTGCACTGTAAGTGGTGGCATCTACAAATACGCTTGCCTTTACAATTGCAGAGCTTGTAATTTTAACCGGACCGGCATAAATTGGTGATGTGGCTGTTGGGTTTGAACCATCTAAAGTGTAGCGGATAGTTGTACCTGGTACAGTGGTATCTTTTAATATCTCAAAAGTAACATCATCATAAAAATTACCACCGTTGGGTGAAAAGCTTGGGCTTAATAAAGTGGTGTTTCCTGTTGTCCATACCGGCGAGCCAAATTCATAAGCACCAAGGTCAACGGCTGTGCCAGAAATAGGCTCATTAAATGGTGAGAAATCAACACCCCTGTCAATGGCATCCAATGCCGATGCTTTTAGTGTGTAAACATGATTGAGCGTATCTGTAAACAATGCATTGGCAACAGCACCTTGTGCATTATCAATATTATTTTCAATTACTGCATCTCTCAATGTACCAAAGCTGCAGCACACTACATTGGGGCCAGTACTCATAATATTATTACGGATAGTATCACCTTCGCCAGTACCCTGGTTGTAGTTGCCAATACCATCATCAGTTGCTGAACTTGACAGAAAAACGTTATTATAAATATTCATCTGGTTGATATGGTTAATCAACAAAGGACCCCGTATATTGTACACCACATTGTGATCAATAATGTACCTGCCTTCCATAACGGTAAGCCCACCACCAAAATCGCAATAAATACCATACCTGGCACCCTCAGCTTTTCCTTCTGCAGTGGTGGTAAATATTTCATTGTGGTCTATCCGCATCCATTGGCCATCATTGGCCACAGCATCAATGGCACCGCTATCCCAGCCCCTCACCATTGCGTCACTTATTTTGTTGTGGTGGATCCTTGCAACCTCCTTGTTATTAGGGTTTGCGTTTCTAAAGCCATTAAAATTAATAGCCTGATTGGTAGTATTGCGGATATTATTGAACCCTATTTCGCAATCAAGGCAACTGTTGGTTGTATTTACTGCTCCCGAATTGGTACAGGTATAGTTTGCATCAAGCAAGGTATTGTTGAGCAGTTTATTTCCAAAACCATACACACAAATTATAGGCCCTGCGGAATATTGCAGCATACAATTCTTTATGGTATTGTTTCTGCCGCTGATTACCATGCCTGTGTTACCAGACCATTGTGACTGCCAGTTTCCAGTCTGGTCAGTAAAATGTGAAATATATTTTCCTTTTATCCCATCAATTACAATATCATGTGCATCCTCTGCTATCTCAGCATTTCTGCCTGGCACTTTGTATTTATCATCTGTCACTATAGTACAGGCGAAAATATTAAAGTCTTTTATGGTATAAGAGCTTCTGTTGTTATTAGGGTCGCTTGAATGAAATGCAAGTGTCCTTCTTTTGGCTTCTACTAAATTACTACCTGTTGCAGTTTCATTTGGTGCCTGGTCATTAAAAGTTCTTACAAAAACATTGGTACCAGCCTTATACCATTCGCCCTTGCCCAGCAATGCGTTTACACCACCAGTGGCAGAAACACCTGCAGGTGCTGGGTTGAAGAGGTAGTATTGGGTATTGTCTCCAAGCCCCCATGGTACATTTCCTAAGATAGGATCCTGACGAAAATTTACCGTAATGTTTTTTCCAGAAACTGCTACTACCTTACCTGTCCAGCCTTGTCCATCTGCACCATTGTGAGATAAGTTAATCCATATATCTGCACCTACCCATCGGGCTGCAGGCTCATTAAAATCATTGTCGGTAATGGTAAAATTATTGCCTGATGCGGTAATTGCATCTGCCTTTGCATCAGTAGGATTAATCATATCCAGAGAAGTTTGTTTTGGCCAACGAGCCAGATACATCATTTTTTTATCAATAAAAAGCTGATTGGCATTTTCTGCATTCCATGCCATAGGTGTCCTGTAAACGCTACCGCCAGCCTGTAATGTCCACCCGGTAAGTTGGTCTGTTCCATCTACCGTAACATCTTCTCCATTAAATGTCCTGTACACCACACTGTCCGCTTTCATTTGTACTTCTTCTTTGTAAATACCTTTACGTACAAAAATTGTTTTGCCTGGTGTAACTACATCTGCGGCCTGTTGTATTGTTTTATAAGGGTTTAAAAAAGTTCCGTCCATAGTAGTACTTGTACTGCCATTCCATACATACAAGGCATTAGTATTGGTACAGGGTATGGTTACTGCACTTAATGGCGTACTTAACACACTCACATTACCAGCATCATCTTTAGCCTTTACCGTCATAGTATAAAAACCACAAGCCAATCCTGTAACATAAAAAGCGGTAGCGGTAGTAGTGGTACCCAGTGAAACACTATCTTTAAAAATTTCGTAGCCTGCCACCCCCACATTATCTGTAGAAGCAACCCATGATAAAGTGAAGCCGGTAGCAGTATTGGCGGAGTAAGCCAACCCTGTGGGAACTGAAGGTGCATCAATATCTACCGAGCCGCCATTGAAGCTGATGTTGTCAAAATTGATATTGCCATTATCTCCATTGTCATACTGATACTTTATTTTGTTGGTACCGCTATTTACGGTGATGCTGTCTATTTTATTTCCCCAGGTATCCAAATTGCCAGTAGCGGTAAATGTGAGTTGCCCTTTATTTACGCCATTTACATAAAGGGTAATTGTTTGATTGGCAGCATTTGTTGCGTACCTGCAGTTAACCCCTTTTTTGCCTGCCGTTGCAGCAGTAACGGTAAACTCAACAGCATTGCCCTGGGCAATAACGTTTGTCCAAAAACCGGTACCGGTATAGCCCGGATGATTGGTAGCTACTGTACCGCCTGTTCTCACGGCATCTTCAGCCTCGTAAGTAACAGCACAGCTTGCAGTAGTTACATTGTATGGCGCACTGGTTACACTAATATTACCGGCTAAATCTTTTGCCTTCACCGTCATTATACTGGTACGTTCGCAAATAAGGCCTGTTATATTGAAGCTTGTAGTATTAGTGGTACCAACAGAAACTCCACCCCTGAATACTTCGTACCCTGTAACACCAATATTATCTGTACTTGCAGCCCAATTGAGCGTAAACCCTGTTACTGTAATGGCTGTAGCAGAAAAACCTGCAGGTGCCGATGGGGATTGTGTATCTAAACATATATCTGATGTAACGCTTAATGGAGTACTTGCGGCACTGGTATTACCTGCTGCATCTTTAGCTTTTATTGTGATGGAATACACTGTTTCGCAAGTAAGGCCAAGCATATTAAAAGTAGTGCTCGCTGTATTACCTGCTGATACTCCATTCCTGAATATTTCATAATTGGTGACACCAAGATTATCGGTAGCGGCAGTCCATGACAAAGTGAATGCAGTAGCTGAAATATTAGAAGCTGCCAAACCAGTAGGAACAGATGGTGGGGTTACATCGCAGGTGGCTGTAGTTACATTTAAGGGAGTACTGGCTGCACTGGTATTGCCTGCTGCATCTTTAGCTTTTACTGTAAAAGACCCGGAAGATGCACAGGTAAGATTAGTAAAATTCAAACTTGTTTGATTGGTATTTCCTGCAGATACACCATCTTTAAAAACTTCGTAGCCGGATACAGCAGAGTTATCTGTAGATGCCGTCCAACTAAGTGTAAAACTGGTAGGTGTAATGGCCGATGAAGCAAGCCCAGATGGAACTGAAGGTGCTTCAGTATCCAGTATGGCACTGCCTGTAAGTTTTGCGACGCCTAAAAGATTAGGGAATTGATAGGCATCATCAGTAGTACCATACCATGCTTTTTTAGCATCAAAACTACCTGCGGCTGCTACATCAATATCTACAATATCCATATCAAAGCCAAGCAGGGTGCTGGGTGCACCGCTACCGCCAATTGTAGCCCAAGGTATTGCAACTTCAATCCTGTAGCCAGTAGTAGTGGTTTTGTATTTATAAGTAACGCCTGTAACCGCATTATTTTTATACTCTTTAAAAAATGATGTTGTACCTGTAGAAAAAACAAATTGAAAATCGGTAGGGCCATAAGCCGCAGGGGCTTGCCAGCCAATATCTAGGTATACTTCCAACCCATCATTTTGCCATGCTTCTGTGGTAGAGTTTTGCTTTATTATATCATCATTTACTTCTGTAAGCATATATAGGTTAGCATTATCAGCCAGCAAACGAAAAGTGCCCGATAAATCTGCATCATCGGTAACACTGCCCCTGGTAATATTACCAGCAGTATAAACAACAGCATTAGCCCAAACGGCATCAATGTTTCCATCAATCAGTGGAGGCGATGATGCAGAATTTATTTGCAAAGCAGCAAAAGTGGTAACCGGCAAAGCTGTGCTTGCAACACTTGATTCCGTTGCGTTTTTTGCCTTTACCGTCATACTGTAGGTGGTACCAAACATTAGGCCCGCTATTTTTAAATTAGTGACAGCAGCTGTAGTGGTACCAAAAGAAATCCCATCTTTAAATACTTCGTAACCTGTAACGCCTGCACTGCTGGATGCTACCCATGACAACTTGAAAGATTTTATACCGATTTGCGAAGCAGATAAGTTTGTAGGTGCATTGGGTGCCTGTGCTGCGGCTGTGTTTGACAGAGTTATCAAGAATAACACAATCGTTAATGCACAGACTATTCTTTTTATTGACATGGTAATTATTTTATTGATTGATTTCATGTTTAGTTATTGTGTGGAGTTTACCTACACCAAACTCTTTTTTTGTAATGGATAGTTATTTACTCGCTTTAGATAAGTCAAATAACAAACTTGCCCGTATGGTATTGGCAAGCGGGCTGATGGTAAGGTTTTTACCGGATGGAACAAGGTAAGAAAAGTTAAATGTGGCAAATTTATTTTTTAAGCCGGCACCCATGGTAAAGTACTGCCGGTTACCCTGCATTTCATCTTCATAAAAATAACCAGTGCGTAAAAAAAGTTGGTTGCTGTAAGCAAATTCTGCACCGGCAGATATGGAGTAAGCATCATTGGGTTTAAACCAACTGTTTGTAACGCCATAGGTTTTATACTTTGTAAGGCTGGCTGCATCTACTGCTGTATCACCGGTGTACTTAATACCTGGCACCAGTTGCTTATTTGCATCAAGTGCAAAAGTAATTTTGCTGTTGGCATCAAATACTGCCGTATAGGCTATGCCAACTCCTGCATTGGCAGGTAAAAAATCTTTATCATTGGCATTACTGGTGTAGGCAATTTTGCTGCCGAGGTTAGATAAACTTACGCCCCAGTTAAAACCCTGGCCTGTAGCATCTGTACCAGTATGATACAAGGATATATCTGCTGCTACAGCATTACCAGCTTTGTAATTTTCTCCATTAATAGTGCCACTTGCAAGACTGGAGTTTATATAACGAAGCGCTATACCCAACCCTAACTTGGGAGATAGTTTTCTTGAATAACCTACATCAAAAGAAAATTCACGTGGTTGATAGCGTTGTAAATCATTACCATCAAAATCTGTAAACTGAACCTGACCTAAATGGAAATACCGCACAGATAATGAAATAGCCTGCTTATCATCCAGCTTTGTGTAGCCCGATACGCTAGCGAGATAAATACTCTTGGAAATATTTCTTAACCAGGGGTTATAATTTACAGCCAAAGAGCTATTAGCTTCTGCAAAAGGAATTTTAGCCTGATTCCAAAACATAGAGTTGGCATCTGCACTGGTTGCTATGCCTACATCGCCCATACCCCCTGCACGGGCATCCGGCGAAATTCTTAAAAAGGGAACTGATGTGGTAACAATGTTTAAAGGCTCCATCAATTGAGCAAAAGAGTTTACTGCTACACCCGTTAGCCATATTAATATCAAAGCAGTTTGTTTTATCAGTGTAGATTTCATAAATAAATTTTTAAGTTTTTTTTTATTTAAAATGCAATCGTTTAATAGGCCACATTAAGCGTTTAAGTACTTTACAGGCAAGTGTTTAATCAAGTTATGGTTAATAGCAGGTAAAACTTTTTTACGCAATCCGATAGCAACTGCGTTGTGTAAATGGAGAGTGTGATATTTTAGCACATTCATATATACAATTATTTTGGTAAAATAGATAAAAGCAATCCTTATTCCTTTTATGACTCAGCTTTTTGTACGCCTGACAAAAAAGTATTGAAATGTAAATTTATAATGGGTATGCGTATAAAAAATTCAATAAATTGGCAAGTTTCAATGCTATTTTAGCATGTGGGTGGCAGTTTAATTGCGCTAACAGAATAACAGCCTAAAACATTCAACTTTACTTTTCTTTTGAGTAAGGATATGACTTATCTAATGTATATGTACGTTGCAGGATTGAGCCAAAAATAAAATCATGGGTGAGTTGGGTGTAAAAAGAATGAACACAACCAAAGAAGCAAGCGAAATTAAAAAATGTTACTCACCTGTAGCCAACATGTTTATTTCTTCTTTGGGCAATCCAAAAACTTTCGCAATTTTCTTACTAATGCCCTTTATTGAAAATGAGGAATACATGCCTAATAACGTCACCTGTTTTTTTTCAAAGAGTATAAATACATAGTCATTTACTTCATCCCTGTCGAGCCAGCTAAAATCAATATCAAAGTCGGGTGGCGAAGTACGGTGTGGATTTAAAAAACGTTCAAAATATAAATCAAGTTCTATTGGGTCCACATCTGTTATTTGTAAGCAATATGCCACAATGGAGTTGGCACCACTGCCCCGACCAACATGATAAAAACCTCTTGACTGTGCATAGCGGATAATATCCCAGGTAATAAGGAAGTAAGCATTAAATCCTAATTCATCAATAATCTTTAATTCTTTGGTTACCCTTTCTGTTGCTATTTTATTTTTTCCATAGCGGAAGGCAAACCCATCAGCAGTCAATTTCTTTAATAATATCCTGTCGTCTTCTTTTGTACTGCTGAATATCTTTTTGTTCTTGTCTGTTTTAAAATCAATTTCAATATGGCAACTGTCAATCAGCTTGTAAGTATTGGTAACTATAAAAGGATATTGCCTGAAGGCATCCAGCAATGCA
>Ga0123337_10003330_pt1 | contig 17231 bp, 12 predicted proteins | sample frozenSSSSmetaG_FD_89792 | JGI IMG/M metagenome (GOLD analysis project Ga0123337, IMG submission 89792) | Glacier valley bacterial and archeal communities from Borup Fiord, Nunavut, Canada, to study Microbial Dark Matter (Phase II) -... | ecosystem: Environmental > Aquatic > Freshwater > Ice >... | reverse complement strand
TTTTCATCTCCTTCATACCGCCCCAGGGCGTTACCATATTATCGCTGTATTCGTGCTCCATACTCATATTCAAATTTAAGACAGACTGACATAAATTAGTCTACTGCAAAATATGGGTTAAACCAATAAAACCACAACACGGAAAATTAAACTCAACCGTAAAATAAAAACCGGCAACCTTTTAGGGATGCCGGTTTAATAAATTTTATACCTGACTGTTTTGGGATTAATTCCCTTTCCAAAAATTATCGTTTCAAACCATTTAGCTAATCGTCCAGATTTCATTTCCTCTTAGCAATTTATCCAGATCACCCTTGCCTCTTTTTGCAATCACTTCTTCTATCTGCATGGTCATGCTGTCTTCGTAGCAAGCCCTGTCTGTTTCATAAAATACGCCAAATGGTCTTGGTAAATGCCCGGCCAGTTTTGGATCATCAAACATGCGGATTAATATCTGCGCTTTGTAGAAATCCTTGTCATCATGAACCCATAAATCATCCACACTTGCTCCTCCTTCACCTATTTCAACAATCACCGGTTTAAAGCCATCCAGTTTAATACCTTTATTTTTTGCAGCACCAAATACCAATGGTTGCCCTTGTTCTAAGAATAACACTTCTTCCGGCTTACTGCTTTTCTCTGTAAATACTTCGAAAGCGCCATCATTAAAGATGTTGCAGTTTTGATAGATCTCTAAAAAGGAAGCGCCTCTGTGAGCCTGCGAACGCAATAACATCGCCTGCAAATGCTTTGGATCTCTATCCATGGTACGTGCAATGAAGCTTGCATCTGCACCCATGGCCAATGCCAACGGATTAAACGGATGATCAATACTACCGAACGGTGTCGATTTGGTGATTTTGTTTTCTTCCGATGTTGGAGAATATTGTCCTTTAGTTAAACCATAAATCTGGTTGTTGAACAACAATATATTGATATCAAAATTTCTGCGCAGCAAATGAATGGTATGGTTACCACCAATGCTTAAACTATCGCCATCGCCGGTTACTACCCATACACTCAGTTCTGGCCGGGCAGCTTTTAAGCCACTTGCTACCGCAGTAGCCCTGCCATGAATACTGTGCATACCATACGTATTCATGTAGTAAGGAAAACGGCTGCTACAGCCAATTCCGGAAATAATTACAATGTTTTCTTTTGGAATACCTAACGTAGGCATCACTTTCTGTACCTGTGCAAGAATGGAATAATCTCCACATCCGGGACACCATCTAACTTCCTGATCTGTTACAAAATCCTTGGAGGTTAAAGTTGAGGTTGGAGTAGGAATAGCTGTTGCGGTTGCGTTCATATGACAATTATGTTAAAAAGCAAAGTTAATGAAAAAATATGCAGTAGGCAGTGCCTTGCCAACGAAGTCGAAATAACGTAGATTTCGATTGATTTATTATGCTGAATTTTTTAAATCGGACAATATTGATCAATCTATTTTATTTACTCTCCGCTGATATTAGCTCCTCCCAGTATTCAGCGGCTCTTCTGGTATGCGGCACTACAATCGTTCCACCAACAATATTGGCTACTGCAAAAACCTCGTATAACTCTTCTGTGGTAACGCCGGTTTCCTGTGCTTTGCCAAGGTGGTATTTAATACAATCATCACAACGCAACACCATACTGGCAACCAGCCCCATCAACTCTTTGGTCTTTACATCCAATGCACCAGCAGCATAGGTATTGGTATCCAGGTTCCAGAGCCGTTTGATCACCAGGTTATCTTTGCTTAAAATAACCTCATTCATTTTAGTGCGGTAATCGTTGAATTCATTTACTAATTCGCTCATTTTATAATTTTTTTATCGGTCTATTAATAACTGTCTTAAATTAACATCTTTGTTTATCTGCCGGCTTACCTGATTGGAAGTTATTCAGATTTCAGGTCATTTTTAAGTAAATGTTGTTTACCATTTATTTAACCATTTCTGCCGCCTTTGCCATCTCTGTAGTCATTCCTTTTCTCCTTTATTTCTTGCCTTGCATTTCAAATTTGTGGCAAACACTTTTTATTTTTTACAGCCTTCCAGAAAGTTCTTAATCCCCATTACAATTTTATCAACCATTTGCTGCTGAAATACGGGATCCAGCATCTTCATTTCCTCGTCGGGATTACTCAGGAACAAGGCTTCAACCAACGCATTCGGGTATTCAGTCGGACTGTTGAGCATAAAATTAAATGAGCCGGTGTTGCCATAATCCTTTAAGCCTAACTCAAGCATATGTTTGTAAATATTCAGGCTGAGATTTCTAAAACCTACATAGCGGTAAAAAGTACCTGTGCCACTTACTCTTATCGGATCATCGGAAGAGTTTAGGTGAAAACTAATCAACAGATCGGGTACACTATCCCGGTAGAATAGAATACGTTCCTTATTATCAAAAAACTGCTCTTTGGTTCTAGTCATGATTACATTGGCACCTTCCAGTTCAAGTGTTTTTTGCAGCTTTAAGGAAACTGCCAATGCCAGTTCTTTCTCCAACACACCAGTTGGACCAACGCCGCCGGAATTGGTTCCGCCATGGCCTGCATCAACAGCAATGGTCAAATTTTTAAGCGACAAATTTTCAGGCTGCTGCTTTATTTTTATGATCAACGAATTGCCCGCATAATACAGCTGGTGTCCCCAATGCTGTGCATGTTTCAATTCAATGGTAATTCTAAAAACATCATCTTCCTTTTGTTCGTAATACACATTTTTAATCTCCTTCACGGTCTCCAGTTGAGTGATCCAGTTGGTATTATTTGTTGCTCCGAAAATATCTACTACAATTTTTGAAGGATCTACTAATTGAAAGGATTGATAAGGGAGTTTTGCAAATAAGCCGACTCTTACATAGTCATATTTGTCATCGCCGTACACATTCCATTTATCAGTAAGTGAGCCGGGTACGAAAGTCCCTTTTGGCATCAGTTCTACCAGTTCGTCTGGAATATATGCAGTGTGTGTTTTTGATAATTGCACTTTAAAATGCGTACCTACTTTGCCGATAATTTTTAAAACAATATTGCTGTCGAGGTAACCAATTTTTGCACCACCCAGCCGGTCTTCTCCAAGTCCATATTCCAAATGTGCCAGCCTTCCTTTGGTGATGGCAACATCAGATGCAAGGGATGAAAGAACAGAAAAATTATTGTAGGTTTCTTTGGTAATGGTATTGCCTGTTGAATCGGTAATGTTAACCGACATTTTTTTAACCATAAAACTATCCGACTCCCGGATGATGTATTCCCCCTGGTAAATGCCTGGCATCCCATTGGTTTGCACTACCGGCAATTCATACAATACCGTATTGTTGATGGTGGTTACAATGCACTGTGTAAGTGCTTTTACCCTGAATTGAATTTTATCACCGGGCATTAAAACAAGGTTGCCTTCGGGTAAGGTTTTGATGCTTTCGATACCCAGTGTTTTTACCGGTTCAGGCGGTAATGGAGGCGTATAGGTATAGGTGATTTTTTTTAAAAGGGACTTCTTGCCTTCCGCAGCAAGTATGGTGAAAACGGAATCGCCGGGTACTAAATTTAACTCGTGGGCAAATGCGCCGGTTGGATATACTTTTATTGGTGTATTATTGATGGTTAGCGCACAATTTTTACAGGTGGAGCCAATGATAAACTGCCGGGATGATTTTACAACAAGGGCAGTTTTATATGGATTGGTTAAGCGGATAAAAGGGGCTGTATTTGCCTGTGAAAATGTGTGACTGGTTATCAGGTAGAATGCAATTGCAAGAAAAAATTTCATGGGTGTAAGTTAAATTTTTTTATGCGTAGAACTTGGTACGAAACCTTAAAAGTTGAAAAACTGTTGGATACATGAAAGAGTGCTGCCATATATTCTACTCTACAAGTGTGCCCTGTCTGATTGCGTCATGCAGACAGGGACGCCAATGAAGTCCAATCGGAGTTCAACTGTCGGGTTCATAAAAATTACGGGGTTTAATTTGATAAGTCGACTTAACAAAAAACCATTTCCCGTTGATTGGAAATGGTTTTGTTTATGATTTCAGAACATTAATATTTTCAGGTGGGTCACCCCAAAAGGGTGGCTCACCTCGAAAATATTACCAGGGATATTTACTATCCGCAATCAATTTATCCGCAATCCTTCTTCTTGCATCTTTGCTATTGAACGGCGCAGATTTTGTAAACCGTTTCAAGCCCAGCAACATCATTCTTTGCTCATCGCCTTCTGCAAATGCATTGATGGCTTCTTTGCCGGCTTTGTTTACCTTGTCGATAGCATCATTGAGGTAACAACGCATCATATCAATTTGCGCAGTGCTGGCGGCTTCGCCTTGTTTGTCTACCATTTTCATGATATTGAGCAAGGTGCTTTCTGCTACAAAAGTTTCAATGGCCATATCTGCAATATTCATCAATATTTCCTGCTCGTCAGATAGCTTCATCATTAGCTTTTGAACCGCAGCACCTGCCACCATCAAAATGCATTTTTTCATGTTCGCTATTGATTTTCTTTCCGCTGCAAAAGCAGTTTCATCATCATTACCAAACTCCGGAATGCTCATCAATTCTTTGGAAACCGCCATTGCGGGTCCCATCAAATCGAGCTTGCCTTTCATGGCTCTTTTCAAAATCATATCTACCGTAAGCAGACGGTTAATTTCGTTGGTGCCTTCATAAATCCGATTGATCCTGCTATCCCTATAAGCCCTACTGATATTGTATTCATCGCTAAAACCGTTTCCACCAAAAACCTGTACGCCTTCGTCCACCACATAATCCAAAACCTCGCTGCCATGTACTTTTAAAATGGCACATTCCACCGCAAATTCTTCTGCTGCACCCAATAAGGCTTCATTAAAAGGTTTACCTGCATTGGCCAATTCAATCTCCTTATCATCTACCCATTTGCTGGTGCGGTACAAGGCACTTTCGCAGGCAAAAATTCTGATAGCAGATTCGGCCAGTTTGTATTTGATGGCACCAAAATTGGCGATGGCCGTTTTAAATTGTTCCCTTGTTTTTGCATAATCAATGGTAATATCAAGGGCCATCTTAGAACCACCCAATGCAGCAGCACAAAGTTTTAGCCGACCAATATTTAGAATATTAAATGCGATGATATGTCCCTTGCCAACTTCGCCCAATAAGTTTTCTACTGGTATTTTTGCATCCTGAAAATACAGTTGAACCGTAGAGGATCCTTTAATTCCCATCTTATGTTCTTCCGGACCTTGCGTAAATCCCTCAAACCCACGTTCAACAATAAACGCAGAAAATTTATCGCCATCAATTTTTGCAAAAACGGTGTACACATCTGCAAAACCACCATTGGTGATCCAGCATTTTTGCCCGTTTAAAATATAGTGTTTGCCGTCGGCAGACAGTACCGCTGTTGTTTTGGCGCCCAATGCATCACTGCCGCTGTTGGGCTCCGTTAGTCCGTAAGCGCCTTTCCATTCGCCACTCGCCAGTTTTGGAATGTATTTTTCTTTTTGTGCATCCGTACCAAAATATAAAATGGGTAATGTACCAATTCCGGTATGTGCTGCTATGGCCACACTAAAAGAATAACCGCCGCCAAGGCCTTCGTTTACAAGCGTAGAGGTAATAAAATCTTTTCCCAATCCGCCATAGGCTTCGGGTATAGAGGCGCCGAGCAAACCTTGTTCACCCGCTTTTACCATCAGCGATGGCATCAGGCCCGGCTCCAGTTTATCAATGCGATCCGCCACCGGGTGAACTTCCGTTTGCAAAAACTGCAAACACATTTCCTTCACCATCAATTGCTCCTCGTTAAAATCGCCGGGAGTAAAAGTTTCAAACGCATTACTTTCTTTAATTAGCCATTCACCACCTTTAAGTGATGCAGCGGCTGACGTGGATGTACTCATAAAAAGAAGTTTAGCCCCTTGCCCCTAAAGGGGAGCCGGGAGAATGATGAATTAAATCAATTTTATTTTAGCAATCAGTTACCTTATTTTTATTTTAGAGAGATCCGGGGCCGGCCAAATTTTCATACACTTTCTGCAATACTTCTTTCGCAATTTCAATCTGCCCGTTTGTCACGCCTTCCAGCGCTTCGTTCAATGTCTGGTTAGCCAATCCCATCGTTTGTTCCTGCAAATCCTGCGCCTGTTGTGTCAGGTAAATCATATTAATTCTGCGGTCATCTTTGCTGGCCACCCGTTTTACCAGGTTCAACTTTTCTAGGTTATCCACCAGCCGGGTGATGCTTGGTTTATCCCGGAAAGTAGCTTCGCATAATTGCTGCTGGCTCAGGCCATCCTGTTTCCACAAATGATACAAAACGCTCCATTGCTCAATGGTAATATCTACGTTGGCCTGCTTAAAATTCTTTTGCAGCCGCCGTGCAATAGCCGTACTCGCTTTGCCAGTTATGAAACTGTATAATTCCCCTCTTTTAAATTGGTTGTTTGGCATATAGTTGTTTAAACAACTTTATAAAGATAATAATTCATTTGAATTTTAAAAATTTATTTTTGTTTTAACACCGGCCGAAAAAAAGCCTTTATTTAATTTATTTACCAACTACAGTACTATGAGCGGCATCGTTGTGTCACTCCCTTGTACGGCAAATCAATATGGAGCTTCTTATACTCGCAGTTTCCTTGTTTTTATTTATCACTTATGCTGTATTAATAATTTTTTACCGCCAAAGCTGGTTAAACATTCCTGATTTTAAACCGGCGGAAACTGCGGAACCGATTACCAAAATCTCCATCATCATTCCTGCCCGTAACGAGGAAGAAAACATCACCGCCTGCCTTGATTCAATCATCAACCAAAACTATCCAGATCATTTATTTGAAGTGTTACTGATAGATGATCATTCAACCGACAACACGGCCAAAATCGTTTTAAGCTATCGGCAACAAAATGTAAAATTGATTCCTTTAAAAGATTTTATTGCCCCGGGCGAAATCAATTCCTACAAAAAGAAAGCCATTGAAATTGCCATACAACAGTCAACCGGCGAACTGATTTTAACAACCGATGCGGATTGCATTGCGACCAACAACTGGCTACAGACGATCGCTGCCTTTTATGAAAAGAGCCACCCGGAATTTATTGTAATGCCGGTAGCCATCAATTGCAGCAACAGGTTCATTGAAATTTTTCAAGCGCTCGATTTTATGACGCTGCAAGGTATCACCGGTGCATCGGTGTATAAAAAGTTTCACAGCATGTGCAATGGCGCCAACCTTGCCTATACCAAAAAAGCATTTATAGCTGTGGATGGATTTAAAGGCATCGACAAAATTGCCAGTGGCGATGATATGTTATTGCTGCATAAAATTTATACCCGCTTTCCGGATAGTATTGCCTATTTAAAAAGTGCCGAAGCCATCATACAAACGCAACCCGTACATTCGGTTCGCCAGTTTTTTAGCCAGCGCATTCGCTGGGCCAGCAAGGCTGATAAATATGACGACAAAAGAATCTTCGCCGTATTGTTACTGGTTTATTTTTTCAATGTTTGGATATTGGCCTTAGGCGTTGGAGCTTTCTTCTTCCCCATTGCCCTGCATTTATTTATCGTATTAATCGCCAAAACAATCGTTGAGTTATTGTTTCTTTTTCCTGTTGCCGGCTTTTTCAGTCAAATAAAATTACTGTGGTGGTTTCCAATTGCACAGCCATTTCATGTATTGTACACCGTAACAGCCGGCTGGCTGGGTAAGTTTGGCAGTTATAAGTGGAAAGAAAGAAAGGTTTCTTAAATTCATTTTTTATCAACCGAATTCATGACAAACAATACTACCAAACAACCAGATGTTATTTTAATTGGTGCAGGAATAATGAGTGCCACATTGGGGATGCTGCTAAAGCAATTAGATCCTAATTTGAGCATCGCCATTTTTGAAAGGCTGGATGCTGTAGCCGCTGAAAGTTCGGATGCATGGAACAACGCCGGAACCGGGCACTCTGCCTTTTGCGAATTAAATTATACGCCGCAAAAAGCAGATGGCTCCGTGGACATTAGCAAAGCCATTAAGATTGCGTCCTCTTTCGAAGAGTCAAAACAATTCTGGTCGTACCTCGTGCAACAAAATTATATCTCTACCGCACAGTCCTATATCAGCCCTATTCCGCACATGAGTTTTGTTTGGGGCGATAAAAATGTCGACTTCTTAAAAAAGCGTTTTGAGGCGTTAACAGCCAGTCCCTTGTTTGAAGGCATGGAATACACAGAAGACCAACAACAATTAAAAGTATGGATGCCGTTGGTGATGGAAGGCAGGCAAACAACCGAAAAGCTGGCGGCCACCAAAATGGACTTAGGTACCGATGTAAATTTTGGGGCACTCACAAAAGCCATGATCAACTGGCTACAGGATCAACCAAATGTTGTTCTATACCTGGCCAATGAAATTAAGTATATTGAAAGAACAGGCGACGGAAAATGGGAGATTACCGCCAATGACCTTGCATCAGATAGCAACCACATATTTCAAACAAATTTTGTGTTCATTGGTGCTGGCGGTGGCACGCAATATTTACTGGAAAAATCTGATATCCCCGAAGCCAGTGGATATGGTGGCTTTCCGATAAGTGGGCAATGGCTTAAATGCACCAACGAAGCCATCATTGCAAAACACCACGCCAAAGTGTATGGTAAAGCTGCAGTTGGTGCACCTCCGATGAGTGTTCCGCACCTGGATACAAGAATGATTGATGGGAAAAAAGCGTTGCTTTTTGGCCCTTATGCAGGATTCAGCACCCGCTTTTTAAAACATGGTTCATTGATGGATTTACCCAGGTCAATCAAACTGGATAATATTTTACCAATGATCAGTGTTGGTTTAAAAAATATACCGCTTACCAAGTATTTAATTGAACAGGTAATACAAAGTGATAAAGAAAGGCTGGCTGCACTGAAAGAATATTTACCTACAGCACAATTGCAAGACTGGGAACTGGAAATCGCCGGACAACGGGTGCAGGTTATAAAAAGAGATGAGGAAGAAGGCGGCATATTGGAATTTGGTACGGAGGTCGTTTGTGCTGCGGATGGCAGTTTAGCCGGATTATTGGGAGCCTCACCCGGGGCATCTACAGCAGTTTCTATTATGTTGGATCTTTTAAAAAGATGTTTCCCCAGGAGAATAGAATCTCCGGAATGGCAACGTAAATTAAAAGAGATGATACCTACTTATGGGAAATCACTTAATACTGATGCTGAACTTTGCGCCATCACCAGGCAACAAACAGCCAAAGTTTTGGGGTTGGAATAAATTTGATAAATGAATCCGCTGATCATTTTAAATCAAATACTAACAATGCAATCCTGATCATTTAATTTAGTGGTATGCCGGAGCAATCGTTTTCCTTTTCACAACAAACCTGGAAGCGCCTTAAAAAAAATAAGGGCGCCCTATTTGGATTGGTGATCATTGCTATGGCAGTTTTTATTACCATTTTTGGTTACCTGGTTGCACCGGATGGTTCTCCCAATGCTGATTTGCAAACAGTAGAAATACAGGCAAAAAAGCCTGGCTATTCCCAATTGTTTTTAAAAATTCCGGATAAAAAAAATAAAGCAATCAGTTGGATCACCCAACTAATTAATGGCAAGCCGGATGATTACCGATACCTGCCCATTAGTAGTTATAGCATTAACGGCGATTCATTGCTTGTTAATAAGTTTGTAGATGAAGATACTTCCGTCGTTCAATATTATTCCATTAACCAACTGACCAGTCAACATCCTGAGAGACTGTTGACTGAAAACATCACTACAAAAACATATGTTTTTGGCACCGATAAGTTTGGCCGGGATATCTTAAGTCGGCTCATGATTGGCACAAGGGTAAGCCTTGCCGTAGGTTTAATTGCAGTCATCATTTCTCTTACGCTCGGTATCATATTAGGAGCATTGGCAGGATATTACCGTGGACGAATAGATGAAGCGATTATGTGGCTGGTAAATGTAACCTGGAGTATTCCGACTTTGCTGTTGGTTTTTGCCATTACGATGGCGTTGGGAAAAGGCTTTTGGCAAATATTTATAGCGGTTGGTTTAACCATGTGGGTAAGTGTAGCCAGATTAATCCGGGGACAGGTGATGGCATTGAAAGAACTGGAGTACGTGCAGGCTGCTAAAGCGCTTGGACTAAGCGATAGCCGGATTATTCTGCGTCATATTTTACCAAATATTTTGGGACCTGTAATGGTGATTGCAGCCAGTAATTTTGCCACTGCTATTATCATCGAAGCAGGTTTAAGTTTTTTGGGAATTGGTGTGCAAGCGCCGCAACCAAGCTGGGGATTGATGATCAAAGAAAATTACAACTTCATCATTACCCACAATCCAATGTTGGCGATGGTGCCGGGCTTTGCCATTATGCTGCTGGTGCTGGCTTTTAATATGCTGGGTAATGGGTTGAGGGATGCTGTGGATGTAAGAAGTCCGAATTAACAACCTCCCCCAAATTATTGAATGCCGACATTTTTTAACACAATGCAGGTTAAGATGAGCTTGATGTAATGTTAAACCTCAACCGGAGCAACCTGTACGTTTCTGGTGAATCCTTCTTCAAGGGAAATAAAGGTTTCGGTACGCTCAATACCCTTTATTTTTTGCAGTTCATCATGTAAAACATAGCGCAACTGAGAAATGTCTTTGCATACAATTTCGATGAACATGCTGTAGTTGCCGGTAATATAATTCAGCCTTACAATTTCAGGTATTGCCATCAGGTCTTTTGCAACGGAATCGTACAATGAGCTTTTCTCTAAATAAATGCCTACAAATGCGGTGATATCGTATCCCAATTGTTTCAGGTCTACATTTAACCGGGTACCTTTTACAATATTGAATTCCTGTAGCTTCTTAATCCTTACATGAATGGTTCCTCCACTTACAAACAGCTTTTTTCCAAGATCGGCATACGATATTTCCGCCGTTTCCATCATTTCGTGAATGATCTGAAGGTCTAGTTTGTCAAGATTTAATTTAGTAGCCATATTTGTATGTTTTTTTAACCCTTTTTCAAATATAGACACAAACTGTTGAAAAATTTCGATTAATTATATAATTTGTATGTTGTTTTTAATCAAACAATGCCAATTACATTTTTGTCACTTAGCAGCGTTGTAACAAACGCCTAAATAATAAAGCGTCAAATAAAAACTGAGAGAACCAGTTTCTTTTCCATTAGTAAAGTATTTAAAACAGAGCCCTGCAACCAAAGCCTGCCGGGCATTTGTAAAGCGATAAAAGTGATACGAACACAGTCTGAGAAAAATGGGGCATTCCTAATTATCGCTCCTATTTGTTATAATCCGGTTTTAAAATGATACAGAAAATCGTCGCGTCTTTTTGATAATATTCTATTTAAATACTTATTGATTGAATTTTTTCTATAATTTAAAAATAATTAGTAAATTATTTTCAATGTAAAGACGTTTTACTGTATTTTTGCACTCTTAAGTTCTTAAAAATTGTGGGGTGATGAAATTTTTGGCAGACATGCCCTCTTGTCTCGGGGGTGGAGATCACAGGATAAATATAGCATAGAGCCGGGTTGGTAGCAATACTGATCTGACCAGGGTCGACCACTGAACTTTGTGTTACAACTAACTGCTCCGTGGAGGTTCGATCCCTCCCCCTACAGCTTCGAACCGTTAACTTATTTTATATAGGTTAACGGTTTTTTCGTTTTTAGATTTACCGGTTTAGTTGTTCATTACCATAGATTGGCAAGATGGCATGAGATCTTTTTGTCAAATAGGAGTCATATATTCTGCAACTTCTGTAATGTGGGATATAGATTCAATACCCCTGTTTTGGTTTTGCCATCTAAGCATTTATTGAGTGTAACGAATTCTTTAAAAAGATTGTTTAAAATGTCATACTCTGAAATATTGTTATTACACATTTGGTAAAATTGAACAGTTATAACCTTAGAGTTTTATTGCATTTTTATTCCCTTATTTTTTAAATCCAATCCTTTGCCGATCCTTCCATTTTTTCTCCCTTTCGTTTTCATCTTCTTTTTTATCCAGTAAGTTTTCTAAGGCAGCATAAATAGAGGCTAATTGAACATCGTGTATCTCCGATACGGGTTTGCAGTTCTGTCCGCAATTCGTGTAATTGTTCAAACAGATCTTTGTTGCTGTTGGCAAAATGCCGCATGGCTGTAAATGCCCTTACTATGGCAATGTTCATATCAATTGCCTTGTCTGAATTTAACACACTTGCCAGCATGGTTACCCCATGTTCTGTAAAGGCAAATGGCATATACCTTGTACCGCCATGTTTTGAGGTGCTAAAATTGCACCTCAAAGTTTCAAACTCATCTTTGGTAAGTTCAAACATAAAATCTACCGGGAATTTTTTAATATTTTGCCTTACCGCCCGTTTAAGGTATTTAGTTTCGGTTTGATACAATTCCGATAAATCAAAATCCAACATTACTTTTTGCCCCCTTATTTCATGTGTTTTGTTATGTATTAACTGTAAACTCATTTCGGTATTTAATATTAAGTGAACTCATTACAAATTGTGATGATGAAAAATTTCATTTTGTGAACCGGTCACAATTTGTGACCGGATAGTTAGTTTCCTGTTACTTATTACTTTTGGAGTGCCATAATTGCACCTCAAAAGGACAAACCTATTCTTTTATACTGCCTTTAAATGGTTGGTAATGGTAGCATGCTTCGATTCCCTGTGGGCAAACTTTTCTTTATACAAAAAGGTTTCATAATTACCCAAAAAGGAGCTTTGCCTTGTCTTCTGGGTTTCGGTATTACAATCTTTAAGATGTAAACTTTTGTTGGTCTGTCCCCTTGTTCTCTTGCTGTTGTAAAACACTGTTACAAACAAAGAGATTTTGTAAATGGCCCGGGAAAGCTTTAGGTTGAAGTTTACTTTTAAATCTGTAAAATTGAAAAGGATAATAGAGGATAATACATTATAAAAAAATGGTGGCACAGTTGGTGGCAGAATTTTTTAATTGCCCTTGTTTTCCTTTAATTTTTTATGAGAGTGGATAAAGCTTTTGTAGTATCGTAAAGCCTTTCAGGCAAAATAAGACCGTAAAATAAGGTGGGTGATATTTCTCCCCTTCAGCATTTTAAAATTAGCCTGGAATGAAATCTTGTACTATTTTTCAGGCTTTTGTTCTGTCCGTTATGTTGTATATTAGATAGCGTTCCGACACAAAATCGGTTGAGATTTTTAAAACTTCGCGTTACCAACTTTTTGATATTTGATTTCCTGTTTATACAATTCCCTTATATCAAAATCATCTTCTCTTCCTTCTATTAAATTCAAAGATTTTCTCGTGGGCGATTGTCAGCCGATCGTAACAGATTTAAGTTTTTTAAAAAGCGAACCGCCTGCTTAAAAAAGAATTTTTTTTGAACACCAGTACATTTATCTTCATCATACAATAATCATTCTGTGCAATTATCCGAAGACCAGATACTTACCCTTGCCCCTGATGAAGCTTCCAAAAAATCCGGGAAAGATTTAGCCAACCCCAACAAATGGGTAAGTAAAGGCGCCAATGAACAGGCGCTTTGGGGCGAAGCACAAGGTAGCGGTAGCAAGCCTTATCAAACACAAATAGACCTCAGCAATATTGCTTTTAAATGTAGCTGTCCCAGCAGGAAATTTCCCTGCAAACATGGATTGGGACTGATGCTTTTTTATGCGAGACAGCAAAATGCGTTTACGGATACTGATGCGCCGACTTGGGTAACCGACTGGTTAGGCAAACGCACAGAGAAGGAAGAAAAGAAAGTCACTAAAGAAGAAAAGCCAGTTGATGAAGCAGCCCAGGCAAAGCGCCAGCAGGCAAGGCAAAACAAAGTGGCCGATGGGATTGAAGAACTGCGTTTATGGATGAAAGATATTGTGCGCAACGGCATCTTAACTATTCCGGATAAAGGGTTTGTTTATTTTGAAAATATGGCCAAACGCCTGGTGGATGCTCAGGCGCCGGGTTTGGCAAACATGATCAGAAACCTGGGCGAAAGTAATTTTTATGCGGAGGGTTGGCAGAGCAGGTTTATGGATCAACTGGCTGCGATCTATTTAATAACCACAGGCTATAACAATAACGCATCACTTGATGCAAATCTTCAGCAGGATATAAAAACATGGATCGGTTTCACACAAAACCAGGAAGAACTCAAAGCGCAAACAGGCGTAACAGATACCTGGCTGGTACTTTCCAAACAAATATTTGAAGTAGATAATATTGCTACAGAACGCAACTGGTTGTATGGAACTGCCAGCAACCAATATGCGCTGGTACTGCAGTTCATCGTTCGTGGTCAGGGCGGCGTATTTACATTTACACCCGGGATGTTTATCCAGGCCGAGCTGGTATTTTATCCTTCCGTTGCACCCCTGCGGGCCATTGTGAAAAGACAAATTGCAAGTGATGCTGTCAGCAGCTTTACAGGCTTTAATAATTGGCAGCAGGTAACTGAAACCGAGACTTTGCTCAGCAGTACCATGCCTGTAAGAACTGAGCGACCTTTTATTATTCAACAATTAAAGCCGGTACAATACAACAACCAATGGTGGCTGCAGGATGCAGAACAAAAAATGATGCAATTAAAAAATGAATACAAAACCATCTGGAAAATATTATCACTCAGCGGCGGCGATGCATTGAATATGGTGGTGATTGGTAAGGAAGACCAATATGAACCGGTTGGGATTTGGTATAAAAATGAATATAAAATTTTGTAACCGGCAGCAAGGCAAGGATTCAATTTTATCAGATGGTTACGCCCGGTTCAACTAAAGTAAAATATTAAGCAGAATAATATAAACATAACAATATTCAGACTGGCAAATTAAATCTTAAACCAACAATCTAAGTTCTCCGCCGCGGCGGAGACAGGAGTATGGAATTCTGGAACAACATCATCAACACGGCCATGATTGGCACTGATAAAAAACAGCTCAGCGCCGCTGAATTACCTGCAGACTTGCAGGAAGCTGCTGCCATTGTACAAGCCAACGAAGCAATTGACAAAGAGGAAAAGTTTTTACAACTAACTGCACTCGCATTCAATTACCGCCAAGGAGGTGTAATGCCATTGCATAAAGAAGCTACTACGCTGCCGCCATGTGCTGCGGAAGAAAAACCTTATTGCAATGCCGCCGCCATACAGGTGCTGAAAGACATTCAATCGGAAGAAAGTATTCCATTGCTGAAATTTTGGCTGCAACAATGCCATGCAAAAAATCAGCTTGTTCAACCTGAACTAATTCCTTCGTTACTGGCGGAAGGCGTGCAACAAAAAAAACTACAAACACTAATTGCAGCATGTTGCAGCAAAAGAGGTGAATGGCTCAGCCGCTTTAATGAGACCTGGAACTTCTCCCAAAATCAAACAGCAGAACAACTCTGGCAAACCGGTACACCGGAACAACGAAAAGCGATTCTAAAAGACACAAGAAGCACTGATCCGGGCTTAGCTGCAAACTGGCTGCAACAAACATGGCCACAGGAAGATGCCAATACCAAAACGGCGTTTCTTGAAATATTTTCAATCAATATCAGCGATGCCGATATTACCTTTTTAGAATCATTGGCAACAGAAAAAAGTAAAAAAGTAAAGGACGAAGCCATCCGTTTGTTAAAGCAAATTCCTGCCTCGCCGGTGGTGCAGTTGTACCAGCAGGTATTACAGCACTCGGTTGAGTTAAAAAAAGAGAAAGCGTTGCTTGGCTTAACAAGCAAAATGGTTTTACAATTTCATTTACCGGCGGGTTTTGATGAAAGCATTTTCAAAACAGGTATCGAAAAATTAAGTAACAATAAAGAATTTACAGATGATGCGTTTATTATCTTTCAATTGATACAATCAGTGCCGCCAACATTTTGGCAGAGTCAACTGGCTGCGGATGCGAAGACGATCATTGAACAATTTCAGAAAGATGATATTGGGAAAAAAATGATGCCTGCTCTGGTAATAGCTTCTACAAAATTTAAAGACGCTGAATGGGCGCTGCATTTAATGCACCACAGCTCCATTTTTTATATCGAACTCATTCCATTGCTTCCCTTGCAGGAACAGGAACAATACAGCAATCAATTTTTTGAGCAATTTGCTGATAATATTATTCAATATGCAGTGCAAAGAGAAAGCGAATGGAGCACTGCACTTACAAAAAATATTTTCCGGTATCTGGCTAAAAACCCATACAATTATACCCGTTCATTTTTTAGCCAGTACATTCATTTAATACCTGCACCCATTGTAGCGGAGCTTGAAAAATGCACGCCGCCAGAAGAACACCTGCGTACCATGTGGAGCAATAGCTCAGATTATATCATTAAACTGGTTTCATTAAAAATTCAAACACTCAAAGCATTTAACGACTAAATAAATATTATGGCCACCATCTTACGTCAGCATGCAGAACAATTATTTGCGCAGGAACTGGAAGAGTTAAAAAAACAGGACAGCGATAAAAAGCCCACCAACTGGAACTTGTCGCCGCAGTCGGTGGTAACTTATTTAATGGGCGGTAAACTAAAAAATGGTTTTGAAGTTTCGCCAAAATATATCGGCAACCAACGCCTGATGGAAATAGCTGTTGCCACACTTACAACAGACAGGGCGCTGTTATTATATGGTTTACCAGGTACAGCCAAAAGCTGGGTGAGTGAACATCTGGCAGCCGCTATCAGTGGCGACTCCACGCTGGTAGTGCAGGGCACTGCAGGAACCGGCGAAGAAGCAATCCGTTATGGCTGGAATTATGCAAGGTTGTTGTCAGAAGGCCCGTCGGAAAAAGCCATTGTAGAAACACCAGTCATGAGAGCAATGAAGGATGGGAAGATAGCAAGGATAGAAGAGCTGACAAGAATTGGCGCTGATGTGCAGGATGCATTGATCACCATCCTTTCAGAAAAATCATTGCCGATACCAGAACTGAACACAGAAGTGCAATCCATCCGGGGCTTCAATATCATTGCCACTGCTAACAACCGTGATAAAGGAGTAAACGAATTGAGCAGTGCATTGAAGCGCCGTTTCAATACAGTGATTTTACCAGTACCCGATTCGATGGATGAGGAAATAGATATAGTAAGAAGAAGGGTGGAAAGTTATAGCAAGGTGATGGAGCTTCCTGCCGAACCACCAGCATTGCAGGAGATCAGAAGAATTGTAACCATCTTTCGTGAGTTGCGGAGCGGCGTAACATTGGATGGTAAAACAAAAGTAAAAATGCCCAGCGGAACAT
>Ga0123337_10003324_pt1 | contig 17257 bp, 14 predicted proteins | sample frozenSSSSmetaG_FD_89792 | JGI IMG/M metagenome (GOLD analysis project Ga0123337, IMG submission 89792) | Glacier valley bacterial and archeal communities from Borup Fiord, Nunavut, Canada, to study Microbial Dark Matter (Phase II) -... | ecosystem: Environmental > Aquatic > Freshwater > Ice >... | reverse complement strand
CGATCTGATGGGCGAGTGCCTCCGAAGCGATGGCCTTGCCGCGTTCGTCCAGCGCCACGATCAGGCCCTCGGGCAAGGCGGCGCGCAGCGCCTTGGCTTCGTCGGCCTTGCGGCTGGCGGACGAGGAGGCGCGCGACTCGGTCTGCTCGATGACGTCAAAGCCCGTCAGCGCCAGCGGCTTGCCGCCGCCGACGGCGCGGTCGAGATAGCGGGATACCATCTCGCGCTCCGGCCCGGCCTTCATGCGACCGACGGCCGCAATGGTGAGGCGCACGGGGTCGCTCTAGTGCGCGTCAGCCGCGAAATCGGCCTGCCACATCTTTTCGATGTTGTAGAACTCGCGCACTTCGGGGCGGAAGATGTGGACGATGACATCGCCGGCATCGACCAGGACCCAATCGCAATGGGGCAGGCCCTCAATGCGGGGCTTGCCGTGACCGGCATCGCGCAGGGCGTTGACCAGCTGGTCCGCCACGGCGCCGACATGGCGCTGCGAGCGGCCCGAGGCGACGACCATGTGATCGGCCAGCGAGGACTTGCCAATGATATCGACGGCAACGATGCCCTCGGCCTTGGCATCGTCAAGGCAGTTCAGGATCACATCGATCATGGGGCGTTCCGGGGTCGCGAGCGTAGGGGCGACGGGAGTGGCGGTGTTTTCGGGCAGGGCGGCCATCATCAATGGCCTTCCGCCCATGCGCGTGCATGGGTCATGCGGGGGATCAGCATCCTTGGTAGTTGATCGGAATGTGCAGGCGTCTTTGCAAACGGCAAGCAGGCAGTTCCTGTCTGGTGACGTATATCACACTAGGTCAATATGCGCTTTTGATGACGGTTTATCAAGATTGCGTCTTCATTTTGGCTTAACGTCCTGCCGACGGGCCCGAATGGCCGATGACGAGAGCGGCGACTGGCGGCCATGGAGGTACACCCAGGCGGGTGCCGGCAGGCGCGCCAGGGTGGTGGCATCGTCCTCATCCACCCGCCACTGGGCCAGGGCGCTGGCCGCCATGGAGACCGGGGCCAGCCGCCCGGAGCCGGGCCGCACATAGACCGCCAGCGGCACCATGGCGGCGATATCGCGCCAGCGTTCCCAGCGGCTGAAATTGACCAGATTGTCGGCGCCCATGATCCAGACGAAGTGCCGATCGGGCATGGAACTGGTCAAAAACCGGATGGTCTGCCAGGAATAGGTGAAGCCATGCGCCGCTTCAAAGCCGGTGACCCGCACCCGGGGATGGTCGAGCAACTCGCGCGCCGCGGTAACGCGATCGGCCAGCGGCGCCAGGTCATGGTTGTCTTTGAGCGGGTTGCCGGGCGTCACCAGCACCCAGATCGCGTCGAGGTCGAGCCGCCGCAGCGTTTCCTCGACGACAAGCCGGTGACCCTGATGGATCGGGTTGAAGCTGCCGCCGAACAGGCCGATGCGCATGCCGGTCCCGGAGGGCGGCAGCTCGGTAATGCCGGGAATATGAAGGGGATGGCGCAGGGTCAAAAGGGGTCAGGGTCTCGTCTGGCCGGTGCCGCGGACACGGTATTTGAAACTGGTGAGCTGTTCGACGCCGACGGGCCCGCGGGCATGCATTTTGCCGGTGGCAATGCCGATCTCGCCGCCAAAGCCGAACTCGCCGCCATCGGCGAACTGGGTCGAGGCATTATGTACGAGGATGGCGCTGTCGATCTCGTTGAAGAATTTTTCGACCGCCGCAGGGTCCTCGGCGATGATCGCCTCGGTGTGGTGGCTGGAATACTTTTCAATGTGCGCGATCGCGGCTTCGAGGCTGTCGACGACCTTTACCGAGATGATGGCGTCCTCGTATTCGGTGCGCCAGTCCTGCTCGGTCGCCGCCGTGGCCTGGGAGATCATCGCCATCACGGCCGCGTCGCCACGGATCTCACAGCCCTTGGCGAGCAGGGCGTTGATGATGGGCCGGAGATGGGTGGCCACCACGTCCTGGTGCACGAGCAGGGTCTCGGCCGCGCCACAAACGCCGGTGCGCCGCATCTTGGCATTGAGGGTGACGGCGACGGCCTTGTCGAGGTCGGCTGACTTGTCGATATAGACATGCACCAGGCCCTCGAGATGGGCAAAGACCGGCACGCGGGCGTCGGCCTGGACGCGGGCGACCAGGGTCTTGCCGCCGCGCGGCACGATAACGTCGATATTGCCGTCCAGGCCCTTGAGCATTTCGCCGACCGCGGCGCGATCGGTGGTGGGCACCAGCTGCACACATTCCACCGGCAGGCCGGCCAGGTGCAGGCCGTCAAGTATGCAGTCGACCAGAGCGTGGCTGGAATGAAAGCTGTCGCTGCCGCCACGCAGGATCACCGCATTGCCCGACTTGATGGCCAGCGCGCCGGCATCGGCGGTCACATTGGGGCGCGATTCAAAGATCACGCCGATGACGCCGAGCGGCGTCCGAACGCGCTCGATATGGAGGCCATTGGGCCGGTCCCATTCGGCGATGATGCTGCCGACCGGATCGGGCAGTTCGGCAATGGTCTTGACGGCTTCGACGATGCCGTCGATGCGGGCATCGGTCAGTTCAAGCCGGTCGAGAAAGGCGGCCGAAATGCCTTTGGTCCGGGCGGCTGCCATATCCTTGGCATTGGCGCCCAGGATGGCCTTGCGATGGGCATTGATGGCGCCGGCGGCGGTCAGCAGGGCCGTGCGCTTCTGCTCGGGCGTCGCCAAAGCCAGGGCCCTGGCGCCGATGCGGGCGTTGCGGCCGATTTCGGCCATGATCTCGGTCAGGGCGACGGGGTTTTCAGCTTGGCTCATGATGGTTCTCATGGCTGTCCTCCTTGGCGCCCACCAGCACCAGATTGTCGCGGTGGATCAGCGCGGGGCGATTGCCGGCACCCAGCAGCTCAACCACGGTATCGCTATGCTTGCCCATGACGAGGCGCGCCTCCTCGCTGTGCAGCGAGGCCAGGCCGCGGGCGATTTCGACGCCGTCGGGATTGTTGACGCCGATGGCGTCGCCCCGGCCGAAGGCGCCGCTGACCTTGGTGACGCCCACCGGCAGCAGCGACTTGCCGGTCTGCAGCGCCCTGGCGGCGCCGGCATCGACCTGCACGGTTCCCGAGACCGTCAACGTGCCCATGATCCAGCGCTTGCGCGCCTGGGCTCGGCTCTGGGCAGGATGGAACAGGGTGTGGCGGGCGCCCTCGGCCAGCGCCTGGAGCGGATGGCTCTCGGTGCCCTTGGCAATCAGCATGGCCGTGCCGGCCTGGGTGGCAATCTTGCCGGCCTCGATTTTGGTGGTCATGCCGCCGCGCGACAGGTGGCTGGCGGCGCCGCCCGCCATGGCCTCGATCGCCGGGGTGATGCTGGCGACTTCGGGCAGATGGCGGGCGTCGGGATGGGTCGCGGGCGGGGCGGTATAGAGCCCGTCAATGTCGCTGAGCAGGACAAGGCAATCGGCCTCGATCATGGTAGCGACGCGGGCCGACAGGCGATCATTGTCGCCATAGCGGATTTCGGCGGTGGCGACGCTGTCATTCTCGTTGATGATGGGCACCGCGCCCAGGCCCAGCAGGGTGGAAATCGTGGTGCGGGCATTGAGATAATAGCGCCGCTCTTCGGTAATATTGGGGGTGATCAGGATCTGCCCCGTGACGATGGCGTGGCGCCCCAGAGCCGTCGCCCAGGCCTGGCTGAGGGCGATCTGGCCGGCGCTGGCGGCGGCCTGGCTCTGTTCGAGCGTCAGGGCCGTGGCCGAAAGGCCCAAGAGGCCCCGTCCCAGCGCAATGGCGCCGGACGAGACGATGACGATATCGCGTCCCTGCGCTTTGAGTGCGGCAATGTCCTCGGCCAGATCGGCCAGCCATGCCGAACGCAGCTCGCCCTGCTTGTCGACAAGCAGGGCCGAGCCGATCTTGATGGTCAGGCGCTTATAGGGCGCGAGGGCATTGGCACGCATCAGGGGGCCCAGTTCGGCTCGACCTTGCGCCGCGCCGCCTCGAGCTTGGCAGCCTTTTGCGCATCGAGGGCTTCGATGATGCCGTAGAGCACCATGTCGGTGCCCTTGCCGGTCACGGCCGAGACCTGCAGCACGTCCTGCTTGCTCAGCTTTTTGAGCAGCTTGACCTTTTCCTTGAGCTCGTCGGCCGGGATGGAGTCGATCTTGTTGAGCACCACGATTTCCTGCTTCTCGCCCAGACGTTCGTCATAGGCGGCCAGCTCGTAGCGGATCGACTTGTAGGCCCGGCCGACATCGTCCTGGGTGCCATCGATGAGATGGATCAGCACGCCGCAGCGCTCGATATGACCGAGGAACCGGTCGCCAATGCCGACGCCTTCGCTGGCACCCTCGATCAGGCCGGGAATATCGGCCAGCACGAAATCGCGCTCGCCGATCGAGACCACGCCCAGATTGGGGTGCAGGGTGGTGAAGGGATAGGCGGCGATCTTGGGCTTGGCGGCCGAGACGGCGGCCAGGAAGGTCGACTTGCCGGCATTGGGTTCGCCGACCAGGCCCGCGTCAGCGATCAGCTTGAGCCGCAGCCAGACCCATTTTTCCACGCCCAGCTGGCCGGGATTGGCGTGGCGCGGGGCCTGGTTGGCTGATGTCTTGAAGTGCGCATTGCCAAAGCCGCCATTACCGCCCGAGAGCAGCACGACGCGCTGGCCCACTTCGGTCATGTCGGCGATCAGGGTTTCGTTGTCGTCTTCAAAGACCTGGGTGCCGACGGGCACGCGCAGTACCGAATCCACGCCATCGGCGCCGGTACGGTTCTTGCCCATGCCATGGGTGCCGGTATTGGCCTTGAAGTGCTGCTGGTAGCGATAATCGATCAGGGTATTGAGCCCGTCGACGCATTCGAGCACGACGTCACCGCCGCGCCCGCCATTGCCGCCATTGGGTCCGCCGAATTCGACGAACTTTTCACGCAGGAAGGACACGGCGCCGCCCCCGCCATCGCCGGAGCGGATAAAGACTTTGGCTTGATCGAGAAATTTCATTTCGGTCTGGCCTTCCAGACGCCACGCGTCATTTGTGTGTCGATATGCTCCACCTCGGCGTCGCGCGCAAGGCAGAGCAGGGTGGAGCGTCCGGTTTGGGTAAACCCGAGCTTGGTTTGAATGGCCAGCGAGGCCGTGTTGAAGGCGAAAACGCCCGAAATAACCGTCTCGGCCCGTACGGCGCCGAAAAACCAGTCGAGACTGGCAATCACCGCTTCGGTCATGATGCCCCGGTTCCAGAACGGCCGCCCCAGCCAGTAGCCCAGAATGGGACCCTTGGGCCCGGCATGAAAGCCGATATGGCCGACAAAGCCCTGGTCGGGCAGTTCGATGGAAAACGTGGTTTCCATCGCCGGCAGGCCAGGCTTGCGCGTGCGCAGCCAGGCCCTGGCATCGCTGATATGGTACGGGAAGGGCACGCGCGCCAGATTGCCGGCCACTTCAAAATCATTGAGGTAGCGCGCAATGGGTTCGGCATCGCCGACCTGGGGCGGCCGCAGGATCAGGCGCGGCGTATGCAAGGTGGTGTTCATGATGCCGTCCACCCCATGACCAGCAGCGGCTTGCCGGCATGGCGCTCGACCACGCTGGTGGTGCGCTCGGTGGCGGTAAAGCCGGCTTTTTCCAGCACGCGGATCGAGGCCGGATTGCTCAGCAGCACGCGCGCGGTCACACGGGGGATAGCGCCAGTGGCCTGCACGGCGCCCAGCAGAGCGGTCACCGCCTCAGGCGCATAGCCCTGGCCCCAGAAGGGCTCGCCCAGCCAATAGCCCAGCTCGGGCACCGCCTGGGCAAATTTCAGACTGACCACGCCCATGAAGGTGCCGGCGGTGCTGATGGCATAGGCGCGCGGATTGGCGGGGTCGTCGAGACCGCCGAGAAAGGCCAGGCCATCGGCCGGCCGATAGGGAAAGGGCATGACCGCGGTGGATTCGACGACCTTCCAGTTGTTGGCCAGGGCCACCAACTGGTCGAGGTCGGCCAGAACGGGTGCCCGCAGGGTCAGCCGGGCACTGGTGATGACAACGGGCAGGGCATCCCTGGTGGTCATGGCGCGAACTCCAGCCGCATCAGGGCCAGGGGCTTGCCCGCCAGGTTGCCCGTCTTGTCGGTGCCCTCGCCGATAATGCTGAAGCCCAGCTTGCGCAGCACGTTGTGCGAGGGCGTATTGGTCAGCAGCGCGCGCGAGCGCAAGGCCGGGATGCCGGCGGCCCGGGCTGCGGCGACAACGGCGCTGGCCGCTTCGGTGGCATAGCCATGGCCCCAGAAGGGTTCACCCAGCCAGTAGCCGAGCTCGGGCAGGGCATTGGCGTCGAAACGCAGGCCGACCACGCCCATGAAGCTGCCGGCGCCGTCGAGAATGGCGTAGCAGCGCTCATCGGGGTCGGGAACGACCTGCTCGACAAAAAACCGGGCGTCGTCCTCGGTATAGGGAAAGGGCAGGCGCGACATCACCTGATGCACGCGCGCATTATTGGCGAGCCGGGCAATGTCGGGGACATGTGCCAGGGTCGGCGTGGTCAGCAGCAGGCGATCCGTCGCAAGCGAGGCGGGGAGGCGGTCCTTGAAGCTGTCCATGGTTGTGCTCAAATCAATAATGCGAAAAGGGGAACCGGCGAACCGGTTCCCCTTATCAATTTAGCTTGGTCGCGAACACGAGCCGGGGAACAGGTCACCGGCCGGGTTCGAGAAACCTGCCGGGTTATTCGGCGGCCATAGCCGGGTCGACAGAAACGAACACCTTCGAATTGGCCTTGGTGCGGAACGACACATTGCCGTCGACCAGTGCGTAGATGGTGTGATCCTTGCCCAGGCCAACGCCCGTGCCGGGGTGCCACTTGGTACCGCGCTGACGGATGATGATGTTGCCGGCAACGACAACTTCGCCACCGAACTTCTTGACGCCGAGACGACGGCCAGCGGTATCACGACCGTTGCGGGATGAACCGCCTGCTTTTTTGTGTGCCATCTTCTAGCTCCTTATTCCTTGTCGGCCTTGGGTGCAGCCTTCTTGGCCGCGGCCTTCTTTGCCGGCTTTTCAGCGGCAGCGTCGTCGGTGGCGGCTGGCTTGGCAGCGGCCTTGGGGGCAGCCTTCTTTGCCGGAGCCTTCTTTGCCGGGGCCTTGGCCTCGGTGGCTTCAGTCGCGGCGGCTGCCTTGGCGGCGGCGCGAACCTTGGCCGGCTTGCCGGCGACTACGGTTTCGGTTGGGGCAGCAATACCAGCCGCCTTGATGGTTGGCTTGGCGCCGCCCGTCAGGATCTCGGTGATGCGCACGGTCGAGAGCAACTGGCGGTGGCCGTTGCGACGACGGTAATTGTGGCGACGGTTCTTCTTGAAGATGATGACCGTCTTCTGCTTGCGAGTCTCCAGCAGTTCGGCGGCGACGGTAGCGCCCTCGATCAGCGGTGCGCCCACTTCGCCGTCAATCATCAGCACCTGGTCGAAGGTGACGATGGTGCCGGCTTCAGCATCGAGCTTTTCAATCTTGAGAACGTCGTTGGCGGCAACCTTGTACTGCTTGCCACCGGTTTTGATCACGGCAAAAGTCATAGCTTAACCGGGAGCGTCAAACGCCCGGTCCCATTGTGTCGCGTCCTGTGGCGCCGCAGGGCAAGCCCCGAATCCTGCGGTCTTCGTGAATGCGTGCCGGCGATCAGGCCGGCGGGCAACCTCGAACAGCGTTTTCAAACAAAGGCAGCGCGCAAGACCAGCCTGCGCGCAATTCCGAGGGCGCTTATCAGGGCAAATGCCCCAAGAGTCAAGCGGAACGGGCGGTTCAGCCGCCGTTGGGATACCAGTTGGCCAGGCGCAGTTCGGTGTCGGCATTGATGCCGGTTTCGAGCACGCTGAGGTCACTGTCGCCATAGTGATAGGGGTAGACGATTGCCGGCTTGAAGGTGTTGATCGCCTCGAGCGCCTGCTCTGGCGTCATGGTATAGGGCAGGTTCATCGGCAGGAAGGCCACGGCAATGCCGGTCAGCGCCAGCATTTCGGGCGTGGGCTCGGTATCGCCGGCCACATAGACCACCTTGTCGCCCAGGGTGATGAGATAGCCATTGCCCACGCCCACGGGGTGATAGTTCATGCGGTCGGCGGTGGTATTATGCGCGGGAATGGCGCTGACGGCGATGCCGTTGAGCGTGCCGCCGCTGCCATTGGCCAGCGCTGTTGCCTGGGCCTTGAGCCCCTCGGGCAGCTGGTCGAAGACTTCCTGGCTGGTGATGATCGGCGCGCTGCCGGCAATGGCCTCGAGCGTAGCCAGATCGAAATGGTCGCCATGGCCATGGGTGATGAGGATGGCGGTGGCGGCGGGCAGGCCTTCATACAGCGCGGCGCCGCCGACCGGATCGACATAGATCACCTGGTCGCCGTAGCCGAGCAGCAGGCTGGCATGGTCGATCGGGTGGACGATGATGTCGCCGTCAGCGGTGGGGATCGCGTCGCCGTCAAGGGTGGCATCCTGAGCAAAGGCTGCTCCCAGATGGCCGCCGCCGATGGACAGCAGGGATAGGGTGGCCATGCCGGCCATCAGTTCACGCCGTTTTACCATTGTCGTCTCCCGTTGTTGTGCATTGCAGGGCTTGAACGCAACGGGTTGGCGCTTGGATGGTCAACGCACAAAAATGTGACGGGGCGGCCGGTGCCGGCCTGGCCCGGGCGCAAAGCCAGGCGAATGCGGCAAAGGGGAGTTGCAGGCCGGTTGCGGCTATGCCATAAGCCGCCCCGTGTCGACTGCACGGGCCCCTCGGGGCTTTCATCGATCTCGCGGAGAGATGGCAGAGTGGTCGATTGCACCGCACTCGAAATGCGGCATGGGGGCAACTCCATCGGGGGTTCAAATCCCTCTCTCTCCGCCATCGATCCTTCCTGACGCCAGATTTGCAGCGATATGCCCCGCCTGTGCGGTCGCTGTCGGGTGCACGCGCGCCAGCCCGCGCATGACAAAGGGACGGCGTGCGCCGTCCCTTCCACTATCGGTCAGACCTGACTTGAACGGCCAGGTCGCGTTGGCGCCGGCGCGCGTTAGCGGCGGAAGCCGCTGGCGGCCTGGCGTAGGTGCTGGACGTCCCGGTCGGGCAGCGTGCTGCGCGATCGGGTCGGAGCAGCGCCATCGGTCTTGAACACTTCGACGATCCGGTCGATCTCGCGGGCCTGATCCTCGGTCTGGGTGATGGCGGCGTTGGTCTGTTCGACAAGGGCCGCATTGTGCTGGGTCATCTGGTCGATCTGGCGCACGGCGCCCGAGACTTCCTCGATGGCCGAGGCCTGTTCGCGGCTGTTGCGGGCAATGCCTTCCATCAGGGTATTGTTGGCGCGGGCGGCCTCCATCATGGCTGCCAGCTTGCTGGCCGCTTCCGCCACCAGCTTGGTGCCTGCGCCCACTTCGCCGGCAGAAGCCTCGACCAGGGTCTTCACATCGGCCGAAGCCTGGGCGGCGGACTGGGCCAGACGGCGCACCTCGACGGCGACCACCGCAAAGCCCTGGCCGGCATCGCCGGCGCGGGCGGCTTCCACCGAGGCGTTCAGCGCCAGCAGGTTGGTCTGGAAGGCGATATCGTCGATCAGCCCGATGATATTGGAGATCTTGGACGAGGATTCGGTGATGCGGGACATGGCGTCATTGGCCTGGCGCATGACGGCGCCGCCCTCTTCGCCGACCTGGTTGACCTTTTGCGCATTGGTATTGGCGTCGCGGGCCCGATCGGCGTTTTCCAGCACGGTCGCCGCCAGCTGCTCGATGGCGGCCGAGGTCTCCTCGATGGTCGCGGCCTGCTTGGTGGTGCGTTCTGAGAGGTCATTGGTGCCGATGACGATCTCGCTGGTGGCGGACCGCATGCTGGAAATGGCGCTGCGCAGCCCGCTCATGATGGTGGTCAGCGTATCGGCGAGCGCATTGGTATCAGCCTGCAGCGTGGCGAAGGCGCCCTGATACTGGCCGCTCATACGAGCCCGCAGATCGGCATTGGCCAGGCTGGACAGCACGCGGGCGGTTTCGCCCAGGCTGCCGCCCACGGTTTCGATCAGACCGTTGATCGAGGTGGCCAGATTGGCCAGTTCGGGGTCCTTGTAGCTGGTTTCGATACGGGCCGAGAAATCGCCCTGGCCGGCGGCGTCGACCACGCGGTTGAAATCGCTGGAGAGCTGCTGCATCGTCGCCTGGCGCTCCTGGCGGCCCGTCGCGGTGGTGCGCTGGACTTCGTCGGCCAGCAGTTCGGCTTCCTGCGCGCTGGTCTGGGCCTGCTCCGAGCGTTCGTCGGAGATTTGCAGCAGATGCTGGGTGTTGACGGTCATCCAGATTAGGCTGACGGTCTCGATGATCAGGATCACGGCATGCAGCAGGACCCGGGTAAAGCCGCCGCCGCCATAGAAGATCAGGTCGTCCAGGGTCATGCCCAGCACCAGATGGTGCACGGCGACCAGGGCGGCGCCTAGGATGATGGCCTTGGTGTCGTAGAGCAGGGCGCAGACGGCGAGCCCGGCAAAGAAGGCCATGTGAATGTCGGTCTGCAGCGGCTGGCCGCGGGCGGCGATCAGCAGGGCCATGACCTCGGCCATCATGACGGCGACCGCCATGTAGCGGAAGGTGGCCGACTGCCGGTTGACAAAGAAGGTGGTGAGCAGGGCGGCCAGGCCCAGCGCGGCCAGCGTGCCGGCCAGGCTGAAGTCGCCGTGAAAGACCATTTCGAGGATGATGGCGATGGCGGCCATGATGGCGGCGAGGCCGGCCACCAGGATAGATGCGCGACTGCGGATGGTATCGAGGGTCATGTTGTCTCGTGATCGAGTTGGGGCGCACAAAGCCCGGTGGCGTTGAGAAAGAACAGAGCGCCCAGATCTCGGGCGCGCTCCTGGAAGCCGGCATCGCCGGCATAGGCGACCACCACATTAGGCAGTTTGGTCGGGGCAACGGCGTAGCCGCCCGCGGCGCGGACGATGGACCAGGCGGTTGCTTCGCTGGTGAAGGGCGGGAAGGCCACGGCCATTTGGCCCCGGTCGGCGGGGGCGAGCAGATAGGCGCTCACCAGCAGCACCGACAGGCCCGAAAAAAGCAAAGCAGGCGCAAGCTGTCGCACAATCGGTCCCCGGAGATGCCCAAAATGCTTGAATTATAGGCAGCAGCTTTCGCCCGAAATGGTTACCAATTCGATTAAATTCCGGCGGAACGAAAAATACAGTGTGTTTGGCTGGCGAGGCGTTGTGGTCAGTTCAGCAGGACCCGCACCGTATCGCCGCGGCCTTCGGCATCGACCACCGAGAGGGTGACATAGCCGGGGCCGTCCGGTTGCCAGCTGTCCTGGCGGGCGAAATTGGGGCGGCCGAAGGGGGCGCCATTGGCAAAGTAGGTGAAGGGCGGCACGCCATTGCGCACCTTGACCATGAGCGGGGAAATGTCGCCGGCGGCGAGGCCGAGATCGACGGCGACTCCATCGCCGGGAAAGGCGATTTCGGGCGCGGCGTCGCGGGCGACGAGGCCACTATCGGGGTGGCGAAACCGTCGCAGCGGCGCCGGCAGTTCAGTGGTCGAGGCCAATAGTGCGCCCTGCGGTGCGCGTGGCAGCGCGGCGCGGCGGCTGCCCAGGCGGTCAAAGGCCTCAAACAATATGGGCGCGGCGCCGGTAATGCCGGACAGACCGGGCAGCGGGGCGCCATCGGGGCGGCCGGCCCAGACGCCGACCACCGTCTTGCCGTCAAAGCCGATGGCCCAGGCGTCGCGATAGCCATAGGAGGTGCCGGTCTTGTAGGCGACGCGGCCAGGTGAGCCGTTGAGCGGCGGGGGCACATCGGCCAGGATATCGGCGACATACCAGGCGCTGACCGGGTCGAGGACTGGCGCGGCAATGGCCGGGGCGGGCAGGGGCGTGGTGCCGTCATGCAGGCGCACCGGCACGCCGCCATGGGCGATGGCGGCATAGACCGAAACGAGGTCGCGCAGGGAAATGCCGACGCCGCCGAGGCCGACGGCGAGACTCGGCGCGGTATCGACGGGCAGGCGCGGGTCGGCATGAGCGCGGCGCAGGCGCGAGACCAGGCGGGCCGGGCCGACAGCGTCGAGCACCACCACGGCGGGGATGTTGAGCGAGAGCGTCAGCGCGTCGTGAATGCTCACCGTGCCGCGGCTGAAGCCGTCGAAATTGACCGGCACATAGGCGCCAAAGGCGGTGGGGCGGTCTTCGATCAGGCTTTGCGGATGGGCCAGGCCCAGCTCGAAGGCGAGGCCATAGATCAGCGGCTTGAGCGTGGAACCCGGAGACCGAATTGCCGTGGTCATGTCGACATAGCCGTCGCTCTGGGTAGCAAACAGCCCGGCCGAGCCGATGGAGGCCAGGATTTCGCCACTCTCGATATCGGCGGCGACGATGGCTACGGAAACGCGGGGGTCGATCAGCCGGGCGCGGGCGGCAGCGAGCTGTTCGAGCGCGTCCTGCAGGCGCCGGTCGATGGTCAGAGGCAGGGTGCGGGCATCGGGTCGGGCGCGCACGGCCTGTTCGGCCAGGTGGGCGGCCAGCATGGGAAAATCGCGGCGCATGGTGGGCAGAGGCTCGAGTTTGGCGGCAAGCGCCTCCTCGGCGGGCAGGGCGCCCAGGGCGACGAGCCGGTCGAGCACCTTGTCGCGGCCGGCGCGGGCCGCTTCGGGGTGGCGGTCGGGGCGGCGCGCCTCGGGCGATTGCGGCAGGGCAACCAGCAGAGCGGCCTGGGCGGTGGTCAGCCGGGCCGGCTCCTTGCCGAAATAGGTCAGACTTGCCGCGCGGATGCCCTCGATATTGCCGCCATAGGGGGCCAGCGTCAGGTAGAGATCGAGGATCGCGTCCTTGTCCAGGTCCTGCTCGAGCGCGCTTGCATGCACCATCTGGCGCAGCTTGCCCCAGGCATTGCGGGTGGGCTGGCCCTCGAGCAGGCGCGCCACCTGCATGGTCAGCGTCGAGCCGCCCGAGACTACCTGCCCGCCCGCCAGCACATACTGGCTGGCCGCGCGCAGCATGGAGCTCCAGGCAATGCCGTCATGCTCAGCAAAGCTGCGATCCTCATAGGCCACCAGCATGTCGAGGAACCTTGGATCGACCTGATCACGGCTGACCGGCAGGCGCCAATTGCCGTCCGGCGTGGTGAAGGGGCGCAAGAGGTTGCCGTCGCGATCGGTTACCGCGGCGGAAACCGGCATGCTCGTCAGGTCCGGGGTCGGCGGCAGGGCGCTGCTGATCGTGGCGATTGTTGCGGTCAGCTGCACGGTGGCGGCGCAGAACAACACGAAAAGGCTGAAGCCGGCCAGCACCAGATACCGCGCCCAGGGGCGCGGTGTGGTGGCGTCTCTATGGGCGTCCGGCCCCGTCATGGCCCGGTCGCGGTGACCTCGACCGTGCCCGATGCCGTATTGGCGCGGCGTTCGGGGCGATACATGTCTTCCACGGTGGCGCCGGGGAGGGCAAAGGTGCCGGGGCTCACCGCGCGCACCAGATAGGCGGTGGTGACGCTGCTCGTCTCGCTGAAATAGCGGAAGGCGGCGACATATTGGTCGGTGCGCGATTCCACATGGGCGGGCGTATCGAGCTGGAGCCAGTTGAAATCGGAAACGCCGTCGCCAGCCGAGAGATCGGGATTTTCAATCTCGAAACCCGCCGGCAGCGGGTCGGCCAGCACATATTGCCCGGAGCCCAGCGCCTCGGGATAGGCCGTCAGCACGACCACCAAGCGGTCGTTCTGGGCAATGGACCCGTCCATGGGGTCGATGGGCGTGCCATCGGGCAGGTAGTAGTCGCGCGTCAGGGTAAAGCCATTGCTGGTTGGTTCGGGCGGGGTAGCCGGGTAGCCGGTGACGGTCACCTTGGCCTGGGTTGCAGCGGCGTCGTTGTTGCTAATCTCGACGGGTGCAAAGCCCATGGCGTCGAAGCGACGGTAGAGCGGGGCGCTCAGTGCTTCGCCATCAAGGCTGATGCTGCCATCGGTGCCGGCTCCACCCAAGGCGGCGGCAGCCAGCAGTGTCCAGCTATCTTCCTGGGTCGAGGTATAGTCGGCATTGTCGCGCCGGTCGGCGAGCTGGTTGGCCAGAGCCAGCAGGTCAACGCCGGCGGGCTTGAACTCGGCCGCCAGAGCCAGCACGCCGGCGGTGTCGCGCAGGGCGCTGCCATAGTCGGTGCGGTAGCGATTGCTGTCCTCGGTATCGGCCAGGCTGGCGACGGCCGCGGTGAAGGCGGTGTTGGCGCGGGTGGTATCGCCATAGAGCGCGAGGGCAGCCCCGAGCTGGGCTTGGGCTAAGGGCGAGCCGAAGGCGTCGAGGCGGGCTTCGAGATAGTAGCGCAGATCGCCCATAGTGGCGCGGCCGGCACGGGCGAGGTCATACAGCGCATAGGCCACGTCCTCGCCGCCCTGCTCGAAATCGCTGGCATAGGCGAGCTGGTTGGAGAGGTTGTCCAGCGCCCTTGTCATGGCCTGTTCGGGCACGGCATAGCCGGCCGCCTTGGCGCGCAGCAGCATGTCGGTGACATAGGCGTCCAGCCAGGCGTCGCCGCCGTCAAAGGGACCCCAGAGGCCAAAGCCGCCGCCCGAATTCTGCTTGGACAGCAGGTCGGCAATCGCGGCAGTGACGGTGGTGCTGAGGGCTTCATCGCCCGCCAGGCCGATCAGCTTGGCGACGTCATTGAGGTACAGCAGGGGGAGAGCCCGGCTCGAAACCTGTTCGGCGCAGCCATAGGGATAGCGGTCGAGCGAGAGCAGCAGGCCTGGGATATCGAGCTGGGCCAGCGGACCGATGGCCAGGGTCATCGACCCGGTATTGGCCAGATAGCTGGCAAAAAAGCTGTCATCGACAATGGTGCTGGCGCCGGGCTTGAGGGGAATGAGCCGGCTGGTGGTGACTGGTGCGCTGGGCGGGCGGACGCCCAGGGTCAGCTGCTTGACGCTGGTGCTGCCATCGGGTGCGGTGACGGTCAGCTCGAGCGGCCAATCGCCAATGGCGGTGCCGGTCAGGCTCAGGTTGAGCGCGGTGCGCTCGCCCTGTTCCAGGGTGACGTCTGTGGCCGCTGCATCGGTGCCGAGGCCCGTGCCGGTGGACAAGGCAATGCCATAGGTGCCGGCGGCGCCATCGACATTGTTGATTTCGACGAGCAGGCGCGAGACGTCGTCAAGGCGCAGGAAGCGCGGCGGGCTGAGCGTGACGACTACGGGATCGCGCACCACGACATCGGCCTCGGCATGGCCCACGGCGGTGTCGGTCCAGGCCATGGCCATGACCCGCACGGTGCCGGAAAAGTCGGGCATGTCGAAGGTCACGCTGGCCTTGCCATCACTGTCGAGCTGGACAATGCCGGAATGCAGCGCGACCAGCACCGAGGTGGGTGGGGGCGTGCCGAGGCGCGAGGCCCCGCCATCGCCGCCCGAGCGCAGTGCGCCGGCCATGCCCTGGGTCGGATCGATCAGCGAGCCATAAAGGTCGCGCAGGTCCATGCCGAGCTGGCGCTGGCCGAAATACCAGGCGTCAGGGCTGGGGGTCTTGAAATTGGTCAGGTTGAGAATGCCCAGGTCTACGGCGGCAACACTGACATAGGCGGTCTGGCCGGCCGCCAGATTGCCGAGCGCCACGTCGACGGTAAAGCTCTGGCGCGGCAGCGAGACCTCTGGCGCGGTCAGGGTCACGTCGAGCTGGCGGTCACCCGGTTCGACATCGGCAAAGGCCAGGCCCATGGCGCGCGAGGGCATGCGCTTTTCCCCGGCATCGGCCGGACGATAGAGAATGGCCGTCACATAGGCGCCAGGGCCCCATTCCTCGGTCACCTCGAGATCGACCGTCGTGCCTTCGGCGGGCACATCGACGGCCAGCATGGCGATGACGCGGTTGTCGACGACCATGACCAAAGCCGAGCCGGCAAATTGCGGGTCGAGCTTGAGTTCTGCCGTATCGCCCAGGCGGTAGGCGGGCTTGTCCAGCGCGACCTGCAGCGTATCGGGCGTGTCCGAACCAGCATCGGCATAGTAATAGCCGGCATAGAATTCATAGGTCGAGGAGGTGGCGTCGGGGCCGGTGCTGTTGACCTCGAGGCGGTAGCTGCCCCAGTCGACATTGGCGCCGACGGTGACCGGGCCGCCCTCGGGCGTATCGACCGTGCCGCTGGCCACGTCACGCGTCGTGGTGATGGCTTCCCACTGCCAGGCGCTGCCATTGCGATACCACTGGTAGCTGGTGTCGAGGCGCGACAGGGTCCAGTTCAGGCCGGTCTTGGCGACGGCGTCGCCCACTGGCGAGACGGCGACGATGTCGAACTGCGCCTCGCTGCCCGAAGCCAGCCCGGTCGGGTCGGAGAAGACGGGCTTGATGCCGATGCGGTCGGCATCGGCCAGGACGGGCCGGGACAGGCTGCGTTCGATGCTGCGGCCATTGGTATCGACCAGGCGCAGCAGGATCTGCGCCGTCAGTGGCCGCGTCGTGGTCTGGATTTCGGGCAGCTGCACCTCGGCTACGGCATTGCCGACTTCATCGGTGGTGCCGACGACGCCCAGCGGCTCGCGGGTGGTTTCCATGGTGTCGTCAAGCCGGCCAAAGCTGTAGCCGGGAAAGTCCTTGAGGGTGCTGACCGGGCTGATAATGGCGTCTGCCTCGATGGCGAGGCCCGGCGCGGTGGCGCCGTAGAGATATTTGGCGGCGACGTCGATATTGGTGATAGCGCCGAGGGCAAAGGGGGCGGTGTCGGGCGTGCTCAGCTCGAAGGCCAGCCGCTCGGGCTCGAAATCTTCCACCAGGAAACTGGTCGAGGAGAGCGCATCGGCATTCGGATCGGCATAAAGGCGCAGCGTCCAGGAGCCGCGCATGGCCTCCTCGACCATGGGCAAAGCGGTGAAATAGCCGCCGGCGCCCTGGTCGGTCAGCAGTTCCGTGCTGGCAACGACGCCATCGGGGCGCTCGACTTCCAGGGTCAGGGGCAAGCCGGTGACGGCATTGGCCCGTTCGTCGCGCAGCAAAGCGGTGAGGAAGACGGTTTCGCCGGGGCGATAGACGCCGCGCTCGGTGGTGGCAAAGAGGTCCAGCGGGCCGGGCGAGGGGCGACCCTCGACACCGCGATCGGTGAGGTCGAAGGCTGGCCGGCTGAGATCGAGAAAGGCGTAATCGCCGTCGGCGGTCTCGGCCACCAGCAGCTGCGGCGCGGCACCGCCGGTGCCTCGGGCGAGGCCGGGGGCAAACAGAGCGCGGCCATCGGCGTCGGTCGTGGCTTCGCCGAGCACTTCATTGTTGACGGCGACAAGGCGGACGGTGGCATTGGCAATGGGCTGGGCGTCGGTCAGGCCGCGCACAAAGGCATG
>Ga0123337_10003323_pt1 | contig 17269 bp, 11 predicted proteins | sample frozenSSSSmetaG_FD_89792 | JGI IMG/M metagenome (GOLD analysis project Ga0123337, IMG submission 89792) | Glacier valley bacterial and archeal communities from Borup Fiord, Nunavut, Canada, to study Microbial Dark Matter (Phase II) -... | ecosystem: Environmental > Aquatic > Freshwater > Ice >... | reverse complement strand
GGTGGCGGCATCTGGAAAACCCAGAATGGAGGTATTTCCTTTCTCCCTGTTTTTGATAAATATTGTCAAAGTATCGGCGCACTAGCGGTTGAAGCCAACAATGATAAAGTGGTGTATGCCGGAACCGGCGAAAGCAATATGCGCAATACGGTATCCATTGGCGATGGCATCTATAAAACTACCGATGGTGGATCTAACTGGCAAAAAATTGGCCTGGACAGCACCGAGCATATCAGTAAAATTCTGATTGATCCCAATGATTCAAAAATAGTTTTTGTAGCAGTGCCAGGTCCATTGTGGAACAGCAGTCCACACAGGGGTTTGTATAAAACCAGCGATGCAGGTAAAACCTGGAAAAAAATATTGTTCGTAAACAATGAAACCGGTTGTGCGGATATTGCTATCAATCCATCCAATCCAAAAATAATGCTGGCAAGTTTCTGGCAGGTAAGCCGCAAGCCTTATTCCTTTGCATCCGGCGGACCCGGCAGTGGTTTATACAAAAGCATAGATGGTGGGGAAAGCTGGAACAAAGTTACCCAAGGACTGCCAACAGGTGATATCGGACGAATAGTTGTGACCATTAACCCATCTAAACCGGAAGAGGTATTGGCAATAGTAGAAGCTAAAACACCAGGATTATTTATTTCAAAAGATGAAGGTAGCAGTTGGGAAAAATTAGCGGCTACTGAAAATATTACTGCAAGACCCTTCTATTTTAGTACACTTGTATTTGATCCTAAAGATCCTAAAAAGGTTTATCGCCCTGCTTATGATTTTCAGTATTCAAAAGACGGTGGTTATTCCTGGAATAATACCATCATTGGCGGAGTAGCACCACATGCCGATCATCATGCACTTTGGATCAATCCTTCCAACACCGACATAATGTATCTTGGTACAGATGGAGGTGTTTATGTAAGTATGAACAAAGGCGTATCCTGGCAGTTTCTCAATAATTTACCGGTAGGCCAGTTTTATCATGTAACCACCGACAATGAAAAAATTTACAATGTTTATGGCGGATTGCAGGATAACGGAAGCTGGATGGCTCCCAATTCTTCGGCAGGCGGATTAACCAGCGCAGACTGGTTAGACATCAATGGTGGAGATGGTTTTTGGGTACAGCCAAGCCCACTCAATTCAAAGATAGTTTTTGCAGAATCGCAGGGTGGCAATGCCAACCGGATTAATTTAACTACCGGGCTTGCATCGTCCATCAAACCTCAGAAAGTAGCGGGCGAGGAGGAACATCGTTTTCATTGGAATACACCGATTGTAACCGGAAGCTCTCTAAAAAAATCTGCTGCCGGAAAACCGTTGTTCAACCTGTACATGGCCAATCAGTATCTATATAAATCAACCGATGAAGGCAGGAACTGGCAACGCATTTCGCCCGATCTGAGCACCAATGATAAAAGCAAAATAAAAACAGAAGAAAGCGGCGGTATCACCGGCGATAACACCAGTGCAGAAAATCATTGCACCATTTACACCATCACCCAGCATCCTGCCAATGAAAATATAATTTGGGCAGGCACCGACGATGGCAACCTGCAAGTGACTACTGATGCTGGTAAAACATGGACCAACAAAGCTTCCGGCGCATGGAAGGCCGGTATTCCCAAACAGGCCTGGGTAAGCTGTATTGAACTGTCAAAGCTCGATACGAAAAGGATTTATGTAACATTTGACAACCATATGTACGGCGATCATGCAACCTATATTGCCATGAGCAATGATGGCGGCAATACATGGAAAAAAATCAGTTCCCCCGAATTTACCGGCTTTGCGCATGTGATCCGGGAAGACATTAAAAACAGCCAGTTGCTTTTTGCAGGTACAGAAATGGGCCTGTTTATTTCAATTGACGGCGGAGCCAACTGGATGAGAAGTAAGTACCAGAACATGCCCTGGTATAACAGTGTAAGAGATATCACCATTGAGCCAAAAACGGGTGATCTGGTAGTTGCATCACATGGAAGAGGTATTTATATTATCGATGATCTTCAGCCACTTAGAAACCTGGTGAAGTCTGACTTAAACAAGGATGTAATTCTATATCCTGTGAATGATTTTGTATATGACTACAGCCCGCAACTGCCTGCAACCGGCAGCAATATTGATGGCTATACGGCCGGTGGAAAAGTGATGTTACCCTCCATCAATTATTATCTGAAAGAACGGAATGATGCAGGGATAAAACTGGAAATATATGATGCCGCCAACAAGAAAATTAAAGACTTTAATGGCACCACACTTAAAGGACTTAACAAGGTTTACTGGCCGTTTAATATCAACCCACCCAAGGTTGCCAAAGGTGGTTTTGTAGCAGGGTCGACTGTTTTTTATTCAGGAGTAGTTGCGCCAAGAGTACCCGTTGGTAAATACAAAATAGTGCTGTTGGTAAATGGTAAAAAGTATGAACAGTTTATTAATATTAAACCAAATGATGCCAAAGACTTTACTGCAAAAAATATAGATAAGCTTTACCAGCAGTCAATGCGCCTCTATAATCTGCACGAAAAACTAGCGGTATTGGTAGATACACTTGATCAGTCAATGGCAGTATTATCAAAAATTTCAGCCAAAACACCGGCACAACTATCTACATTTAACGCACTTGACAGCATGCGGAGAGAAATGCTGGAACTGAACCGGCAGACCGTTTTCTTTGATGAATTTAAATACAGGCGCCGCCTGAGTGATGTGTATGTGGAAGTGGCAATGGCATTGGAGCCTCTATCGGCCACAAAAGAAGGCACCATTGATTTATTGGAGAAGGAGCTGGCGGATTTCAATAGCCGGTTTTACAGCATTTTAAAGAAAAGCAATGGAGGTTTGTGAATGATGAAATATTGATCTCCGATAGAACGGATTTCAATTAATCTTCAACTTTACAACATACCGTAGATGCTGTGAGATATAAATTACAAATGATAAAGGCAACCCTGGGGTTGCCTTTATCATTTGGTGCAATAGGTTTTACTTTAATCAAATACCTGGCATTGCTATTTTTTAAGATTTTGAACCTGCTGTTTTAATAATTCAATTTCAACATGTAATTCCTGAATAGATGCAACCAGAACAGGTATCAAACTTACCTCATCGATCGTTTGTATTTTGCTATCCCGATAGGTATTTTTACCTACCATGGTTGTTACACTTCTTGTGCCCACCATACCAGGAAATACATCCTGTATATTTTCTGCTAAAAAGCCATACTGCAGTCCTTTTTTTAATTGGAACGCCTTGTATTTTTGAGTATCAAATTCATACATTTTGGGCTCAAGCTGTAGCAGACTTTTTAATGGACTGTTTATGGGATTGATATTCTTTTTAATTATGTTGTCCGAAATGGTCTGTGAAAAACTGGTTGTTATGGAAATTAGTAATACTGCTACTAATGATACTGTTTTAGTATATATATAATTCTTGTTCATTGTTAAATAATTTAGATTGTTAATTAAATTAATACATCCGAATTGTCGATAAAAATTCAAAAAGGAATCCCTTTTTTTAACAAATGAACTTTGGAGGCGGTGTTTGAATGGCTATAAAAACTTTTATTTTATAGTCGGAGTTTCTGGGCGGAAATAATTTAGAAATGAAGGCGTATTTGAAGGAAGCGTCATAGTCAAACATGGAAAGACCAAAGCATTCCTTTTTTTCTACTTCTTTTTCGCTGCTGGCTTTTTCTCCGGCTGTTTCTGTTTTGCTATTGATTTGAATCTCCTTTTGTGTTTCAGATTTAAAGAAATTGCTAAACAATGGCAATACAGTTTCGGTTCCGCTTAACATAAAAATAAGCAGAAAGAAAAGTACGGTCCAGTATTTTGTTTTGCTATATTTCATCAATGATTTGGAACAAATGGTTAACGATTTATGCAAAGGTAATTCAGCCATAAAAAAATAAAAACTGTGCGCATTGATTCAAGTAGCTTTTTTAACAAATTTCAATCTCAATTAATCCTTCTTTAAGTCGGCTCTAAATATCACAAAATATGAAATATGAAAAAACGGGATGCAAGCATCCCGTTTTAAATTAATGTGCCTAAATACTGAAATATTAGTTTTAAAACTCAGCACTTTTTGGGAAACGTGGAAAGGGTATTACGTCCCTGATATTCCCCATGCCGGTTACAAACTGAACCAACCGCTCAAAGCCAAGTCCAAAACCAGCATGTGGACAGGCACCGAATCTCCGGGTATCCAGGTACCAGTTCATTTCTTCGGCAGGTATGTTCATTTCGCTCATGCGCTGTGTAAGTCTTTCAAGCCTTTCCTCTCTTTGAGATCCACCTACAATTTCTCCAATACCCGGCGCCAAAATATCCATTGCAGCTACGGTTTTCCCATCATCGTTCATGCGCATGTAAAACGACTTGATATCTTTTGGATAATCCGTTAGGATAACGGGCCTTTTAAAATGCTTTTCCACCAGGTAGCGTTCATGTTCACTTTGCAAATCTGCTCCCCAGCCTTCAATCAGATATTGAAATTTCTTTTTCTTGTTGTGATTGCTTTCTTTCAGTATTTCAATCGCTTCGGTATAGGTTAAACGTTCAAAATCGTTGTTCACAACAAAGTCAAGTTTATCCAGCAACCCCATTTCACTTCTTTCGTTTTGCGGCTTTTGCTTTTCTTCCTCTTCCAGGCGCTGCGCTAAAAATTCGATGTCTTCTTTGTTATTCTCCAGCGCATGTTTGATGACGTACTTGATGAATTCTTCTGCAAGATTCATATTGTCTTCCAGATCATTGAAAGCTACTTCCGGCTCAATCATCCAAAACTCAGCAAGATGCCGGGTAGTGTTGCTGTTCTCTGCCCTAAACGTTGGACCGAATGTGTAAATATCACTGAAAGCCATTGCCGCTAATTCACCTTCCAGTTGTCCGCTTACCGTTAAGTTGGTACTGCGACCAAAAAAATCTTCTTTATAGTTGATAGAACCATCTTCATTTTTAGGCGCTGTGCCATCCAGTGGCAAACAGGTTACTTTAAACATTTCGCCGGCACCTTCCGCATCACTTGCTGTAATGATGGGTGTATGCAGGTATATAAATCCCTTGTCATTAAAAAATTTATGAATAGCAAATGCAAGCGAATGGCGCACCCGGAATACAGATCCAAATGTATTTGTCTTAAAACGCAGATGGGCAATTTCTCGTAAAAATTCAAGACTGTGTTTTTTAGGTTGTAATGGAAATTTTTCCGCATCGCTATCGCCCAATATTTCTATAGTAGTTGCCTTCAATTCTACTTTCTGTCCTTTGCCTAAAGAAGGAATTACTTCTCCGCTTGCTTTAATACAAGCCCCTGTGGTAAGGCGTTTCAGCGTTTGTTCATCAAACTCTCCGAGGCTAACTACCACCTGTAAATTATTATTGGTGCTGCCATCATTCAACGCTATAAACTGGTTGTTGCGGAAGGTACGCACCCACCCCATCACTGTTGCCTGGTAGTTGGCACTATCGCTGGCCAACAATTCTTTTATCCTCACTCTTTTGTTAAACATAATCCTGATTTTTAGGATGGCAAAGATAATCAGCATTTGGAGAATGTCTGATGGTTGATTTTTTTCGCACCTATATTCATTTGCAGAAAGTAAATCATTTTGATGAATGATCTCTAAACATACAAGCCCATATAAAGCCATATATAAACATTCGCTGAAATGTACTCATCCTTTTTCAGAATCTTTCTGCTAATGTTTTTTACTAAGCTGAAAGCGCTCTTCTTTATTTATTTCACCAACTCAACCACACAGATTGGCTAACTTAGCAGTATGAAAATCGCCTTTTTCTCTACCAAGTCGTACGACCGTGAATTTTTTGACCATTACGTTTCCACGCACGAAATCATATATTTTGAAGCAAGGCTCAATAAGCAAACCGCAACCCTGGCAGCCGGATGTAATGCAGTTTGTGTATTTGTAAATGATAAACTCAGCAGGAATACCATCCTCGAGTTGAAAAAAATTGGCATACAGTTGATTGCTTTAAGAAGCGCCGGTTTTAATAATGTGGACCTTGCTGCCGCTAAAGAATATAATATTCCTGTGGTAAGAGTACCAGCCTATTCACCCTACGCTGTGGCAGAACATGCAATGGCGTTGATGCTAACGCTTAATCGTAAAACACACAAAGCGTATAACCGTGTAAGAGAAGGCAACTTTTCGCTGGAAAGACTTACCGGCTTTGACTTACATGGCAAAACGGTGGGTGTAATTGGTACCGGAAAAATAGGACAAATATTTTGCGATATTGTGATGGGTTTCGGTTGCAATGTGCTGGCCTTCGACCTGATAGCACATCAGCCAACTGCAGCAAAGGGGGTAACGTATTTGCCGCTGGTAGATATATTTGCGCAGGCAGATATCATTTCACTGCATTGCCCGTTGAATGAGCAAACAAAGCACATCATAAATGAACAAACCATTGGGATGATGAAGGAAGGTGTAATGCTGATCAATACCAGCCGTGGAGCATTAATCAATACAAGTGATGCAATCAGTGGCTTAAAAACAGGACGAATTGGGTACCTGGGATTGGATGTGTATGAACAGGAAGAGAAATTGTTTTTCAACGATCTTTCTGAAAACATCATCCAGGACGATGAGATTTTACGATTGCTGAGTTTTCCGAATGTTTTAATTACTTCTCACCAGGGATTTTTCACTGAGGAGGCGTTGACACAAATTGCTCAAATCACCCTTGGGAATATAGATGATTTCGAAGCCGGAAAAGTTCTTAAAAATCAGGTGGTGTAAATACGCTGGTGTTATGTTGATTTTAAAGTACCCCCATGAGATGAGTGACGGGATCGGGATTTACAATTCAGTCTTTACTTTACCCTCTTTTAAATAATATCGAAACAGCGGTATTGAAATAGCAAGCAAGGAATGCTGATGCCCTAAAAGTAATTCCACATTTTGGAGTAACCCTGTCTTTTGAAAAATACCCGGGAAACATTTTATTATTGATCACGGATCACATGTTTCAACAAAAGCATTATTGTTGTAATGCGTTAATAAAGCGGCGATGAGATTGATAAACACCGGGCCAACACTTGCTGGCGCAGTGCCAAAGCTGAAAACAAAAAAATTGTATTTTAAATAAAAACGGCGTAATATTGCCAAGGAATATTGCTGATAAGGTCTTTCCATTCATTCACTGCGTCAGACAGTCCCATTCCATTAATCTAAATTCTCAATTACATTTTCAGATTTTAAGACTAGATTTTTTGAAAAAAATCATTTTCACTTTTTTATGTACGACATTTTACAACTGAACGACATGCTCGTTCCTGAGTTGCAGGATATTGCTGAGCAACTTGCTATACCCAACTTTAAAAAATTCGATAAACAGGACCTCATCTACAAAATCCTGGACTCTCAATCCATTACTAACATGAACTCAGAACCAAAAGGCGGAGAACAAGAAAAACCAAAACGCAAACGCACAATTAAAGCCAATCCGGCTAATGCTGCAGAAGAGCAGGCACCTGCTGTTGAAGCACCAAAGCAGGTAGAACCAAAACCGGAACATAAGCCAATTAAAAAAACGGAACATCCTGCAGATAGAAAAAGGGTGGTAGCTAAAAGGCCCGAACCAGAGGAAGAAGAGGAGGATGAAGAAGAATTACAACCCATCACAAACGAACAAAGTACTGTACCGGCTGCAATAGCATCTCTGTTACAGGAAGAAGATATACAACAACAACAACCTGAATTACAACAAAACGACAGCAGTCAGCAAAATCAGTATCCAAGTAAACAATACCAGCAGCGCAGGGATACACAGGTGTTTAATATTGAATTTGATGGCATTATATTAGGAGAAGGTGTACTGGAAATGATGCCTGACGGATATGGCTTTTTAAGAAGCAGCGATTACAATTATTTATCCTCTCCGGATGATATTTATGTATCTCCTTCTCAAATAAAATTATTTGGTTTAAAAACAGGTGATACTGTTTACGGGTCTGTTCGCCCGCCAAAAGAAGGTGAGAAATATTTTGCTTTATTGAAGGTAGAAACCATTAATGGCAAAAGCCCCGATGAAGTGAGAGACAGGGTTCCGTTTGATTATCTTACTCCATTGTTCCCTTTTGAAAAGTTAAATCTTACAACCTCTTCCAGCAATTATAGCACAAGAATCATGGATCTGTTTACGCCAATTGGTAAGGGCCAGCGTGGATTGATTGTTGCCCAGCCAAAAACGGGTAAAACCATGTTGCTAAAAGAACTGGCCAATGCCATTGCAGAAAATCACCCGGAGTGCTACCTGATGATTGTGCTGGTAGATGAAAGACCGGAAGAGGTTACTGATATGGAACGTAGTGTGAAAGCGGAAGTAATTGCTTCTACTTTTGATGAACCCGCAGAAAAGCACGTAAAGGTTTCTACCATTGCTTTGCAAAAAGCAAAACGTTTGGTAGAGTGCGGTCATGATGTAGTGATTTTATTAGATAGTATTACCCGTTTGGCAAGAGCTCACAATACTGTAGCGCCATCAAGTGGTAAGGTATTGAGTGGTGGTGTGGAAGCAAATGCGATGCAAAAACCAAAACAGTTTTTTGGTGCTGCCCGTAAAATAGAATTTGGCGGATCATTGACCATCATTGCAACTGCCCTGGTTGATACTGGTAGTAAAATGGATGAGGTGATTTTTGAAGAATTTAAAGGTACCGGTAACATGGAACTGCAATTGGATAGAAGATTATCTAACCGTAGAATTTACCCTGCTATCGACATCGTATCTTCTTCTACCCGTAGAGATGATTTGTTACTGGATAAAGAAACTTTCCAGCGCATGTGGGTGCTGCGTAAGCATATGGCCGATATGAATCCTGAAGAAGCGTTGAATACTTTATTGAAAAATATGAAGGGCACAAAAGACAATGCTGAGTTTCTTACTTCGATGAATGGATAAGATTGATTGAATAATTGATTAATTAACTAATGGATAATGAAAGCCGTCTCAATTTATTGAAGACGGCTTTTTCTTTGTTAACTAGTTAGATTATATTTAGTGTAGCTATGCCCTTTGCCGGTTCTTTTAAATCTGTTGCATTAGCGGCCACAGGCGTGATGCGGAGCTTTTGCTGTAAACCGAAAATATGATTTAGAGGAATGTTAAGATTGGTTGCACCTGTATCCGTAAACAATCTGCCTCAACAATTTTATACAAATTCAGGCATGGCATTTATTGAAAAAATATTTTCATTCGTGGCAATTCGTTCCTTCGAACAATAAAAAAAATTTATAATGGCAGTACAAAAAATTACAATCGGGCAGTTTTTAGAACTTGCTAAAACGCAGCCGATACTGGATGTTCGTAGTCCCGGAGAGTATTTGCATGCGCATATCCCCGGCGCCCATAGCCTTCCATTATTTACGGATGAAGAAAGAAAAGTGGTGGGCACGGCCTACAAACAGGAGAGCAGGGAACAAGCCATTAAAATAGGGTTGGGTTATTTTGGCGTGAAGATGAGAAAAATGATTGAAGCCGTAGAAGGAATAGTTGCAACGATTGCTAAAGAAAATAGGAAAATGAACTTGCCAGTTTCCCCTTCAGGGGGCGGACTTTTAGTTCATTGCTGGCGTGGCGGAATGCGCAGTGCAGGTGTGGCCTGGTTATTAGACCTCTATGGCTTTAAAGTGTACACGCTGGTTGGTGGCTATAAAACCTATCGGCAATGGGCAAGATTACAATTTGAAAAACCCTATCATTTTAATATTTTAGGAGGTTACACCGGCTCCGGAAAAACGCTGGTTTTGTATGAATTAAAACGCTTAGGGAAGCCTGTAGTTGACCTGGAGGGATTGGCCAATCACAAGGGTTCTTCATTTGGTGCAATCGGCGAAAAACCTCAGCCTTCGCAGGAAATGTTTGAAAACTTATTGGCATCAGCGTTATCAGAAATTAGGCCCCAGCCAACGGCTGAAACAGCGGATTCGGATTCAAACAATTCCATCTACCTGGAAGACGAGAGTCAACGCATCGGGCTGATCAATATTCCGACAGCGTTGTGGAATACTATGCGAAACAGCCGTGTAAGTTTTATTGATATTCCCTTTGAAGAACGGCTTGATTACCTGACAGAAGAGTACGGCAAATTTGAAAAAGAGAAACTGGTAAATGCCATTATCAGAATTCAAAAAAGATTGGGTGGTCTTGAAACCAAAACGGCGATCAACCATCTATTGGAAAACAATCATAAGGAGTGTTTTAGGGTTTTATTAAAATATTATGACAAATGGTATGGAAAAGCCTTGTTAAACAGGGAAAACCTTCCGGCCTTACTCAATAAAATAGCCTGTCCGGGCGTTGATGTAAAATCAATCACCAACCTACTCCTGAATGAAAAGGCTACTGCTTAATATCATCCCATTCCTGCTTTTTTTATTCCCCATTTGCCTTTTTGCGCAAACGGACAAGACTGCTGAACAGGACATAACGGGCCTTTGGAAAGGTTCCTTATACAACGATTCCTCCAAAAAATTCCTGCCGTACGAAATTGCCATCAGCGAAGAAAAAGGGAAACTCGTTGGCTACTCCTATACCCTGTTTGAAGATTCAGGAAAAAAAGAGGTCGGTGTAAAAAGAATAAAAATCAACAAAAAAGGTGGCGAAGTAATTATAGAAGATGTTGAAATGATCTCCAACAACTTTAGTATAGCACCTCCCAAAAAAGTAAGGGTTCAAAGCATTTTATCACTGTATGTGAGTGATACCGCCCTGGAAATGAGGGGCAGATGGAGCACCAACCGAACCCGGGAATACAGCCAGCTTACTGGCAGTTTGCAGGTAAAGCGTTCAATCGATTTTAAGCAAATGGCCCTATTTGAGAAACTGCAGGAACTGAAACTGGAAAAAGATCTTTCATTTGTAAAAGCAGCTATAAAAACACAAACAGATATTGCCATTGTAGAGAAACCAGCCAGTAAAAATAAAATAGCAGCCGAAGTGCCCGTTAAAGCTGCGGATATTGATAAGCCAAAAGAAATAAAGGATCCAATAACAGAGAAAAGCAAGGAGGTTGCCATTGAGAAAACTCCGGTTAAAGCAGCAGAGAAAATAATTGAAGCGCCCATTGTAAAAACGGTAGCTGAGAATCCAAAAGAAATTGAGGCAAAAAAAACAGTGGAACCAGTCGCTAAACTTGAGCCTGTAAAACCAGGCATCCAACCAGCCGGGCAACCCACTGCAAAAGCCATTGTGATTGAAAAGGCGTCCCCAGTTGCATCCACCAACCCGGCAAAAAAAACCACGGACCCTATTGCAAAGGATTCCATCGCAAAAAATATAAAACCTGTTGAGCAGTCCATCGCAAAAACAATTATTGCTGAAAAACCTGCTGCAATTACAACGCCATTACCAGCTAAAAAGGCAACGGCGTTGTTAGCAAAAGATTCTGTCGCAAAAAAAGCAAAACCTGCTGAAGACATGGCTGCAAAGCCGGCCACTAAACCAGTGACGCCAGGCACACAGCCAATAGAAAAAAAGAAAGATATTGTTGTAGTACCGACTGTTAAAAAAGAAGATGCACGACCGGTGATTGAACAAACAAAAGCAATCGTGCAGACACCTGCGGCCAAAAATACAATACCTGTTGAGACGGTTAAAGCACCTTTACAAAAAGACAGTAAACCAACTACAGAGGTCGCTAATAAAGCGGTTATAAATGAAAAGCCCGCAATTGTGGTTGCGCCTCCTGCCGTTAAGGTAAACGAACCGGTAAAACCAACTACAGCAATAGCTATCGTTAGTCCGCCTGAACAGAAAAAAGAAGTGCCCTTTACTACCATTGCACCAGTTGTAAAGGCGGCCGCCAATGTTGCTGAAAGGAAAATGAAAAACGAACAGTCGGTATTTTTTGAATCGGATAGCCTGGTGTTAACTTTGTACGACAATGGTGAAGTAGATGGCGATACAGTGAGTGTTTTAATGAATGGACAAATTATATTTGCCAAACAGGGACTTACTACAAAAGCCAACAGCAAAACGATTTACATTGATAAATCCATGACAGATTCATTGTCGATGGTGATGTATGCGGAAAGCCTTGGTAGCATTCCTCCCAATACGGGTCTGCTAATCATCATGGATGGCGAAAAAAGGTATGAAGTAAGATTTAGTGCAGATTTGCAAACAAATGCCGCAATATTATTGAGGCGAAAACCAAAAGAGCAATAGTTATGGAATCATCAGAACTGGAATCGATCAAACTTACCCAATATTCTCACGGAGCAGGATGTGGATGTAAAATAGCTCCCAAAATACTGGATGAGATTTTGACCAGCAATTTTGCGATGCCGGACAATGATAAACTGATCGTAGGTAACCATAGCAAGGATGATGCAGCAGTATATGACCTTGGCAACGGTTCTGCACTGATATCCACTACCGATTTTTTCATGCCCATCGTAGATGATCCTTATGAGTTTGGAAGGATTGCATCGGCCAATGCCATCAGTGATGTATATGCTATGGGAGGCAAACCCATTCTGGCAATCGCCATCTTAGGCTGGCCCATCAACGTTTTGCCACCAGCGATTGCAAAAAAAGTAATTGAAGGAAGCAGGAGCATTTGCATCGAAGCGGGCATTCCATTGGCCGGCGGACATAGCATTGATTCGCCCGAACCCATTTTCGGACTAGCAGTAAACGGACTGGTACCCATTGAAAATATAAAACAAAATAATCTGGCCAAAGAAGGCGATGTGCTGTTTCTTACAAAACCACTGGGTGTAGGTATTTTAACAACGGCAGAAAAAAAGGGGATACTACAGGAAGCACACAAAGGCCTGGCAGCAAAGCAAATGATGCAATTAAATAAAATTGGCGAATTGCTTGGCGGGGTTAAAGAAGTGAGTGCCATGACTGATGTAACTGGTTTTGGGCTACTGGGTCACCTGGTAGAAATGGCTGAAGGAAGTGGACTGAGTGCGGTGCTTGATTTTGAAAATGTGCCCCTGATATTGAATGATATCAAAAGCTATGTAGATCAACAATCTGTGCCCGGTGGTACCAACAGAAACTGGGACAGTTATGGCCATAAAATCGGTACTGTCTCCGAATATCAAAAAGCAATTCTTGCAGATCCGCAAACCAGCGGAGGCCTTTTGATCGCTGTAAACCCATCTGCTGTTGAACAGGTTAAAAATTTACTATTGCAAAACGGGTTGGGGCGGTTTACAAAATCTGTTGGCTACTTAACTGCCCAGCAGGATAAAATGGTAACGATTAAATCCTAAGCAAGAGAACCATTTGAAATAGACTTTTTAAGAAATCACGGAGAGTTATTGCATAGAGGTTTGCTCTCTTTTGAAAAGAGTTGATCAGCAATTACGGACTAAAAAAATCTGGCGATGCTTCACGCTATCTCTGCTAAGAACAGCATGAAGCAACGCCCTAAGTAAACGTCCATCCATTTGATCGAATTGAAGTATTGATGGCTTATTACAAATTTGCCAAAGCATCTATTTTAGCAGATAGTTTACGGTCCTTTTCCGTAATAATATCGCCTGCATCGTGCGTATTCAGCCATATTTCCACCTTGTTGTATACGTTTGTCCACAAAGGATGATGATCCATTTTTTCGGCCGCCAATGCAACTCTTGTCATAAAGCCAAAGGCTTCTGAAAAATTTTTGAACTCAAATTTTTTATAGAGTTTATTATTTTTTTCTTCCCACATAAAAATAAGTTGATGATGATAAAAATGATTGCCGGTTTAAAATGCCAGGCATTTTAAAAGATCAGGTGCTGCTTATTCTTTATTTTTTCGTTGGTCATTTCATTTACCAGTTGCACACCCGGTAAAGATTTAATGGACTGCATCAGTGCTTTCAATTCATCTGCTGATACATATTCTCCCTTAATCAACCAAACAAAATCAAGGTGCTTAAATTCCGGTAAAAGGTATTCGCCGTCAAACTGGTTGTTGTACAGGTAATGGACTAAGCATGTAGAAGGTACCGCATATTCGTATATGGAAAAAAAATACTTTCGCTCTTTTTTGGTTAGCTGTATCTCATAATCATTGTTGATTCTGAAATCGAAACCAAGTATTTGATTTAACTGCCAGCTAAACTGGTAGTCTTTCACCGGGGCCACAATGCCCAGCAGGATGGCGTCTTCAAAAAATTCCCGGGCTATTGATTCATTGTCTATTTTAAGTTTCATACCCCTGTCCCCTAAAGGGGAATTTGATTAATTAAGTTTGATGTGCTCCCTTATGAAAAATTATATTATCGTCAATTAATTCACTTTTAGGGGATAGCGGGCTAGAATATAATATCAAATACCAGCTCCTCTGCACCTCTCATCACTTTTACTTTGGCAGCATCGCCTTTATTGAATTTGTTGAGTGTTTGCATATAATTCTGCATATCGGTAATTTCATAATCTCCCAACCGGGTCAGGATATCACCTGCCTTAATGCCCACTTTTTGGGCTACTTTTCCTTCGCTTACCCCATCCGCTCTAACGCCTTTTCCGCTATAAGTATAATCCGGCATTATGCCAAGTGATACCCTAAAACTGCTTTTTGAACTGGTGGGCAATTCCCTTGTTTTTGTAAAATCGAGTTTGCCTCTTTTATTCGTTTTTTCTATCAGGGAATAAATCAGTTTCAACACCTGCAGTTCACCCAAATAATTTACTTTGTCCGCATCATCCGTTGGTTTGTGGTAATCGGTATGTGTGCCCGTAAAGAAAAATAACACAGGTATATCTTTCCTGTAAAAAGAAGTATGGTCACTTGGCCCGGTGCCACTGCTATCAAAGCTTATCTTAAAAAATTTGTCAGGCTTGGCCAACAGTTCGGCCCATTGTGGAGATGTGCCATAACCGCCAATGCTCAATCCACGGGTACTGTCTTTCAGCCTTCCAATCATATCCATATTGATCATGTAATTTACTTTTGTTAGATCGATGGTGGCATGCTCTGTAAAATATTTTGAACCATATAAACCCAGCTCCTCGCCCGAAAAAGCAATTACCAGGTAATTGCTGTTTTTATAATTTCCCAGTTTCAACATTTTACCCAGTTCAATAAGTGCCCCGGTGCCGCTTGCATTGTCATCTGCACCATTGTGGATCTGTGGTGTTTCACCTGTGTACAAAGAGTTTTTATCTTCCCCAAAACCCAGGTGATCATAGTGGGCACCCAGTACAACCGTATTGGCTGCCTTGTTATCAATATACCCGATTACGTTATGACCATAACGAATTTTTTCACCTATTGCAGTTTTTAGTTTGATGTCGAGGGTAGCAGTTTCATCTTTCAGGTATTTTTCTTTTGCTGATTTTGAAATATATAAAACAGGAATAGAAAGCAGGTCTGATTTTGATGTTGCCTCAAACTTTAAATTGTCCTTTTCGGATCCGGTATTGAAAATGATAAAAGCATTGGCGCCCTTTTTTGCCGATTCGATGGCTTTGGCTTTTATTTCGGCAGTTAAATCAAAATGTGGATTATTTTTATTGGCTTCGGTTAACTCCTTAATATCGTAAAACCAGGGATTTGAGTTTTCATGTAATGCAATAGAGGCGGTTGCTTCCAACGAATAATCAGGACTAAAAGCAAAGGGAAAATAATCTTCATTTACTTTTAGGTCGTTGCCATTAATAATCAGATGAGATACAGGGCTTATTTCCTTGCCATCGTTTATCTTAAATTGTTGCAGGTACGATTCGCCATCTCCCTTTGCAATCAATCCTGCGGTTTCAAACTGGTGGCTAATGTATTCATACGCTAATTTTTCACCCTTGCTTCCTGTTCTTCTACCTTCCAGTTTATCATCCGCCAGGAAGCTGATGTGGGTTTCAAGGCCTGCCAATACTGCTTTTTCAGCCTTCTTCAATTTTTGGGCATCCGCATATTGAAAGCTAACAATCAACAACCAAAAAGCGTACTTCATATAATTATATTTATTAAAGTTGCAAAGGTAATTCAGTCAAATGCCAAAAATGTAAACTAACTATAAAATTTGTTATACTGTTAATCTTACACGCTATTGCTGTGAGCAAAATGAAAACATGAAAAAACCATACCAGTTATGGAAGACGGTGTAATTGAAAAAACAGCAACATAGTTTTTTGTAAAAAAACATTGCCCGCATTGCTGCACTCATAAATTAGTGTCATCACAATCCGACCAATTGTATGCACCCGATTTTGAACAAGGATGTAAAAAAAATAAAAAAATAAACAGCTTATTATTACATTCGCTATGTTTCTAATTTCGTAATCAATAATCATTGATAGGAGTTATTTTTGTAGTCCTTCAGCGGAATTCCGGTTTATCGGAAGAGGCTTACTTTATTTTATTTTGACAAAACACATAAACATAGCTTTAGTAGGCAACCCCAACAGCGGGAAAAGTTCACTATTCAATATTTTAACCGGGCTAAACCAGCAGGTGGGGAATTTCCCCGGTGTTACGGTTGATAAAAAAACGGGGCATTGCGCCATTGGTGAAAAATTAACAGCTACCATCATTGATTTGCCCGGCACCTATAGCCTTTATCCAAAAAGAGCCGACGAATGGGTGGCGTATAAAGTATTGTTGCAACACGATGATGATATCAAGCCGGATATGGTGTTGCTGGTTGCAGATGCCAGTAACCTGAAACGAAATTTATTGTTTTGTTCTCAAATCATTGATCTGAAAATTCCGGTGGTAGTAGCCTTATCAATGATTGACCTTGCCAAACAAAAAGGTACAGATATCGACATCAATGGATTGGAAAGAGAACTGGGAGTGCCGGTGGTAACAATCAATCCAAGAAAAAGCAAAGGCGTACCTCAACTCAAAAAAATTATTGAGCAAACTTTTATAGCCAATTTTACGGCTCCCCGGGAATTCATTCATAGCCAAGACCTGGCCGAAAAGCCAATTGAAGAGTTAAAACAATTACTTCCCAATATCAGCGACTACACTGCATTGCATTACCTGATTAATCATGAGCATTTTAAGCTAAGTCAGTCCATACAGGAAGATATTGAAGCCATTGAAGTATCCAACAAATTTAATCCAACCAAAACACAGGCAGAGGAAATAATGTTGCGTTACGGAAGAATTAAACAGATCATGCATTCAACTGTGGTAGAAACAGACCCCTTGCATAAATCACTCTTCACCGAAAAGCTGGACAATGTTTTACTGGACAGAAAATGGGGATACCTGATTTTACTGGCTGTGCTGTTTTTACTCTTTCAAAGTGTTTTTTGGATAGCGCAGTACCCGATGGATGC
>Ga0123337_10003321_pt1 | contig 17287 bp, 11 predicted proteins | sample frozenSSSSmetaG_FD_89792 | JGI IMG/M metagenome (GOLD analysis project Ga0123337, IMG submission 89792) | Glacier valley bacterial and archeal communities from Borup Fiord, Nunavut, Canada, to study Microbial Dark Matter (Phase II) -... | ecosystem: Environmental > Aquatic > Freshwater > Ice >... | reverse complement strand
TCGGCACGAACAGGCGCTGCACCGTCGCCCAGTCGAAGTCGGGCCAGACGAACGCCGGCAAGGCGCGCGGGATGCCGCCGAAGCGGGTGCCGATGGTCTCGACCGGCATTTTCAGCCACGCGGCAAGGAGCGAGAGCGTGACCAGCGCGACGATCGGTCCGGGGATGCGGCTGGCGATGCGGACGATGCTCGTCGCACGAGCAGAGCCGAGGACGACGCGCTGGTGCCAGGGCGCAGCGTCGCCGATCGACACCGACGGGAAGGCCGCGAGTCTCGCCCAGAACATCAGTCCGGCGAAGCAGGCCAGGCCGAGGCCGAGCGCGTACGGGTTGAAGTCGCGCACGTGCATTGCGATGGCGTGCGTCTGCGCGAAGAAGTCGGCCGGCACCTTCTCGATCTTCAGGCCGAGCAGATCCTTCACTTGCGAGATCGCGATCAGCACCGCGATGCCGTTGGTGAAGCCGACGACGATCGAGACCGGGATGTAGCGCACCAGCGCGCCGAGCTTGAGCCAACCGAGGGCGAGCATCAGCACGCCGGCCAGCACGGTCGCGATCAGCAGATTGGCGAAGCCGTAGCGCTGGACGATGCCGTAGACGATGACGATGAACGCGCCGGCCGGCCCGCCGATCTGCACGCTCGAGCCGCCGAGCGCCGAGATCAGGAAGCCGGCGATGATCGCCGTGACGATGCCCTGCTCTGGCTTGACGCCGCTCGCGATCGCGAACGCCATCGCAAGCGGCAAGGCGACGATGCCGACGGTGATGCCGGCGCCGCAGTCGGCGGCGAAGCGCCGGCTGTCGTAGCCGGCGAGGGCGTCGACCAGGCGCGGCCTGAACGGGTGCAGGCGCGAGCGGGCGCTGCGCATCGCGCCCTGCGCGCGATGCCAGATGCTGGTAGCCGCCACGGCGCCGTCGACGTCGGGTGGCGCAGCCATCAGGCGCGCCGGGCGACGCGCGCCGGTCGCAGCAGCGAGCGCCCGGTGAGGCGCTCGAGGATCGCGAGCGGCGCACTGGCCGGATCGGCCAGGTCGGGTGCGTCGAGCTGGAAGGTCTGCTCGAACATGTGCTGGCCGCCCATCGCCGCGTGCAGCACCTGGTCGCTGAAGCAGACCCAGGTCGTGCCGGGCGCGAAGTCGACGCGCACCTGCGGGCTCGTCGCCTGGAACGCGGCGTCGGCCTTGGCGCGGTCATGCAGCTGCAGCATCAGGTGATCGTAGGCCGTGCGCCGGCGCTTGGTGATGCCGAAGGCGTGCATCAGCCAGGCCGCGCCGGGCAGCGCGGGTGCGATGCGGTCGAGATAGCGCCGGGCGTGCGCCTCGAACGGCTCGCCGACGCGCCACGCGCGCGGCCGGCCGTTCGGGTTGACGTTGGTGAAGACGCGCAGGAGCCGCGTCCCCTGCATCGGGTTGGACGGGAACGCGTCGACGTGCAGACGGGTGTCGTCCTGGCGCCAGCTGCGGATGCGGCCGGCGACGTCGCTCGGCCGGAACGAGGTGTTGCCGCGGCGCAGGTGGCCGCGGTAGTGCGGGAAGAGGCGCAGCGCGAAGGCCTCGCTCATCTCCGCGTAGCGGACGATCATCGATCGCAGCGCGACGAGATCGTCTGCATCGCCGGCGGCGCCGCGCAGCTCGCCCGCAGGCCAGCGCACCGAGATGTTCTTGGCCTTGCCGTCGGTCCAGCGCGGATCGAGGAAGCGCCGCTCGCGCGCGTCGAGCGCGAAGGCGAGCTGCGGAAAGGCGAGGACGCGGCCGCTCTCGACGACGGGCTCAACGGCACGCGTCTGCCCGTCCTCGCCCCAGCTCGCGTCGCCGTACGAGCGAACGGCGTCGACGGCGCCCGAGCCGGTGGCTGCAGTCGGTGCGTTCGACATCGGGATCAGCGCACGCGTAATCCGGGCACTGCGCCGGCGTGCGGCTCGAGTACGAAAAGGCCGGGATGGCCCTTGTCGTCCATGTGCGACGCGGCCAGCACCATGCCTTCGCTGAGCCCGAACTTCATCTTGCGCGGCGCGAGGTTGGCGACCATCACGGTGAGCTTGCCGACGAGCTGCTCGGGCACATACGCCGACTGGATGCCGCTGAAGACGGTGCGCGTGCGCGGCTCGCCGACATCGAGCGTCAACTTCAGCAGCTTGGTCGAACCTTCGACCCTCTCGCAGGCGACGATCAAGGCGATGCGCAGGTCGAGCTTGGTGAAGTCGTCGATGCCGATGGTCGGCGCGATCGCCTCGCCGCCGGGCAGCGGCAAGGTGATCTGGTCGGCGGCAACGACAGGCCGGCCCGGCTCGGCCGGCGACTCGAACAAGGCGTCGAGCTGCTTCGGCTCGACGCGCTGCATCAGGTGCTGGTAGGCCGCGATCCTGGTCGGCAGCGACTCGGCATCGCTCCAGACGAAATCGCGGTCCATCCCGAACAGCTCGCGCGCGACGCGGCGCGTGAGCGCCGGCAGGACCGGCGCGAGCAGGACCGACAGCAGCAGGAAGCCCTGCAGCGCGCGCGAGCAGATGTCCTGGAGCTCGTCGGTGCGGGCGGCGTCCTTGGCGACGAGCCACGGCTGAGCGGCGTCGAAGGCGGCGTTGAGCCGGTCGGCGATCGCCATCACGTCGCGCAGCGCCTTGCCGTACTCGCGCGCGTCGTAGCTGTCGCCGATCGACAAGGCGGCAGCGTTCGCCTCGGCGATGAGCGCGTCGGTCGAGCCCGCATACCGCAGCTCGCCGGCAAAGCGCTTCTGGATGAAGTTCGCCGCGCGGCTGGCGATGTTCACGTACTTGCCGACCAGGTCCGAATTCACCCGCGCCAGGAAGTCGTCGGGATTGAACTCGAGATCCTCGACATGCGCATTCAGCTTGGCGGCGATGTAGTAGCGCAGCCACTCGGGATTCATGCCGATCTCGAGGTAGCGCAATGGTGAAATGCCGTTGCCCCGCGTCTTGCCCATCTTCTCGCCGCTCACGGTGATGAAGCCGTGCACGTAGACGCGGTCGGGCAGCTTGCGGCCGCTGAACTTCAGCATCGCGGGCCAGAAAAGGGTGTGGAAGTAGACGATGTCCTTGCCGATGAAATGGATCTGCTCCGTCGCCGGATCGGCGAGGAATTCGTCGAAAGAGCGCGTCTCGCCCCTCGCCTTCGCGCCGCCCCGGTCGAAGTAGTTCTTCAGCGACGCGAGATAGCCGACCGGGGCGTCGAGCCAGACGTAGAAGTACTTGCCAGGCGCGTCCGGGATCTCGATGCCGAAGTAGGGCGCGTCGCGGCTGATGTCCCAGTCGGCGAGGCCGCCGTGGCCGTGCTCGTCGACCTTGAACCACTCGCTGATCTTGTTCAGCACCTCTGGCTGCAGGCGGCCCGGCTCCTGTGTCCAGCCCATCAGGAAGTCGCGGCAACGCTCGGACGAGAGTTGGAAGAAGTAGTGCTCGCTCGACCTCAGCACCGGCGGCGCGCCGCTGAGTGTCGAGAACGGATGCTTCAGGTCGGTCGGCGAGTACACCGAGCCGCAGACGTCGCAGTTGTCGCCGTACTGGTCCTTCGCGCCGCACACCGGGCACTCGCCCTTGATGAAACGGTCGGGCAGGAACATCGACTTCACCGGGTCGAAGAACTGCTCGACGCTCTTGACCTTGATCAGGCCGGCCTTGCGCAGCTGCAGGTAGATGTCCCCGGCGAGCGCGTGGTTCTCGGGCGTGTCGGTCGAGCTCCAGTTGTCGAACGAGATCTGGAAGCCGTCGAGATACTGTTTGCGGCCGGCGGCGATCGTGGCGACGAACTCCTGCGGCGTCTGCCCCGCCTTCTCGGCGGCGATCATGATCGCGGCGCCGTGGGCATCGTCGGCGCAGACGAAGTGCACCTCGTGGCCGCGCATGCGCTGCAAGCGCACCCAGATGTCGGCCTGGATGTACTCCATCATGTGGCCGATGTGAAAGGGCGCGTTCGCGTACGGCAGGGCCGTCGTGACGAAGAGCTGTCGGGGCATGGCAAGACCGGTCATCGCCTCGATTTTAGGGACGCTCTGCGAGAATCGGCTTGATGCGCCGCAGGCAGATGCGAACGTCGCGAGCGTGGTGATTTCCGGAGACGTCGTTTGTCCCTGAACAGCAAGGCAGCAGGATGAGCGGCAAGGTGCAGCGGACCCTGTGGGCCGCGATGTCGATCGGCGTGCTGTTCCTGGTCGCCAACCTTGTCCTGTCGATCGTCAACACGCGGCAGCTGCGCCAGGAGTCGGCCAGCATCCTGCACAGCAACGAGCTGCTGCTCGCACTCGACAACGTGCTCAAGCTCGTCGTCGACGCCGAGACCGGCCAGCGCGGGTTCGTGATCACCGGCCAGCCCGAATACCTGGCGCCGTACAAGGTCGCCGTCGGCTCGCTCCAGAATCAGATCGACGAGCTACAGCGCCTCACGGCCGACGATCCCGCCCAGCAGCCGCTGATGGCCGGCGTGCGGCGCCACATCGGCGCCAAGCTCGGGGAGCTCGACCTGACGATCGCGCTGCGCGAGAGAAAGGGCTTCGACCTCGCGAAGGAGGTCATCGCGCTCGGCACCGGCCAGGCCGAGATGGAAGCGCTGCGTGCCACCGTCGCGGCGATGGCCGCGCACGAGACGCGGCTGCTCCTGGACCGCGAGGAGATGGCGGGGAAGACGTACCGTGCCGCACTCGTCACCGAAGCTGTCTCCGGCATCGTGGCGATCTTCGCGCTGCTCGGCTTCGCCTGGCTGCTGAGCCGCTACCTCGCCGCGCGCGATCGCAACGAGGCGCAGATCACCGCGCAGCGAGAGCAGCTCAAGACGACGCTCGCGAGCATCGGCGACGCGGTGATCACCACCGATCCCGACGCGCGGGTGACCGATTTGAACCGGGTCGCCGAGCAACTGACCGGCTGGAGTCGGGCCGATGCGATCGGACGGCCGATCGCCACGGTCTTTCGCATCGTCAACGAGTCGACCCGAGAGGCTTTGGAGATTCCGGTCGAGCGGGCCTTGCGCGAAGGCGCGGTCGTCGGCCTCGCCAACCCCACAGTGCTCCTGCGCAGGAACGGCTCGGAGAGCCCGATCGACGACAGCGCCGCGCCGATCCGCGACAGCGCCGGCCATGTGCTCGGCTGCGTTCTCGTCTTTCGCGACATCACCGCACGCAGAGCGAGCGAGCGCGCGCTCGTCGAGGCGCGCGCGGCGCTCGAGCGGATCGTCACCGACATGGCGATCCCGACGATGGTCTATGCCGAGGATGGCGAAGTGATGATCGTCAACCGCGCCTGGACCGGGCTGTCCGGCTATTCCGCGGCAGAGCTCGCGACGCTGTCGGACTGGATGCGCCGGGCCTACGGCCAGCGCGCGCCGATGATGGCCCACGTCGTGCGCTCGCTCTTCGAGCTCGACCGCACCGTCGACAACGGCGAGCGCGAGATCACGACCGCGAGCGGCGAGAAGCGCGTCTGGCACTTCATCACCGCGCCGCTCGGCCGCGACGAGCGCGGCTGCCGCATGCTGGTCACCAACGCCGTCGACGTCACCGATCGCGGCAGGCTCGGGCGCCTGCTCGCCGAGAGCGAGGCGCGCCTGCGCCTGGCGATGGACGCCGCCGACTACGGCAGCTGGCAATGGGAGCCGCAGACCGGCGAGACGCTCTGGACCGAAAAGACGCGCCAGCTGATGGGCGTCGGGCCCGACGAGCCGATCACGGCCGAGGTGCTGCGCGAGCGCGTCCATCCGGACGACCGGGCCGGGCGCAGGCAGGCCATCACGGATGCGCTGGCGAGCGGCCTCTACAGCCACGACTACCGCGTCGTGCGCGCCGACGGCGAGGTCCGCTGGCTCTCGTCGCGCGGCCGCGTGGTCGCCGATCCGCTGCACGGCGTTCGCCTGCTCGGGCTGATGGGCGACATCACGGCGCAGAAACAGGCGGTCGAGACCCTGAAGGTCGCCGACCGGCGCAAGGACGAGTTCATCGCCACTCTCGCGCACGAGCTGCGCAACCCGCTCGCGCCGCTGCGCAACTCACTCGCGGTCGTGCAGCGCAGCCCCGCCGGAAGCGCGGCGTTCGACAAGGCGAACGCGGTCATGGAGCGTCAGCTCGCACACCTTGTGCGCCTGATCGACGATCTGCTCGATGTCGGCCGGATCAGCCTCGACAAGGTCGTCTTGCGGCCGGAGCCCGCCGATCTCGCCGAGATCGTCGAGCACGGGGTCGAGGCGTGCCGGCCGGCGGCCGAGCGTGCCGGGCACGAGGTGACGGTGAGCCTGCCGGACGCGCCGATCCGGCTGCGTGTCGATCGCGCGCGCCTGTCGCAGGTCTTCGGCAACCTGATCGGCAACGCCTGCAAGTTCACGCCCGACGGCGGTCACGTGCGCGTCACGGTGCGCCGCGACGGCGACGTCGCCCGGATCGAGGTGCGCGACGACGGCATCGGCATCGCCGCCGACGATCTCGTCCGCGTCTTCGAGATGTTCGCGCAGGTCGGGCACCCGGGCGAAAGCGCGCGCGATGGCCTCGGCATCGGCCTGGCGCTCGCCCGGCGACTCGTCGAGCTGCACGGCGGCACCATCGCCGCCGCGAGCGACGGGCCGGGGCGCGGCAGCACGTTCACGGTGTCGGTGCCGATCCTCTCCGGCACCGCGGGCGGCACGGACGACGACGATGCGCACGCGCCGGGCCACGAGATGCAGCCGTTGCGCATCCTGATCGTCGACGACAACCGGGATGGCGCCGAGAGCCTGGAGGCCTTGCTCTCGCTCGCCGGCCACGACGTCCACGTGGCGCACGACGGCGCCGAGGCGCTCGTGCGCGCCGCCGAGCTGCGGCCCGAGGCGATCCTGCTCGACATCGGCTTGCCGGACGTGAGCGGCATCGAGGTGTGCCGGCGGTTGCGCGCCCTGCCGTGGGCAAGCCCGGTCGCGATCGTCGCCCTCACGGGCTGGGGCCAGAACGACGACCGGCAGCGATCACGCGAGGCCGGCTTCGACGGTCACCTGGTCAAGCCGGTGGTGCTCGATGAACTGCTCGCCCTGCTGAGGACATGCACCCTGCGCTAGACTGGCCGAGCACCGTCTTTACCCAGGCAGACGTTCGACCGACATGCCCATCCACGAACCCGATCTGCTCCAGGCACTCAGAGCCGTCGTCGACCCCGAGACCGGCCGCGATTTCATTTCCACCAAGCAGTTGCGCAACTTCCGCGTCGATGGCGGCGACGTCGCCTTCGACGTCGAGCTCGGCTATCCGGCGAAGTCGCAGATCGATTCGATCCGGCGCGCGCTGATCGCAGCCGCTCGAAGCGTCGCCGGGGTCGGCAACGTCAGCGTCACCGTCACGTCGAAGATCGTGTCGCATGCGGTGCAGCGCGGCGTTCAGTTGCTGTCGAACATCAAGAACATCGTCGCCGTCGCGTCCGGCAAGGGCGGCGTCGGCAAGAGCACGACGGCGGTCAACCTCGCGCTCGCGCTCGCCGCCGAGGGCGCTCGCGTCGGCATCCTCGACGCCGACATCTACGGGCCGAGCCAGCCGATGATGATGGGCCTCTCGGGCCGGCCGGCGTCGACAGACGGCAAGACGATGGAGCCGATGGAAAACTACGGCGTCCAGGTGATGTCGATCGGCTTCCTGATCGAGCCCGACCAGGCGATGGTCTGGCGCGGGCCGATGGTCACGCAGGCGCTCGAGCAGCTGCTGCGCCAGACCAACTGGGCCGATCTCGACTATCTGATCGTCGACATGCCGCCCGGCACCGGCGACATCCAGCTGACGATGTCGCAGCGCGTACCGCTCACCGGCGTGGTCATCGTCACGACGCCGCAGGACATCGCGCTCATCGACGCGCGAAAGGGCATCACGATGTTTCAGAAGGTCGGCGTGCCGATCCTGGGCGTGGTCGAGAACATGGCGGTCCACGTGTGCGAGAACTGCGGCCATGTCGAGCACGTGTTCGGCGCCGACGGCGGCAAGCGGATCGCCGCCGAGTACGGCATCGACTACCTCGGCGCGCTGCCCTTGAAGCTGTCGATCCGCGAGCAGGCCGACAGCGGCACGCCGACGGTAGCGAGCGATCCCGACAGCGAGGTCGCGGCGCTCTATCGCTCCGTGGCCCGCAAGGTGGCCGTGCAGATCGCCGAGCGCTCGAAGGATTTCTCGGCGAAGTTTCCGACCATCACGGTCTCGAAGAACACCTGAGCCCAGCGCTCGAAGGAGACACGACATGAGCCTGCATTCATGGCCCGGCGCGGTCGCGCTGGTCGTCGCGGTGGCCTGGCCGCTCGCCGGCTGCAGCCGCGCGGATGGCAACGCGTCGCCGCTCCCCAACGTCGCCGCGATCGTGCCGTCCGCGTCGGCCCCCGCGCCTTCTTTCTCGCTGCCGACGCGCGAAGCCGCGTCGAGCGCCGGCGCCGGCGCCGCGGCCGGACCGAACGCGCAAGGCGCCGAGACGAGCACCTCGACGGGGACTGGTCCGTCGAACAACTCCGCCGCGGTCGGCGGCATGGGCGGCGGTCAGGCGACGGGCGGCGGTGGCGGCGGCAAGCCGGCGCCGACCGCCGGCGACGGCAGCGCGCCGCCGAAGTGAAGTCGGCCTCGGCGCGACACATCGGGCTGGCCCCGATTGCATACGTGGCCGAGAAGTTCGATAACCTTGACGCGAGCATCGAGCGACGGTGCGACGGCGCCATTGGAGTAACGCATTGGACATGAATCGAAGGCAGTTCTTCCGCGTCAGCGGCGCCGGCCTGGTCGGCTCGAGCCTGGTCGCGCTGGGCTTCTCGCCGACGCTGGCCCTGGCTGAAGCGCGCCAGTTCAAGCTCTCGCGCACGACCGAGACGCGCAATACCTGCCCGTACTGCTCGGTGGGCTGCGGGATCATCATGTACAGCCTCGGCGACAAGGCGAAGAACGCCACCGCCAGCATCATGCACATCGAGGGCGATCCGGATCATCCGGTGAACCGCGGCACGCTCTGCCCCAAGGGCGCCGGCCTGCTCGACTTCATCCACAGCTCGAACCGGCTCAAGGTCCCGGAAGTGCGCGAGCCCGGCTCGAGCGAATGGAAGCCGATCAGCTGGAACGACGCCGTCACCCGCATCGCGACCTTCATGAAGGCCGATCGCGACGCCAACTTCCAGGCCGTCAACGCCGACGGCAAGACCGTCAACCGCTGGCTCACCACAGGCATGCTCGCCGCCTCGGCCTCGTCGAACGAGAGTGGCTACCTCACCGGCAAGGTGATGCGCTCGATGGGGTTGCTCGTCTTCGACAATCAGGCGCGCGTGTGACACGGACCGACGGTGGCCAGTCTGGCCCCGACGTTCGGCAGGGGAGCGATGACCAACCACTGGGTGGACATCAAGAACGCTGACGTTGTTCTCATCATGGGCGGCAACGCCGCCGAAGCGCATCCGTGCGGCTTCAAGTGGGTGATCGAGGCCAAGCACCACAACAAGGCCAAGCTCGTCGTCGTCGACCCGCGCTTCACGCGCTCAGCCGCGATGAGCGACTACTACGCGCCGATCCGTGCCGGCTCCGACATCGCCTTCCTCGCCGGCGTCGTCAACTATCTGCTGAGCGGCAACAAGATCCAGACGGAGTACGTCCGCAACTACACCAATGCGCCGTTCATCGTCGGCCCCGACTACAAGTTCGACGCCGGCATCTTCAGCGGCTACAACGACGCCAAGCGCAACTACGACGCCAAGTCGTGGGGCTACGCGATGGGCGACGACGGCTTCGCCAAGGTCGACATGACGATGGAAGACCCGCAGTGCGTGCTGCAGGTCATGAAGCGCCACTATTCGCGCTACACGCCGGAGATGGTGTCGAAGATCACCGGCACGCCGCAGGACAAGTTCCTGAAGGTGTGCGAGTACATCGCCTCGACCTCCTCGCCGACGCGGACCATGACCGTGATGTACGCGCTCGGCTGGACCCAGCACAGCCAGGGCTCGCAGATGATCCGCACGGCGGCGATCATGCAGCTGCTGCTCGGCAACATCGGCGTGCCGGGCGGCGGCATGAACGCGCTGCGCGGCCACAGCAACATCCAGGGCCTGACGGATCTCGGTCTGCTGTCGACCAACCTGCCCGGCTATCTGTCGCTCGCCAAGGATTCGGAGCAGACGCTCGACGACTACCTGAAGCCGCGCACGCTGATGCCGCTCCGTCCGAACCAGATGAGCTACTGGCAGAACTATCCGAAGTTCTTCGTCAGTCTGCAGAAGGCCTGGTACGGCGCCGCCGCGACCAAGGAGAACGACTGGGCCTATTCCTGGCTGCCGAAGGCCGACAAGCTCTACGACGTGCTGCAGGCCTTCGAGCTGATGGACCAGGGCAAGATGAACGGCTACATCTGCCAGGGCTTCAACCCGGTCGGATCGTTCCCGAACAAGGCCAAGATCGTGCGCGGCCTGTCGAAGCTCAAGTTCCTCGTCACCATCGATCCGCTGAAGACCGAGACGAGCGAGTTCTGGAAGAACTACGGCGAGCACAACGACGTCAAGTCGGCCGACATCCAGACGACGGTGTTTCGCCTGCCCTCGACCTGCTTCGCCGAGGAGGACGGATCGCTCGTCAGCTCCGGGCGGGTGCTGCAGTGGCACTGGAAGGGCGCGCCGCCGCCCGGGCAGGCCAAGCAGGACGCAGACATCATCGCCCAGATCTTCCTGCGCATCAGGAACGCCTACGTCAAGGACGGCGGCGCGTTCCCCGACCCGATCGTCAAGCTCACCTGGGACTACAAGATCCCGGGCGAGCCTTCGCCCGAGGAGATCGCCAGGGAATACAACGGCAAGGCGCTCGCCGACGTCACCGATCCGAAGGACGCGACCAAGGTGCTCGTCAAGGCCGGCGAGCAACTCCCGGGCTTCGGCACGCTGCGCGACGACGGTACGACCGCCTGCGGCTGCTGGATCTTCTCCGGCGCGTGGACGCAGGCCGGCAACCAGATGGCGCGGCGCGACAACTCCGATCCGTTCGGCATCGGCCAGACGCTCAACTGGGCCTGGGCCTGGCCGGCGAACCGGCGCATCCTCTACAACGGCGCGTCGATCGATCCGACGACCGGCAAGCCCTGGATCGCCTCGCGCAAGCTCGTCGCCTGGAACGGGACGGCCTACGCGGGCTCCGACATTCCCGACATCCGGAGCGATGCGAATCCGATGGATGTCGACGCGGTGCGGCCGTTCATCATGACCGCCGAGGGCGTCGCGCGCCTCTTCGCGCCGACCGGCATGGCCGAAGGTCCGCTGCCCGAGCACTACGAGCCGTTCGAATCGCCGCTCGCCGCCAACCTCATGCATCCGCAGAACCCGAAGGCGCGCAACAACCCGGCGGCGCGCGTCTTCAAGGGCGATCTCGAGTCAATGGGCACGGCCAAGGACTTTCCGTACGTGGCCACCACCTACCGACTGACCGAGCACTTCCACTACTGGACGAAGAACGTGCGCACCTCGGCCATCATCCAGCCCGAGCAGTTCGTCGAGATCGGCGAGGAGCTCGCGAAGGAAAAGGGCATCAAGGAAGGCGACTGGGTCAAGGTGAGCTCGAAGCGGGGCTTCATCAAGGCGGTCGCCAGCGTCAGCAAGCGGATCGCCTCGCTCGACATCGACGGCAAGCGCACGCACACCGTCGGCATGCCGAACCACTGGGGCTTCGTCGGCGTCGCCAAGCCGGGCTATCTCGTCAACACGCTGACGCCGTTCGTCGGCGACGCGAACACGCAGACGCCCGAGTACAAGTCGTTCCTCGTCACCATCGAGAAAGCGTAGGGGCGGGCGATGTCATCACTCCAATCCCTCGACATCTCCCTGCGATCGGCGACCACGACGTCCTCGCCGATCGCGCGCCACCAGCCCGAGGTCGCCAAGCTGATCGATGTCACGTCGTGCATTGGCTGCAAGGCCTGCCAGGTCGCGTGCATGCAGTGGAACGACCTTCGCGACGAAGTCGGCGTGACCACCGGTGCGTATGACAACCCGCCTGACCTGTCGACCGAATCGTGGACGGTGATGCGCTTTTCCGAAGTGGAGCGCGAGGACACCACGCTCGAATGGCTGATCAGGAAGGACGGCTGCATGCACTGTGCCGAGCCGGGCTGCCTGACGGCCTGCCCGGCGCCGGGCGCGATCGTCAAGTACTCGAACGGGATCGTCGACTTCATCTCCGAGCACTGCATCGGCTGCGGCAACTGCGTCACCGGCTGCCCGTTCGACGTGCCGCGCATCAGCAAGACCGACAACAAGGCCTACAAGTGCTCGCTCTGCTCCGACCGCGTCGTCGTCGGTCTGGAGCCGGCGTGCGTCAAGGCGTGTCCGACCGGCGCGATCCGCTTCGGCACCAAGGAAGACATGCACGACTTCGCCGCCGAGCGTCTGGTCGACCTGAAGGAGCGCGGCTATCCGAATGCTGGCGTCTACGATCCGCAAGGCGTCGGCGGCACGCACGTGATGTACGTGCTTCAGCACGCCGACCGGCCCGAGATCTACCACGGGCTTCCGAAGGATCCGCACATCAGCCCGCTGGTCTATTTGTGGAAAGGCATCGCCAAGCCGCTCGCCGTCGCGGCGATGATCGGCGCGGTGTTCGTGAGCTTCTTTCACTACCTGAAGGTCGGCCCGATCGAGGTCGCCGACACGCTGCCCGAGAACGATCGCGGCGACGGCGCCGCGCATGACCCGAACGAAGCGAGGACGTCATGATCGACCACGACCCGCGACGCGTCGACATGCGGCCGATGCCGCCCGTCATGGTGCTGCGCTACCGCGACCGCACGCGCATGAACCACTGGTTCGTCGCGATCGTCTTCTTCTGCGCCGCGCTCAGCGGCCTGGCGGTCTTCCATCCGCTGTTCTATCCCTTCGTCTACCTCTTCGGCGGAGGCGTCTGGGCGCGCATCCTGCATCCGTTCTTTGGCGTCGTGATGACGCTCGGCTTCTTCGGCCTCTTCCTCGCGTTGTGGCGGGAGAACGTGATGGGCGCGGGCGACAAGGCCTGGCTCAAGGCCGCGCCGACGCTCCTGCGCGGCGACGAGGGCGACATGCCGCCGGTGGGCAAGAACAACGCAGGGCAGAAGCTCGTGTTCTGGAGCGCGGCGATCTGCCTCGTCGTGCTGCTCGTCACCGGTGTCATGTTCTGGCAGCCGTGGTTCGCCGACGCGTTCCCGGTGCCGTTCCGGCGCATCGCCGTCGTTCTCCACGCGTTCGCTGCGACGGTGCTGATCCTCACCATCATCACTCACATCTACGCCGCGCTCTGGGTCAAGGGCTCGATCCAGGCGATGACGCGCGGCACGGTCTCCGAAGGCTGGGCGCGCTTCCATCACCCGCTCTGGTGGCGCCAGATCAAGGGCAAGTGAGTCGAGCCACGTGACCGCGACCGCGGCGCGCCTTCTCACGCCCGAGGAAATCGCCATCCGTGCGGGTGGCGAGATCCCGTTCCTTCGCTTCCCCGACCGCGCGACCGCCTTCGGCGAGCGCGAGATGCGCCTGCGCCAGCTGAGCCCGGGGCACGCGATGGGCGACTACCTCGGCTTCATCGCCGAGATCGCGCGCGTGCAGGGCGAAATGCTCACGGGGACGATCGACGTCACCCTGCCGACGGTCGACGAAATCGAAGCGGCGGCGAAGGCCGGCGTCCCCTTGCTCGATGCCGCCACTTGGCGCCGCGACCCGCGCTGGATCGGACTGCTGCGCGACCTGCTGTGCCGCCTCGACGCGCGTCTGGGCGACGAACCCGCGCGAACAATCGTCCGCACGCTGGCCGCGCGCGATGACGCTGCCGTAGAGCAGCAGGCCGACCGCATCCTCACCGGCGTGATGCTCGGCCTCGACCTCGGCAGCGCTCCGCTCGTCGCGGCGGGCCTGCAGGTGTACTTCGCGCATCTGGTCGCGGCGACCGTCGCCGCGAGCACGCGCAAGAGCCTCGCGCCGTTCGGCCGCATCGACGACGAGACGATGTGCCCGTGCTGCGGCAGCCGGCCGACGGCCAGCGTCACCCGCATCGGCGCATCCGAAGCCGGCTACCGCTACCTCGCATGTTCGCTCTGCGTCACCCAGTGGCACATGGTGCGCATCAAGTGCAGCCACTGCCTGAGCACCAAGGGCATCACCTACCAGTCGCTGCGCACGCTCGGCCAGGACGACGAAGCCGAGGGCAGCGGCCAGGTCGAGGGTGCGACCGCGGGCGCGAAGTCGGTGCAGGTCGAGTGTTGCGCGCAGTGCGACCACTACCTCAAAATCGTCCACATGGAACGCGACCCCCACGTCGAGCCGATCGCCGACGATCTGGCCTCGCTGACGCTCGACCTGCTGGCGAGCGACAGCGGCCAGACGCGCCACGGCGTCAACCTGATGTTGTTCTTCGGCGATCCCGACGTGGCCGACATGCCCGACGGCGGAGGCGGATAGTGGCCGCTGCTTTCGAGTCCATGGTCCATGGCTCGAAGGCGACGCCCCGGCAGTTGCCTTCGCTCGACCTCTTGCTGCGCCACGACGACGTCGCCGCGCTCGTCTCCGTGCTCGGCCATCCGTTCGTCGCTGGCGAGGCGCGCGTGCTGCTTGCGGCCTTGCGCGAGCAGGCGAGCGCCGATCAGCTTCTTGTGGACGATACGACGACACAGTCGATCGCCGCCGCCTTGCGCGCGCGCTGCGAGCGCCGCGCCGCTTACCGGCTGCGTCCCGTCCTCAACCTCACCGGGACCGTGATCCACACCAACCTCGGCCGCGCGGTGCTGCCCGACGCGGCGCTGCGCCACGTCGTCGCGAGTGCGCAAGGCGCGAGCAACCTCGAGTTCGATCTCGCCACCGGCGGCCGCGGCGATCGCGACGAGCTGGTCGAGGAGTTGCTCTGCGAGATCACCGGCGCCGAGGCGGCGACGGTGGTCAACAACAACGCCGCCGCAGTGCTGCTGACGATCGCGGCGCTGGCGCGCGGCCGCGAGGTGATCGTCTCGCGCGGCGAGCTGGTCGAGATCGGCGGCGCGTTCCGCATGCCCGACGTGATGACAAGCGCGGGCGCGACGCTGGTCGAGGTCGGCACGACCAACCGCACCCATCTCGCCGACTATGAGCGAGCGATCGGGCCGCGCACGGCGCTGATCATGAAGGTGCACGCGAGCAACTACGCCGTGCAGGGCTTCACCGCCGCGGTCGGCGAGGCCGAGCTGGCGGTGCTCGCCCGCGCACGCGGCGTCCCGCTGGCGACCGACCTTGGCAGCGGCTCGCTCGTCGATCTCGCGCACTGGGGCCTGCCGCGCGAGCCACTGCCGCAAGAGATGCTCGCCGCCGGCTGCGACGTCGTCACCTTCTCCGGCGACAAGCTGCTCGGCGGTCCGCAGGCGGGGTTGATCGTCGGCAGCAAGGAGGTCGTCGGCCGCATCCGCCGCTTTCCAATGAAGCGCGCGTTGCGCGTGTCGAAGCTGCCGCTCGCGGCGCTCGAGGCGACGCTGGCGCTCTATCGCGACCCGGCGCGGCTGACCGAGACCTTGCCGACGTTGCGTCTTCTCACGCGGCCGCTGGCGGAGATCCAGGCCCTTGCCGAAGCGCTGTGCGCGCCGATCGCAGCCGCCGTGTCGCCGCGCTTCACGGTCGAGGTCGCGGCGATGCAGGGACAGATCGGATCGGGCTCGCTGCCGATTGAGCTGCTCGCATCGGCCGGCCTGGCGATCGCGCCGGCAGGCGCGGCGAAGAAGGGCCGCGGCACGGCGCTTGACGCGCTCGCCCGCGCGCTGCGCGGATTGCCGCTGCCGGTGCTCGGCCGCATCGCAGAAGACCGGCTGCTGCTCGATCTGCGCTGCCTCGAAGAGCCGAACGCCTTCATCGATCAGCTGCCCGCGCTCGCCGCTGCGTTGACCGACGGCGCAGGTCGCGCAAGCGACGCGTCGACGCCGGAGGGAACGCCGTGATCGTCGGCACCGCCGGCCATATCGACCACGGCAAGACGACGCTGGTGCGCGCGCTCACCGGCGTCGACACCGATCGCCTGCCGGAGGAGAAGCGGCGCGGCATCAGCATCGAGCTCGGCTACGCCTATCTCGACGTCGACGGCGCACCCGGCGAGCGCATCGGCTTCGTCGACGTGCCGGGCCACGAGCGGCTGGTGGCGACGATGCTCTCAGGCGCGACCGGCATCGACTTCGCGCTTCTCCTCGTCGCCGCCGACGACGGCGTCATGCCGCAGACGCGCGAGCACCTCGCGGTCCTGAGCCTGCTCGGCCGGGGCCGCGGCGCACTCGTCGTCACGAAGGCCGACCGCGTCGGCGCGGAGCGGGTCGATGAAGTGAGCCGCGACGTGCGCGCGCTCGTCGCCGCGACGCCGTTTGCCGATGCGCCGCTCGCCGTCGTGTCGGCCGCGACCGGCGCGGGCGTTCCGGCATTGCGCAACATGCTGTTCGACGCGGCCCGCGCAACGACTGCGACCGGCGACGACGCCAGCGGCTTTCGCCTCGCCATCGACCGCGTCTTCTCGCTCGCCGGCGCCGGCACGGTCGTCACCGGCACCGCGCATGCGGGACGCGTTGTCGTCGGCGACGAGCTGCGCCTCGTGCCAGCGAACGACGACCGCCGCGTGCGCGTGCGCAGCATCCACGCGCAGAACGCGGTCGCGACGTCGGCGCGCGGCGGCCAGCGCGTCGCGCTCGGCATCGTCGGCCTCGACAAGGACGAGATCACGCGCGGCACTTGGCTGGTCGCGCCGGCAGTGGCGTTGCAGAGCGCTCGCGTCGATGCGCGCGTGACGGTCTGGCGGGGCGAGGCGCGGGCGCTGCGCTCGGGCACGATCGTCCATGTGCACATCGGCGCGAGCGACACGCTCGCCAGCGTCGCGGTGCTCGATCGCGACGCGCCGTCGGGCGACTGCGATGCCGCGACCGCGCAGGCGATCGAGCCGGGCCGGAGCGGTCGCGTGCAGCTTGTGCTGCACCAGCCTGTCGCCGCCTGGCGCGCCGATCCGGTCGTGCTGCGCGACGCGTCGGCGACGCGCACGATCGCCGGTGGCGTCGTCCTCGATCCGTTCGCGCCGACGCGCTATCGCCGCGCGCCCGCGCGCCTCGCCGTTCTCGACGCCGCCGAGCAGGACTCGATCGAGGCGCGCCTGGCCGGCGTCCTCGACGCGTCGCCCGACGGCGTCGACTTCGCCGCCTGGCAACGCGCCGAGGGCTTGCTCGACGCCGACGGCCGCGTGCCCGCCGTGACGCTCGCCGCGCGTCGCGGCGACACGAGCGCGCTGCTGTCGGCGGTGCATGCCGCAGGCGTGCGAACGCTCATCGTCGATGCGCTCGCAGCCTGGCACGAGAGCCATCCCGACGAGCCCGGGCTCGATGC
>Ga0123337_10003320_pt1 | contig 17288 bp, 12 predicted proteins | sample frozenSSSSmetaG_FD_89792 | JGI IMG/M metagenome (GOLD analysis project Ga0123337, IMG submission 89792) | Glacier valley bacterial and archeal communities from Borup Fiord, Nunavut, Canada, to study Microbial Dark Matter (Phase II) -... | ecosystem: Environmental > Aquatic > Freshwater > Ice >... | reverse complement strand
GAGGCCATCCATAGCGCGCCGCGCATCGAGCGTGAACGGCGCGGCGTTGAAAGTGAGCGCGGCGGCGGCCTGCTTCATCAGCCGCAAGCGATTGGTGAACCGCGCGGAGCCATCCGGCGCGATGTAGAAGCGGCCATATTCGGAGAGCGCCGCCGCACGAATCGCCTCGCGCGCGGTGGTCTGGTCGCTGCTCCAACCATCGGCAGCCAGTGGGAAGCGCTCCGAACCGGGATCGTAGGCGGTCGCGGTCGGCGTGAAAGTGGCCGCGACGATGCCCGCGATCAGTTCGTCGGCGCGTTTGTCCTGTTGCAAGGTGGTGGCGTAGCGGCTGCCTTCGAGCAGGATGAACGCATCCGCGCAGGTGAGCGTAACGCGGCGCTCGCCTTCCGATCCGGCGTCGGGTTCGATGCGTTCCAGTGTGCCATAGAAGAGTGGATACCAGACGCTATTGGAATAGGCCATCATGCGGACCCTGCGGCGCGGGAGGACCAGACCCGCCAGCGGCGACGCGGCATTATCCGGCGAATAGCGCGCGGTTCGATTATCCAGTACGGCGCGCAGAGTCCCGACACTCGCGACGGGTTCATAGGCCGCATCGCCTGCGAACCCGACCGCGCTGTTGAAGCTCTGTACGTTCGCGGATTCATCGACCCACGCTGAACCTGTCCAGTTCACCTCGAATTTGAAGATCACGGCCATGAATTTCTCCTCTGTGTGTTGGGCGGGTCAAGCTCCGCCCCTACATAATGCACGCCTCCGGTGTAGGGGTCGGGCTTGACCGACCCATCCGCCTCCGTCCCGGTTTTGCGCCGAACATGGCGAAATTACGGATAGACCACCTGCAAGCGGTGCTGGATACGCGCGCCCATGTAGCGCCCGCCGCCCCAGCGCAGCGGACCCGGCAGGACGATATATTCCGATGGTTTGGCGAGCGTCCCACCGAGTCGCGGATCGGCGCGGACGGCTGCGGCGTAGTTATCCAGAAGCGCCGTCAGCCCCGCCGTCCAATCCGCAGCGCCGAAGCCGGAACCGATGACAGTATAGAGCAGCAAATGCGTACAGAAGTAGCCGACGGCGGCGCTCGAACCGGAAGGCGTTTGCAGTTGAAAGGTGCTGACGCGCTGGTGATCCAAGTCTTCGAGGAGCGGCAGGACGAGCAACGCGGGCAGCAACGCGCGGCTCAGGCGGTCGGGGATTGCGGTGGGCGCGTAGTTATGCGTGACGCCGGGGACACTCAACGCGGCAAGATTGGCGAGCGCGGTTGCGTAGCTCATGCCGCACCGCTCATCCGGCGGTAGGGATCGAGCAACGCGAGTGCCTGTGCGGGCAAACCGGACCCGACGCCCACGCCGCCGACCGATTTTTCCGTGACCTGTTCCGCTTCGCCTGCATCCTCACGCCGGATCAGCCACGCCGCGATCAGCAAACAGGCTTCGCTGATGTCGATTGGCGGTATCCAGATGGAGAGCGCGTCGCTTACGGCTGCGCTGACGGTCGTGCCATGCGCGGCGCGTCCGACTTTCAAAACGTTGGTGGCAGTATCGACAGCCAGCACGTTCAGATATTCGGACCCGGAGCGCAAGAGCTGGCCTGCCTGAAAGCGCGGCGCTTCGCCCGCCGGATCGGATGCGGCGGCATTCGCTACCGTAATCGTGTTGGGCGTTGCTGTGCCGTTGATGCTCACAAGCGAGTCGCCGGATGCACGCCACGCGAGCGAGTAGCGTTCGTGGAAGCCCCATACGCCCGTCACGGTGAGCGCACGGAGCGGGATTGTCGAGTAGGCAAACGTGACCTTGCCGGGATCGACCGCAAGCGTATGAATTGGACCGTAGCCGACCAGCTTCACATCGGAGAGCGCGAACGCCGACCCGTCGCCGTTGGTGAGCGCGGTCAGGTCCAGGAGGTCGCGCGGGAGTGGAAGCCGGGTCGCGCTGTGATAATCGACCGCGAGCGCTTCCGACCAGGGCATGAAGCGCCGCCCGGTATAGCGGTCGATGGCGGCGCTCGCGGTACGGAGTTTGCGGAGCAGGCGCGTATCGTCGGCGGTGTCGGCTGCGCCAAGCCCGAAGCGTTCGCGAAGTTGCGCGAGCCATGCGTAGGTGGAGAGGGTGGACATTTTTTGTGGGAGGGTTCCTTTTGATGAGAGTGGGTCGGTAGAGCAGATCGGTGGATGGGTCGGTAGAAGGGTCGGTCAAGCCCGACCCCTACAGCAGAGGACGATTATGTTTGGAGGGGCGGGGCTTGACCCGCCCGACGCGAGAATTGCAAAAGATGGGTCGGTCAAGCCCGACCCCTACAGCAGAGGGCGATTGTGTTTGGAGGGGTGGGGCTTGACCCGCCCGCAATGGAGGTCAGACGGTCAGGTCGAAGATGGCGGCGGCGCTCTGCGTATCGAAGCTGGCGAGGCACACGCGCGCCGTGACCGTCAGGTGATAGGCATCCGCGAAGCTGACATATTCGAGCGCGGCCTGCACCTGCCGACGGTAGCCGATCAACCAGTTCGGCTTGAAAACGATGATTGCCTGACCTTTCGTATTGTTGACGGGCGTAGCGCTGATCTTGCCGTCAGCGGTACGGCTCAGGCCGAGTTCAGCGGATGCGAAGACGGGGACGCCATCCATCATGCCGATTTGCCCGGTCAGGTTGGTGGCGGCGGCTCCCGCTTTATCCAGCGTGGAGAACTCATCGACACTGAGCAGCTTGCCATACGCCTGATCATCGACGATCCACGCGCAGTCACGGTGACGCAGCGCGTAATCTCCGCGCAGCAGGAAGCGCCCTTTACGCAGCGTCGGCATGGTGGGAGCGCCCGCGCCGTCGAAGCGCTGCAAAGCGTTCGTGACGAGGCAGTATTTGCGGATGCCGTCGAAGGCGAGGTATTTGGTCCCGGCGGTCGGCGTGCCATCGATCAGGTTGATGTTCGTGTTCGCGGCGGTGGCCGTATCCCCATTCAGGATCACGTTATCAATCGCATTCTGCAAGGCTCGGACAGCCTGCGCGCGGTACTGCGTCACGACCGGGAGGATCGAGTCCTCGTTGAGTTCGCTGGACCAGGCGAGGCGCAGCGCGAGCTTCTTGGCGTTCATCGTCTGCTTGCCCGTCCCGGCTTTGGTCTGCGTGATTGGGTTGCCCGTACCATACACCAACTGCGTCTGGTCGGTCGTTTCCGGGACGAAGTAGACAGTCGGGTCGGTGCTTTCGATGGGCAGTTCCCAGGGGTTGGTCGGCATCTCGATCATGGGCAACACCTGCGCCATGACGTTATCCTGGCGGACCTTCGCCCAGATTTCAGCGCGCCACGAGTCGGCTGCCCATTCCGCGCCGAATCCGCTCTGGCCGATGGTCGAAAGTTCGTTGGCCTTGAAGCTCGCGCCGTAGGTTCGCACCAACCCTTCGACGGCTTCCATGCCGAGCCGCCCGCTATTGACAGCTTTCACGCTCTTATCCGCGAGTTCACGGTAGAACGTTTCGGGCAGACGCAGGCCGGAAATGCTCGGCGCGATTTCCGCGAGGAAGCTCATATCTTCGGCGCTCATCGGGCTATATTTGGTGGCGCGGGTGACTTCGATGCGCAGCGATTCGGCGGCCTTCGTGCCGTTTTCTTCAACGGGGAAGGGGAGCCGTTTACGCGGCATTTCGGTTTTGAGTGCATCGCGCACGGCGTCCGCGACGGCTTGTTGCACGATGCTTTTGAGGCCATCGAGCGCGGTGGGTTCGAGTGAGAATGAGGTTGTGATTTCGTCCAAGGTAAGCTCCTGCATGAGTGGTTGTGTGGATAGGGCGAGCGATTTATAAGCCGCGCTCACGGCTGCGAGTGATTTGACGGATACCTGCGTGTGGCGGGGTTCGCACGGCTCCGGCGTGACGGAACCTTCGACGATATACCAGCGCGTGATTGCGCCGTCGGCGGCCTTGCGCATGAGATAGGGCAGCGTGCCGGATGACCAGCCGAGCGCGCCCTGCTTGATCAGGTCGAGGATCGCGGCGGCGTAGCGGTGCGCGCGGTCGATCTGCGCTTCTGCCCAGAGGCCGATTGCATCCGCTTTGATGCTTTCGATGACGCCAATCGGCTCCGCGCCGATCTGGGGGTCTAGCCCGTGATGGTAAAACATTGGCCTGCGGTCGAACGCGCCGAGCCGAAAGTCGGTCTGCGGCGTGAAGTATTCGCCGGAGAGATCGCGGTGGTCAGGACCGCCGAAGACGACAAGGTAGCCGCCCAGACGGTCGCCGGGTAGCGATTTGAGGATGTGGGTGATTGGGGTGTCCTTTCGGGCGGGTCAAGCCGCGCCCCTACAACTGCGGTGCGGAATTATTTATGGTGACGGATTGTTCGCCCCAGGCGATGGGGGGCAATTTCCAGTAGCGGGCGCGTACCTCGTTCACGGTGAGGTAGCCCTGCGCGGCCTGAATCGCGGCCAGGTCGGGGTCGAGGTCGCGCGTCTCTTCCGGCTCGATGACCAGATCGGGACCATAAAAGGGCGTGAGTTCCTGCGTCAGCTTTTGCGCGACGCGGACCAGCTTCGGCCAGAGCGTCTGCTCGCGGAAGACTTTCTCCGCGATCTTGGCGCTGGCTTCGGTGGCGCTCTCGCGCACCATGCCGAGCGGGAGTCCGAATACGGTGAAGATTTCCTCTTGCGAGAGGCGGCGACCTTCGATGAAACTCATCTCCTGTTGCGAGAGGCCGAGCGGCTGCCATTCGATACCACCCCGTGCGCCGCGAATGAAGGCCGTGCGGCGACTCGTGCCGCTGTACGTTTCCAGAAATTCGCGTTGGATACGCTCGAAGTCGGCATCGCTGACCAGTTCGCGCAGGGTGACGACGCCCGCCGGGATCGCGCGTTCGGCTCCGAAGAACTTGCGGTTATATTCGCTCATGCCGCGGTCGGTGGCGCTGGCGAGCGCGGCAGCTTCGAGGGCGCTGAGGCCGTAGAGGTCCGCGCCGGGATGCCAGCGTTTGAAGTGGATTACTTCCTCACGTTTGAGCGGCACTTCGACGCCGCCGACGCTATAGACATAGCCCGCGATGAAGCGGTCCGGGTCGGCAGCGATGCGGACGCGATCCGGGCGCAGCGGCCAGATTTCGACGGGCGCGCCTTCACCGATACCGCCGCCGCTCAGGAACCAGTAGGCGTTGCCGCACAGTTCGAGCGCGCCGTAGGTCGCCTCGAAAAGTTCAAACTGGCTCATGAACGGGTTCGGCGCGCGGAGCAGCTTTTCAATCGGATGATTGGCGACGGGTGCGCGCTGTTCGCCGCTGAGTTGGTAGACGGAGAACGGCACGAGCGCGGCGGCTTCCGCGATGCGCGTTACGGAGACATAGACCCACGCCGAGCGGCGGTATTCATCGGCTTGCGAGGCGTACTGATCGAGGCGCGGGAAGAACGGTCCGTTATGCTCACCGAGCGCCCGCAGGTAGCGCACGCGCGCCGGGTCGGTGTTCGGTGGAGCGCGTTTGAAGAGCCGTTCGAGGACGTTCACCGCGACACCATCCGCAAACCGAGCATGATGACGCGGTCGGCGGTCTGCGTGATCGGGGTCGCGCTCGTGCCGCTGCGCAATTTGAGGTGGGTCAAGCCTGCGAGGTCGTTCAACGGCAGGATGAAGATGCGGTTGGCGGTGACGCTCACGGCGTATTCCGTGGCGGCTTTGTCGTAGAAGTCGAAGAAGGTCAGGCCACCGTCGATACTGGCCTGAAAGGTGAGCGCGGCGGCGGTCCAGCCGGCGGGGATGCTGACGGCGGCGGGCATCCCGCCATCGAGCGGGACGGCTGCGGAGAGGTTCGTGCCGCTGGCGATGAGCGTGGTTTTGTCGGAGAGGGTGGCAGTGGACATTCGGTTTTGGTTCCTTTTGATTTGGCGGGTGGGATGGGATGGGTCGGTCAAGCCCGACCCCTACACAATGCGCGGGTCGCATTCAGGGACGGGCGAACGCGATGGTGGCAGCGCCGTAGCGGACGCCATACCAGGCGAGCGCGAGCGCCATTACGCGGTCGTCGTGGCCGCCCGATGGTGCGCTGTAGCGGTACGCGCCGCTGGAAAGGCGGGTCAGCTCGTAGGCGGCGAGTTCTTCCAATTGCGCAGGTTCGATCAGAAGCTTGAGTTCGCCACGTTCCAGGGCGAGGGTCAGTGACCCGATCAGCTCGTCTTTGCTGCGCGAGGTGGTATAGAACGGCTGCACGGGCAGCCCGTCGGCGATGAGCGCTTCGATATTCGGACCGCCGATGCTGTTTTCTTCGGCGATGATTGCAGCAGGGAGCCAGCGCTCGGCCAGCGCCCGCACCCGTCCGCGTTGCACATCCCAGCCGATTCCGGTGAAGCGGTCGATGGCAACCTGCTCGCCCATCGTCGCATCGAGGACGCTGATCACGGTGAAGTCGTTGCTGCGTCCCCAATCGACGCCCATCACGTAGCGGTGGCCGGGGTGCGGCGCGAGCGCCGGGTAGAGGACGCAGGCTGCGTCGAGTCCGCGGAAGACGCCGCCGCCATCGGTGACGAACTCTGCGAGGATTTCCTGCCGGAAGGTGCGTTCCGGCACGGTCTGGAAGATGTCGAGGATTTCTGCGTAGTCGATGGTCGTGTTTTCGAGCGGATGTTGGTCGCGGATGAGTCCGTCTTCGGTGATCGTCACGCCGAGCGTGGGAGCCTGCCAGCGTGCGTAGTCGCTGCGGTCAGCGGCGTGATGCCATTCCTGCCAGACCCAACCGCGCCCTTTTGGAGTGCCGACAAGCCACGCCCAGCCCTTGGTGGTGATCAGCATCGGGCGCAAAACCTCGCGTCAGGTGGCGGCCTGAACATCGGCCACTTCATCGATCACGACCCCATCAACGGTGAAGCCGCGCGCGTATTCAGGATTGTGGAAGGAGCGGAAGATGATCCAGCCGTCTCCGGGCAGCCGGATTTGGAGGCGCGTCAGGTTTGTTTGAGCGATGCCGCTGGTGATGCGGTTGAGCCAATCGAAGCCGATGCGGGCTTGATCCTCGGTAGGCGCACCCCACAGGATATGTTTGCCGCGCGTGGCACTCGATAGGGCGATTTGCGCGGCGAGTGAGGTCTTGAACCAGCGTCGCCCGGCAAGGAGAAGGTTGAAGCGTTTGGTCGTGCCGAGAACGCGCCGCTGACCCTGATGGAGAGGCGGCAGCAAGGTTAGCGGGTTGGGGTTGGTCTTGTTTTTCATGGGCGCGCCTCCTTTGTGGATTTGGATTTCGATAAGTGGACGGTGAAGATGAGTCGGGTGAAGATGGGTCGGTCAAGATGATCGGTCAAGCCCTGCACCAGGGAGACTGGTCTTTATAAAGACCAGATCAATTATGGAAGCGGGACGGTTCACTCTTTTATATCGCAGGGGTTCGGGATTCCTTGCGTGGGGCTATTCGGTTTGCGCTTGTGGGGTAATCTTAGAGCAGTTGTTCTAAAATGTCAAGGGGCAATATTGGCAATTTGGAACATGAATTCGTATCAGTTTATAAATGGACAGAAAATAGGCATCTACGACGCAAACAGCAGGTATTAGTAGATGCAACGCAGAATATTTTTTATGCTATACTGACCGTCATGTTTTTTTGATTAAGGTGACAAAATGACTACAACGCCGCAGTACAGGATAAACCGAAAACTTGAAAGTGTTACACCTCAGCAGCCCGACCAAAGCGCTCAAATAGAGCCTGAGCAATCCACAACCGCCGCTGCACTCAGGTCACTCCAGAGCGGCGATGGCGGGTCGAACCCTAACGCACGCCGTGACGCGGTGCAGCAGCTTCAGAAAACACATGGCAATCAGGCGGTGCAGCGTATGTTGCAGAGCCGCAACAAAACGGTACAGCGCGATCCGGTTGCTATCGCAAGCCTGGGTATGGCTGTCTTTGCCTCCGGTCAAACGGTGGTCTCGCAAGGTGGGTTCAATTGTTCTTCGAATACACCGAGCTACCAACATCCGAATACGCCCACTACTGCCACATGGGACAATGTGATAGAAACCCTGCATGTGAAGGCATTCCACCCGCGCGCTGGCATTGGGGACCAAGATTTTTATTTCCGCTTGTCTTACGAGCGAAACGGCAACGACATCCGCAATGCGACTGTCAATGCTCTGAAAGACCAATCCAGCACGATGGTCGGCTCATCCTTCACCATCGCCTGGGGTGGGCAGGAACATAGCAACCAGAGCGACCCGGTGGCACAAATCGTCTTCAACATCAGCAACTCGGTTTGGGACCCCATTGGGCTGGGACAAGCCTCATTCTGGGGACAGCTCATTATTTCCGCAGCCAAGGACGCTCCATCGCATAGCAGCTTCACGATTGGCTCCGAGCAAGATTGGGTGTGGGTGGCCTGACGGTTTCCTGTTGATCACAAAAGACGAGCCTTTTGCGACTCGTCTTTTGCGGTGAAGGCTTATCTTAAAAGCAGCTAAGGCACGGCTGCTTTTAGTACGCGCCCTGCCCGCCGCCGGGACTGAGTGCGGTGAAGACGGTTGCGGCCTGCGCATCAAGCGGACCGAGCAGATCATTGATGACGCGGATTTGTGCGGTCAGCGCAGATACCTGTGCGTAGATGCTATCGAAGCCCATTTGTTCATCGGGCGTGACGTGCATGTAGTGCATGTTGGTACGCGGCGGCGCATGTTCACGGTCGTCTTTGATCGTATTGTAGAACTGGCGGAAGGCAGCAGGGCTATCGAAGCCGCCGGACACGCCGCGCGCGATGGTCATCAGCTCACGCAGTTGGCTGATCACGGTCATGATTTGCGCGTAGCGTTCCTGTCCCTTCTGCGGAGCCTGCCCGCCGCGTTGCGATTCGCGGTCGGAGGCCGCAAAGCGATCAAGCTGCTCGCCGAATTGCAGATAGGCATTGCGCCGCTGCGCGAGACGGTTTTGCATATCGTTACAGCGCTGCGCATATTCGTTCAGCGCCGTCTGGAATTCGCTTGTCACTTGCAGAAGGGCAGTCAACTTCTGGTCGCCCTGGATGGACGAGACGCGGCTCTTGATCTGTTCGAGGTGCTGATTGATGCGGCGCACCTCGCCCGCGTAGACAAATGTCGTGATGTTATCGAGGATCGCGCTCACGCTGGTCGGCAAGGCGAGACCCGGACCTTCAGGGCTGGCGGTCGCCGCATTCGTCACGGGGTCGCGATCCGTCCCCGTTTGCATGTTGCGAACGATCATGTTGCCCTTGCCGTCAGTGGTCAGGTAGGTCGGGTTGTGGGTAGGCCGCCCTCCATTTAGAATCTGTGAACGGTTACGCGAGGCGTTGAGCTGGGCTTCTGCGCGGTTGACCGTATTCGAGACGTTCTGAATGGCGGCAGGCGCGCCGCTGACCACCGACATCGTGGTATCGACCATACCGCCGATCTGGTGGACGGCTGCCTTGACTTCGTTGATTTCGGTCATTCGTGCGCGGTCAGTGGTTCCTTCGGCATTGGCAGTAGTTTCCTGTGAAACCAAATCCACCTTGCTCTTCCAACCGAGCCATTTGTCGTTCAGATGCTGCGAAGCGAGCGAAACGCCCGCAATGCTTTCTTGAACGGTGTTATCGGCGGGTGGGACCGTCAACTGTTCGGTGCGGGCGTTCCCTGCATATGCGCCCTGCATCCGCTGCCCGACCGATTGAGCCTCCGTCAAGCCCTGACGCAGCGCCGTGACCATACTGTTGTTGTCGGTCGCGCCGAGCAAACCCTGCATCGCTCCGAAGCGCGTGGCCGAAGTGAAGAAGCCATTGGCGCGCGGAACCCAGGCATTGTAATTGGCTGCCTTCTGGTCCATCAGGGTTTTGTCGTGCTGCATGGTATCTATGTGACCCTGCGCCCAATCCGCAGCATCCTGATAGCGCTTCGTGGTGGAGGGCGTGTTGAAGAAGTCACCCGCTGATTCGAGCAGCGGTGTACGCTCCAGACTGCGTATCCGAATTTGTGCGTCGAGACCCGTATAGTTGAAGACCGCATTTCTGAGCAGGTTGGGAGCCATCGCAGAATTCAAATCGTTCGCCATCGCGGGGACTTCGGCGAGCATCGCGCGGCTGTATCCGGCAGCACCCGGCACGAGCATTTGGCCGGGCGCGCCGCCCGGACGCTGCAACGGCACTGCTTCCGACTGCGTGCCACCGACAGCACTGACATCGCGCTGAACGTCGCCCAGCGCGGGCGTTTCGAGGTAGCGCCGCACGGCCTGATTGCCGTCTTTGCGCTGCATCTGGACGATACCGCGCTGGCGCATCGCGAGCGGCAGTCTCGCATCGGGTACGGATTGTGCGGCGACGGCTTCAGACTCGAAGGACGGCGTTTGGCTGGCTTCGACTTTTGCTGCTGGCTGAGGAACACGGACGGGTTCGAGTTCTTCGCGCTGACTGCGCCTGTAACGTGATGACATTACTATCTCCAATCAAGTTTGTTAATACATCCTGGCTTCCCAGTTCCAGGATAGAGCGCTCTTTGTCGGTGCGGAACGAGCCGCCCGACACTTGAAATGTCAGTATAGCACGAGTTGATTTCCTGCACTTGAGTATTCGACGCCTGATTTTGTTGCCCAAAACGGCGCAAGCCAGCCCTTGACAGCCGCCCGCGCACCCGTATAATCACTTCTATATGCGCTGGTGGCGGAACGGCAGACGCGTTAGCTTGAGGGGTTAATTCCTTCGGGAGTGGAGGTTCAAGTCCTCTCCAGCGCACATAAGAAAGAGACGGGTCCTGAGTGGCTCGTCTTTTTTGTTGTCTGGCGGTCGGCAGGGCAGCTTAGGGTCTAGCTACCTTGCAGCGCGACAGCAATCAGATTTGCAATTTCAACGATTTCTTTTTGTACAGCCAGTTTGGAGAAGCCAGAGTCGATCAACGGGAGCGGGCTGTCGATTGCCAGAACGCCAAGTATTTCGCTGCCGCTACGGAGTGGAACCGCCAGCGCCGACCCAACATCCGCTAAAAGCGCGATCTGCTCATCGGAGAGGCGATAGGATTGGCGTAATTCGTCGGGTGATAATCCACTCAAGTCCGCAAAAATCATCTGCTGCGTTTCCCACGCCTGCCCGACAACCCCTTGCCCCGACGTGTAATGCAGATCGAGGACAGAATCCAAAAAGTTATTGGACACGGCCACAATATTGAGATCGGAATCATCGAGGCCGATCTGAAAAATACTGGCGCGAACGCCGGATGTTTTCGGAAGCCTGATGACGCCTTCAATCATATTTTCAATGGCGAGGAAGCCGCGCGCGCTCGTCTCCGAGCTAGGTTGCAGCGGAGAGACGACAGTAGGGAGAGCGAAGTGAGCATTGATCGCAGAAACGGCTTTTTCCATGCCGCCGTCGTAATCTCTGGTGACATCCGCATATTGATAATCGGACAGATAATCGGGTACGGCATTGCTCAGGTCGCCATGCGCGAGGATCGGAATGATCAGCTTGTCGAAGGCATCAGCATAAGCATATTCCATACCGACCCAGACGGAAGATTTGCTGTCGGGCGTCATGATCACGACATGCACATCTGCGAGTTTGATCGCAGTTTTGAGAGCTTCGCGCCAGGATGGACTGCCTATCGGAAGATCACGCGCATCAAACCAGATGACGAAACCAGCGCTCTCGAAAGTTTTTGTGACGAGCCGAGTCGCAAGTAAAAAGTCAGAATGGCTGTAGCTTAAAAAAAGAAGTTTTCCAGGCATTTTACATCGGGTGCGTGATGGCGAGCCGACAGGGGCAGGTCTGGCTCCTGCCCAACTTTGCGGTCGCGATGATCACCCCTTATTCGCCTTCGCGATGATCTCCGCAATAATTTTGCGCTCGTGATCCGATGGACCCTGACTGATCAGCAGTTCGGCCAGTTTGTCACTCACCACCGGAAGATCGGGGTGGTTGATGACGATCTCCGCTTGAAAGCGACCCGGCGCAACTTCACGCTTGTTGCGCACTCCGTAGCGGCTGCGCTTGCCATTTCCGTTTTTATGCTTGTCTGTCATGGTCGCCTCGATCTATATAGTCCATGATTATACTACATCTCATCCAACTACAGCGCGCGATCACAAGCCCATTCCAATCGCACGCGCGGCGAGCCGCCTGTTGCGTTTTTGGCATGGGTGTAGGATAATCCGCGCACCGGGGGTAAGAGTTAAATGGCGGCGATCACCCTACGCGCGTACCTGGACGACCTTGAGCATCTGGCGCACCAGGAAGCGCTTGAAGAAGTTATCGGACATTGTAAATACATCCTGTCCCGCTTCCCCAAGAACATCGCTGTCTATCGCATCTATGGGCGGGCGCTGACGGGTAAGGCGCGTTACGACGAGGCGCAGGAAATCTTCGAGCGCGTCTTGAGCGCGCTGCCCGACGACTTCACGGCGCACGTCTCGATGAGCGAGATCGCCGAACAACACGGCGCGGAAGGCAGCGCGCCCTCGATCTTCCACCTCGAACGCGCTTTCGAGCAGCAGCCGAACAATGCCGCGCTGCAAACCGAATTGCGGCGGCTCTACGAGATGCGCGGCGGGTCGGTCCCGGACCGCATTCCCCTCACGCGCGGGGCGCTGGCGCGGACCTATTACAAGAGCCAGCTTTATGATCAGGCAATTGCCGAAGTCAATTTCGCGTTGCGCAGCGACCCCGACCGCCCCGACCTGTTGACGTTGCTCGCGCTGGCACAGTGGGATAGCCAGCGTATCGTCGAGGCGGGCGAAACCGCGCTGCGCATCCTCGCGAAGCTGCCCTATGCGCTGGACGCGAACCGCCTGCTTGCGCGCCTGTGGCTGCAAAACAAGCGCCCCTCCGATGCCCTGTCGTTCCTCAGCCGATTGGGTGAATTGGACCCCTTCGCCGCGCTCGAACTGGCCGACCCCGCCAACCCGAATGTGGGCGAACGGATCACCATGCAGCGGCTGGATTGGAACGCGCGCAGTAGTGCCGCGATGCTCGATAACAACCCCGATTGGGTACAGGACATCGGCGGGGTATTCGGCGCGGATCAAAGCTACGGCGGGGAGTCGGTCGAAGAGAGTGTCGGTGCTGATCCGTTCGGTTTGCAGAGCGGTCCGGCGGGTGACGACTGGATGTTCAATTTCACCGCGCCCGCAGATGTCCCCGTCCCGGCTACGGATTGGTACGGCGCAGACATGACGGCTGATCCCAATCTGCCGGATTGGTTCGCGGAGTCGAGCGCACCACCTGCTACTGATCCTGCCGACGAGATCATCCCGGATTGGTTCACGCAGCTTGGCATCGGGCAAGCACCGGATACGCCCAAAGCCCCGGTATTTAGCGCCGTTGACAGCGGCAATCGCAGCGGACCTTTCGGGGACGCCGATCCACCGAAGAAGCGGACCGGGTTGACGGGTCGGCTGGGCAACCGACCGCCTGCCGAGGAAACAACGCCGCCCTCGCAATCGATCCCATCCTGGCTGGCCGATGCGCCCGATGTGCCTGCCACCCCGCCCGTATGGGCGGATCCCGCGTCCGATTTTTTTGCTCAGGAGCCGCCCGTCATGCCACAAGAACTGCCACCGTCTGGTGCTGATAGCGACCCATCTGCGGATTGGTTGAGCGAATTCGCCGAACCCGCGAACAACGTCCCGGATTGGCTGACGCCGCCGCCCGCGAATGTGGATGGCGACGCGGCACAGGGCGACACGGCACTGGCCGCGCAGAGCGGCGATCTGGATTGGTTGAATGCCCCCGCGGGGGATGCCGCCGCGCCTGGTGCATTCGACTTCGGGACGGGCGATGTGCAGGATGACGCGCTCGAATTCAACTTTGGGGATGCTCAAGGCGCGCCGGATTGGTTGAACCCGCCGATGCAGGCCGAAGGCGCGAGCATGGCCGACTCGACAGTGAGCGACGCCGGTGGCGATTGGCTCTCCGCACTCGGCAGTGACGGCGAACTGCCGACCTTCAATGCTGTCAAGGACACGCCGCCCGTCGTGAACAGCGCCGCCGATTGGGATGCGGAAGGGGTCGGTAACAACGACGGCAGCGCAGAGGGTGACGACTGGCTGAATTCGCTGGGCAATATCGCGGATTTCCCGATTGTCGAAAGCGCACAACCTGTTGCACAAGATGACGCGCAGGACGATACCGATTGGCTGGCCGTACTGAGTGATCCGCCGGAGGATATTCGCGCGTCGAATGTGCCGCTCGCGCAGACAGTGGACGATGCGCAGCCCGTCGCGCAGGATGATTGGCTGGCCGCGCTGGGCGACCTGCCGGAGGATATTCGCGCAACGAATGTGCCGCTCGCGCAGACGGCGGACGATGCAAACTGGCTGAACTCGCTGGAAGACATTCCAGATATGGCGAGCGCAGCGCAACCCGCCAGCGTGAACGATACACTGCTCGGCGCGAGTGCGAGCGAATGGCTGGCCGACTCCGATTTGCAGGACGCCGCTCCGGTCAGCGAAGAGAGCTGGCTGGCTGATTTGCGTGATGTGCCTGCGGGTGCATCGGGGACACTGGAAGTCGAGGACCGTCCGGCATGGTTGGCCGACCTCGCGCCCGCGGGGCAAACTGCCACGCCTGAAGCGGCGCTCGATCCGCTCGATTGGATGGCCGATCTTCCGGTGGATGCGGCTCCGCTCGTCGTCGCACAGCCCGTCGATGCGCAGCCGCTCGATTGGATGAAGGAACCGCCCGCCGAGCCTGTGATCGAGGATGACTGGCTGGCCGGGTTCGAGCCAGAGACGACGCCCGCGACGCGCCAGCCCACCAACTGGCTGGATGACCTCGCCGCCGTACCGCCGCGCCAGCCGTTGACCGTGCAGGATGCGATCATCCAGTCGCCGGAGGGTGAACCCGAATTCGCAACCGCTAATCGTGACGATTGGATGCGCGATCTCGGTTCCGGGATAACGCCTGCATCAGAAGTACCAGAAGAGGAAGCGGTAACGGCGATCCCAAGTTGGCTCTCCGATCTCAAGATCACGGAAGAGGAGACGCTCCCGGTCGCGGAGCCGCCGCGCAAGAGAACGGGCCTCACGGGGATGCTTTCGACGAACCTGCCGCCGCCTTCGCAGGCGCTCAAGAAGGACACGGGCGTTCTGGAGCCGGATATACTGCCGGACTGGTTGCAAAGCAGCCCGGAACCGACGCCCGCTGCTGCAATTGTCGAGCCGACCCGCACTGCCGAACCTGCTGCGGAACTAAACGCCGTCGAGGACTGGTTTTCTGCAATCCCCGAAGTGGAGCCAGGCAACGTCGAGAACTGGTTTGCTGACGCCGCGGAACCTGACGCGCCTGCCGAAGTTGCTGCGCCTGTCGGAGCAGCGGAGGACGACTGGCTCAACGCGATCAAAGAGAGCGACGCCTCACTCTCGGATGCGTTCGGCAGCACGCCGCCCGCACTCGAACCGGAACGGTCCAGCGAGGCTCCCGAATGGCTGACCGGGGTTCGTCGGCTGGAGCCGCTCGTCCAGAACGAGCGCCAGACCCTCGAAGATTACGGACAGATGGACCCGGCATGGCCGCAAGAAGTCGAGCCGACGCCCGCCTTTGCGCAGAGTTTCGCCACGCCGCATGACCCGGACAACATCGATATCGATGCCCTGATGGGCGCGGTTCACGACGAGGTGCTTGCGGACCCGATTGTGGAAACCCCCGCCCCAACCGGGCGCTACATTTTCGAGCGGCTCCCTGCGTGGCTGCGCCGCCGCACGAAGTGAGAAAGGTCTGAACGTGGCTTCAAATCCAACCCCCCCGGCAGAAGACGATCCGTTTGGCGGCATGGACCCGATGGAATGGCTCGAATCGCTTGCCAGGCGGCAGGGCGCGAACCCGGACGAATTAACGACCGCCGCCGATTTCGATATACCGCTGCCGGGGGATTCCTCGAAAGTGACGGGACCCGGCTACACGCCCTTCGATACGGGCAGCAGCAAGCCCGCGCCCGTCGCTGCGAAACCGCCCGCGCCGCCCTCTGCGCCACAGGAAGCGGACCCCTTCGGTGGTATGGACCCGATGGAATGGCTCGAATCGCTCGCCAAACGGCAGGGCGCAAACCCGGATGAATTGACCACCGCCGCCGATTTCGATGTGCCGATGCCCGACGCCGACGCCGTGCAGACGGGACCCGGTTACACGCCCTATAAGGCGACCAGCACGCCACCGACACCCATGCCGATGCCGGAAGCGCCCAAGACCGCGACTTCGGTCCCAACGCTGCCGATGAGCGTACCCATCGCGGCCAAAGCGCCCGCCGCGTCGCAGGACGAGGACCCGTTCAGCGGCATGGACCCAATGGAATGGCTCGAATCGCTCGCCAAACGGCAGGGTGCGAACCCGGATGAACTGACCACTGCCGCCGATTTCAACATCCCGATGCCTGCCGCGGACGCGGTGCAGACGGGACCCGGCTATACGCCCTATGAAACGTCCAGCCGCGTCGAGGCGGCGAAATCCGAACCGATTAAATCCGTACCAGCCGTACCGCTCAAGCTACAAACCGCCGTCAACCAGATGCCTGCCGCGGGAACTGACGACGATGACCTGCTGGGCGGCATGGACCCGATGGAGTGGCTCGAATCGCTCGCCAGACGACAGGGCGCGAACCCGGATGAGCTGATTACGGGCGGCTTGGCCGAAGTCCCGGAAGCGCCCTCGATGGCAGTTGCGAATGAACCGGGTTACGTCGATTACGCGCCTTTCGCGGAGCAGCCGCTCTCCGGTGAGTTCGATGCCGTGCAGCCGGAAAGCCGCACGCTGCCACCGACTGCTGCGCGCCCACCGGTACCGCCACCCGCCGCGCGTCCCCCCGCACCGCCTGCGGCATCCATCGACGATATGGACCCCTTGCGCTGGCTGAATGCGCTTTCCGAATCGGAGCCGCAGCCGATGAGTGATCCGTCGATGTTCAGTGCCGGGTCGGTGAGCGAGAGTATGCAAGCTGACTCCGCGCTCGATTGGCTGGAATCACTGGCGCGTGAATCAGGCGATGCGCCGCCCGCCTCGCAGCCTGTTTCGACTATCGAAGACTGGCTCGCTTCCGCGCGCGAAACCCCGGCCACACCCGACGCTGGCCTCTCCGATAATCCGCAGGACATTCTGGCGTGGCTCAACGAGCAGACCGCCGGACTTGCGGCAGCCGCACCCGCAGCCACAGCGCCAGGCAGCGAACCCGCCATGCCTACCGAAATCCCGGAATGGCTGCGCGACCAGATGGGGACGCCCGCCGCGACCTCGAATATCCTGCGCGACGAGGTGCTTGAGCCGCCCGTCCCGGTTGGCCTCGACGACTGGATGCGCGCCGCCGAGCCAGACCCGGATAGCACGCTTGACCTGAGTACACTCTTCGCCAACCAGAGCGCGGACGTGCCTTCGAGCGAACTG
>Ga0123337_10003316_pt1 | contig 17297 bp, 7 predicted proteins | sample frozenSSSSmetaG_FD_89792 | JGI IMG/M metagenome (GOLD analysis project Ga0123337, IMG submission 89792) | Glacier valley bacterial and archeal communities from Borup Fiord, Nunavut, Canada, to study Microbial Dark Matter (Phase II) -... | ecosystem: Environmental > Aquatic > Freshwater > Ice >... | reverse complement strand
CTTGATTGGTAATCGTTCCAGTATAGGTAGTATTTGGAGACAGGTCATTAGTAGGATTAAACGTTGCGGTCATTCCGGTATAACTAACAAATCCACTGATTAGATTTGCTCCGTCTTTTATCATAAAGGTAGTGGAATTGATAGTCAGAGGATCCATTGATTCGCTAAACCTCGCCGTAATGGTCTTACTCAATGCCACATTTGAAGCATTAAAACCCGGGTCTGTTCCTGTAACAATTGGACGCATAGTGTCAGTGGCACTGCCAGTTGAAAAATTCCATGTATAATTATTTGTCAGTGGATGACCCGCATTATCTTTAGCCGCTGTTGTAATTATGGCCGTATAAGTGCTATTGGCTGTTAAACCTGATGCAGGTACAAATGTGGCCGTATTGTCCACATAAGTTACCGTTCCTGATACCGGTGTTGTTCCTAATTGCAAAGTAAATGAAGTACCGTTGATCGTTGCAGGGTCCATAGATTTACTGAATTCAGCTGCAATTTTCCTGTTAAGAGCTACTGATGTTTCTCCGTTAAAAGGATCAGTTGCTATCACCGTTGGTTGATCTGATACTGAAAGAATACCTGTTGTAAATTTCCACACATAGTCAGCCTGCAAAGCATTGCCATCCGGATCCTGAGCTCCTGTAGTAATTCTGGCTGTATACAATGTATTGATATCAAGATATCCTGCAGGGTCAAAAATGGCTGTATTACCTGTCATGGTCACTGTACCCGGCACCTGATTTACACCATTGTACAATAGAAATGTTGAACCGTTAATCGTAGTGATTTTCATTACCTCATTAAAAGTGGCAGTAATTCTTTTGCTGATGACCACATTTGTATCGTTATTGATCGGATCTGTAGATATCACTTCAGGGCAAATACCTTTGGTTTCACCCTTAAAATCATCTTTTTTGCACTGCCACATAAAGATACTCAAGAGTACCATAAGAGGCCATGTGAATCTTAATGCGTTTACATACTTGTTGCGTTTTGAAATCTGAATACTTTTTTCTGTTTGTGTAATAATTTTTCTGCTCATTTTTTAATAAATTTTTAATTTGACAATCAATTTTGGATTGATTTTTATCTGACGCAAAAGTATAAAAAATTGATTTTCAAAATGTTACACAACTATAGCTATATGTTATATGATTTCAGAATAGAAATAGAAAATCTTTAGTTGCGATATTCAGCTGACCATTAACCCAGTCATTCTATGAATGTCGTAGTTTAACATCACAAATATCACCATAACCTTAATTGATGGTGAATTAATCCATCATTTTAATTTCATGAGATCAAGAAAAAAACAGGAAAATTTTAAGACCGTTTAAGCGGATCGAGCAGATATTCGAGCCCGTTAATTTTTATTTCATACAAGGTTTGTAAAAGCATGCCAAGCTTACCTGCGGGAAATCCCTTGCTATGAAACCATTCAAGATAAGATACGGGAAGATAACACAAAACTGTACCCTTATATTTACCAAAAGGCATTTGCATTTTCACCAGTTCCATCAGCAATTCAGGTTGCAGTTGATCATTTGCCATGGCTGCAAAGATATCGATGTTTACCGTAATACTGTGACCATACCCTTTTTTTGAATTAATTGCCCATTAAGGTCTTCCAGTTCTATAAAATACAAATAATTTCCATCCTGAACAAAGTCCCCTCCTGAACGTCCATCCCACCCTTGCAATGGATCTGCACTGGCAAAAACTATCTCACCCCAGCGATTAAATATCTTGATAGAGAATTTCTGCAATTTCAAAAATCCGTTCAGTTGAAAAGAATCATTGTGTCCATCGCCATTTGGTGAGAAAATATTCGGCATATAAAACGCATTGGCTATGGTGAAAAAGTATCTTTTCTGAATGCTTCCGGAACAATCATTGGTATCCCTTATCGTCAATGTGGCAACGATACTACCCGTATCCGCTAAACTTAACACTTCAGTAGAATCAGTTCCTGAATATCCGTTAGAGAATACCCATTGTCTGCTGTTTAAAGGTATCTTGCTGATATCAATAAATTCAATATCAATTCCTTTAACGGTTACGGATACGTTGGTATCTAAAGCAGCGACCGGCAGATTATACACAATGACTCTGGATGGCAAGGACAACTGATTTTCACAACCATATACATTGCTCGCCTTGATGACAATAAGCTTAGGTCCGGCACTAACTGCCGCTTGTACAAATGGATTAACTTTCTGCACAGGTCCGTTATCCATCTGCCATTCATAATTCAGACTCGAGTTTGAAACCGCCAGTAAATTGATGCTGCCATTCAAACAGACTTTTTTGTTTCCTGTTACCTTAAAATCAGGAGTAGGAGCCAGGTAAACTAACTTCTGAAGGCTATCCACACACAAATTATTTGTGGTCACTAGGAGTTTAACTGTGTAATACCCTGTATCCGTAAACTGATGATTAATGATACCTGATGAACCTAATGTGACATTGGGTAAAATAGACCAGTTGCGGTTATATGCGGAGCCTACCACACTATTGTCTGTCATGGTGAACAGATTCTTATTGACACATTGCAAGCTATCATTGATGGTAAAATAAGCCTTAGGACTTTCAAATACTTCCACGCTTTTCCGGATAGTATCATGACATGATTCTATACTTGATGAGACCAGTGTGATGTTAAAATTACCTTTATTTGAGTAGGTGTGATTCACTGAATTACCACTTAACAAGGTAGCATCACCCATATCCCATGCATTGGTATAGGTGCCGGAAACAATACTTCCGTTTTCTGTCAAAACAAACCGGTTCTGCTTTAAACACTGAGCAGAATCATCGATTTCAAATGAGGCCTTAGGCATTGGAAACACAATAACTGTCTTACTCATGCTATCTTTACAAATCGTATTTGCAGTCGTTACAAGTTTAACTATATAGGCCGGATTATTAAGTGCATACACATGAGAGGCATTTGTCGTGGAAGTTTTAACCCCATCTCCAAATGTCCAAATAGAGCTGATAAGGCTTTTATTGATGGTACTTGTATTGGTCAAGTCGAAGCGATTGCCTCTCACGCACTGAGCTGAATCATTGATTGTAAACCCTGCTTTAGGACTCGATAATATCCAAATATATTTTCCAATTGAATCTATACAATTAAAATTACTTGTAAGCACAAGTTTTACCAAGGCTGAGTCTCTAAATGCCGTGTAGGTTTTATTGCCCGGATTTTTTAATATAGAATTGCTGCCATCACCAAAATTCCACTTAGAATTATATGTACCGGATCGAATTGAACTTGTATTGGTAAACAGATAACTATTCTGAGCAAAACATTGGGTGCTTGTATTGATTGTAAAATCTGGCTTGGTCTGGGGATATACCGTAATCTTTTTGCTTATACTATCTCTGCAAGCATGATCACTTACAGCAAGCAGAGTAATTTGATACAAACTATCCTTGATATATTTTTTTGCACTTGAAAAAGTATTTGATGAAGTGCCGTCACCAAAACTCCAGAAAGAATTGAATGTACCTTGTTGAATCACACTGGCATTAGCCAAGGTAAAATTATTGCCATTCAGACATTGCGTGCTGTCATTGATACTAAAATCAGCTTTGGGATTATGATAGACCAGAACCGTTCGCGTGATACTATCCGGGCAAAGATTATTGCTCAACAACTTTAATTTCACCTGGTAGGCATTGGCAAGTGCGTATTGATGAGAAGGTGAATTAACAGACGAAAATGCAGCGTCGCCAAATGCCCAAGTTGAAGTCACTGTGCCGGAGCTTATACTGCCTGTATTTGTAAAGACAAAATTATTGATATTCTGACACTGATCGGTATCATTTACACTGAATGAAGCCTTTGGATTCGGATTAATTGTGATGATTTTTTCAATACTGTCCTTACAGCCTTTATTGGTCGTCAAAACCAATTTAACTTTGTAAATTGGATTGAATGTCGCGTATATTTTAGCACCCGGATTTTTTGTCAACGCTTTTGATCCATCTCCGAGTGACCAATCACTTGTATAGGTTCCGGCATTCAGGGTACTCGTATTTGTATACGTAAAACTATTACCTTTAAAACATTGAACCGGGGTATTAATTGTAAACTGAGGTGCGGCGTTCTCATATACGATTACCAGTTTTACGACAGAATCTTTACAGCCATTATTACTGATTGATTTGAGTTTTACCTGAAAACTTCCAACACCTGAATATGTCTTTGTTTTCGAATTTGTAGAATCAATACTGCCATCACCAAGACTCCAGTAATTTTTATACGTACCACTTGAAATATTTGAACCGTTAGTGAACACAAATGAATTATTGGTTAAACACTGGTCGGTATCGTTGATGCTAAAACCTGCCTGTGGATTAGGATTTAATACAACTGTTTTTTCAATACTATCTTTACAGCCATTATTGGTATTCACCACCAGTTTAACTTTGTAAGTAGCACTAAAACTTGAATAGGTTTTAGTATTGGGGTTTTTTGTCAACTCCTTGCTGCCATCGCCCAGATACCAGGTACTTGTATAAGTGCCGGTGTTTAGTGTTGTTGTATTTGAATATGTAAAACTATTGCCTTTAAAACATTGAGCTGAATTATTGATACCAAATTGAGGCGTTGCATTTTCATATACTTTTATTTGTTTAATGATGGAATCCTTGCACCCATAATTGCTGACCGATTTTAGTTTGACATTCAACGTATTGTAATTCGAATACGATTTTGTTTTTGAAAGTGTTGAATCGATGCTTCCATCTCCAAGTGTCCAGTAATTCTTATAGGTACCACTGCTTATTGTGCTTGCGTTGGTATATACAAATGAATTGCCGCTAAGACATTGATCAGAGTCGTTGATATTAAATTTTGAAACCGGCAGGGGTCTGATAAATATATTCTGAAAGGCAGTATCCCTGCATTGCGATGTATAAGCCATCACTGCATATTGCCCTGCCCTGCTTAAGGAAGCATTATTAATTCTGAAGACATTAAAAACAGAGTCTGTTACATTACTGCCATTGTAACGCCATTGATAAGAGGCTCCGGAAGCATTGGCATCATTCACTTTCAACACTATACCAAGTTTTTCACAAATTGAACTATCTCCTTTTGTAAAACCAATGCCGATGGAAGGTGCAATATATACCCGCACAACACTATCTTTTTTAAATGTTTTTCCATCAACAATTAAGGTAATGGTTTTATACCCTGAGGTATTATAAGTAACAGTATAAGGCCCTTTACCTGAAGCACTTGAAGGACTGGCGCCTGCTCCGAAATTCCATGCATACACACTACCACTGCCAATCGTGGAATCTGTTACCTTTACCTGTGTGTGCTGGCATATAGCCGTTTTATTCACTACAAATTTGGGGATCAGTAGATCTGATTCCACCATCAAGCCATAATCTTCTGTTTGCCCATAAGACAGATTGGTACATGCATTTGTTCCTGTAGATAAATAATCACTTCTTACACGCATGCGCAAAATCTGCCCTACAGTAGCTGTCAATGGAATTTTGATGGAGTCGAGGTGATTAGCCAAAGCTGCCGAAGGTTGATATACCAATTCACCGGCATCAGTCAGGGAACCATTGTTATTGTAATCTATAAATGCTTTTACCTGTTCTGTGTAGGTAGAACCTGTTGTCACCTTTAGTGCATAAGTCTTACCCCTTTTTACTTTGATGACCTTGCTACAGGATAAATCAATAAAAGGTCCTTCAGGATTTCTGCCCGAAGAACTTCTTGAAAATCCAGCCATATCGATGTTAAAAATGCCTAAACCGCTTACATTATTTGTAGTGCTTGGGGAGCAAGCCGATTTAACAGAATCTGAAACTGTAATGCGTCCGGTGAGGGTATCGATCCCATTGCAGTTTTCTGCCATAAATTTAAATGTATAAGTTCCTTTTGCGTTAAAAGTAACCTGGGCATTTGGATTAAAGGTATCTGTTCCGTTAATATAAGAGATAGTTCCCGGGCTGAATGCCCACTTAAATCTTCCAGGGGTATTGCATGACTTATCTTTAAATGCGACACTGGAAGCGCTGCAAATAACAGAATCATAAGCCTCCAACATGGCTAGAGGTTTTTTGGTTCCATCATTATAAATGGTGCTGTACCAGGTTCCTCTGTTATAGGTGGCGCCATACAATACATTACAATTGCACTTAGGCTGAGGTTCATAAAACATTGCAAGATCTGTTACCCTGACCGTATTGGGCAAACCCTTACTAAAATAACGCCATGCACTGAGGGTTGTATCGGTATACCATACACCTCCTCCGATTGTGCCTACGTAAAGGCCTTTTTGCTTACTGGAAGTATCCAGAAGTATACTGCCTACATTGTATGTAAATGTCGTTGCCACTTGTGTCCATGAACCTCCCTTATTGGTAGACCGGTATACATATTGGCCAATGCCCACATAAACAACCGAAGGATTTTTAGGATCAGTTTCTATGGTTTGTATCACGCCGGAAATCGGCTGAGTAACAGAATTCCATGTTGGGGTCGTTGCATTGACATTATCGCTTCTGTAAAATGTTCCGTTTGAACGCGAAGCATAGAGAATATCCGGATTTGAGATATTACTTTCAATCTCTGTAAAATCATAACTATTGGTACCTCCAAGATTATTGGATATTTTTTTCCAGGTCACCGGACTGCTGCGGATATTATTACTTCTCCAGATATTTTTATACCCAATATACATAGTGGTACCACTTCCCTCTTTTAAAGTGATGGGTGTTACCCATGGTCCCGATTCATTGATGGTATCACTTCCTGCTGCAATATAGCCGTTGTTGGCAATGGTAGCCTGTGCATTGACTCCGGATATTCTGAATACCGTGCCATAATATAATTCGCCATAACTATAGTTATTATCCGTCTGGTCAATTTCACAATCCATGCCATCACCTCCATAAGTGGTATACCAACCATTATTATAATTACCTGTTCCATTATCCTGCCAACCATTGATTAAGATGTCTTTTTTAGTGCGGGAGGCATCCATTTTATAAATCTGTGCTATGCCCAAACCGCTTTTTACCTGTACCCATGGGGCACCTTTACTCCTTGAGAAATATAGTCCTCCGTCATTTCCTGCAAAAATCCGTTTGGAGATTGGACAGGCCGCCAATTCATGCTGGTCAGCATGCAACTGATTGACCCAGTATCCTCCCAGAGTCCATGTTTTACCCGTATCCGTCGACTTAAAAATATTAACTCCTCCACAATATAAGATAGCCGCACTTGTTGGGTCAGATACCATATCCATATCATACCAGGCCTGCCCGCCGGTGCCACTCCCCGTTGTTGAATAGTCATGCAAATTAGGTGTAGTAGACTGGGTTCTGAAAGTTGTACCACTATCTCTGGATAAATAAATACCCTTGTGCACACTGCCATTGGCAATCCAGAAATAAACCAGAGAAGGGTCTAAAGGATTTACTTCTATGACAGCTCTGGACACACCGGAAGTTGGAATACCGGATGTGAGGTTGGTCCAGTTGACACCATTATCCAGAGAGCGGTATAAAAGACCTCCCGCACTGGCATATACCACTTTACTATTATTAGGTTTAAAAATAATATCTTTAAAAAAACCACCCGAGACCACTTGTGTCCAGGTACCACCTGCATTGGTTGAACGATAAATTCCTCCATTACAGGCAGCCAACAACACACTGGCATTATTAGGGTCGATAATCAGACGACCTACAGTTCTGTTGCCCATACCGCTATTGCTGATAGACCATGAAGCTCCACCATTGGTACTTTTAAACACACCGTATCCTGCTGCATCTCCGTTATCTCTATCCCCCGAACCAAAATACATGACGCTTGGGTTGCCTTTTGTAATGGCAATGGCCGATACACCCAATGTTGGCAATGAGTCTGTATTCACTGACCATGTAAGGCCATTATTGCTCGTTTTCCAAATCCCCCCTGCGGCAGAACCTACAAAATACGTGTTGGTATCGGTGGGATGCAATGCAATAGCATTGATTCTGCCCATGCCATTCATTTGTCCTGTATTATTGACCGGTAAGGTGGTTGGACCAATTGGTTTCCAGTCACCCTGAATTTTGCATGAAACACTTCCGGCCCCAAGTCCGGGAAGTACAGCATCCCAATACATGTTATCTTTTTTTATTTTGTCATCCAGATCGTGGTATAACATCTCATCATTCGGGAAATTTCCCAAACTGTCAATCGTTTTCATCGCCATCCATTCCCAGCGTTTAAAGGCTTTCCATCCACTTCCTTTTTGTATGACACGATACTGCCAGTATAGATTAAAAGCTCTCTGAGTCTGATAAAAATTAACACTCTTATTGTGCATCATATCTATCCAGTATGGTGTATTCGCTGTATCATTGGCTGTCTGGCTTTTCATACCCATACAAATCAACATCACAAATAGAAATAGTAAACTTTTTACTTGCATAATTATACAAATATAAAAATATATCCCACTTAATCAAAAAACATATTATATTGCAGCCATGTTAATCAGTTTCAATGGGGTATTAACAGATGCGGACGATAAAATTTTCAGTTCGCACAGCCGTATTTTTAAATATGGGGATGGTTTTTTTGAGAGCATTAAGGTCATCAATAAAAAACCACAATTATTCGACCTGCATTTTAATCGGATACAAAGAGCGTCTACTCTATTTCACTTGCCACTGCAGGAAAAGTGGACTCAAAAATACTTTGAGGACCAGATCGAACTGATGTGCATGAAAAATGGTTGGCTCAATGCCAGATGCCGGATTATTTTCTATAGGGAAAGTGATGGGTTTTATGCTCCTACCAGGAATCGTTGTTGTTTTTTAATTGAAATGTCTGAATCCTCTCCTACTTACCCTATTAATGATACAGGGTTAAAATTGGGTGATTACGGATTGATTCTGAAACCTTCTAATTTCCTAAGTTTTTTCAAACCTTTATCCTGTATTCACTATGTATTAGCAGGAATTTACGCAACAGAACACCAATTTGATTCTGTGATTTTATACAATGAGATGGGCAACGTTTCCGAAGCCTACAATGCCAATATTTTTATCATTTCTGATGACGAAGTGCTTACTCCTGCTTTATCAGAATACTGTTTGGATGGTGTGATGCGACATTTTATACTGAATAAACTCAGAAATCTGGGTTGCATCATTAAGGAAACAGCCATAAGTGAAGACGATTTGTTAAATGCCGATGAAGTATTTATTACCAACGCTACCAGAGGGATCACCTGGGTAGAAAGTTATAAAGGACGAAATTATGCCTTTAGCAAGACTTATAAAATACATGCCGATATGTTCGGTATATAAAAACTGTCTGTAGCCATTGATTGTATAAAAAGGATTAACTATTATTTCTTTGGAATCTCAAGAAATCTATCCTTTATTGGGACCCACCTTTTCAAAAATATGTATATCATACATGCTTGGGTTGTCTGCAGGTTGTTCAAAACCCTGTATAAAATAAATCTCTTTGTAATCCGGATTATTTTGCAACCACTCTAATTTCATATTTCCTTCCCTTACAGCAGAAAATCCGTCCCAAATCACTATAACTCCCTTGGCTGCCCAATCACTTTTCTGATCGATAGACCAGACCCTGTATGATGATTGAATATTATATGGGTCTTTGTCAAACCGCACATCAAAATACGGGTACTGGTGAATGATTGGCCTATCCATTAAATGATGATCCTGCAGCCATTCTCCTGCCTTGATAAAATTCGTATGAGATTTATCCGCCTGCACTGTTATTTCTGAAAATCTATGAGGTTTAGGATAACCTGTTTCTTTGTATGCCACCCATATCACCAATATGGCAATCCCGGCAAAAGCCGCAATACGATAGCGGTGATGCAGGTTTTTAACCATAAAATCGATACTGATAAAACTACTTATTGCAAGAGCCGGAGCTATCACTGCCATGACACGAGGCAAACCATGAGAACCAAGTATGCCAAAATAATAAATAGTAGTATGTGCAAAGAAATATAAATGAAAAATTAACAAAGACATACTGAGCATCTCCGGAATATCTTGTCTTTTTATTTTGCGCAGTACCCAAATGACATTTCCCAATAGAAATAAAAACAACAAAGGAACACCAAACAAAGCCCTTGCCAGACGCATATAATGCAGAAAACTGCCACTACCGGCTTCAAATGTTCCCTCCGTTTCATGTTTCCAATATGGATTCTCTGTAATAATCCAGAAAGGTTCATGTGTAATGATAAAACCGGCAAGGTTCATGATAAAACTGCCTAAGACAAGCCAATACAATAATCTGTATTCTTTCCTTGCCAGAATCATGATAAAAACAGCACCACAAATAACAAATCCTTCCGTACGGACAAATGGAAGAAACGAGGCCAGACCAACAGACAACTTTCTTTTTTCCGCACACCAAAAAAAGATGACAAGGGAAAGAAACAATACGTTCAATGGCTCGGTGAGACCTGATATAGTATTATGGAAAAGGACAGGTGTAAATACAGTAAAAGGTACAAGTACCCAGGTATGTTTAAACCCTTGTTTCTGCATACCGGCCGCTACAAAAAAACCACTTAGAACAACACAAACAATGTTAAATATAATAAGTGCATTGATACCCAATTGGCAAATCAACACAGTGCACCATGTGAACACAGGTTTATTCCACTGGTCTAATAATAAATCGGGATGGTGAATGGCGCATTTAGAAATCAGAAAATGGTTCCAGCTGTCTTGTCCGCCTTCAACACCCTGAGCCTGAAGAAAAACAAAAAAGAGCAAAAAAGCACACAACAATGCACTCAGAAGGGATGACCTATAAGCGCCTGACTTAAGCACAGGTTAAAAAGCGTAAAATGTAAAAAATCTGTCCAGTCCCTGCTTATCTTCTCCGAGATACACCGTATGGGTCGTTGTATATGACATAATGCGTTTACTCAGTGTACCCCATTGGTAGGTGTAAGAATCTACCATGTAAATATAAGGTGCCACGATATTAGAAGTCATTTCAGGTTTTTTCTCATTGATAAATGCATAATAATCCTCCTGAAGACAATCATTATCCTCGTAATTAGTTTTTACCGAGCCTGAGAAAAATACAGAATTGGGATATTTAGGGTCTTTAAATGGCTTAAAAGGACAGGATTTCAACAAATTATTTCCTCCGAAAGGATTCACCATTTCGCGGGCAATGCTGTATGTGCTTTCAAGCTGGCAAGATTTGCCAAACAAGTCAAAAAGTTCCAAAACTCTAGGAATTACAGACTTTTCTACGTTTTCCTGATTGTGGTAATACAGGTAATAATATTTAAGTGTATTTGAATCCAGATTTTTTGAAAGGTAAGACATTTTAACATTCTGGATAACGATAGATGCAAATTTTTCCCAGTTGCTCAATTCCAGAAATTCACCCTTCGCATCCAAAACAAGATTATAAGTCTCTGTCCTCAGATAATTAGGATATTTTGTTTCTTCGTTATAAATCTTGCCATCGATAATGGCATCTGCATAGTTAAAATCAATCAGCGTCTGGCTGTCATTTTTTTCCTTCACATTAAATACCATATAGCTGGTATCATACATCAGGTAAAGATAATGACCATTGATATTTTGTTTGAATTTTGTTTCTACAAGCTGATACACCAACCTGTCACCATTTTTAAATCCGGGTGTAAATTCTATGGGTGTTTGCTCCTGAGCCAACAGCGTTGAATAAGCAAAAAGGCTGGCACTTAATATACTTTGTCTAAGACAATCCATTTTCACTTCAAACATACAAAGTTTTTTTAAATTTACAATTTATATTTTAAATTCAGACGTTGTATGGAAAGTGATTTTAGGATTCTGTTGAATCGCCGTATTTAGAATCCATGAGGTCTCTGCCAAAAATACAATATTATCATCCTTGTCTTTCACGATATTTTTCTGCCTGAATTTGCAAAAATCATCAATGGCAAGTTTATCTCCCGTCATCCAACAAGCTTTATAAAATTGTCTCGGTTCAAACCGGCATCTTGCATTGTATTCATTTTCCAAACGGTATTGTATCACTTCAAACTGCAATTCACCTACAGTACCAATAAATTTCCTGTTACCCGGTTCCTGTCTGTATAACTGTGCAACGCCTTCATCTGTCAATTGCTCAATTCCTTTTTCCAACTGTTTCGATTTCATAGGATCCAGGTTAATCAATTCCTTAAATATTTCAGGTGAGAACGACGGAATGCCTTTGTACATATAGTTTTCGCCCTCTGTCAAGGTATCGCCAATCTTAAAATTACCGGTGTCGTACAGTCCTACCACATCTCCCGCAAATGCATCTTCCAGCAAGGCTTTGCTGTCTGCCATAAAAGTAAACGGACTCGCAAACTTCATCCCTTTATTAAGTCGCACATGGTGAAAAAACTTATTGCGTTCGAATTTACCCGAGCACACCCTTAAGAATGCGATCCTGTCGCGGTGCCTTGGATCCAGATTCGCATGTATTTTAAAGATAAATCCTGAAAACTTATTTTCTTCGGGACTGACAGTTCTATCGCTGCTTTGCCTCGCTTGAGGGAAAGGAGCAATTTCAAGAAATTTTTCAAGCAGTTCTCGGATACCGAAGTTATTCAGCGCACTGCCAAAAAATACAGGTGCTTCACGGCCTTCCAGATATTCATCTATTTTGAAATCACCGTACACACCATCTATCAATTCCACATCCTGCCTAAGTTTGTCGGCATCTTTTTCAATCAATTCATCTAATAAAGGACTGTTTAAATCGTCAATTCTAACCACATCCTTACTAATTTTCGTTTTATTGGCTTCAAACAGGTTGATACTTTTATCATAAAGTTTGTAAACACCTTTAAATTCCCGTCCCCCGTTGATAGGCCAACTCATGGGTCTAACCTTGATATTGAGTTTTTGCTCCAGTTCATCCAGAAGGTCAAAAGGATCACGTCCGTCTCTGTCTACTTTATTGATAAATACAATAACAGGTGAGTTGCGCATTCGGCAAACTTCCATGAGTCTTTCAGTTTGTTCTTCAACTCCTTTCACACAATCTATCACCAGAATGACACTATCCACAGCAGTGAGCGTGCGATAGGTGTCTTCGGCAAAATCCTTGTGACCGGGTGTATCCAGAATATTAACGAGTTTACCATTGTATTCAAAAGTCATCACAGAAGTCGCAACAGAAATTCCTCTCTGTTTCTCTATTTCCATAAAATCACTAGTTGCTGCTTTTTTAATCTTGTTTGATTTTACGGCTCCGGCAGTTTGAATAGCACCTCCGAATAAAAGAAATTTTTCTGTTAAGGTTGTTTTACCCGCATCGGGGTGACTAATAATTGCAAATGTTTTTCGTTTATGTATCTCGTCCGTTAAATTCACGCCGCGAATTTAGGTCAAAATTTCCTATAAATTGCCTGCAATTTGTGCGCTCTGACATCGACCTGCAAAACCTTGAAAACACAAAATGTCTGCTTTTTAGTACATAAAATAATTTTGTTAAAAAAAATACAAATATTTCATTGTTAAATCGATAATTGATTATAATTTTGCGATGAATTAAATGCGTACTCTTGCAATCTTTTTCTTATTTACTTTGTTTTGTTCATGCAAAAAGAACAATAAAGCCATTGTTGCTAGCGTGGACAATGACACGGATGTGCTTGAATTGTTAAATCCTGACGACAATTTTTCCGAAAAAAAATCAAAGAAAAACAAAAAGAAAGATTCCATAGAAACCTCCATTGTGGTTTTTAATGATTTGAATAATGATGGTATCAATGACACCGCATTTCTTGTTTACAATGCACAACAAAATCATACTGTGATTGAATTTTCAAGAATGCCAGGACTGATTATCGAAAAAAACAGTTCTAAAATACGCTTGAAAGATATTGGTGACCTGAACGGTGATGGTAAACATGAGATTATGATGACTCTTCAAGCAGAGCAAAGTTGCTGGGATGAGGTAAAACTCTATTCATATATGGATACATGGGTTGAAAAGTACAATGGTTTAACCTATCAGTGCACAGAAAACAATAATTACCAGTTCACAAAAATCAATGATAAAACAGTACAGCTAATCACATACGGCGTGAATAAAGATTCTATTGACCTGACTGTTGGAGATACACTCGAGAATGTCATACCCAATGCACGCATGGAGCATTTAATCACCTGGTAAGATTCTTGCCTCATTTTTCTGTTCATTTCTTATGCATCGTACATAATCTTGATAGCCATGCCGTCATAAAACCATCATTTTTATTCAGGCAAATATGTTTTTTGTTTATTTTGATTATATTTGAATTAGAAAAAATTTTACGCTAGAAGACACGTTTTTTAAAAAAAACACGTCTATGACTGTAAAATCATTTCTAAAAGCGTATTAAACTATGAAACACACTCTTAAACAATTGTTTAAATCCTCACTTGTAGCAAGCTTACTTTTATTCTATTCTATTGATGGGTTTTCCAGTCATATGATGGGTGGAGAAGTGACCTATTCCTGGCTTGGTGGCAAAAAATATGAAATAACGGCCAGAATGTATCGCGATTGCAGAGGCATTCCATTAAATTCTCCTACAATACAGATATTTGATAAAAACGGGAAAAACACCATGGCATTAAATTACAACAGGGTGTCCATAGAAGATATTACCGCCACATGTAATAGTAGCAGCGGCCCCTGTAGTCCAAGTAATGAAACAACCGGATCAGAAGGTGTAGAACTTCATACGTTTATCGCTACTGTTGATTTTGCTGCTTCACCATACAGTTCGTTTATTACCAGTAATACCTGTGAGATTTATATCAGTCTGGAACAATGCTGCAGAAATGGGGCCATCACGACAATGAGTCCCGGGAACTTTTACGTGGAAAGCATGATGAATATCTGCAATTCAAAATTTGTGAATTCCTCTCCCCAGTTTTATGCCTCCGGTTACCTCAATATGGTGTGTAATCAACCTTATTCATCCAATCTCGGCGCTTTCGACGTCAGCGACCATGATTCGCTGGTTTACGAACTCATCAATCCGCTGAATGCCCACAATAGTAATGAAAGTTATATGGGAAGTTTTAAACCTTCTTTACCCATGACACCGTATTGCCCTCCAAATCCAGGAGTTATTAATTGTAAACCTTTGCCTTCTGCCAAACCTCCAAGGGGTTTTTATTTTAATCCGGTAAATGGTGATTTAGTCATTACACCAACAAAATGCGATGAAGTGGCCGTTATATGTGTGAAGACATCTGAATACAGAAAAGATTCAAGCGGTGTATGGCAGAATTTAGGTTTTGTTATCAGAGATGTTCAATTCACTTTAAAACCAGGCTCACAATATTTAAACCAGATGCCGGAAGTGAAAACTTCAGGTTATTATCAGTTTAAGACAGGCAAAAGGCAATGCATCGACATTGCAACTAATGATACGGTTGTCAGCGGGTTTTCCAGCAATAACCGTGGAGATACCACTAGCATTAAAATACTTAATCTTCCTGAAGGTGCCGAATTTTCTTATATCGATTCCAATGCCGGTGCCAAAACAGGCCGTTTCTGCTGGACCATTCATGATTCCTTTTATCTGCAGCTTAAAAACAACAGTAAAAACATTCCCATTGTATTGGAAGTAAAAGACAATTATTGCCCTTGGCCGGGTATAGTACGCAAAACTTTTTTTATCAAAGCCCTTGCTCCGGATTCTTCAGGTTATCTAAAAATCAGTACATATGAAGATATCAACCGCAATGCCGTGCGTGATAGCAGTGACAAAGACCGCAGGGTTGAATTGCGTTTTAAAGATAAAACCTCATCCTATTATATAACAACGAACGTAGATGGAAAATTTGGAGATTCAATCGGAAAAGGCACCTACACCATTGGTGTGGCTCCACATCCTTATATTTCCTCTAAAAATAAGGATACTTCGCTTCAGGTAAAATTTGACAGCACACATACATTAACATTCGGTGTCACCAGAAAACCCGGTATTTATGGACGGATATATCAAGACAAAAATGGCAATTGCAAATATGATAAAGACGAACCGACATTTAAGGGAATCAAAGTCTTTACAGATAGCAATAAATATGTTGGAATTTCGGATGCGGATGGATATTATTTTATTTCGGCACCTGCCGGCACTTATCAGCTGAGTTGTTCTTACAAACCTTTTGAACTCGACGTGACTTGTCCAAGTAACAATATAAGAAGTATTATTGTATTGAACGGCAAGATCCATGACGACAATGACTTTGGTATTAGTCAAAACAAAAACTTCACCGATGTTGCAGTCCATATATTTCAGGGAAGGTTAAGAAGAGGATTTGATTCTTATGTGACGCTTTATTGCACGAACAAAGGTTATAAGATGGCCAAGAACATCAAAATTTATCTGCCATTGGATAGTGGTATTAGTCTTAAGAGAGATACTACGCTTTATGCAGCTGGTGGAAGCACAGCTGTATTGACCATAGACTCTCTTGCTCCTGGTAATCAGGTGAGTTATACATTCGGATTTAATGTTTCTCCAAATTGGTTTAAAGTCAATGACAAAATTTGTTTTAAGGCTCAAACAGACAGTACAACAACTGCAAATGATTCTATTCCAAAAAACAACAAAACTACAAGTTGTGGTATCGTTAATGGTCCTTATGACCCTAACGAAAAGGTGGTTGATGGAAACCCGGTAAAAACCACTTTGGATAATACCATATCATATACCGTACATTTCCAAAACACAGGCTCTGATACTGTTTTCAGAGTGATAGTGACAGATACTGTGGATACAAAGCATCTGGACATCTCTAAATTTGAACTCAACTGGAGTGATGCACCATGTGAAACCATCATTGACGGAAATATTATTTCTTTTATCTTTGATCAAATCCGCTTGCCACATCTTTCAATTTCAGGTGACAAGAGTATTTCAGCGTTTAATTTTACACTAGGTTTAAAATCAAATATAAGTCAGGAAGAATCTTTTAACAATAAGGCTTCCATTTATTTTGATTTTGAAGACCCAATTCAAACGCCTCAGGCTCATACAGACATTTTGAGCCCGGTTAGTATTGATAAACTTGCAAAGACCTCTCTTTGCGGAAGTCTTGAAAACATCATCTATTTCCACAGCAACAGCACTGTCAACAACGACAATTTATATGTACTTGAAATGTCAGATGCCAATGGCGACTTTAGTGCTGCAACTACTATTGCGGGAACCATTTCGTCAGCATCCTATGACAGTATTATGTTCACCCCTCCTGCTAAG
>Ga0123337_10003315_pt1 | contig 17298 bp, 17 predicted proteins | sample frozenSSSSmetaG_FD_89792 | JGI IMG/M metagenome (GOLD analysis project Ga0123337, IMG submission 89792) | Glacier valley bacterial and archeal communities from Borup Fiord, Nunavut, Canada, to study Microbial Dark Matter (Phase II) -... | ecosystem: Environmental > Aquatic > Freshwater > Ice >... | reverse complement strand
ATCGTCTCGAACAATGGTCATCTACCCCTTACCGACATAGAAAAAATCGCTTGTAGCTCGTTCTACGCGGTCGGAATTTTTCACCATCAGGGTGTTGATAGGTATTTCAGCAGCCTGTTAACTCTGTTGATTCAACCGCTTGTAGGTAGCCCCCAGCGCTTCTACCGGCCAGCCAGCCCCCACGATGCAAAATCACTTCATTGTCGGTACAAATGAAGAACCGCGCTCACAAGAAACAATGGTGAAGTCCTTGTAGCTGAATGCAAGCATCCTAGGCAACCCTTTGTTTTCAGCCCAAGCTGTGACGCCCGCACCGGGGTACTCAACAGTTTTTGTCATTTTTGGCTTGCCAGGAAGTTTAGAAAAAACTTCTATTGAGGGTCGATCGAAAACAATGCTTACCCCACTCACTTGACCGCCCTTTGTAATGCCAGCCACTCGCATACCCAATACTGTCAGGTCAGATACGCTTCGATTGTAATGTAGCGCTTCCGTGCCTTCTGGCTTTTTATCTAACTGATGTTACGCAGCCGCCCTGAACAGCTGAAGCTGGGCGTAGGCGGTGCGCGATGCGTTGATGAGTAGCTTGCGACAAAGCGAAAAGGGATTGAGCTTGTTCGTAATGCTCAGGCATTCAAGCTTGAACGTGGCGTAAATGGCCATGAAAACATGGTTACTTTGGGTCCGCAGCGTTCGCGTGGGGGACTTGGCCAGATTCGCATTGGACTTCAAGGATTTGTGAAACACCTCCACTTTCCACCGTTTTTTGTAGGTCGTGGTGATGGCGTCATAGTCGCAAGTCAAGTCACTGCAAACCAGATGCAAGATCCCCGTGCTGTCGTCTTTGTTTTTAAAGACTTGGCGGACCACAAGGACTTCTTTCGCATATCCCTTGAGCCAGCCGCGCACTGGAGTTTGCTCTGGGAAATCCAGCTCATCTACTCGAATAAAACGCTTCTTCTTCCTGTCCTCTTCGCTCAAGGCCAGCAGCCGGTTGCCCTTGAGTGCGGCGATGAAATGCCGGCCCTTGCCGGTGATGTAATCGAAGTTCTCCTCTGAAGAAAACCAACTGTCCATCAGCACGAAGCGAAACTTCAAGGTGTTGTGGATACAGGTCTGGACCATCTCGCGCATCATTTCGTTCTTGGTCTTGTCACTTTTACGTTTGAGTTTCCTGCTCGCAAGGTCGCTGTACTGAATGGGCTTTTTCACCAGCTCAAACGCCACCGGGATAGAGGTGCCGTTGCAGAAATACAGCGCATTGAGAAGGTTGATCCCTCTGACGGTACGCCCGCTGCAGTGGTCAAAGTGCCAGCACATCAACTCGATCTCGTCGGTCCAGGCTTTCTCTTGAATCGTGTCGTCAAAGATCAGCACGCCGTCGTCACGCTCAATCGATCTGACGGTCGATTTAAGGATCTGGCAAACAATAACTTCCCGAGCTCAGCCATTTGCCGGGACAGCCCGATAGTTCCAGCGGGGCAGGTGTTCATCGAAGACGATGCGCATGTTTGCCAAGAAGTCTGCCGCGACTTTTTTGCCTTTGACATAGACGCCGCCGAGCACCTCGGCCGTCACCTTCAGCCCGGTGACTGTTTTGGCCTTTGCCATGAACTGTCGGGCGATGTCCACCGTGTGAAACGTCACGCCCTGGCAGGCACGCGTCACATGGGCAAACAATCGGTGCTCGATCGGGTTGTGTTTGGAGCAGTACGGCGGGTAGTGCGCGACGCGGATCTCCAGCCCGAGCCGATCGGCCAGGTGCTCCAGCGCCTCCTTGAACACATGGCGATTCGACGCGTTGGAGCCCCCGCCATCGCACAGCAGCAGCAAGCACCGAGCATCGGGGTAGTGACGCCTGCCGTGCTGCGTCCACCAGTGCGCGATGGAATCGCAGCAGAACTCGCTCGTCTCCGTGCTGGTGTTCAGGTGCAGGTAGCCCTCGTTGCGCGCCAGGTCGTACAGTCCGTGCGGGATCAGCTTGCCTTGGCCTGCGCTGGGAAAGTCATGGTCAAGCGTTTGCACCTGCGCCTGCGTGTGTGTCTGGCCTTCACGGGCAAAATTGCCGATCAGCTCCTTTTTCTTCGTGTCGATGCTGAGTACGGGCTCGCCCCGGGCCAGATACGCGGCCTTAAGCCGGGCGATGTTTTCGAACTGGGCGTTGCGATCGGGGTGCGCGCCCATCGACTTTTTCTTGCGCGCCTTGCGCTGGCCCAAGCCGTGCTTTTTGAGCAGCTTGCGCACCACGTGGCGGCTGGCCGGCGTGCCCATCTCGGCCAGGCGCCGGCTGATCTCGCGCCGCGACAAGTTCGTCCACAGCACGCCCTGGCGCATCGGGTCGCCCGCCGTGAACTCGGCCAGCAGCGCGCGAAAATTCTCGTCGAGCGTGGCAATGCTGTCGATCAGCGGCTTGCGTCCACCGCCTTTTTTCGAACCCGGCTCGGCGCGGGATCAACGGTCAGCGCCAGCTCCGTCAATCCTCGGCGCACCGTCTTGGCATCCAGGCCAAACAGGCTTGAGATGGCACTGATGCCGCTGCTCCCGAGCTTGGCTGCCTCAATCGCTGCGTAGCGCCGCCGGTCCTTTTCAGACAGCGTTGCAAACAGCCGCTTCATCATCAACTCAATGTCTGGCGTGTAACTCGTCTGTGTGCTCATCCCGGAATTTTACGTACCCGGCCTGCTTCTTCAAAAAACCATCGGGCAGCACTGCATTCTGTTCAGAGATGGGGAAGTTATTCCTGACCACATCCTAACCTGATGCCACAGGTCCTTGGAGGTGTACTCCTGTGCTGATAAAAACCGCGTGATCTGGTCGTGGCTTACGTCACCGTCGACCATCGCCGACAAGCCCGTCGCCGTCGCAGCACCAAAGGTGCTCAACAAATAGTCAGTGTACAAATCCAGGTCAGCTTTTTTCATCTGCGGAGCCTATCAGGTGGGGACTGCGTAACATCAGTTATCTAAGTATTCGGCCCGCCGGTAAGATTCGTGCGAAAACCTGCCACATCGACTAAATCCTATACAGGCAGGGTCGTTCGAGTCGGCATTGCCTCGGGTTTCAGGTCGGTTGGATAGTCACCAAATCGCTTGAGCTTGCTGGTGGCATACGGGCTTAAAAAGGCCAAATCGGCGGGACGGATATTGACGCCCTTGGACTTCAGCGTGTGAAGCGCCTGGGTCTGATCCACGACGTTTTGCAGTGCAACCGCATTGGTCACAAGTTCGTTGTAGACGATGGCCTTTTCTTGATCAGCAGGGTCATTGGACCGGAGATGGCCGCCAGCACCGAACGCCAGGTGCTTGGAAAATTTGTGATGCCGTTCAATCTTGGTCGTCCCTTTGTGGACCGTGCGACGCAAGGACTCGTCCATGACCCATTCCAACAGGTACGTTGTGCGAACCGCGTTTCCAAGTTCCTTCAAGGCATGAGCGAATCGGTTTCTGGTGCTGTAGCTATTGACCCTGGCCAATACTGCGGAGGGCGCCAGTGCACCGCTTTGGATTGCCAGCGCGAGTTGCATGAACTGCGGATAGTGTTCCCGGATCAGGGCCCAATTGACCGTGCCGCCGAAAAGCGTGTCGATCTTTGTGTAACTGTTCGCGTTATCGGACCGGTACAGCGTCAGCTCTTGCCAGCGCCGGATTCGCGGCATCAGTTCAATTCCCAGCAAGTATGCCAGGCCGAAGACAGCTGCCGACTGGCCATGGGTATCCGCATGCACGCGGCTTGGCTTCACATCGGAGAGGTTCTGAAGCAACGCATCCAGAATGAAGGTCGCCTCATACGTTCCGCAGGCGATGAAACGACTAAACAGTGCAATGTAGTTGTCCGCGACGTGGCGGTAGGCGATGCCCCCGGTCTTGCCGTAACGAATGTGGTGCTCGGCGAGCAGGTTGTCTTCGTACGTCTCAAAATGGGTGCCATCAGCGGCGGCGGATTCCCCCTTACCCCATTGTTGCGGTAGTTCGAATTTGGCATACAGATTGATCAAATCCGCCGAGGCGGCCCGCAAGTCCGCAAGGTTCTGTCGCATTGGCGGTAAAGCAGCTTGCTCGTCTATGCTGAGCGCTTTGACTGAAAAGGTTTGAACGAGATGCTGGCGACCAAAGGAATGCGCTTTCCAATCGACGTCATTCTGGTGTGCATTCGCTGGTATGCAGCGTATCCGTTGAGCTATCGCCACCTGGAGGAAATGATGCAGGAACGCGGCGTGTTTGTCGACCATTCCTCGATCAATCGCTGGGCGATCCGGTTTCTGCCCTTGCTTGAGAAGGTGTTCCGCAAGCACAAGCTCACGGTGAGCGGCAGCTGGCGCATGGACGAGACTTACATCAAGGTCAAGGGTGTCTGGAAATACCTGTACCGCGCGGTGGACAAGGAGGGAAAGACGGTCGACTTCCTGTTGACGGCCAGGCGCGACAAGGCCGCAGCCCTGCGGTTCTTTGAAAAAGCCATGAAGGCTAGCGGTGCTCCCGAGAAGGTCACGATGGACATGAGCGGAGCCAATAAAGCTGCCATGGATGATATCAATGGCAGAGGTGAAACGTCGATCATCGTCAGGCAAGTCAAGTACCTGAACAATATCGTGGAGCAGGACCATCGGGCCATCAAGCGGGTCACCAGGCCAATGCTCAACTTCAAGTCATTTCAAGCCGCCAGAAATGTCCTGGCCGGCATTGAACTCATGCACATGATCCGCAAAGGCCAGCTCCTGCTGGAAGGTAGTACCGAGCTGTCGTTTGCCGACCAGTTTTATGCACTGGCAGGAAAAATCCGTCCAGTTTGAGAAACTGGCATCCGTTCCTGCGCCAAGCACGTTCATCTGCCAGCAACGCGACAGAGCCGCCACAGTTGCTCCAGGCCTGCGCCATCGCTCTTTGGGGTTTCCGGCGGATGCATGACGGCGCCTCAGAGCGGAAAGGGCTGCACGAGGTGCGCGCTCAGGCGGCTCATGACGCTGGCGTCCTTGAAGCCGCAGCGGCGCTGGATCTCTTGCAAAGGCACGCCGGCGTTAAACCACATGGCGATGCAGGTGTTGCGCAGCGTGTTGGGGCCCATGTGGGCCAGGGTGCCCGGATCGACGCTCGCGTGGGGCGTTGGGGAGGCCAGCACGTTGGCGCGCACCAGGCAGTGCGCCAGGTGCGCCTGGCAGATGTTGTACAGGCCGTTGGGTGCGATGGTCCGGCCGATGCGGTCGCCTACGATTAGCCGGCTGCCCGGATGCAGGACAGGAAGGCCCACCGGGCGCACCTCGAGCCAGGCGTGCAGCGCCCGGCTGGTCTGCGGATCGAGTTCCAAGGCGCGTTCGTGCCCGCCGCCGGCCTTGCGCACGCGCAGGGTGTACAAAAGCGCCGCCCCGGCCAAATCCGCGCAAGGCCGGGCGCAGTCCAGCGTCAGGCCGATGAGCTCGCGCACCGTGAGGGCCGCGCGCATCATCAACAGCAGCACCAAGCGGTTGCGCTTGGCTTTGAAGTCGTCGCCGCCGGGAAAGTTTTCATAGAGGCCTTCGTGCAGGGCCGTCCACATGGGAAGTGACAGCGCCAGCGAAGGCACGCGCTCGGTGGCTGGCGGTTGGGCGCCCTCGGCGGGGTTGACCTCGATGAGGCCACTCTCTAGCGCGTGCGCATACAGGTCGCGCAGCACGCGCCAGTAGCGGCGCCGCGTGACGGGCGAGGTTTTCTTGAGGCTCGAGCGCGGGCCGATGGCTTGGCAATACCGGGCGATGTCCGCGCTTTGCGCCGCATCCCAGGCCAAGCCATGCGCAGTGCAAAACGCCAGCCAGTGGCGCCAGACCAGCGAAGCTTGCGTCAAACCGGCCGCGCCCATGGGCTTGAGGTCCGGGCGGGCGAACCGGGCTGCCTGCCAGGACGCAAAGAACGTGTCGGGATCCACAGCAGTCACGTCAGCCATCCCATGAATCCTCGATCTAAATTGCATTTACAACAAACCCACCTAAAGAACCACACCCTCCCGCCCCATGCCAACCCCCTCTTGAAAAGCGAAGCCTGCCTTGGGTCTTCCTCATTTCCCCTTCGCTCCCCCTCAAGGCACGGGAACGGGGAGGGGAAGTCATCCAAAGGGTTGGGGTGGCATGGTTTGTTGTAAATGCAATTAAGGTGTCTTCGACAAATCCATTTGCTGCAGCGCAGCTTGCCGGATCACCGGATGAAGGTAAGCGTGCAGAGCCGATACCGTGTCCGGCAGCGGCGTGATGGCCAGCGCGTTCTTCTTGAGAAAGGCACGCCACAGCGCCTGGCGCGTCGCATCGTTGGCAAACTCATCGCTCAGCCCGATGGGCAGTTGCGCCGGCACCGCCATGCCCCGGCGCATGAACGTGGCAGCGATCGCTCTCGCCAAGGTCGTCGGGTCCAGCGCCTCTCGCTCCAGCAGGACCGACAAATCCAGGTAGTCCTTCAACCGGGTGTTGGTCATGCCCAGCAGCGCGATAGCGTGGAGCTTTTCGGCAATGACTGTGTACACCGGGTAGGTGCTGAGCTGTGGTGCGGGAAATTCTGCCAGCAACACGGGAAACACGGCCTGCACCGGCCCTGGCGTGACCGCGTCGCCAAACCCGATGTCCACCTGCGCCCGGCAACGTGCCTTGGCCAGCTCGCCCGTGATGAGCACCCGCGCGCCGCCATAGCCGGCCTCTTTGCGGATGTCCTCGACCTTGACGCTGGCCGGGTCAAAGACAATGCCGTCCTCCACGGCAACAGCGGCGATGTCGCGAAACATCTGGCCGATAGAGGCCAGGTCGCTCGCGCCAAAGCCCAGCAGGTCGGCGTCCCGGGTCGGGCGGTGCGCCATGTCGTACCACAGCGTGAACAGCAACGCGCCCTTGAGCACAAAGCCCTCGGCGTGCGCAGACTGGCTCAGGCGGTAGAGCAGGCGCTCGAGCGTGTAGCGAACCAGCACCTGGTTGAAATCAGACCCTTCGGCCTTGGCCAGGTTGAGCAGGCGCGCGCGAACGGAAGCAGCCATGTCCTGGGTCATGAAAAATAGTCCTGGCGCATCAGCCAATCGCCTCCAGGTAGGGACGCATCACATTGGCAACGCGGCAAATCTTGGCAAAGCGCCAGAGCTCGTCGGCGCTGGCCCGTTGGCCGGCTCTTGCTTCTCTGAGCGCCTCCAGCGCCACGTCCAGGCCAATGGCGCTGCGGTGCTTGAAGCAATCGACCACCGTCTTGGCCACGCTGTAGACCCGCAGCAGCACCTGGTCGCGCTCGAACACCTCGATGCCTTGGGAATACGATTGACCCGAATACTGCACCATCCGGATGGGCGGATAGTCGATGCGCGGCGCATGGCTGCCACGCGGCATGGCCAGCCAGACCTGGCGCGGCGCTTGTGTCGTCAGGCCGTGAAACTGCAGCGCCGTGAGCAGGCAAAACACCGCCTTCGGCACCTTGAGCGCAATGGCGGCCAGGCTTTCGTCCGCCGACATCAGTGTTTGCGGCAGGCGGTACAGGCCGCGGCCCACTTTTTCCAGCTGGCCGCTGGCCATCAAGCGGGTCAGCATCACCCGTGGCGCGCCCACCGCCTGAAGGTCGCGCGAGCGCAGCATCCCGCGCTGGCGGGCCAGTTCGAGAACGCGCTGGGTCTGCGTGGGCTGCGGCATCATCAGCAAATTGTGCTCCTTTTATTCGTTGTATTTCAATATATGAAGAAATAAAGGAACAATTTTGTTGCGCCGTGCTGAAGGGTGGCCACAAGCGCTGCAGCCGCCAGCGGCGCGATGTCGGGTGTTGGGCGCAACGACGAGCAAGTCGCGCCCTGGGCGCTTGTGGCCGACAGGCGCGCGCAATGGCAGCAGCGTCATCGGTAGCGGGGGCGCCAGGTCCCCTGGTGTCCCCGGACCGACGAGAATGGGTCGAATGCACACCCCATTTCGTTTTCCCGCGCCAGCCTGCGGCTGGCGGGTGCCCGCGTTGCTGGCGACCTTGTTCGTGGCGGGCTGCGCCTCGGCGCCACCGGTCCAGCCCGAGGCACCGGCGCCCTCGAAGGTCGTCGCCGACCCGACCCCAGCCGATGCCGCACCCATGGTCGACGAGGCCGGGCGCAGCCAGCAGTTCGCCCGCTGGGTGGCCGGGTTCCGCACCGGCGCACGCGCAGCCGGCATCGACGAGGCTACGCTCCATCTCGCCTTCGACAGCGTGCGCCTCGTCCCGCGCGCCATCGCATCGGATCGGGCGCAGCCCGAGTTCACCCGCACGGTGTGGGACTACCTCGACGGCGCGCTGTCGGCGCAGCGCGTCGCCCGCGGCCGGGAGAAGTTGCTCCAACTGCGGCCCGTTGTCGACACGATGGCCGTGCGCTACGGCGTGCCCGCAGAGGTCCTCATCGCGATCTGGGGGATGGAAAGCAATTACGGCAGCTTTGTCGGCGACATCCCGACCATCGACGCACTGGCGACGCTTGGCTTTGAAGGGCGGCGCGAGGCGTGGGCGCGTGGCCAGTTGCTTGCGGCCTTGAAAATCCTGCAGCGCCGCGACATCGACCGTGCGCAGATGGTCGGTTCCTGGGCCGGCGCGATGGGTCAGACGCAGTTCCTGCCCTCGAACTTCCTGGCCTATGCGGTCGATGCCGATGGCGACGGCCGACGCGACATCTGGGGCAGCCTGCCTGACGTGATGGCCTCGACCGCGAACTTTCTGGCGCGCTCGGGATGGCAGGCCGGCCAGCCGTGGGGACTGGAAGTGCGCCTGCCGCCGGGCTTCAACCATGCGCGTGCCGACCTGGAGTTGCGCCAGCCGACGACCCAATGGGCGGCCGAGGGGGTGCAGTCGATGGACGGCGCGCCGCTGCCTGCCCTGGAAGGAGCCTCGATCCTGCTTCCGGCCAGCGCGCGCGGGCCGGCTTTCCTGGTCGGCACGAACTTTCGCACGATCTTGCGCTACAACAACTCGACCAGCTACGCGCTGGCCGTCGGCTTGCTGGCGCAGCAGCTCGCTGGCGGCCCCGCAGTGCAGACCCCCTGGCCCCGCGATCTTGCGCCGCTTTCACGCAGCGAGCTGCTGGCGCTGCAGACGGCGCTCAGCGCACGCGGCTTTGACAGCGGCGCGCCCGACGGCACGATGGGCCCGGCCACGCAGCGCGGGGTTCGCCACTACCAGCGCAGCCTGGGCTTGCCGGCGGACGGCTACCCGACCGAGGAACTGCTGCAGCGCCTGCAGGAACAAGGCGCCGCCGCGCATTGAGGCAGTGGGCAGTTCAGTGCCGGGTTCTTGTCCTGCAGCGTCCGCATCGTCCAGTAGGAACTGACCGCAGATGGCCGATCCTGGACTTGGAAGACTCACGGGGATGCGGCTGACGGTCAGAGTGAAAAAATCGATGTCGGGTTTGACGTGAGAATTTCGAATGGGCTGTGCTTACAGTCAGTCCTTTGCAGGCGCTAACCGCCAACCTCTTGCTCGGCAGGATTTCAGCGTAACCCAACGGTCACAAGTACCCGCTTCCTGGAGGTCCGGTGTCTCCCCATCTGGAACGGACCTTCGTTTCCACTGACCAGACGCATCCAAAGTGCAAATGCAGGCGGGCGTCAATAGACCTGCCTCAAGACACCAACCCGAACCCAAGGACGTGCACTCGCTCCCGGAATTTGCCCACGTGTTCATTGCGAACCACCAGAGTTTTGGGTCCGGCGCGCAAGCACAGCGCGCTCGTTTCCTTGTGCGTGGCCACGCTGTCAGCGGTTTCGCAGTCTCGGCATTCGATCAGCACGGCGCCGGCGCCGGTCCTGAGTGCCTGGCCATCTCGCGCGCAGCGAAGCAAAAACGATTCGACCAACTCCGGCAACGGCAGGTCGTCGTTATTTTCCAAAAATTGCCTGAGCAGTGCGATGTCGTGGCCTTTCTCGATGGCGACCACGGCTTTTTGGCGATCCAGATGCCAGATATCCTCCTGTATCGGTTCCGCCCAGAGTTCGAGCAACAGCGAGTCTTGTGGGCTGAGAATTCCGCGCACCCGTTTGACCTGCAGGCTTGGCATCACCGAAATGGCCACACTGCTGGGTTCGGCCACTGGTTGGTAGGTGGCCTGCTGCCCCAGTATGTAAGCCCCCAGCGCAGTGATTCTGAAACTGTTCAACCCATCGTAACGGCTCAAAAACCGCAGTTCGTCGGCGCCCCACAGATCCCGGAAGTCATCATGCCCCTGAGCAGGGTCACCGTAGGACACATCGACCATGCCGAGCGTGGCGGCATATTCAAACAAGACGGCAGCGATGTAGCGGTCTTGCAAAATGTTCCATCCATGCGAGCCGTCATACCCCAGGCTGCCGTACTGACGTTCGCACAGGTACAGCTTCCAGGGGTCATGGGTGACCACAAAGACGTGATCGGCTGCCCGCATGAACCGGGAAAAATCATCTAGCAGCACCCATCGTCCGGTCGGGCACGCCTGCAATGCCTCTTCGATCGCAGCGCGCCGTGGGGGCACGGCACTCATCACGCGTCCGGTGCTGCTTTGGCCTTTGATGGCATCGACCCGGCTGAACTCATCGAGCAGCGTGGTTTTGAGCCACTTGCGCCACAGCGTGCGCAGCACGTCTGCAGGAGGCGCGCTCAGGGCTTTGACGCCGCTCGGGCTCAGCGCCAGACGCGTGCCGGTGCGCAGCGCCAGGCCAGAGGCCTGGAGCAGCATAGGCCAGGCAAAGGCCTTGATCGGACCAATCGGCTGATCCCACTTGTCTGTTTTCTCCGCCACAGGGTAGAAGTCGCCGCCGACAAGTCTGTCGCCCAGCAGCTTGAGTGTGCTGCTGGCGGGCAGCGCCGTCTTCTCGCTGACGGTTATGCGGGCCTGCTCGAAGGTGCGCAGCATGACCACCACTTCGTGCAAGGCTTCGCGCTCGGTCAGGCGCTCTGTCAGCCCTTCACCCGCTGGGGCAGTGTCGGAACTGGCTAACCGCACATTGGCCGGTTTTGGCACAAACGCAAGCAAGCTCGCCCGCAAGTCAGGCGGTACGAAATACAGTCGCTCCCTGGATGCATAGTGAATGAACAATGCCAGGGCCGACTTTTTTTTGCTCGAATAGCGGGACGACTGAGTCCCAGCCACGTCAAACGAGGGGTCACCTTGGTACTTGGCCCGAAATCGCTGCGGCGAGAACTCGCCCTGCGGATGGTGAACGGCCTCGGCGACGGCGGCAGACTGCAGGGTGTCCAGCTTCAACCAAATGGCGTGCAACGTTGCGCCCTTCATGGCGTCGGCGATTCGCTCAATCAACTCGTCCTTGCGGCCGACGGCCTCGGCGTCTGGCACGTAGCGGATTAAATCCTTCAGGTCGGCAACGAGCAAACTTTGCAGCGTTTCTTTGAGCGTCATGGGCATGGCGACGTCCTTGGGACAACAGGTGATGGAGAGGTCGTGAGACGGGATTCGCACCCCAGTGAAACTGGCAAGCGGGCGCTTCACTGGCGATCAGCGCGGCACCGTATTTTGTCAGGTGCCTGGCTAACTTGCGCAACGAAACCGTTGCGCAGAACAATAAACAGGCGGTGCAGCTGCCGCTCAAGCCCACAGATCCTCACCACAGTTATCATGACGTGAGCCTCCAACAAGCCCGCACGCCATGAAACGCATACCCGAGCAACCCGACCGGGAAAACCGCATCACTTTCGAGATTGTCGTGGACGCCTACGACGAGACGGAACGCGCCATGGGCTGGTACTACTACCTCCAACACAAACTGCAAGTGCCGTTCAAGGCGACGTGCCGGTCAGCTCGCGCGACGTCACCGCTGGAAGTCGGCGTCGAAGTCGACGTCGTTGGCCTGGCGGCAGAAGATGACTGCATGTCGGAGGTGTTCGTTCTCGTCAAATACGCGAAGTCCGAGCTTGCGGTGCCACTCGAGCAGCTTGCGTGTCACGCGCCAGACGAGCAAACTGGCCAAGCCGTTGCCGATTGGCACTATTGGGTGGCGCGTGGCTACGACTACTAATGGCGGGCTTGCTCACCAAGAACCGTCCACCCATTGAGAAGTCAACGCGATGACACCCAACCTTTCCTTTCACCGGCCTTTCCTCAGCGGCCGGTGAACCTAAATGTTGAATGTCAGGTATCCGGAAATTTGAAGGTGCGCGACCCGTCTTTTGGCGCCGGTCCATTGATCATCAGAAATGCAGCGCTTTGCGCCGGCTGATCCGTGTCGGCGTGACTGCCAACCGAATCGATTTGCTGTCAACGCTCGTTCATGACCGGCTCTTGACGGCCCAATATCTTCGATCAAATCGACAATGTGTGCGGTCGCCGACCGGAAAGTCGAGCTGTAGCAGTGGGGCGCGCTTCAAGCGGAATCATCGGAATCATCGGAATCAAAAAATGATGCGGTTCTTCAGATGCAACACAGTTTGCGCATTTAAAATTTGATAAACCAGTTGATCTGCGCAGTCCGCAATGGACACGGTGTTGACGCCCAAAGCGTAAAGACAGACAAAGTTGTTCGCGTTTCTTGTGGATAACGTTGTTGATGAAGAGACAAAAATCCGTCCAAACCGAGTTAGGGCGCGGCTTTCGCAAGGCTGCCTGCATTTTACGCAGCGCTGCGAATGTGACTATCTTTGATCACCGTGTCGACAGCGCTACTGTTGATGGCAACAAAGCACCCACGAGATAGTGCTGTCCTGTTGCCCTTCACGAGATTTTCTCCAGTGCGCGCGGATCGCGGTTTTGATTGCCGGCGTCGTTGAACTTTCGCGCCCGTTCGCCAATGCGTCAAAGTCCTCGAGGAAACCGAACAATGAAGACGCGCGCTTTCTGGGCGCAGTACGATACGCGCTGCTACAACTTTAGAAGTACCCAAAATGAACGAACTTGTCAAGCTCCGCCAGCAAATATCCGAAATGGAAAAGCAGGCCGCCGAACTGCAGAAAAAGAACCGGCCCGCCGTCCTGGCCGAACTGCGCGAACAGATGGCCGCCTACGGCATCACGGCCGATGAGTTGAGCCGTCCGGCGGCCAAGACTGCCAGGTCCAAGGCACTGCAGGCCAAGCCTGCTGCGAGCGCGCCCAAGAGCAAAAAGGCAGCCGCGCCATCGCCCGCGAAATACCGCGGACCCGAAGGCCAGACGTGGACCGGCCGCGGAACCGCGCCGAAGTGGCTCAATGAATTGCTGGTCGACGGAAAGACTAGGGAAGACTTTCTCATCCGCCAGGACACGCCAGCGTAAGACTAGGTGGCAACACTGGTGTCACAGACAGCTTGAATCGGGCCGCTTTTGCATGCCTGGCGTCAAGCTGGCTTGACACAGAGCGCGCACTCCATGGCCGGCCCACGTGAAAGCTGTGAAGGTGCGCACCACTTGGCAAAACAGTTTAAATTGCGTTGCATGCCAGGCATGCTGCCAGCAAAACAAAAAGCCCCAGCACATGTGAATGCGCTGGGGCTTTTGTCTTGGTTGCGCGGGCAAGATTTGAACTTACGACCTTTGGGTTATGAGCCCAACGAGCTACCAGGCTGCTCCACCGCGCGGAAATTTCGAAAGCGACTTTGCCTGCAAAGGTTTGAGCGCTGTTGTGCTTGTGATGCTGTTACTTCCCAGTACAAAGCATCTGCAGGATGTATCCATTGTAAGGCAGCACAGGGGGTTGGCTCCTTATCGCCTAAAAGCCCAACGCCAGCGATGACACCAGTGACTTGATGGCCGCCGGCCAAATACCAGCAGGGCAGTCAGCCAGGGCATGAAAGCTTGGTCGACTTGCACTGCAAGCTTGCTGCGGCAGGCTGGGTACGTCACAGAGCCACCACCAGCGCCGCCAGCAGAAAGAACATCTGCCACTCGATGGCCCCGCCGCCGGACTGGCCGCGCGAAAAGACCTGGCTGCTGCGCGCCTGCAAGCTCCGGTCAATTTGCGCGCGGATAAAAATGCGGAATGTTCATGGGCAACCCGTTCAATCTTGATCGTGAAACTCGATGGTCGGTGATTCTGGCCGGACCGTGCGTTTCTGCCGCTGACACGCGTGTTGCCGGCAAACAATGCGGTTGCTCGCGCTGGGCTGACGCATAATTTCAACTGTGCGGGTGCCACAGCATTCGCACAGCGCTAGGCGATCGGTCAGTTTCGCAGGCGGCGGCGCTACTTTTGTTCTGTGTTGTGCTCTCTAGACCCCATCGCTTTTGTTTTTGTGTTTTTCGAGGAATCCCCTTCATGGGCAACAAACTATACGTCGGCAACCTGCCTTACACGGTGCGTGACGAAGACCTGCAGCAGTCTTTTGGTCAATTCGGCGCCGTCACCAGCGCCAAAGTCATGATGGAGCGCGACACGGGTCGCTCCAAGGGCTTTGGCTTTGTCGAGATGGCCAACGATGCCCAAGCGCAAGCGGCCATCAACGGCATGAACGGCCAGCCTCTGGGCGGGCGCAGCATCACCGTGAACGAAGCCCGTCCGATGGAGGCACGTCCTCCACGCACCGGCGGCTTCGGCGGTGGGGGCGGCGGCGATCGTTCTGGCGGGGGCGGTTATGGTGGCGGTGGCGGTGGCGATCGCTCTGGCGGTGGCGGCTATGGTGGCGGTGGCCGTTCGGGTGGTGGCGGCTATGGCGGTGGCGATCGCGGCGGTTATTAAACCCTGCACACCCGGTCAACGGCAACGAGGCTGCTTGACACCAGCGGCCCTAGCCTTGCGCTGAGCAAGGCACAAAAGGCTTTGAAACTTCGGTTTTGAAGCCTTTTTAACTTGAAGAGCCTTTGCAGATTGGCGCCCACGCACCATTGTCCCGGCTGTCGATTTCAGTTGTCCCTCCATGCAAGCCGCAAGATCGGCTCAACGCAACAATTCCAGTCTTTTGAAGCGGGAACAGTCAACGTCGCGAGCATGGATCAAACTTCAATGGACCGCAATCCGCGTACCATGCGCCTGGAACCCTGGCCCCACAAGCTTTCATCACGACAAACTGCCTATCCCATGGACAACTCATCCCCTTACACGCCGCCCCAGGTTTGGACTCATGCCAAGGAAAGCGGTGGCCGCTTTGCCAGCATCAACCGGCCGACCGCGGGCCCGACCCACGACAAGGCGCTGCCCGTCGGGCGCCATCCGCTGCAGCTGTATTCGCTGGGCACGCCCAACGGCGTCAAGGTGACGGTGATGCTCGAGGAACTGCTCGCAGCGGGGCACACGGGCGCCGAGTACGATGCCTGGCTGATCCGCATCAACGAGGGCGAACAGTTCGGCAGCGGTTTCGTCTCAGTCAACCCGAATTCCAAGATCCCGGCGCTGGTGGACCGCAGCGGACCGGCGCCGGTTCGGGTGTTCGAGTCCGGCGCGATCTTGATGTATCTGGCCGAGAAGTTTGGCGCCTTTCTTCCTCTAGATGGCGCCAGGCGCGCCGAATGCCTGTCGTGGCTGTTCTGGCAGATGGGCAGCGCGCCTTTTCTGGGCGGGGGGTTCGGTCACTTCTACGCTTACGCGCCGACAAAAATCGAGTATGCGATCGATCGGTACGCGATGGAGGTCAAGCGCCAGCTGGATGTGCTCGACCGCCGGCTTGCCGAGAGTCCTTATCTGGCAGGCGACGAGTACACCGTTGCCGACATGGCGGTGTGGCCTTGGCACGGCACGCTCGTCAAGGGTCAGCTCTACGAGGCGGGCGAATTCCTGCAGGTTCAGGCGTACACCCATGTGCTGCGCTGGACGGACCAGATTGCCCAGCGTCCGGCGGTGCGGCGCGGCCGCATGGTCAACCGCACCATGGGCGCGCTATCCAGCCAATTGCACGAGCGCCACGATGCCGGCGACTTCGACACCCAGACCCAGGACAAGCTGGCCGCGCCGCTTTGAGGCTCAGTTGACTTTCCTTCTCTTGTCCTGTCCTGTCCTGTCCTGTCCTTCAAGCGGAATGCACCCATGATCACCCTGTACGACTGCGCCACCGCGCCCAGCCCGCGCCGCGCCCGCATTTTTCTCGCCGAAAAGGGCGTTGCCCATGAGACGGTCCAGGTAGACCTGAGGAATTCCGAGCAATTGAGCGTCACGTACCAAAAAATCAATCCGCAATGCACGGTCCCAGCGTTGCGTACGGAGGAGGGGGGAATACTGACCGACAATGCGGCCATCGCGGCCTACTTGGAGGCGCGTTACCCGGAGCCGCCGCTGCTGGGCATCACCCCGAACGAAAAAGCGCACATTGCCAGCTGGAACTGGCGCGTCGAGTTCGAAGGGTTGCTGGCCGTTGCCGAAGCACTGCGCAACAGCGCGCCGGCCATGGCCAACCGGGCGCTGCCCGGGCAGGTGGACTACCCGCAGATCCCCGAACTGGCGCAGCGCGGCTTGGCGAGGGTGCAGCAGTTCCTTGTCATGCTCAACGAACGCCTGGCTGGGCGAGACTTCATCGCCACCGACCGTTTCAGCGTTGCCGACATCACGGCGGTGGTGGCTGTTGATTTTGCACGCGTGGTGAGAATCAAGCCAGGCGAACAGCACCCGCACCTGCAGCGCTGGCGAGCGGCGATGGCTCTGCGGCCGTCGATGTCTCTCTAGACGCGCAAGCCGCAAGTGTCGTGGTTCCAAGCCCTTGCTTCGCACTCGCCAGCAGTCACCGTTCAGGAGACAAGGCGTTATTTGTTGGCCTGTACCGTGAACCCGATCAGTCGGGCGACCACGGCGGCCAGGTAGATCAGACCCACAAACATTTCCACACTGGCCAGCGCGCGTGCATGGGCCGTCAGGGGAATCACATCGCCGATCCTGGTGCTAGAAAGCAGTGCAAAGCTCAAGTAATTGAGCTGGGTCCAGCTTCTCGGGTCCGCTGGATTGATGGCCGCCGCGAAGGTGCCGGGTTGCAGCGCCTGGGCCAGGACGAAAAGGTGCGTGAACCCCCAGGCCAGCAAGGTAAACGTGGCGCCCGCGGCAAACAATTCGTCCGTCGTGGCGTGGCGATCTTCCGTCATATAGGCAATCAAGCTGCCCGCCGCATAAAAGTAGAACAGCGCTTCCAATCCCGATGACCAGGGCAACAGCGCCCGTATGCCAAATGCCATTTGCAATACCAGCAGCACAATGACGGGACCCGCAGCACGCGCTGATCCAGGCCAGGCCGGGCGTGCGCCTGACCATGCTGGTAGTGATGCCCAGCACAACGATGCCAAAGACATTGAAACCAATGTGCCCCGCCTCGGTATTTTCGATAAAAGGGTACAGCAGCATGCCCAGCAGCTGCACGACCAGTAAGATCATCCCATTACACACAGTCATCCATCGTTGAACTGTCGGGCATAACGGGCGCCCTCGACAAAGACGGCAATCTCCTGCATGCCCAGCCAAATCGTCCTGGCACCCGGTTCGCCATCGTGCTTT
>Ga0123337_10003312_pt1 | contig 17309 bp, 22 predicted proteins | sample frozenSSSSmetaG_FD_89792 | JGI IMG/M metagenome (GOLD analysis project Ga0123337, IMG submission 89792) | Glacier valley bacterial and archeal communities from Borup Fiord, Nunavut, Canada, to study Microbial Dark Matter (Phase II) -... | ecosystem: Environmental > Aquatic > Freshwater > Ice >... | reverse complement strand
TTGAACTGGAAGGTATGCACTGCGCCTGATTTATTAACCGACCAGTAAATAGGCTGTACCGCTCCGTTGGTTAAACTGATCGATCCTGTTCCGTTTCCGTTCAGGTCCCAGGTACTTCCCTGGAAATCTCCGTAAGCAGCCATATCAAATACATTCCTTACCGAATAACCTGCCGGAAAACCATCAAGGCTGACGTTATTAACAGTCCATTTGCCCGAAACATCCGAACGGGAGACCTGCTGTGTATTTACCGCTGTCTTGCTAGCTGAACAGGCAGTTAACAAAATTGCTGCAAACGCAAAAATTAGGGTACTATTAATGAGCTTTTTCATACTATTTTATATTTAAATTAATGAAAGCAGAAACCCTGCCAGAAGGGGAAAGGTTTGAAGATTTGATGGAATATTTTTATCAGTTTTGAGGATAAAATTATGAAGGAAATTGTAAAAGGATTTATCGAATGTGTTAAAAATCAACTAAAAACAATAACTACTTCGACAGACAAAACTATTCTTGCATCTTTCAAAATGCTTGAAAAAAATATGTTTGTGAAAATTAGAGAAACTGAAATGTTTTTAAATTGGAAACTAAAAATGAATATTGAAAATATTAATTAACGCAAAATTATCTGTTTAGGTAAAAATCCCTCAAAACTATTTGCAGACAATGAAATCATTGGAACTGTGAATATTGGGCAGGACTTATCCTTGAAGTAAATACTTTATTTATTGATAATTGATTGTTTATCCGTTTAAGGAAAATGCATTAAATATTAAGCATATACAGGAAAGCATCAGCATTTTGTTTTTGTGCGGTAACGCAATCTGAAAATCAGTTTCCCATCATTCAGTTCAAGAAATTTTTCGGTGGCATTCCAGGTGATCGTATACTTCCCGGTTAATTTATCGGCCCCATCGTGAATGGTTATCAGTTGATTCCCCTTAATAGTATATGTTCCCATCTGGCCCATAGAATTAGAATCTGAATGTAATTCCCACCGGCCATTTTTACAGAAAAGATATTCGGGAAAGATGCGCAAATACTTTGGCTGGGTTCCTTTCTCATAAATACTAAGAAGACTCCAGCTCGTTCCAATTATTTCTGGCAGATCCCCAACCATCTCCTCTGTATTATTTGAAATGGCAGCGTCCATCTCAATGATATTTTGGTTTGTGTTTACTTCGCTGGTGCGTATTTGGTCGTTTGTTACCCATGTGACCAAACTGTTCTCCTGGTTTCTAGAGTATATCTTATATAATCCAGGCTTTACTTCCAGCACCGTTGAAGGATACCAGACACCGGCCGAAATAACATCTACCGTATCTTCCGCTTTATAATATTGTTCTTTGGTTGAGAATGCACTAAGTATAAAAAGAAAAGCAAAAATCACAGGCATTCGGATGGCTTTAAAAATTGTTTTCATATGATTTTATTCTTTAGTTATTGTGTTAAACTTTTTCTCATATGTAATATAAGCTTTAATTAGTATAAAATCAATTTGTTTGACAGATCAAAGCGGTATCTCTATGCTATGTTGATATTTTCACCAACATATTTTCTAAATTGCTTGTATATACCTGATTATCTTGTTGCTATGAAGTATATCAAACCCGGGAAATAGATCTTAAAATATCAAGGAAATACCATGAATGAAAAAACAAAACCTGAAGCATCACTAAGGAGAACATTAGGACTTTTCGCGAGTACATTAATGGTAGTCGGGATAGTAATTGGGAGCGGGGTATTTAAGAAGATCGTACCTATGTCGCAAACCGGATTGGATGAAAGTTCGATCTTAATGGCCTGGGCTTTGGCGGGTGTGATCAGTTTGTTTGGTGCATTCACCGTGAGTGCTTTAGCTTCACTGACCGAAGAATCCGGTGGCTTTTATGAATATTTCAGGTTATCATTTGGTAATTTTCTTGCTTTTGTTTCAGGATGGGCCGATTTTATTATTATTAGTCCCGCTGCCATTGCTGCACTCGCCTTTCTCTTCGGAGAAATTATAAATTCCTTTTTCCCATTAGCAAATCCCTTAGATGCATGGAAAGACTTTTCTATTTTAGGTTTTATTTTCCCCTTCGCCAATTCAGGAGTGAAACTGGCCGGAATTGCGGCCATTATGGTTCTTACTGGGATCAATTCTTTAGGATCCCGTGAAAGCGGGGTGTTCAACTCTATCATAACAAGCGCAAAAATTGGAGGAATTCTGGTGCTTATCATTGTGGGAATTAGTTATACCGGTCCCGAAGTGCTGAATGAAAGCAGTCTGATCAATACCGTTCAGGAACCCTCCGGGATGTTATTTTTCAGTGCATTCTTTGCGGCAATGTTAAGTGCATTCTGGGCATATAATGGGTGGGAAACAGCCACCAATATCTCAGGCGAGATCATTAATCCCAAACGTAATCTACCCCTGGCGCTGATGATAGGCTTATCACTGGTTGCCCTGATGTATACCTTACTTAATTATTCTTACATGAATGTGCTCTCTCTTGATCAGCTCAGAGCTGTTGACGAGAATCAGATCGGAGCATTAGTTGTAGCTGAAACCTTACTCGGAACCTATGGAAAAATCATGCTTGTGATCCTGCTTGTCATCTGTGTTTTCGGTGCACTGAATAGTAATGTTGTCACCGCCCCGCGAAAATTCTATCGCATGGCCCAGGAAGGTTTTCTTTTCAGTCATTTGCAAAAGGTGCATCCAAAATTCAGAACACCACATATATCCCTGATCTACATGATGATCTTTAGTATTGTATTGCTCATATCGGGTTCATTTGAGATCCTCACCAACATGGTGATTTTTCTGAACTTCATTTTTTACGGACTGCTGGCATTTGCAGTACTTAAACTAAAAAGAAATGGAACAATCAAAACAAGAGTTGTCGGGTATCCTTTTATTCCACTCGCTTTGTTACTTTTTGCCATTGTGCTAAGCATCAATACAATATGGGTCCAGCCCGAACAGTCTTTAGTAGGATTGTTGTTTATTTTCAGCGGTGTTCCAGTTTATTATTATTTCAAAAAACAAAAAACTGCTTAAAAATATTTTGCGAAACCGAATAGTTGCGTATATTTGCAACCGATTGATTTCATAAAATAATTTAATAAATGAGACGAGATGTTTTTCAGGCTATTGCCGACCCTACCAGAAGGGCTATTATCGGACTTATTGCCCTGCAGGCAATGACACCCAATGCACTTGCAGAACACTTTGACACCAGCCGGCAAGCTATTTCCAAACATTTACGGATTCTGAATGAGTGCCAGCTTGTAAAACAGGAAGTACAGGGCAGAGAAATTTACTATCAACTTGAAGTCAGCAAAATGAAAGAAATTGATGAATGGCTTGAAAAGTTCAGAAAGATCTGGGAAAACCGTTTCATCGAACTTGATAATGTATTGTTAACACTAAAAAATAGAGAAAATGAACAATAATCTATTATTCAATTTTTCCATAAATAAGGAAAACAAAACCGTTGAAATTAAGAGAGAATTTGCAGCGAACATTGGATTAGTCTGGGATTGCTGGACAAAGCCCGAACTACTCGACCTGTGGTGGGCACCCAAACCTAATAAGACAAAAACGAAATCGATGGACTTCAGGGAAGGCGGTTCCTGGTTTTATTCGATGATAGGGCCTGAAGGTACAGTCCACTGGTGCAGGGCTGATTATAAAAAAATAGATATCCTGAAAAGTTTTTCGGGATTAGACGCTTTTTGCTATGAGGACGGGAATATCAATATAGAATTCCCGCGTTCTCTCTGGACGAGTTCATTCAGCGAAAATGCGGATAAGACCACTGTAGATATTGTAGTAGAATATAAGGAGCTTGCTGATCTGGAAAAGATCATCCAGTTAGGATTCAAAGAAGGCTTCACTGCGGCATTGAGTAATCTTGATCAATATCTTGAAACACAATTCAAACTCAGGAACGAATTACGTTCCAACAACAAAGAAAGAGTCTGTACTTACCTGAACTTTCCCAGAAATACAGAAGAAGCATTTATATTTTACAAATCAGTATTTAAAACAGAATTTGGCGGTAATGGTATCCAGCGATTTGGGGATTTGCCAGCCGATGCAGGTCATCCGCCTATAGCTGATGCAGTAAAAAACATGGTGATTCACATTGAATTACCAATAACAGGAAATCATATCCTTATGGGGACTGACGCTCCAAAAGAAATGGGCTTTACCGTAACTCAGGGAAATAATATGCATATCTCATTAGAGCCAGAAACGAAGGAAAAAACGAAGCGGATTTTTGAAGAACTATCAGCTGGTGGAAATATTACTATGCCATTGCAGGACATGTTCTGGGGAGCTTACTTCGGAAGTTTCTCAGATAGATATGGCATCAACTGGATGGTAAACTATAACACCAAAAACGGCTAATTCAACCTGAATCAATTATTTCATAGGGAGATAATCCCTATGAAATAATTAAGGATTTCAGTATCCAAATTATTTTTGGATCTTACTTGTAAGAAATTTAAAAGAATTAAATTCAAAATGTAGCTATTCAGTATCACTGCAATTATTTGATTAAAATAGATTATAAATTCTCAATTAAAGCAGGTAAAGACAAAACGGAATAGCATTCTTAGATTCAGGTCATTTTGTACATCTTAACTACATGCCGGATTTTATAAAATTTATATAGACTGAAGAAAAATAAACACGCAAAAATATTGGTCAACCAATAATTATACTCCGGATTATCTTTATTTTTCCGAAACATAAAACCTAAAATCAACGCTGCATGAAACGCTTACTCATCCTGCTCCTTGTGTTTATATTCCTGGCATCTGCACTTTTCGCACAAAAGCCAATTATACCACTAAATGCAGCTGAACTACCCAGGGGAACAGGGACTATAGCTATAGTCGATGTCAATCTGATTGATGGGAATGGTGGTCAAGCAATTAAAAATGCTTCAGTAATAGTTAAAGGGGATAGAATTATTGCAGCAGGACCATCAAAAAGTATTCAGATCCCTCAGGGAGCTGAAATCATTCAGGGAAAAGGCATGTCACTTTTACCTGGCCTTATAGATTCACATTTTCACATCGATGGTGCTGAAGACCTTCCCTCAATATTTCTGCAGAATGGAATTACATCAATTCGTGATCCCGGACTATGGATCGAAGTGTATGATCAGGTACGAAAATCCGGCAAGTACAATCCAAGACTTTTTTTAAGCGGTCCTCATTTGGATGGTTCGCCACCTGCATACCCTAATGATGCCTATGTTGTTCGTGATGAAGCAGAAGCAGTCAGACAAGTGAACGAAGTTGCAGATCAGGGCTCAACTGTTATCAAAATCTATTTCAGGACTCCACCGGGCATGATCAAAGCGATCACTGATGCGGCACATAAGCGTGGGATTCCGGTTACCGGACATCTGGAAATTACTGAAGCTAAACATGCTATTGAAGCTGGCCTGGATGGAATTGAACACATAACTTCATTCGGATTATCGCTCACACCAAAACGGGAAGCTGAAAAATATCGTCAGGGTATGCTGGCCGATAATAATTACCGGAAACAGGGTCGATATGTTTCCTGGGCAAGCATTGATTTGAACAGTCCTGCAGCAGATAGTCTAACCCGCTTTCTCGTCAGAAAAGGCACATTTGTTAGTCCGACCCTTGCAGTATTTGAATATCAGACCGGAGCAGGCACTGTTGACAGCATCAAGCTGAAAGGGTTCGATAAGATGATGAAACTGACGGCAAAACTTCAAAAAGAGGGGGTAAATATTGTAGTTGGTTCACATTCCATGGTTCCGTATGCCGACAAAGGTTGGGCTTATCAGCGGGAGATGGAGCTTTTTGTGGAGAGCGGAATATCAAATGCAGCTGTCATTCATGCCGCCACCATGGAAAATGCACGTTTCTTCAGGATTGATAATCAGTTAGGTAGCATCGAAAAAGGAAAGCTCGCTGATCTGATCCTGGTGAAAGGAAATCCACTGGAAAATATCAAAGTGATGAGAAATATTGAGAAAGTGATGATAAACGGTGTATTTGTCCGATAAAAACATTTCGTCTGTTTTGAAAAAATCATTCAAAAACCGTAAATAAAGCATAGGAAAGCCTGAATCCAGATGAATATGAAACCAGGTCAATTGAAAATAATATTATTGATCGTTTTTATTCTTCAGTCGGCCAGCATATTTGCCCAGAATGACTCACTGAAAAATCTGACATTTAGCGCCTATGCTGAATTATACTACAGCTATGATTTTGCGAAACCTGCAAATCATGAAAAACCGGATTTTATTTATAATCACAAAAGGCATAATGAGATCAATGCAAACCTCATTCTGTTTAAAACAAATTATTTGGCCCCAAATATCAGGGCAAATCTGGGTTTAATGGCAGGAAATTATTCAAGATACAATCTTAGTGCAGAGCCAGCCTGGGCCCGGCATCTATATGAAGCCAATATTGGGGTTAAATTATCAAAGGAAAATAACTTATGGTTAGATGCAGGCATCCTGCCTTCCCATATTGGATTTGAAAGTGCAATCAGTGCCGACTGCTGGACCTTAACCAGAAGTATTCTGGCTGAAAATTCTCCCTATTACGAAACAGGGATCAAACTAGGATATTCAACAAAAAAAGGAAATCTCAATCTGGCATTTTTGGTTTTAAACGGATGGCAAAGAATTAAGAAACTTAATTTAGTTCAAAAGCCATCCTTTGGGATTCAGGTAAATTATAAGCCTTCCAAAAAATTACTTCTGAACTACAGCAACTTCACGGGGACAGATATTCAGAATAATTATAATGCATTAAGAACTTTTCATAATCTATATATGCAATATGATATGAGCAAAAAACTTGGCATGATTGCCGGTTTTGATATAGGCAACGACAAATACAACAGCAGCGATTATGGAATCTGGTATTCACCGGTATTGATTATGAGATATTCGGCCAGTGAGCAAATCAAACTGGCCATCCGGGGAGAATATTACAACGATAAGAACAGGATCATCATCGCAACAAATAATCTTTATGGTTTAAGGGTATCAGGTGTTTCCGGCAATTTCGACTATCAAATAAACAGAAGACTTCAATTCAGGATCGAAGGCAAGGTCTACCACGCCGGAGAAAGGGAATTCAGTGACAATTCGAGCAAAAACTATTCACTTACTTCGAATATAGTACTTAAATTCTGATGCAGAATAGATAGCAAGACAGTATGCAGAAAATACAATCGAAATAGTTTTTACTAAACCCTACTCCACATTTATATTTTGATCAATAAAATATTTTAATTATTTTATAAACAGCTGATTATCAATAATTTTATTATTACCTTCTATAATATTTTAATTAACCTAAACGAAATATTATGAAAATCAAAACACAATTAACCGCATTTTTTTTAATGGCAGCCTTCTTTTTGGCATCCTGCACGAACACTACAAAAGCTCCGGAAACAGCATTAAATCTGGATTCAGTTAAAGTTGAAATTCAGAAATTAGAAGATGGCTACGCAGCTGGAGAAAAAGCCAAAGATGCGGATGCAATCGCCGCCTATTACAGCGATGACGCAATAAATTATAGTTCTAATGAAGAACCAACTGTAGGTAAAGCAGCAATCAAGGAAAAAATCGCTTCGCGTATTGCTAAAGACAACTCAGGCGATGTTTATTCATACTCTATAGTTGATGTTTTTGCAGAAGGAAAGCAGGCAGTTGAAGTTGGGACATGGACAAAAACAGATACAGCCGGTAAAGAAGTAGATAAGGGCCATTTTATGTCTGTTTTCGAAAAGCGTGATGGTAAATACATTTGTATTCGTGATATGAGCGTAAGCTCCATGGCGGTAAAACCAGCTATGTAATTGAGATAATACTTTGGAAGTTTCAAGGTCTTCCAACAATAAGAAATTTAGATGGAGTCTTTAGCGCCGGCTCCATCTTTTTTGTGGGTCAAAATTTATCTCTGCTGTCATTCTATTGATTTCTTAATAAATGACTATAAGTATGGCAATAACCATGGTTGCTAAAGATTCAACAATTAAGGGATTAGCTGCGTAACAAATGAAAGCCTTTGTTCATCATAACAAAAATAATTCCCATGAAATCGAAAGTTATATTCCACACTTTACTATTAGCAGTTTTAATGACGATTTCTGTCGCTGCACAGGAAAAGAAAGTTGCTGTCACATCTCCGGAATTATACAAAGAAATTGAACGTGCCGATAGTATCATTTTCAATGCCTTCAATAAGCAGGATATGGTTACATTCAAGGCAATGTTCACTGAGGATCTGGAATGGTTTCAGGATAACGGCGGACTTATATCCTACAAAACTGTATTTGAAAATTTCGGAAATACCTTCCGCAATGAAAATAAGCTCAGCAGGGAATTAGTGAAAGGAAGCCTGGAAGTCCATCCATTAAAAGGCTATGGTGCAATTCAGATCGGATCGCATCAATTTCGTCATTTTGAAAACGGCAAAGAGGAGGTCGGAACCTTCAAATTTCTGATGATCTGGCAGAAAAAAGACGGACTATGGAAGATCTCCAGGGTAGTGAGCTTCGACCATTGATATACCTGATATTTTAATAAATCATTATCAGGAAAATTATTCGTAAACTATTTTTACCTTCACACTGCTTTAAATTAATTCCAAAATGGAATCAATCCTGGCGAATAATATTGACCAATTTCTTCTGGCTCAGAAGGGCATTAACAGGAAAGCCAAATGACCTGCGAACATTAAATACATTAACATGGAAAATTTAGTAATTATTGCCCAGCTCATGCTTGCTTTATCTGTAGCCTATGTCTGGATCTTCAGATTCGATAACATTGTTTTGGAATTTAAGCAATATGGTCTGCCAGATCTGATCAGAAACATCGTTGGTGCTTCTAAAATAGCGCTGGCTACCTTATTAATTGCTGGAATCTGGTATCCGGACCTGGTGCTTTATTCAGCACTTTCAATGGCATTTTTAATGATTTGTGCACAGCTTGCGCATTTCAAAGTTAAAAATCCAATTTCGAAACATATCCCCTCATTTATCCTTCTCATAATCTCTCTATTTATTGCCGGAGTTCATGCTGAGATCATCACTTAATGAGTGTGATAGATCTAATCCTTACCTGGTTTTCAGCACTCTCTTTTCTATTCTATGGCTTAAGCTTTTACACATCCGGTCATATGAAGGATGAATTCAAACGCTATGGACTGGAGAAATTTGCTTTACTAACGAGTATTTTACAGATGCTGGGAGGAATTGGACTAATTGTCGGCCTTCTGGTTCATCCAATTCTATTAATTTCATCTGCAGGATTATCCATCTTAATGTTATTTGGTTTTAGTGTCAGGCTGAAGATCAAAGATGGCTTCTGGCAATCGTTACCGGCTCTATCCTATTTCATGTTAAACAGTTACCTGTTCTATTCAGCGCTTTAATCAAGATAATTTTCAGCAAAAAGGGATCTTCAGCGCTGGGTAGAAATAAAACATATAAAAAGGACATATTTATTAATCAGGTGTATTAATATGAACAATCCATACCATGTTTAAAACAGTATTTCTCCTTAGCCTGATATTGCTATTTGCACAAATCATAATGGGTTTTAAGAACTTTCCAGGCCGAAACCTATTAATTATCGTCATACTTCCATTAACCCTGACATACATCATCATGGCTCTTAAGGAAATATATCCTTCAAACAGAATAAATATGTTCGAGAAGATCATGTGGACAATAAGTTTAATAGTATTGAACTACATAGCAGGACTTATGTATCTCTTATTTGCCAGGAAAAGGATTTTGAGGGAGTATAAAATTCTCTTTAATGGCACAAAGGCTTTCGCCTGAACGTGATTTTTCTAATTAATGTTGTTTGTCTCCGGTGAGTAATTTTCACAGAACTGATGCATCATATGATATTAATTTTTCAATTAGCTAATCATTTAGCTTAAATTAGTGAAAACCTAAAATCAGCAATCATGTTTTTAATTATCATTGGAATATTTGCCATTATTGCCAGTTTTTTTATGGCCTCACAAGATGGTCCTGCAGCAAGATTCAGCACTATAACCCGTATTGGAGCAATCTTATTAGTAATAATCGGCGCATCTTTTTCGATGTTTAAAGTGGTCGAATCAGGTGAAGTTGGCGTTAAAACACTTTTCGGAAAAGTTAATAGTGATGTCTTGTATAGTGGTTTGAATATTGTAAACCCTATGATGAAGATTACCACCTTTGACGTTAAGACTCAAAATTATACCATGTCGGGTGTGAATGATTCAGAAGGATCTGCTGCTGATGATGCTATCAGGGTTCTTTCTGCTGACGGACTGGAAGTGATCATCGATCTTTCCGTGTTATTTAAAGTCAATCCTTCTTCTGCACCTGAAATTCTCCGTACAATCGGAACAGACTATCTGGATAAAATCGTTAGACCAATTGCACGTACCGCCATCAGAGATAATGCGGTTTCCTATGATGCAGTCGCACTTTATTCAAGCAAACGCGATGAATTCCAGAATAAAATATTTAATACGATCAATAAAAGCTTTTCAAAACGCGGGCTTGAACTTGAGCAGTTGCTGGTCAGAAATATTACTTTACCCGCATCGGTAAAAACGACGATTGAGTCAAAAATCAATGCAGAACAGGATGCCCAGAAAATGACCTTTGTACTCCAGAAAGAAAGACAGGAAGCAGAACGAAAACGTGTCGAAGCTCAGGGTATCGCAGATTACCAACGGATCTTGTCTACAGGTTTAAGCGATAAACAACTCCAATATGAAACAATTAAGGCTCAGAAGGAGATTGCACTTTCGCCAAACACCAAGGTAATCATCATGGGAAGCGGTAAAAATGCTCCAATCATTCTTGGAGGTAATTAATTAATGAGTTGTGAGTTACCCGATATTGTCAGAATAAAAATTGTTTTATGAAAATCAAGTATAACATTTTAACCTTACTCTTTTTAATATCTGTTATTAGTTCAATAGTGCAAGCTCAGGTGCCTGCAAACATCAGACTTAGTTCAGCAACAGATGACCTTCAGTTTGTATTAAGCAAAGAAAAAGGCAAATTCGTTGCCCTCCATTTCCTGCTTAAAACAGAATGTCCATATTGTATTCGCCATACTCAGGACTATTTTAGCAAAGCAAAAACTCTTAAAAATGTAGTACAGGTATTTATTAAGCCCGACAGCGAGCTGGAGATCAGGTCCTGGTCGGGAAAGCTGGCCTCTGAAGACCTGAAAAACTTTCCAATCTACCGTGATCCGGATGCTCAGCTGGCTAAACAACTGAACATTCCTGATGGCTATAAATTTCATAATCAGCTGGTACATTATCCGGCAACCATTCTTTTCGGGCCAAATGGCAAAGAAGTTTATCGCTATGTAGGAAAAAATAACAGTGACCGCTTATCATTTGAGCAATTAGCTGCCAGGGTGAATGACCTCAGTAAAAAATAAATGTCTGTTCTGAAATTGTAAATCATTCAATAAGTAATATTTATCTTGCGGATCAGGTTTAATATATTTGTCCCGCTGGAATAATAAAGCCATCTACCATAAAATTTGTCTCCAACAACAGATTCTCAGGATCCATTCTTCACGTCTTTTAGCAGTTCAGCAGTAGTGCCTGAGCGGTTTAGTTTCCTGAAGGATAATAAACCGCATCCCCTATGCCTCCTCGCTGCAAAGCAATTACAGGTATATCTTAGCAACCAGAAAGATTGGGAACATAATTTTGGTCTAAGTCAGGGACAGGAAGGAAATATAATTGGCAAGATGTTCGGTGTTTTAGTTGTTCAAAATTCAAAAAATGAACTTGGATACCTTGCCGCATTTTCGGGTAAACTGGCCGGAGGAAATCATCATTCCAAATTTGTACCGCCGGTTTTCGACAGTCTTCATCAGGATAGCTTCCTTAACGATGGAATGACGGAGCTAAACCGCATGAATAAAGAGATCAAAGAAGCTGAAGTATTGATGGAAGAAGATCAAAAAGAAAAGATCAGCCTTCTTAAAAAAAATAGAAAAATTCATTCTAATACCCTGCAAAATGAAATCTTCAATCACTATAATTTTCTGAATCAAAGAGGAGAAATAAAGAGCCTGAATGAAATTTTCAAGGCTGCATCCTATAAAAATCCACCTGCAGGGGCAGGCGAATGTGCAGGGCCAAAACTTTTGCAATACGCTTTTCAGCACCATATGAAACCACTGGCCATTGCAGAATTCTGGTGGGGGCAATCGCCAAAGTCAGCACAATGGAAACATACAAATTATTACCCCTGCTGCAAGGAAAAATGTGAGCCAATTCTGGCACATATGCTTGATGGAATAGATTGCAATTAATTTATTATCAATATATTCTTAAATAATATTAAATATCTATAGTATCCTGAATTTTTTAAACTTCATTCAGACTTTGTTCAACAGATTTACTAAATAAAAATTAATCAAATCAAGCTATTTATACAGATTTCTAGGCCCTAAATGCAAAGAAAAAAAGATAAAGTAAATTGTTTTCAATGAATTTCATTTTCAACATTAATCGGTCTGATAGAATTGATAATATATTGAAATCAATCTGAGAAAAAACCACTTGTTTAAAAACCATCTATCCAAACCTTTTATAAAAACTCTTTTCCTGTGAATTCTTAAAAATATTTCTATTTTTAGACAATGTAATATTTCAATTACAATTAAACCTTTTGATTTTAACTAAAATGGAAATTTTACAGATTAGAGTTTTTATACGGTGAATTCAGAAAAAATCAAAAGGATCATTACGGTTTTATTAGATAAGAGATTTGTTGTGTCTCTGTTCATTGCTATTGCCCTGATCACGGGCATCAAGCAATACACACGCGGTCACTATAACAACTATAAGATTTTTAAATATACCTTTCTGCATAGCCTGGAAGAAAAGTCGCTCTATGAAGAATACCCCCTTGAATATGGCGATTCAAATCATTATGGCCCCGTTTTCGCTCTGATCATTGCTCCCTTCGCCTTATTACCTGATGCCCTTGGAACTTCACTCTGGAATGTTGCCAATGCGCTCATTCTATGCCTGGGCTTTTACAGTCTGCCCTTACCCATAAGAACAAGGTCCATCATAGCCCTGATCTGTGCCCATGAGGCTCTGGTAGCCTTATTAAGCTTCCAGTTCAATGTTGGATTGACTGGCCTGATTATGCTTAGCTTCTCCTATCTGATCAGTCAGAAAGAAGCAAAATCGGCCTTTGCCATCGCCTTAGGAACCCTTATAAAATTGTATGGAATTGTGGGACTGGCATTTTTCTTTTTCAGCAGGAATAAGTGGAGGTTCATTTTATCAGGTATAGCCTCCATTGCTGTTCTATTGATCTTGCCAGCCATGCTGTCATCAACTGATTATGTGATCAGATCTTATGCCGACTGGTACAGTTCACTTACTGAAAAAAATATGCATAATGCCTCTTTAACATCCATGCAGGACATCTCATTGATGGGAATCGTACGACGAGTGATGCAGGATGCAAGTATTCCAAATCTGCCTTTCCTTGCCGGAGGATTATTCTTATTCCTTCTACCCTATACAAGAATAGACCAGTTCAAGCATACACCCTTCCAGCTGATGCTCTTATCCTCTGTTTTAATATTTACGGTGATCTTTAGTTCCGGCTCTGAGTCGCCAACCTATATCATAGCCTTTGCGGGTGTTGCGATCTGGTTCATGATCCAGCCATCACCTAAAAATAAAGGAATCATCTTTTTATTCGTTTTCGCATTTATTTTAACCAGTATGTCTCCTTCAGACCTATTCCCAAAGTTCATTCGCGATCAGTATATCAAACCATATTCACTCAAAGCGTTTCCCTGTGTGTTGATCTGGTTCACAATAATTTATCAAATGTTAAAATTGGATTTCAAGAATTACAAAAACTATGGTATCGAATAAGTTAGTCTCTATAGTAATACCCGCATTCAATGAATCAGAAAACATTGTAAGAATATGTTCGGAGATAGAAAAAGTTTTCATTAATCTCCATTACTCCTATGAAATTATCCTTGTAGCCGATGGTTGCAAAGATACTACCATGGAAACAATTGAAAAACTTATTCCACAAAGTGACAACATTTTTTTTATTGAATTTTCCAGAAATTTCGGTCATCAGCTTGCCTTGAAGGCTGGTCTTGATAATGCAAAAGGCGATTGTGTGATCAGTATGGACTGCGATCTTCAACATCCCCCTGAGATCTTGCCAGAATTATTGGCAAAATGGGAAAAAGGCTATGAAGTGGTTTATACCATTCGTTTAGAGGATAAAAAACTTCCATTGGCGAAGCGAATATCATCAAAACTCTTCTATAAGACATTAAACAGCCTGTCTGATGTGGAGCTGGAAACAGGATCTGCAGATTTCAGATTACTCGATAGAAAAGTAGTTTCTGTGATCCGGAATTTTCATGAGAATGAACCCTTTCTGAGAGGCCTCTTTAAATGGATAGGTTTTAAGCAAACCTCTGTAGAATATGCCCCATGTGCCCGTCACTGCGGGAAAAGCAAATACAGCATAAAAAAAATGATAAAATTTGCACTTCAGGGAGTAACGTCATTTTCTGTCAAACCCTTATATGCAGCTATTTTTCTCGGTTTTACATTCTCTCTTTTATCTATTCTATATGTCCCGTATGTAATACATGCATTTCATATTGGTAAAGAAGTTTCCGGCTGGGCATCGATCATTATGACAATCGTATTTTTTGGCGGATTGCAACTGATCATTTTAGGGATCATCGGAATCTATATCGGGAAGATGTTCATTCAGGTAAAGAACAGGCCAAATTACATCATTCGTTCCACTAATATTAAAGAACAACTATCTTGATCCTTCTTAGTTTTGATATTGAGGAATTTGATATGCCTCTGGAGTATGGAAAAGAAATATCATTTCATGACCAGATAGAGATATCCATAATAGGAACCAACCATATTATAGATATTCTGGAAAAACATGAGATAAAAGCTACATTTTTCAGTACGGTAATCTTTGCACAAAATGCTCCTGATGTGATCAAACGATTAATCAAAAGCGGACATGAGCTGGCATCGCATGGTTATTTCCATTCAGCATTTGAGCCGGCACATCTTGCAACATCCAGAAAAGCCCTCCAGGAGATTTCATCACAGGAAATAACCGGATTTAGAATGCCCAGAATGAAGCCTGTTGATGAAAATGAAGTCAGAAAAGCCGGCTATCTGTATAATTCTTCCATCAACCCGACCTGGCTGCCCGGAAGGTATAATAATTTAGCCCGGCCAAGAACACGATTTAAAGAGGCTGGCATATGGCAAATCCCGGCATCTGTTAGTCCTGTATTGCGCTTCCCGCTCTTCTGGCTATCCTTTCATAATTTGCCGCTTGGAATTTACACCTGGCTGGCCAAAAGAACCTATAAAAAAGATGGCTATCTGAACATCTATTTCCACCCCTGGGAATTCACCGACCTGAATGATAAAGAACGATTCGGCTTTCCCGGATATGTAAGCCGGAATTCAGGCAAGAAAATGATTGAAAGAATGGATCTATTTATTGGTGATTTAAAACGAAAGAATTACACCTTCAGCACACTGTCAGATTTTATTTAAAATTGATAAACACCAACAGAAGGACAAATATGTATATCTTAGGATTAAAAACAATCTGGCCTGATGATGTACAAAGCCTCGCTCGACAAAACCGCCATCATTATAACCAATTTGGCAACCCTCCTCTTTGGAGCCCTGATTATCTTTAATTTTATACTGCCTCTTGCAATTTTTCTACTGATTACCTATTTAATGTGTTTGCTTCTGAAGCCTTTAAGTTATGGAATTACTGCAGACAAGCTGATCATACGCCGGCTGATCAAAAGTGTTCATATTAACAGGTCTGATATTGTAAGCCTGAAATTGATAGACAAAAGTGCGATTTCGGGCTCAATACGAACATTTGGAGTTGGCGGACTTTTCGGCTGGTTCGGAAAATTCGCTAATAATCAATTAGGCAGCATGACCTGGTATTTAACCCGCAGAGATAAGCTTGTATTAATTATAAAAAAGGACAGCAAAAAGATACTTATCAGTCCGGATGAAGCAGAAGCCTTCGTATCAGACTATCAAAATGTTTAAGATCACATATTAATAATACGAGTTGTTGTTTATCACGACGTGTTTATCTGCTTTGACTTACCACACAAACTGAACCTCACAATTCATAATATAAATTCTCACTTAACATATGGTGTTGAACTCAACTCTTAATAAAAGAGCAGTATTCAATTCAATATCAAATTTTTTCCCTTTCCCCCTTGCCAATTAATCAAATTCTCGTATCTTTGCAGTCCCTATTTTTAGGGCAATTAATAAATAATACATAATTTAAATTCAAGCAAGTGAATACGTTAAGTTACAAAACTGTCTCTGCCAACAAAGCGACCGCCACCAAAGAATGGGTAGTTGTTGACGCTCAGGGCGAGATTTTGGGGCGCTTGTCTTCTAAGATCGCAATGATCATCAGAGGAAAAAACAAGCCATCGTTCACCCCACACGTAGACTGCGGAGATAATGTAATCGTTATCAATGCAGACAAAGTAAAACTGACAGGAAACAAATTTGCTAACAAGCAATATGTTTCTTACACAGGTTACCCTGGTGGTCAGAAATTCATTTCTCCAAAAGAGTTAATGGCAAAGCATCCTACCCGCGTGGTAGAGAAGGCTGTACGTGGAATGTTACCAAAAAACAGTTTGGGCCGTGCATTGTACAAGAACCTGTTCGTTTATGCAGGAACTGAACATCCGCATGCAGCACAAAATCCTCAAACCATTAAACCGTAATTAAGAGAAATGTCAACTACAAACACTTCAGGAAGAAGAAAAACAGCAGTTGCACGCATTTATCTAACAGATGGAAGCGGCAAGGTTACCGTAAACGGTAAAGATTACAAGGAATATTTTCCAACATTGCCATTACAATACATCGTAATGCAGTCGACCGAAGTTTCTGAATCAACAGGAAAATTCGACGTGATTGTAAACGTTGCCGGCGGTGGTGTTAAAGGACAGGCAGAAGCCGTTCGTTTAGCAATTGCTAAGGCTATTGTAGAGCTGGATCCAGAGAAAAAACCTGCATTGAGAGCTAAAGGTATTATGACCCGCGATGACCGTATGGTTGAGCGTAAGAAACCAGGTCGTAAGAAAGCCCGTAAGAAATTTCAATTTAGTAAACGTTAATCTCAGGAGGATCAGACAATGGCAAGAACAACATAT
>Ga0123337_10003311_pt1 | contig 17315 bp, 13 predicted proteins | sample frozenSSSSmetaG_FD_89792 | JGI IMG/M metagenome (GOLD analysis project Ga0123337, IMG submission 89792) | Glacier valley bacterial and archeal communities from Borup Fiord, Nunavut, Canada, to study Microbial Dark Matter (Phase II) -... | ecosystem: Environmental > Aquatic > Freshwater > Ice >... | reverse complement strand
GTACCCGGATTGGGGCTCAAGCGCGGCTTGTCCGGTAACATGGTTGTCGCACCTTACGCGACCGGTCTGGCCGCCATGGTCGACCCTGCCGCAGCAACCGAGAATTTCCGTCGCTTCCAGGCGATGGGTGCACTGGGGGTCCACGGATTTTACGAAGCGCTCGATTTTACCCGCTCTCGGCTACCCGAGAGCGAAGACGTCGCTATCGTGCGCAGCTACATGTCGCACCATCAGGGTATGACCATTGTCGCTATCGCCAATGTGCTGGAAGATGGCCGGATGCGGGCGCGCTTCCATCGCGACCCGATCATCAAAGCGAGTGAATTGCTCCTGTCAGAGCGTATGCCGCGCGACGTGGCCATCGCACGTCCGCGCGCCGAAGAGGTCAGAGCTTCAACCGACGTTGCGCTCGATCCCGCGCCCACGGTGCGCAGGCTGACGCTGCCCCACTACGGCGCCCCCGTCACGCACTTGCTCTCCAATGGCCGATACGCGGTCATGCTGACAGCATCGGGGGGCGGCTACAGCCGCTGGCGCGACATCGCCATCACCCGCTGGCGCGAAGATGCAACGAGTGATGATTGTGGTGCCTATGTCTTTCTCAAAGATATGCAGACGGGCGCCGTTTTTTCGCCGGCGGCCCAACCCATGAACGACCAGACCGCAGCCTCTGTCGTGTTCGGCGAGGACCATGCCCAGTATTTACGCCATGACGGGGCGCTGACGACAGAAATGGATGTCTTGGTCTCGGGCGAAGACGATGGGGAGGTTCGCCGCGTCTGCCTGACCAATGGTGGACGTCAGGTTCGGGACATCGAGATCACCTCCTATGCCGAACTGGTGCTGACGACACCGGCCACCGACAACGCCCATCCCGCCTTTGCGAAGATGTTCGTCCAAACCGAATATCTGCCCGAGTTTGACGCCCTGATCGCAACCCGGCGCCGGCGTGCACCAAGCGAACCGGAAATCTGGGCCGCCCATTTCGCTGTCGTCGAAGGCGAACTCATCGCCGACCCGCAATATGAATCCGACCGAGCGCAGTTCCTGGGCCGGAACCGCTCCATCCGCACGGCGGCGGCTATTCATGATGGCGGCGAGCTATCGGGCACAGTGGGCACCGTGCTCGACCCCGTATTCGCACTCCGGCGAAATCTGCGCATCCAGGCCGGGAAAATGGCGCGCGTCGCGTTCTGGACCCTGGTCGCCTCGTCCCGCGCAGAGCTTCTTGAGCTGGTTGACAAGCATCATGACCGCAGCGCCTTCGAAAGGGCCAAGACCTTGGCCTGGACGCAGGCCCAGGTTCAACTCCACCACCTTGGCATCGCACATGATGAAGCAGCCGACTTCCAACGCCTTGCGGCACCCGTTCTTTATGCGGATCGGCGCTTCCGCCCCTCCTCCGACCGGATCGTAACAGGAGCCGGCCCGCAATCGGCCTTATGGCCTCAGGCTATCTCTGGCGATTTACCCATCGTTCTGCTGCACATCGATGCGGTCGAAGACCTACCGCACTTGCGCCAGATGTTGCGGGCCCATGAATATTGGCGCACCAAGCGGCTGGCGGTCGACTTGGTAATCGTCAACGAGCGCGGTTCCTCCTATGTGCAGGATCTACAGAACGCCATCGAAGCAGCGGTACGTACGAGCCAATCCCGTCCGCGCTACGATGATCTGCCGGCCCAGGGCTCGGTGCATGTGCTCAGGGCCGACCTGGTTGGCGTAGAGACGCGAAACCTGCTGAACGCAGTGGCGCGCGTGGCGCTCGCCACGCGAAGTGGGACGATCGCAGACCACCTTGTCCATTCGGCCAACACAACAGGGCATACCATCCCAGGTGCCTTTCAGTCGCAGGTCGGCGCATCGGCCGAAATGGTCGACCGTCCCGCCGATCTGGAATTCTTCAACGGGCTTGGCGGGTTCGCCGAAGATGGCACGGAATATGTCACCACGCTCGAAAACGGCACAACCACACCTGCGCCCTGGATCAATGTCGTTGCCAATGAAGGCTTCGGCTTTCAGGTGTCGAGCGAGGGCAGTTTCCACACGTGGGCGGACAATAGCCGAGAGAACCAGATCACCCCGTGGTCCAATGATCCCGTCAGCGATCCGGTTGGCGAGGCGATCTATATCAGAGACGAAGAGACCGGAGCGCTCTGGAGCCCCACCGCGCAACCGATCCGGGATAAGGGATGCTATGTGGCACGCCACGGTTTCGGCTATTCACGCTTCACCCATCGCGCACACGGGATCGAAAGCAATCTGCTGGCCTATGTCCCGCTTGGCGATCCCATCCGGATCTCGCGTCTGACCCTGACCAACCATTCGGCTCAGACAAGGAGACTTTCGGTCACCGGCTACGCCGAATTCGTGCTCGGCACGCAGCGCGGCGCAACCGCGCCCTTCATCACCACATGCATCGATCCCCAGACCGGGGCGATGTTTGCCCGCAATAAATGGGGCATGGCTTTTCCGGGGCGCGTCGCCTTTGCCGATCTGGCCGGGCGTCAGACCAGCTGGACGGCGGACCGCACCGAGTTCATCGGTCGAAATTGCAGTTTGAATGCACCCTCGGCTCTCACGACGCGCGATAGGCTGAGTGGAAACACCGGGGCAGGTTTTGACCCCTGTTCGGCTCTACAAACCGAAATCGAGCTGGCCGCCGGACAGAGCGTCGAAATTGTTTGGCTGCTGGGCCAAGCCGTTTCCGATGAAGCCGCTCGCATTCTGATCGAGCAATATCGCGTGGCCGACCTCGACACAGTGTTTGCCGACGTCACGTCATATTGGCAGTCGGTGCTGGGCAAAGTTCAGGTCAAAACGCCTGACCGGGCAATGGACATCATGCTCAACGGCTGGCTGCTCTATCAGACGCTGGCCTGCCGCATCACCGCACGCTCGGCTTTCTATCAGGCCAGCGGCGCCTATGGTTTCCGGGACCAGTTACAGGACGGTATGGCACTGACGTTCGCCCGACCGGAAGACACGCGCCACCACATTCTGCGCGCTGCTAGTCGACAGTTTGTGGAAGGAGACGTGCAGCATTGGTGGCTGCCTCATTCAGGTCAGGGCGTGCGTACCCGCATCTCCGACGACCGGGTCTGGCTCGCTTTTGCCACCGCCACCTATATTTCAGCCACCAGCGACACCGCGATCCTTGAAGAAGTCGTGCCGTTTCTGGAGGGTCCAAAACTCGCCAAGGGCGAACATGATGCCTTTTTCCAACCCATGACCTCGGAGCGTGTCGCATCCCTGTTCGAACACTGCGCGCTCGGTCTTGATCAAGCAATCAAGTTGACCGGCAGCCACGGCTTGCCCTTGATGGGTACGGGCGACTGGAACGACGGCATGAATCGAGTTGGCGAGGGTGGTCTTGGCGAGAGCGTATGGCTGGGCTGGCTACTGCTCGGTGCCCTCGATCTATTCCTGCCGCTTGCCGATAACCGTGACACAGTGCGAGCCAAACGCTGGCGGACCCACTTTGCAAGGCTCAAGGCAGCCCTGGAGCGTGAGGCCTGGGACGGTGCGTGGTATCGGCGCGCCACCTTCGACGATGGCACCTGGCTGGGATCAAAGGACAATGATGAATGCCGCATCGACTCGATAGCGCAATCCTGGGCGGTGCTCTCCGGTGCTGGCGATCCCATCCGGGCCAATGTAGCCATGGCGTCCCTTGAAACGCATTTGATCCGCAAGGACGACGGCCTTGCTTTGCTCTTCACCCCGCCCTTTAATGCAACCGCCCGCGACCCTGGCTATATCAAGGGCTACCCGCCCGGTTTGCGGGAAAATGGGGGCCAATACAGCCACGCCGCCATGTGGGCCATCCTCGCTTTTGGCAAACTGGGTGCTGGCGACAAGGCCCACGACCTGTTTTCCCTCGTCAATCCCATCAACCACGGATCGTCCCCCGAGGCTGTTGCGCGATACAAGGTGGAGCCATACGTCGTTGCGGCCGATGTCTATTCGGTGGCACCGCATGCCGGGCGCGGAGGCTGGACCTGGTATACTGGCTCCGCAGGCTGGATGTATCGAGCCGGTCTCGAAGGCATCCTTGGATTGAAACGCGAGGGCGAGATGCTCGTTGTCGATCCCTGTTTGCCGTCCTCCTGGCCAGAGTTTTCTGCAACACTAGACATCGCAGGAACGCAATACGACATCGTTGTTCGCAATGGTGCTGCGACACGCGATATGCCCGCAATAGCTACCCTCGACGGGGTAACCCTGCCACTCGACGCCAAACCTTGGCGCGTGCCCATAGATGGTCGTCACCACAAGCTCGTTATCGGGTTTGGGAGCTAGGCTCGGCAAGAAGCCGTTGTAGACCTTCAACCTTCTGATTTTATCAGCATTTCATACCGCATATTGTGGAATCGAATTCAGGAAATCGTCCGGCCGAAAAGGCGTCAGGTATAGACGCTGGAGCGCCCATGTTAGATAGCGCAACCGTTGATCCGGTGGAGACTAGGGATCTTCGCGCGCCACCCCAGGCTGATCGCGTCTCTAAACCGCGATAAATCTAACGGTCGCGTCCAGAACGCCTTGTCATTGGCGTGCTTCGTTTCTTTCAGGTGCGGTCCCGAAGGCCGTGCGATAGGCGAGGATGTGGGAATGCTTGTCGCACGGAACTGCCAAAAGAGCTGCTATCGCCGGTTGTGCTGCGGGTGGCGAGACACCATGGTCGTGTCCCCGGACGTGGTGTAGCTGAGTAGCGCGGTAGTCATCGGCGCTTTCCGGTAGGGTCCAGTTGCTTACACCAACCTGATACCGGAAGGACGACCGATGACCGACGATATGATGAACCTGCGCGCGCTGGTGGAGAAGACCCCCGACGCCGATATTCTGCGCGAGATGATTGGTTTTGCCGCCGAGCGGCTGATGGAGCTGGAGGTGGGCGCAGCCACCGGCGCCGGCTACGGCGAGAAGAGTGCCGAGCGCCTGGCGCAGCGCAATGGCTATCGCGACCGGGACTGGGAGACCCGGGCCGGCACGGTCGAGCTGCGCATCCCCAAGCTCAGGAAGGGCAGTTACTTCCCCGGTTTCCTTGAACCGCGCCGGCTGGCCGAGAAGGCGCTGACGGCGGTGATCCAGGAGGCCTATGTTCAGGGCATCTCCACCCGGTCGGTCGACGACCTGGTCAAGGCCATGGGCATGAGCGGCATCTCCAAAAGCCAGGTGAGCCGGCTGTGCGAAGACATCGATGGCAAGGTGAAGGCCTTCCTCGATCGCCCCCTCGAAGGCGACTGGCCATATCTGTGGATCGATGCCACTTACCTCAAGGTGCGCCGGGGCGGCCGGATCGTCTCGGTGGCGGCGATTATCGCCGTGGGCGTCAACGGCGACGGCCGGCGCGAGGTTCTGGGCATGCAGATCGGCACGTCCGAAGCCGAGCCGATCTGGACCGAGTTCCTGCGCAAGCTCACACGGCGCGGCCTGCGCGGGGTCAAGCTGGTGGTCTCGGACGCCCACGAGGGCATCAAGGCCGCCGTCAGCAAGGTGCTGTTTGCAACCTGGCAGCGCTGCCGGGTCCACTTCATGCGCAATGTGCTGGCTCATGCCGGCAAGAGCGGGCGGCGGGTCGCCAGCGCCTTCATCGCCACCGCCTTCGCACAGGAAACGCCCGAGGCTGCCAGCAGCCAATGGCGGGCTGTTGCCGATCAGATCCGCCCCAAAGTGCCCAAGCTCGCCGCCATTATGGACGAGGCCGAGACCGATGTGCTGGCTTACATGACCTTCCCCAGGGAGCATCGGGTCCAGCTACACAGCACCAACCCGATCGAACGGGTCAATGGCGAGATCAAGCGCCGCACCGAGGTCGTCGGCATCTTCCCCAACGACGACGCCATCATCCGCCTCGTCGGCGCCATCCTGCTCGAGCAAAATGATGAGTGGGCCGTCCAGAGGTCTCGCTACATGACACTAGAATCCGTCGCCCCATTGAGCGATGATCCCCTCGTCAGCCTGCCAGCCGTGGCCCGCTGATCAGCCCGGCCCATGCCGGAAAAGCCTCGAGGCCCAGCCTCAGCTACACCACGCTATGGGACACGATCGACACCATGGAGTAGGCTGTCATCTCGGGCGGTGCCGGAGCATGCCGTTAGCCAAGTGGACCGAAAGGGATCGGTATCTACTCACGCCGGGTCTAGGTAAGTTCCGAGCCTAACGTCGGAGGTTGCGACCTTCTATGTTCGAGACTGCGGTGGCCCGACAGGCGGGCCACTACGCCCCGTGGCGTTCATGGGGCGATGAAAATCGGTGGCAAGAATGACCCACTCGGCATCTCTCCTGAACTCCAAATCGGAGTTCGACAACTTCCTTTTCGCGCCCGTCGGCGAGGACAAGAAGGGCACAGTGGTCAGTGTTCTTACCGCGTTTGCTCGGCTGGACTTCGATCCGTGGTTGGAGGCTGCGGATTTGGCGCGGCTGCCGAAGGACGCGGCGACGACAAGGCTGTCGGCCATAATCGCGACGCTTCCTGGTATATCGCCACCCATCTCGGACCCGGATACTCTGGCGGCACGGCTAATTGCCCTACTGTCGGCAGCTTCGACGCCGCCCTCAGGTCCGGGTCGGTCTACCGTCGCTGCGGGCGAAGACTGGCTCGGTGCCTTTGGACCTGCCAACCTTCATTCACCTCGAAGCATGACGATCATGCTTCTGCTGGCGATGTGGCTTGTTTCCCTAGTCGTGAGCATGAGCTCGCAGCCCCCAAGCAGCGATCCCCCCGTTGTCGCTGGGACCATCGATCCCCAGTCGCAAGAGGGTCCGACAACTCCGGTCGCTCAACCTGTGCCCGCGACCGCCCCGACCTACGAGCCATAAAAGCCTGACCTCTGACATTCTACTCCGCAAAGGTCTGCTAGCAGCTACCCCGGAATTCGCAGCTAAACTATCGCCAGGCGGCCGGGGGTCGTGAGTAGTTTCCGAGCCTGTCGCCTAAGTACCCACTTCCGATATTCTTAGTAACAGGCCTTTTCCCGGACCACGCGCCTGGATGCTAGGCCCGAGCCAGTCGACAACCGGACAGCGCCTTGGGGCGATGGGTGCAAAGCGGTCGCGTCGCCAAAGGACCAGCGCCATGATTTTTTCTTCACTCACCGTCATAGAAGTTGGCTCGGTCGTAGCCTTCATTCTGGTCACGGCGTCCGCAAAATTCCTTTTCGAATACGAAAGCTCCGTAGTCGTTACTTTGAGGCTCTGGAAGAACAGAAGGTCGTGGTTCGTACTGCTCATCCCGCGCTTCCAGGAAAGTGGCACCCGTCAATTTGCGCATCTAGATCATCGAAATATCGAGCCAGGACGTGATCGCCCACGACAACAAATCGGCCGACGCGGCGCTCTACTTCGACGACGTCAACCCCCAGCGAGGTGCTATCCAAGTCCAGCACTTCCTTCCAGTTACCAAAATGCTGGCGCAAACAACACGCGGCACTGTGCTCGGCCAGAACGAGCTCGACGCGATACTTTCCGAGCGCAAGAAGCTCAGCGCCGACGGGCAGAGTGTACTGGATGCCCAACCCGTGACCTGGGGGATCGGTAGCTTCCATGCCCAAGCGACACACGCTATCGAACACTGCAGGTCAGCCCCCGCAAGGCCAGAGAACACGCAGGGACTTTTTGTATGTGACGACGGCAGCGGTAGGCATGGTGGGTCTGGCCGGTGCGACGTGGCCACTCATCAATAGCCTGAACCCGTCAGCCGACGTGTTAGCGGTTTCCGTGGTCGAAATCGATCTCTCGAGCTTGGAAGTGGGTGGGCGCGCAACTGTAGTCTGGCGCGGTCAGCCCATCTTTATCGACCGTCGAACAGACGCCCAGATCGCCCGATCGCGTGCCGAAGACAATGCCGTTTTCAAGGATCCGGAGCTTGACCAAGACCGAGTGCAGAAGGCCGAGTGGCTGATCGTCATCGGGATCTGCACCCATTTGGGGTGCGTTCCGCTGGGACAGAATTACGGCGACCAGAGAGGTGACTGGGGCGGCTGGTTCTGCCCGTGTCATGGCTCGCAATACGACACGTCGGGACGGATCCGGAAGGGTCCCGCACCCAAGAACTTGATCGTGCCGCCCTATGTTTTTTTGAACGAAACGAATGTGCGCATAGGATAGCCGGTCTGACGCGGTTCCGTTGGAGCCCTATCCTCGGCAGCAGCTGTCGATGCCAATGCTCCGAGACCCGATCGGCTCCAGAATGAGAGTCTTTCGAAATGGCCCGTATCTGGTCCCTTTTTCCTGGGGCGGCTCCACGTGGCCCTGGCAGCCTTAACGCCTTGCTCTCATGGGACACGCGATCGCTGCGGCAGGCTCGGAATTTACTTAGCCAGTGCCGCGCCGATGTTTACGCGACACCGGCTGCTTCGTCCGCTCTTGGGTAGTTTCCGACCCTGACGGTGTGCTCCCCCGAGGGCTAAGGTTCAGTCGCTGGTCGTGCAGGTTGATTACCTTGGCTGGCAGGTCTGCCAGTCGCGAAGTCGCGCCCCTGGCAACGGCCTACGACAAGTCACCAGCCATTCCCTTGATGGGGGACGGCCCAAACCGAGGGAATGCACCATGTTGTGGACTGCATCGAAAATCAAAGGCTTCGCCATTGCGGCAAGCGACGGTAACATCGGCACGGTGAGCGACTTGCTGTTCGATGACGATAGCTGGCAGATCAGATGGCTAGTCGTGGAAACCGGCAACTGGCTCTCGGGTCGCAAGGTGCTCCTGCCGGTCTCGACGCTTGGGCATCCCAACGCGGACCGTCGTGAGTTCTCGGCCAAGCTCACCAAGCAGCAGGTCAAGGACAGCCCCGACGTCGATACCGAGCGGCCGGTTTCGCGGCAGATGGAGACCAATATCTATACTCACTACGGCTGGTACCCATACTGGGGTTATGGTCTCTACTCTGGCGGCTATGCCTACGGCGGCATCATGAGCGCGCCCTTGGTGGGATCGACCTCGAACATGCGACCCGAAGAGGAAGAGGCCCTCGCGGCGGAGCGGAACCGGAATGATCCACACCTGCGCAGCGTTGATGCGGTCGAAGGCTACCACATCCGCGCCACGGACGGAGAGATCGGCCATGTCGACGATGTGCTGGTTGAGGAAGTCGACTGGAGCATTCGCTACTTCGTCGTCGACACCAAGAACTGGTGGCCGGGCAAGAAGGTGCTGATCTCGCCGCGGTCGGTGGAACAAATCGAATGGAGAGACAGGGTGGTGGACATCGACGTCGTTCGTGGGACGGTCAAAAGCAGTCCTGCCTATGACGCCTCAACGGCAGTCGACCGCGACTACGAGAACCGCTTCAATGACCACTACGGCGGCGCCGTGCCCAGCACCAACGCCAATCACCCATCCGCAAGCGCCTGACGGACCGGGTTTATGATCGGCCGAACATTCCTTGGCGGTGGCGCCAATTCGACCCATATGCGCCGACGCCTCTTGGGGTCAGGCGCACCCGTTGAAAGGATCTAGGCCAGTCCGCCGAAGCTCGACGCGACGACCGTTTCGAAGAAGCGTTCGAATTGGTCCGGCAATGACGCGGGCGGACTCTGGCTGCCTTGGACTGGTCGATCAGTGAAGATCGGTGGCAAATCGTCCGCTGCAAAATTGAATTGAAAGGACCGAAAATGCTCAACACTGTTAGGAGAACATTGGCACCACTGGCGCTGCTGGCCGGCCTCACCGGCGCGGCTCAGGCTGTCACTGTCTTCATTCCTGAAGGCAGCGGTAATGAAATCCTCAGGGTTGATGCCGCGACAGGCGAGGTGATCGGCCGCATCGAAGGGCTGGAGGCGGTGCACGGGCTCGCAGGCGCAACAGGAGTGCCGTATCTGATCGCCGGCAGCTACGCCGAGATCGCAGTCGATGAAGCTGCGTCTGTTTCCAAACCCGAAGGCGTGACAGAAGATGAACACGCCGAACATCACGCGAAACCCGTTGCTGGCGCAATGCCCAAGGATGCCGGGCGCAGTATCCTGACGGTCCTTGATGCCGCAAGCGGATCTGTCGTGCGCAGAATCGAGGTGCCGGGCGCGGTACATCACACGGCAGTCTCGCCCGAGGGTCGCTTTTCGGCGGCAACCCACCCCTCAGGAGACGGGATCAGCCTGATTGACCTGGAAACACTCAGCTTCAAGGCGTTCATTCCGACTGGATCGATGCCGAATTATGCCGTCTTCAGTCGCGATGGCGGCGCGATCTACGTCAGCAACACTGGCAACGGCACGGTCAGCGAGATCGATGTCGCGAATGGCATCGTCAGACGAAACCTTCTCGCCGGCGAAGCCCCGGAACACATCGTGCTGAGCCGAGACGGCGCAACGCTCTATGCGGTCGATGCGGATGCGGGAAAGGTGCATGAGATCGCGCTTTCCAGCGGTGCGATCGTCCGCAGTTTTGAGGTTGGTGGCGAGTTGCACGGCATGGACCTGTCTGAAGACGGCGCCACCCTGTTTGTGAGCGGCAAAGGCGAGAATAAGCTCGTTGCGATCGAACTCGGATCGGGGTCGATGCGCACGGCACCCTTGGGGCCTGCGCCCTATCATCTGACGACCATCTCCGGCACCGGCAAGATCTATGTATCGAGCCGTGATGAGCCCAAGGTCTGGGTCGTTGATCCGGCGACCCTGGCCGCGACTGCAGAAATCCCGGTAGAGGGCGAAGGTCACCAGATGGTGGTGCTTCCTTAGCCAGTCCACAAGCAACAAAGGACACTATCATGGCACTGAAAACTTACAGAACCCTGGCGGGCGGCGGCAGCGCTTCTCTCGATGTTGGACCTGCCCGCCATTCCAGAGGACATCGCCAAAGCTATGCGGAACATGCCCTAGCCTCAGAACTTGATGCATGCCCTCTGAAAGTGGGCGTGCATCAAGTGTGGCTATTTGGTCGGTCCGCAATAACTGAAAGACGGGGCGTTGGAGATGCGCAACGAGCACTGGTGCCGATTGGCCCGAACCATGAGACCTGACGCCTACGTGGGCGATCGCCGGAGGGAGGCACAATGAAAACAAGCGTGATCAAAGTTGACGACATGCTCTCGGTATGGAGTCTCGACGAAGTAGAAAAACGGATCGGCGAAGTGCCGGGCGTCGAAAGCGTCACCGTGAATTTCGCAGGTGAAAGCGCCACGGTCCGTTATGACGAAACCCGCGTTGCGGTCGCCGAAATCAGATCGAAGGTGCGCCAGTTTGGCCTCCAATCCGAAGCGCCCGCCGCAGATGCTCCGGCTCAGGATGCACCCGCCGAGGATCATGAGGGCCACATCGACGAGACTGAGTCGGCTGCAACCCCCCGAGCCGCTGCGCCGAAATCGAAGGCCGACGGAGCTGCCGCCATCCCCGGCTCTCATACAGGGCATGAACCACAAGACGAGACTGTTTCGGGTGTATTGGAGCCTGCGGCTGCCAAAGCCGTCAAATCGGGGCCCGAGTCCGGCCATTCAGACCACGGGAACCATGCCAAGCACGAGGGCCACTCCCCTGCGATGTTCCGGGACCGTTTCTGGCTTTCGCTCGCACTCACAGTTCCCGTGGTCATCTGGTCGCCCGGCATCCAGGAACTTCTCGGCTACCGGGCCCCGGCGTTTCCCGGATCGGACTGGATCGGCCCCGTGCTCTCCACAGTGGTCTTCCTCTACGGCGGTTTAGTCTTCCTGCAGGGCGCGTGGCGAGAGCTGCTGTCGCGGCTGCCCGGAATGATGACCCTGATCTCGCTGGCCATCACGGTCGCCTTCCTGTTCTCCTGGGTCGTCCAGATCGGGCTGATCGAGGCGGATCCGCTCTGGTGGGAACTGGCCACGCTGGTGACAATCATGCTGCTTGGCCACTGGATTGAGATGCGGTCCATAAATCAGGCTCAGGGCGCCTTGAAGGAACTGGCGAAGCTCTTGCCGGATACCGCGACGCGGATCACCGATGCCGGCGAAGAAACTGTCGGCGTTGGCGACTTGCGGAATGGTGACCTGCTGCTTGTGCGCCCCGGCGAGAGCGTCCCCGCGGATGGATTGGTGCGCAAGGGGACAAGCGACGTCAACGAGGCGATGATCACGGGTGAGTCGCGGCCGGCGACGAAGCGCGAGGGCGACGAGGTGATCGCCGCCACGATCAACGGAGAAGGGTCCCTGCGCGTCGAGGTGACCGGTACAGGCGAAAAGACCAAGCTGTCCGGCATCATGCGGCTCGTGGCTGACGCGCAGAAATCCAAGTCAAGGGCACAGCACCTTGCTGATCGCGCAGCCTTGCTTCTGACCGTCGTGGCGATTGTCGCTGCGGTCATCACTATTGTGGTGTGGCAGTTCCTGGGCGCAGATATCGACTACTCGGTCGTTCGGATGGTGACGGTGCTGGTGATCGCCTGCCCGCACGCGTTGGGTCTGGCGGTGCCACTGGTGGTGGCGAATTCCACGACGATGGGCGCCAAGAACGGGCTTCTGGTGCGCGACCGCCGCGGACTCGAGGAAGCCCGGAACCTCGACACCGTGATCTTCGACAAGACGGGAACGTTGACGCTCGGCGAGTTCCGTGTCGTGGCCATGTCCGTCGCGGAGGGTCTGGCGGAGGACGAGGCCCTTCGCATTGCATCCGGCATCGAAGCTGAATCCCAGCATCCGATCGCCAGAGGGATCGTCAAGACTGCGCAAGATAAAGGCATCAAGGTCCCGACCGCCGACGGCTTCCGCGCGATTACCGGTAAGGGCGTTGCGGCCTCGATCGACGGCGTGGAGTACCATATGGGTGGACCGGCACTCCTCAAGGCGGAAAAGGTCAATGTCCCGCCGGCACTTCTGAAGGCGGCCGAGGCCGCGGCCAACAACGGACAGGCGGCGATTTATCTCGTCCGTGCCGACAAGGCACTTGCCGTTTACGCCGTGGCGGACGCAATACGCGAGGAAAGCCGCGAAGCCATTGCGGCGCTCCACGAACGCGGGATAACGGTCGCCATGCTGACCGGAGATGCGCAGGCCGTGGCCGATGCCGTCGCAAAGGAACTTGGCATCGACACCGTGTTCGCGGAAGTGCTGCCCGAGGACAAGGCCTCCAAGGTCCGAGAACTCCAGGCCCAAGGCAAGAAGGTCGCCATGATCGGCGACGGCGTGAACGACGCCCCTGCCCTGGCCACGGCTGACATCGGGATTGCTATCGGTGCGGGTGCCGACGTCGCCGTCGAGGCCGGGCATATTGTGCTGGTGCGGTCCGATCCGCGTGACATCCCCCGGATTATTACACTGAGCCGGGCCACATACAGCAAGATGATGCAGAATCTGTGGTGGGCAGCGGGCTACAACATCTTTGCTATACCGCTTGCCGCGGGCGTCCTCGCGCCGTGGGGCATCCTGCTGACCCCAGCGGTCGGCGCGGTGCTCATGTCGGCGAGCACTGTCGTGGTGGCGATCAATGCGCAGCTGTTGAAGCGGGTCAAACTGTGAGCCCGTTCTGGAATGCTCCGTCGTCGTCCTCCGCAGTTCCGCACCGGGATTGCCTGCCTGTTGCCGATGATGAAACCGAGAAACGCAATTCTGGTGTCCGGTCAGTGGAGAGCCGCACCCCCATTCCATGCAAGACCCGGCAGGCATCACCTTCATTATGACCGAACAGATTTCTCATTCCGGAGCATGGGCGATCGCACTGATCGTGATCGTCGGAGTTTCATGGTTCCTCTACCGCTACCTTGCGCCCAAAACCTGGAAGGAATGGGCCAGCGCCGGTGTGGTCCAAGCCTTCATCATCGCACTTTACGCCGAAATGTACGGCTTTCCGCTTACCATCTATCTGCTGGTCCGGGTATTCGGACTCGATCAGAGCGATCTCAGCGCCAGTCTCTGGTCAACGCTGCTGGGTGTCGGTGAAACCGGCATGGTGATCGCGATGATCCTCGGTTACGCGATCTCGTTCGCCGGCATCGGGATATTCATGGAAGGGTGGCGCGAACTGTACAAGGCCCGGCAAGAAAACCGACTGGTCACGGATCGTCTCTACGGATTGGCGCGCCACCCGCAATACACCGGCCTGTTCATGGCGCTTGGCGGCGAGGGCCTCGTTCATTGGCCGACGGTTTTCTCCATCGGGCTGTTTCCCATCATCGTCGCTGCCTACTACTTTCTGGCGAGAAACGAGGAGCGAAAGGTCGAAGCAGAGTTCGGCGAGGCCTATCGCGTTTACCGCCGGCGGGTGCCGATGTTCATCCCGCGCTGGGGTCAGTGGCGCACCATGATAACCACGCGCGAGGATACGCCGAAGTGAAACAATCCAGGGACCCCACGCCGTCGGAGTACAAGGCGGACAGCCTTCGCTAAGCGGCGCCGTCGCCATGGGGACCGGCGTGATGATCGGCGCAGGCATCTTCGCGCTGACCGGGCAAATCGCCGAGCTTGCCAGTCCCCTGTTTCCGCTCGCCTTCATCGCCGGGGCCGTGGTCACGGGTTTCAGCGCCCATGGCTATGTCCGCATGTCCAGCGCATGGCCCTCCTCGGGCGGGATCGCAATGATCTTGCAGAAATGCTACGGGCCGGGCACGGTGGCGGCGGGTGCAGCTCTGCTTATGGCGCTGAGCATGGTCATCGCCGAAAGCCTGGTGGCGCGCACGTTCGCGACCTACGTGCTGCGGCCTTTCGACATTACGGGCGGCCCATTGGTGCCGGCGCGTGCCGTCGGCAGCGGTCGGAGGCCGGTGTTCCGCGCGATCAATGGCGCATCCTGCTGGCCTCGACCGGTGCGGTACCCGCCAGCTCTAAGGTAGCGGCACCAATCAGCATATCGCGACGATTGGTCCGCGTTGCCACCCTGCCCTTCCTACGACTGTTTTAACGGCACCCCAGACCGGGACTGCGCTGAAGGGCGACGCAAGATCGTCGACAGCGGACAACCCCGGTGCCTGACCGCGGAGATAGCAGTGATGCCCACCAAGTGCGATAATTCCATCGCGCGCGCCGAAGGTACCAGACAACCAAGGCTTAGCGCCCGAACAGCGGCTTACGACCTGGGATCGATGGCGCTGGCGGAGCTCCGCGGCACGCAGATGGTCAACGGCATCGGCGGCTCGGGTGACTTCGCACGCAATGCCTATCTCTCCATCTTCGTGAGCAAGTCGCTGGCCAAGAGTGGGGCCATCTCGTCAGTGGTACCGATGGTGTCCCATGTCGATCACACCGAACATGATGTCGACATCCTAGTGACCGAGGTCGGATTGGCTGACCTGCGAGAGCTGGCGCCACGGGAGCGCGCCCGGGCGATCATCGCCAACTGCGTTCATCCAAGCTACCTCGCGCAGATGAACGACTACTTCGAGCGGGCGCTCGTCCTTGCTGGACACACGCCGCACGTGCTCGACGAAGCGTTTTCCTGGCATCTCCGCCGGCAAACTGGCGGTACAATGCTGGATAGCGCCCACTTGGAGGAGAACTGATCCGATGCTGACCTATCGCGTCGATGCCAACCGGATTGATGCTCATGGCAGCTTGGCCCTGACCAAACAGGCCAAGATCACGCTCGACACTGACCCCGCCGGCCGAGAGGATGCCTTCAACCCTACGGAAATGCTGCTTGCGTCGTTGGCCGCTTGCATGCTCAAGAGCATCGAGAGGACTGCTCCCATACTTGACTTCCAGTTGTCAGCCGTGGACGTCATTGTCACTGCGGAGCGGCAAGACAGCCCGCCTATCCTGACCCGGATCGTCTATGACATCGCTATCGAGACGGCAGAGACGGATCACCGCATCGACCTGCTGCATACCAATGTGCGCAAGTATGGCACCATCTCCAACACGCTGGGGGCCGCAACCAACCTATTGGGGACTATGCACCGACGCTCGATCTCGCCGAGTGGGCTCGAGCCTTGGTCAGCACCTTGATACCCTCAAGCACCAGAAGTGGAACGCACCCGATGGCCAGCAGTGTAAGGCCATCCTCAAAGGGGATCAGCGTCGTTTGGAGGAATGAAGCGAAGTAGACGTTGTAGTGGCTCAGAAATTGCAAGCCAATCGATATGATCACCACCAGCAGAAGCCTCAGATTGGTAAAGGGCGAGATCTGCCATATCGGCCGGGTCCGGCTTCTCGCGCCAAAGGCCCGCAGCAGTTCCGCAAACACCAGCGTGGTGAAGGCGCAGGTCCGTGCAACGTCCAACGGATAACTCTGCAGCACGGTTACGAAGACCGCCAGCGCCACGCCTCCTGTTAGAGCGCCCGTCAACAACATTGCCCGGATGAACGCCCCGTCGATGAGTTGCGCACTGGCAGATCGCGGCTTACGTGCCATCACACCCTTGTCGATGGGATCACCGGCAAGGCAGAGTGCGGGCAGACCATCGGTCACGAGATTGATCCAGAGCAGGTGGATGGGCAGCAGCGGGGCGGGTAGGCCGGACACGACGCAGATGGCCATGAGCATGAGCTCGCCCGCATTGCCGGCCAGCAAATATTGCAACGTCTTGCGGATATTGTCGTAAATGCCCCGGCCCTGCTCCACCGCGGCGACAATAGTACCAAAATCGTCATCGATCAGAATGATGTCGGCCGCCTGCCGCGTCACCTCAGTGCCACCCCGACCCATGGCTATACCTATATCGGCGCCGGTTATCGCTGGAGCGTCGTTGACGCCGTCGCCGGTCATGGCAACCACGCTGCCCTGTTGCTGCAAGGTACGCACGATCCGCAGCTTGTGCTCGGCTCTGACCCGCGCGTAGACCGCGGCACCGGGCGCTATTTGGTCGAGTGCCTGGTCTGACATGGCGTCCAACGCGCTGCCCGTGACGGGTGCGATAGAAGTTTCAATGCCTAGGGCACCGGCGATTGTCATGGCCGTCTCCGGGTGGTCGCCCGTAATCATGATGACACGGATGCCCGCACTCCTACACTTGGCGATTGCTGCCTTGGCCTGTGGGCGCGGTGGATCGTAAAGGCCGGTGAGGCCGACGAAAACCAAGGCCCGCTCAGCATCGGCAGCCGTCAGTCCAACAGCATCGGCCGCGGTGATATCTCGGCTGGCCGACCCAAGGACTCGCAGGCCTTGGCGGGCCAAAGATGATGCTCTTTGGGCTATCATGCTGCGATCTTCCGGCAGCATCTCGCGCACGCCATTTGCCTCATAGATCTGCGTGCATAGCGAGAGAAGCGGTCCGGGAGCGCCGTTGACCAGCAAGCGGGCCCAATCAGTAGATACCCACCGCAAGACACTGCTGCGTTTTCGATCAGAGTCGAAGGGGTGACTGGCCAATTCTGGCATCGCCTTGGCCATGCCGGCCCGATCGCCGCCCGCTTTGCCACCTGCAACAAGCATGGCGCCCTCGGTCGGATCCCCAACCACGGACCACGAGCCCTTTTCCTGTGTCAG
>Ga0123337_10003309_pt1 | contig 17319 bp, 18 predicted proteins | sample frozenSSSSmetaG_FD_89792 | JGI IMG/M metagenome (GOLD analysis project Ga0123337, IMG submission 89792) | Glacier valley bacterial and archeal communities from Borup Fiord, Nunavut, Canada, to study Microbial Dark Matter (Phase II) -... | ecosystem: Environmental > Aquatic > Freshwater > Ice >... | reverse complement strand
TGCGGCCTGGACGGAGGAACGCAATCTAAGGAAAGCCCAACTGTGTTGGCACTTCACCACCGGAGACGCTCGGGTCAAACTCCATCGTCTCTATCCCTCTCTTACCGCTTAACGCGGTACTAGCGGGCCTCGCCGCCCCGTGGCCCGCTCGCCTATCGGGCCTGTCCGCCTCCAACAGCCACCCCCACGACTTGTCGAGTCGTTCGACACAGGGCCAGCCACACCCATTGCGGATTTTACTTGCTACCGCAAAACGACCACAGTTCGTCCAGCTCGAGAATGCGCTCAATAGGCGGTTGGGGCGTCAGGGTGGTGTTGAGTTTGGGTAAACTCAAGAATTTTTTTTGAGCCAGCCCGACACGGTGTTGCGGGCTACGCCGAAAGTGCGACTCAACCCGCGCAGACTCGAACGCTCCTGGTAAGCGTTAAGAATGATTTCTCGCTGTTCGGGAGGATAGCCTAGAATTGCGGGATTTTCTCGGCTCTGACGTTTGCAGTCCAGGCAGCGATACTTCTGTTTGCCGTTGGGTGCAATCCCATTTTTGACGATGTTCTCACTTTGACAGTGGCGACAAAGGACGGTGTGTATGACCATCAAAACATTCTACACCTAGCCACTACCCGCTCGAGCTTGGAGGGCAAGCGACCAGCCGCTTCAAACTGGAGCTTGGACATCCGACATATCTTTGATGAGCATTGTTTTGATGAGCATTGTTCCGCAACTCTATGTTCGGTTATTTGGGCCTCTCTATAAAAAGATTTCACGAGCAAAAGAATCAATGATAACTGTTCTTATCATTGATTCTTTTAAGTTATACTCAAGCCATGACCTCGAGCGCCTCCCTCAGTGATCAATCTCTCGACCATCTCGAGCAGCATTTCCCCCAACCCTTCCAGGCTGCTGTGACCCAGGCCTACCGGGCTACCCTGGCTCAGGGAATCAGCGTGCTCGAGCGCACCAAGCAGGGACTCGTCGAAACCTTCCCTGATGGGTCCAGCAGATTGATCAAGGCCCTCGAGCCGTGGACACGCGTAACGCCTGGTCAAAAGCGCGTTCTACCATGACCTCCCTCGAGCTGGTTCCCTTCAAGGGCACTGTAGACTCGCGCGCTCAGAGCTGGAGCAATCTCCCGCTCGAGGAACGCAAACGCCGCGCAGCACGCGCCTGTCTCGAACGGGATTCAAATACTTTATGGCAACTCACCGAGAGTTATCTCTATCTGTTCGGTCCCAAAGGAGCACGAGTCAGTCCCCATACACTCAGGACGCATAAAACCAGCCTCGAGCATTTGATTGGGTACAGTCAGGAGCACGGATTGAGCTTACTGGGGGCCTCGAGCGAGGATGGGGCGCGCTATGCCCGTGACCTCGAGCAAACCTTCAAACCCTCGAGCGTAGGGGTCCGTCTGGCCGGGGGAAGGTTGTTGTACAAAGCGCTGTCCTGGGCTGGACTCGAGGTGGGACATCCCCTGCTCGATGTGCGTCCCGCGCCTGACCCCACCGCCAAGTGGGACAAGCGACGTCCTTACCGGGAAGACGAACTGCATAAGCTCCTGGCGCTCGAGCAACCCCTGATTACCCGACTGGTGTTACTCGGTGCCCACGCGGGCCTGCGGGTGAGTGAGAGTCTGGCCCTCGAGTGGGCGGACGTGAACTTCTCGAGTGAAACCTTGACCGTGCGGCGGGGCAAGGGCGGGAAAACCAGAACTGTACCGCTGGGAGGGACTTTGATGCGAGCGCTCGAGGCGGGGATAGCGGAGGGAAGACCACTCGAGCTGTCGGTCTTCACCGTGCGGCTGCGCTTGATCGCCGCGTGTGGGGCGGCGAAGGTGGAGTATATGGGGTATCACGCGCTGAGACACGCGGCGGGAACCCGGATGTATCGGGAAACGGGCAGTCTCGAGACGGTGGCGCGCTTTCTAGGGCACTCGAGTCTGGAAACCGCTCGGGTGTACGCCAAGTGGAGCGATGAAGGCTTGCGCTCGAGGCTCAAAGGGTGGTGAGGGGAAGTGCGTACTGGAGACACTTTTTTATCTCACCTCGTAGGATGGCTTTGGAGGGGCCTCGAGCGGGGGTTGAGTCCTCTGTACCCTAAAAAATCTTAGGCAACAGGGTAATCGGTCAGTAAAGGGGTTTCCACAAGATTGGGAAAACGGTGGTTCTCCCGCAAATGATGGGGTCACTCAGCGCACACCCATAATTCACACGTCTCTACCAGACAGCCTCGAGCATGGATGTCTCCGCGTTATTGCCGGGATTGAGCATAACCCGTCAGGTTCAGCACGCTGCTGGGTTGACCCTGTATTTGAAAAGCCAAATCACCTCGAGTTGCTGTCCAGCTTGTAAAACGGAAAGCAGTCGTGTACATGGCTATTTCTGGCGCTACCCCCAGGACCTTACCTGGGCAGGATGTGGGATTCATCTGTGGCTACGGGTGAGGCGCTTTGCGTGTCTCGATACGAATTGTCCTCGAGCCACGTTCTCTGAAACGTATCCCGATTGGCTCAGTCCATACGCCCACCGGACCGAGCGGCTCAAAGCCCTCACACTCAAATGGGTCTGTCGGTTGGCGGTGAAGCGGGAGCAGTGCTGCTCGAGGTCTGCCATCAGCCTGCCAGCGCGGATACTGTGCTGCGCGGATTATTAAAGCTCGAGCTGCCAAAGTTTGAAACTCCTTGAGTGCTGGGCGTGGATGACTGGGCGTTACGCAAGGGATACACCTACGGCACTATCCTGGTGGACTTGGAGAAGCATAGGGTGGTGGATCTGCTACCCGACCGCAGTGCCTCGAGTCTGAAAGCGTGGCTGACCGAGCACTCCGGCGGCGCTGCCCCCGCTACCGATGGTGTAGGTGTAGCCGATTCCCTGAGCGCCATCGGAATCGGTGAGGGTCAGGATGGGGGTTTCCTGGCTGACAAAACTTTGAATAGCGTCGGTGCGCCTGACCTTGGGGGCCAGGTTGACCATGTTCAGTTCGGCACGGATAATGTGGGCCACGCGGTCTCCTTGCAATTTGGGGATGGACTCGAGAACCAACCGTGCATCCTCGAGAGCGGGTCGGATTTATTCGACCTTTGGTGTGACGAGTATCAGAAGCACTGGACCGAATAATCCTGCCGCCTACGCCTTCGCTTATCGCCGTTTCGCGCTCGAGCGCCCGCTGTTCGCGCTGGTGCTGCTGAGCCTGATGGTTCCCTTTGTGGTCACGTACATTCCCAACTACCTCACGGTGGCGTCCTGGGGACTCATCGGCACCCTGCCGGGTATGATTTTGCCGCTGCTGGGCAGCGGTTACGGCGCGTTTTTGCTGCGTCAACACTTCAAATCTTTTCCAGTCAGTATTCTCGAGGCCGCTCGGGTGGATGGCGCGACTCCCTTTCAGGAACTCACTCGCGTACTTCTGCCGGCCAACCGCGCCGCACTCACCAGCTTGGGCGTTTACCTGTTCATCTCGAGCTGGAACCAGTTCATCTGGCCGCTGCTCATCGGCTCAAAGGAGTCGGCTTACATCCTGACCGTGGCGGTGCAGCGCTTTGTAAGCGGCGAGGGCGGCACCAACTGGGGACCGATGATGGCGGCGGCCACCCTGGCCACCCTGCCCACGGTGTTTTTGTACCTCGCGGTGTGGCGCGGCATGTTGAGCACCTTTAGCGAGGGCGCGGTCAAGGGGTGATTTCTTTTCGAGCGCTCGAGCATTAAATCTTCAACCAATCAAGGAGTTCAGTGACCCTTCCCGTTTACAGACTGCTCTTCATCGGCGATATCGTGGGCCAACCCGCTCTGGACTACCTCGAGCGCCACCTGCCCACGCTCATCACCTCGAATCAGGCCGACTTCGTGGTGGCCAACGCCGAAAATCTCGAGGTCAGCGGCGTGGGTGCGGGCATGACTGGGGCCTCGCTCGAGCGCCTGTTCCGGGCCGGAGTGCAGCTCGTGACCGGCGGCAACCACTCCTGGGACGGCCCTGAAGGAAACAGCGTACATACCGATTCTCGGGTACTGCGTCCGCTCAACGTCGGTTCAATGCGGCCAGGGCGCGGCGCGGGCGTCGTCACCTCGAGCGCGGGGGTCCGGCTGGGCGTGGTCAACGTGGCCGGATGCAGCGCCATTTCCGAGGTGCATCCTCCGCTCGAGGCTACCTTGCGACAGCTCAAGGGCTGGGAGGTGGACACCGTGCTGATAGACGTGCACAGCGAGAGCGTGTTCGAGAAGCTGGGTCTGGCCTACGCGCTGCAAGGAAGGGCAGCGGCGGTGCTGGGCACCCACACCCACGTCCAGACCCGCGACGCGCGGGTGCTGCCCGGTGGGGTGGCTTACCTCAGCGACGTGGGGATGACCGGACCCTCAGGGGGAATGCAAGGTTACGACCCGGCGGGCTTTGTAGTGCGCCTCTGAAGTCCCAACGCTTCTCAAGCTCCACTCGAGCTGGCTCACGGGGAAGTTGAACTGGGCGCGGTTTTGTTGACCTTCGAGGGAAGTCGGGCCACCGAGATACGGCGGTTGGAGTAGCGGACCCGACCACGAGAGCCTCAGTCTGTACGCCCCTGTGGGCCGAGTCCGTTTTGACCGCGAGCGGCTCGAGCAATTCCCTTGAGCACCTCGAGCGAATTGCTGGTGATGCCGTTCACGCCCAGCTCGAGCAGATTTTGGGCCAGATGCGGATGGTCCACCGTCCAGGCCAGCAGCAAAACTCCACTGGCTCGAGTGAGTTCCACCATTCGGGGTCCCACCGTGCGCCAGTACACCGTAAGCGCGTCCAGGTGCGGCATTCCAGCCAAATCCTGGTACATGCTGCGGTAAAACTCTGGGCTAGGTGTGAGCGACACCGCCAAATCTGGCCGCTCGAGCTTGATGTTTTGCAGGGTGTCCCCGTAGCCGCCGCACACCATCACATCCGAAAAATGGTGCTTTTTCAGGCGCTCGAGAATGGGCTGCTCGAGCTTTTCGGCCTTGAGGTCAATCATCACTCCACACTTTCCCCGCACCGTCTCAAGGGCGTCCTCGAGCGTGGCCAGGGTGCCATCGGGGACTTTGAGCGCCCTCAAGTCCTCGAGCGAGTGCGCCCCAATCTCGAACATGGCACACGCTGCCCTCGAGCGCGGCCTCTCGTTTCTGGCCCTGACCGACCACAACACCTCGAGCGGACGCGCCGAACTCGAGCGCATTCTTCCGGGTTTTCTGCTGCTGCCGGGGGTCGAGCTGACCACCTACTACGGACACGCCACAGCCATTGGCATTGAAGAGTGGCTCGATTGGACTGCAATCAAAGCGGGTCGCGGGATGCACGCGCTGGCCAACAAAGTGGCCCTTGCGGGCGGAATACTGAGCATCGCCCACCCCTTTGCGCCTGGCGACCCCATCTGCACCGGCTGCGCCTGGATGTACTTTGACCTCCGCCCCGAGAACACCGCCCACCTGGAAGTGTGGAACAGCGAGTGGCGGGAGCCGTACAACCGCGCCGCGCTCGAGCACTGGTACTCCCTGCTCGAGTCGGGAAAGCGGGTCATCGCCACGGTGGGTTCCGACATTCACGGACCGTCCTACACGGCGGGACACGGGTTTACCTGCACGCCCACGACCTCGAGCCGCGCTCAACTTCTCGAGCAGCTCCGGGCCGGAAATACCTATCTAGCGCGCAGGGCCACACTCGAGCCTCGAGTTCGCACTGAAGCAGGAGATGCCGAGTTGGGCAGCGTGCAGCCAAAGGGAACCTGGACGCTCGAGCTGCGCTGGAAGGGCGTTCCTCTGGGGTCGGAGCTACACGTCATTGCAGACGGACAGCGCGAGATTTTTCCGCTCGAGCTGGAAGGCCAGTGGACTCGAGCGGTTGAAGTCGAGCGGTGGCTGCACTTTGAAATCTGGCGCTCGGATGGCGAACTTGAACTGCTGACCAATCCAGTGTTCGTGGAGCGCAGCCCACACTCGCAGGGTTCCACCTGACGTTTACCAGGACGCGCTGAACACTTCCCTGACACGGGCGGGTTAACCTCACCGGGTTATTTGAATTTTACTGCTCAAACGGTTTAAGCGCGCAACCCCCCGGAGGTCCCTTGATTCGGCTCGAGCACGTCACCCACCGCTACGCCAATGGCACGCCCGCCCTGCGGGACATCAATCTCGAGTTCGACTCGAGCCGCCTGACCGTGCTCATCGGGCCGTCGGGGGCGGGCAAGAGCAGCCTGATTCGAACTATCAACGGCTTGGTGAAACCGAGTGAGGGCACGGTCACGGTGGACGGCGTGCAGCTCACCCGCTCGAGCGCGGCCACCACCCGCGCAGTGCGCCGCTGTATCGGCATGGTGTTTCAGGGCTTCAATTTAGTAAAGCGGCTTTCGGCGCTCGAGAACGTGCTGCTGGGGCGGCTGGGGTACATGTCGAGTTTTTCGAGCACTTTTAAACTGTATTCAAAGGCGGACCGTGAGCTGGCCCTGAATCTGCTCGAGCGGGTGGGCATCGCCGACCAGGCGTGGCAGCGGGCTGACACGCTCTCCGGGGGCCAGCAGCAGCGGGTCGCCATTGCACGCGCTCTGGCCCAGCAACCCAAACTGATTTTAGCCGACGAACCCATCAGCGCCCTGGACCCGGCCTCGAGCGAGGCGGTGATGGGCTTACTCGTAGACATCCAGCGCCGAGACGGCATCGCGGTGATTGCTAACCTGCACCACCTGGACGCGGTGCGCCAGTACGCCGACCGGGTGATTGCGCTCAAAAAAGGGAAGGTCGCCTTCGATGGACCTCCGCTGGCGCTCGACCAGGCCACTACCGACGACCTCTACTTTGGCGAGAGCCAGACCCCTTTGAATGCTCCCGCCACGCTTTATCCCACTGAACCTCGGTCCGAAGCCCTCGCGTCCTAGTTCTGAAGCTAGTTCTGAATTCAGAATAGGCGTCCTTTTCGCTCGAGCGCACCGTTTCTACTTCGCTTGAGCCACCTTCAAAAGAGGTTTACCATGAAAAAGATTTGATGCTGGCCGCCCTGACCGCTGGTCTCTCCACCGTCTCCTCCGCCCAAACCGTGAACAAGATTGGCTGGCCCAGCGAACTCAAATTCGGCGTGATTCCGGTCGAGGGAAGCAAGGACGCCACCGTGCGCTACAAAGTGCTGGTGGATTACCTGAGCAAAACGCTGGGCATTCCGGTCAAGTTCAGTGTGGGCGCAGATTACGCCGCCGTCATCGTGGCCATGGGCAGCAAGCAGGTGGACATCGCCGAATTCGGTGCGGCCAGCTACATCAAGGCGGTGGACCAAGGCAACGCCGAAGCTTTTGTGCGGGCCAATCAGATTAAGGGCGGCCTGGGTTATAACAGCATCATGATTGTCAAGGCCAGCAGCGCCATCAAGACCGAGGCCGACGCCAAGGGCAAAACTTTTAGCTTCGTGGACCCCAATTCGACCAGCGGCTACCTGGTGCCCCTCGTTCACATCTACAACGACCTCAAGAGCAAGCCCGAGGAGTACTTCTCCAAAGTGATTTTTGCGGGCAGCCACGAGGCCAGCATCCTGAGCGTGGCCAACGGCAAGACCGACGTGGGCGTGACCAACAACCTCGACTACGACCTGGTGCTCGAGAAAGGGGCCATCAAGAAAGACGAATTGCGGGTGCTGTGGACCTCGAAGGTGATTCTGGTAGGCCCTATCGCGTGGCGCAAGGACCTGCCCGAGAGCTTCAAGACCGCGCTCAAGGACGCGTTTTTAGGCTTCAAGGACGCCAAGGGCCTGGACGATATGAACATCAAGGGCTACGTGACCTCGAGCGACGCCGACTTCAACCCCACCTGCGACGTGGAGAAGATTAAGGCCGAGCTGACCGGCAAGAAGTAAGAATTTTTGGGGCGGGGAGGCGGACAGGCCCGATAGGCGGATAGGCCCGGTAGGTGCCGCTTTGTCCAAGAAGTGCCGATTTGTCCAAGACATGGGGTACAGGGGGGATAGGGAGCAGGGGGATAGTAAAATCGCTCGAGCCTCCTCAACAAAGCTCGAGTGATTTTGGGCAAATCACAATTTGTCCCCGCCCCCCAAATCCCCCACCCCCCAAATCCCCATTCCCGACACTCAAAAACACAACAAGAGACTCAAAAATATCCCGTTCGAGGAACCCTATGCTCAGTGCCACCCCGCAAAAATCGCCCAGCCTGATTCCGCCTGCCCAGGTCCGTTCAAAACAGAACTGGAACCGGGTGATGTGGGTTCTGCTGGCGCTGACCTTGTTCTGGGCCACCTTTGGCTCCGAAATCAGTTTGCCTGCGCTGTTTTCGGGTGTGGGCGAGAGCTACTCATACCTGTTCGGCAAGCCGGAGCGCCCCGGCAGCGGCTTTTTTCCGCCCGACCTGACCCGCTTTCCCGAATACCTCGAGCAGACCCTGCTCACGGTCAAGATGGCGGTGTGGGGAACGGCGCTGGCGGTGCTGTTCGGTATTCCGCTCTCGATTCTGGCCGCAGGCAACACCACCCCCAACGCGGTGGTCTACCAGCTCACCCGCCGCCTGCTCGACTTTTTACGCGGTCTCAACGAGTTTGTTTTAGCACTCATCTTCGTGGCTGCGGTGGGTCTGGGGCCGTTTCCCGGCATCCTGGCGCTGGCGGTTCACACCACCGGCATTCTGGCCAAGCTGTTTTCCGAGGGCATCGAGGGGGTGGACCCCGGTCAGATTGAGGCCGCGCAGGCCACCGGCGCGAACCGGATTCAGGTCTTCACCCACGCGGTGTGGCCCCAGGTGGTGCCACACGTCGTTTCGATGAGCCTGTACCGCTTTGAAAGCAACGTGCGGGCCGCCTCGGTGCTGGGCTTGGTGGGCGCGGGCGGCATCGGGTTTTACCTCACCGAAGCCATTCGCGGATTTGACAATAAAGCGGCCTGCACCATCATTTTGCTGATTTTAGCTAGCGTGTTTTTGGTAGATTTTCTGGGCGCGCAGTTGCGAAAGCGGTTGACTTGAGTTTTCGGTTCTCGGTTTTGACACCCCTCGAGAGGTCAGACGTCAGATTTCAGACACCAGAAAATTCCCTCGAGCGCAAACCCACTCGCTTACCCGCCCTGACACCCTGGCCTTAAACTCGAGACAAGAGGTACTGCCATGACCCACCCACTCACCACCCTGAACCGTGTTCCCGCTGATGTGATAAAAAACTTTGTGGACGATTTATTGCCAGACCTCGAACCCCACGGAATTCGGGTGCTCGAGAACCGCAACGGTCTGGTGATGCTGCCCGCGCAGGACACCGCGCAGGGCGCGACTTTTCACCTGGGCGAGGTGCTGGTTTCCGAGGCTAGAGTGCGGGTCGGCTCGAGCGAGGGGTACAGCGCCACGCTAGGCCGCGACCTCGAGCAGGCGCTGGCGGTGGCGCTGCTGGACGCGGCCCAGCGTGAGCAGGTTTTGCTCGAGCGCATTATGGGATTTCTCGAGCAACAGGGCCAACTTCAAGCCGCTGAGGACCACAAGTTATTGCGTAAAGTGCAGGCCACTCGAGTGCAGATGGAGACCTTCTGATGGGTGGGCTTCGCCCACCGCAAACGCCAAACGTCGAACGTCCTGTGCGTCCCAGACGTTTGACGTTTGACGTTTGCAGCGAGCAAAAGCGAGCCTTCCGTTGCAGCGAGCAAAAGCGAGCCTTCCGTGGAGAAGGAATCCACCCATGACCGACACCTTTCCGGTTCAGTCCGAACCCGAGGCTCGAGCGCACGACACCTTCACTGCGCTCATGAACGCGCTCTCGAGGCCGGGGCGCATCCGGGCGTTCTCGAGCGCGAACCCTTTTGAGGGTGTGAGTGAAGCGCTGCTCGACCTCGAGACCACTTTTTTTACCCCAGATAGCGCGCTCGATACGTACTGCCGCACTCTGGGCGCGCGCTTTGCCCTCCCCGAAAAAGTCGATTACCTGCTGTTCCCGGCGCTCGAGGAAGCTCAACTTCACCTGCTCGAGCACGCCTCCATCGGCACGCTGCTCTACCTGGACCAGTCGGCCACACTGGTGCTGGGCGCAAGTTTTGCAGGAGATTTGAGACTCAAACTCAGCGGACCAGGCGTTCAGTTCGAGGAGCACATCACGCCGGGTGGAGTTCCTCGAGCGTTCTGGACTTTGCGAAACCAGAAGGCCAGTTTCCCCCTCGGCTGGGACGTGATTTTGCTCGAGGCGGGCGGGTTGGGTTCTCGAGCGATGGGAATTCCGCGCAGCACAAAAGTTGAGGTGCTGTTATGACCCGAGCCGCGTACCGTGCGAAACGGGCGGCGAGCGGTCGCAGCCCTTACCCGCGTCCGCTGGGCGCGAGTCTTGCAGACTCGCTTGGAGGAGTGTAATGGCCTACGTCGCAGCCAGAGGCGGAGAGGACGCCATCCAAAACGCAGAATTGCTTTACCGGGACTTATTCGGGGGCGTTTCAATTGAGCGGGTTCAGGCGCTCGAGGACGCGCTTCCGTACTTACTCGACCGCATCATGGGCGAGGCGTCGCTGTACGCGCCGCAACTGGCGGCCCTGGCGCTGGCCCAGAGCGGCGGCGACTTGTACGAGGCGGTGCTGCTGCTGCGGGCGTTTCGCTCCACACAGCCCCGGCTGGCCTACGCTTTTCCGGTCAAGCTCGAGGAGTCGCTGACCGTGCGCCGCATCAGCGCGGCCTTCAAGGACATTCCCGGTGGTCAAACCCTGGGGCCGACCCTGGATTACAGCCACCGGGTGCTGCTGCTCGAGCACCTGAAAGAGGGCGCATCACCCCTGTCAGAAGCGCTCGAGGCCGAGACGGCTTATCCCCTGACCGCCGACTGGCTGCGAAAGGGCGGCTTGCTTCCCCAAATGCAAAACTCCCCCGTGAACACCCCCGAGGAGGTGGTGGATTTGCCCGACCTGACGCGCGAGCCGCCGCAGTACCCGGTGCCGCGTGGGATGCGGCTTCAAACCCTGAGCGGACACCGGCGGCGTGTTGGCCCTGAGCTACGCCAACATGCGCGGCTACGGCACGGTTCACCCGACGGTGAATGAAGTGCGGCTGGCCTATGCCGAGGTGGTGTTGCGCCATCCCATTACGGGCGAGGCCTTCAGCGCGGGCCGGGTGCGGGTGTCTCAGGCCGAGATAGTCAGCAAGTTCACTCGTACAGGACAAAGTGACCTCGAGCTGGGCATGTGCGCCACGCTGGGCTGGAACGAAACCAAGCTCATTGCCGGAGCCATGCTGGACGTGGCCATGAACACGGCGACATGCTCGAGCGCGAACTCGAGCCGCGCCCAGGAACCCTCTTTCCGGTGGAAATCGCGCTGCAAGAACTTGACAAACGTCTGGTGTGCAACGGCATCACCACCGCCTACGCCGCCGTGGCGCTGGCCGACGGGCCGGGTTTACGGAGTGAGGACCGCGCCAGGGAGCTGATTTCGGCCATCTGGCAGCACCGCGACCTGCTCTCGGTCGAGATGTTGGTCCACGCCCGTTTCGAGGTGACGATGCCCGCTGCCGTGCGAATGGTCTCCGAGCTGCTCAAGGTAGGCCAGATTCAGATGGTCTCCCTGATGGACCACACCCCCGGTCAGGGCCAGTTCCGCGACCTCGAGACCTACACCAACTACATGACCAAATGGCTTGGTGGGGACCGGGAGAAGGCCGCTCAGTCGGCTCGAGCGGGCCTGGAGCGCCCCACCTCCTGGGACGTGGGGCACGAGGTGGCCCGCTACGCCCGCGAATACGGCGTTCCGCTGGCCTCGCACGACGACGACACGCCCGCCAAGGTGGACCTGATGCACACTCTAGGAACGAGCATCGCCGAGTTCCCGGTCACGCTCGAGGCCGCCCAGCACGCTAAAGCTCGAGGGATGTGCGTGCTGATGGGCGCGCCCAACGCCCTGTGCGGCGGTTCGCACTCGGGCAATCTGAGCGCCAAAAGTGCGCTCGAGGCGGGGGTTTTAGACGGTCTAGCGGCGGATTATCACCCGGCCTCGCTGCTGCAAGCGGCCTTCAAGTTCGCTCGAGATGGCCTCGTTTCCCTGCCAGACGCGGTAAATCTGGTCACGCGCAACGTTGCTCGAGCCGCCAATCTGACCGACAGAGGCTCGCTCGAGGTGGGACTGAAAGCCGATTTGACCGCGCTCGAGGACGGCCCTTTCCCACGGGTGCGCGGGACCTGGCGCTCGGGTCAATTGTTGTTTGGCGATGGGGTGCTGCTGCACCATCTGGGACAGGCAGTTCAGGGGGAGCAGAACAGGACTACACCGAGAGAAGTCGCCTCACCTCAAAGCACGTCCCGGTAGGCATCCTCGAGCGTCAGACGCAGCGGTGGACAGTTCAGCTCAAGTGCGTCCTGGCCCTCGAGCACGTCGTAGCGCCATCCTCCGTCTTCCAAACGGCGGTATACCTCGAGTCGTCGCAGGTCCTGCGAGACCAGCACATAAGTCTCGAGTGAGGCTAGGCGGCAGTAGTTGTAGAGTTTTTCGCCCTTGTCAATGTGACCAGTGCTGGGCGAGAGCACCTCGATGAGCAGGCAGGGAAACTGCTTGAAGTAGTTTTCGGTGTCCTCGGGGTCGCACGTCACCATCACATCCGGGTAGTAGAACAGCTCGAGGTCGGCTCGCACCTTCATGTCGCTCTGATACACGCGGCAGGGCGTGCCTCGAGCGGCTGAGAGCAGGGTCGCGGCAATATTCAGGCTGATGCGGTTATGCGCGTCACTCGCGCCTGCCATCGCAAACACGCTGCCGCTGGCGTATTCGTGGCGTACTTCGCTGTGCTGTTCACCCTCGAGATAGTCTTCGACCTTCAGAAAAGGAACGCGCTCGGCCTGGGTCATGCCCTCAGTTTACGTCTCCGCCCTCACGCCGACCACCCCTGGCATACACACCAACAGCCGATATCTCCCCTCGAGCACGCTTCAAACGCCCTTTGACCGTCTACCAACTATTTTTATACCGTGATTTACTTCCCGCAATCCCTCCTGAACGGGTTGCCGCTCGAGGCCGACCTAGACAGCTTCCTGCTCGAGTTCCTGTGCATTTCGAGCGCTGTGGGTGAAGAATACCCCAAGGTCTACCCCCCTTGCATATGACAAATCCAGCCCGCTCACGAGACCTCAGTCTGACATGGGGAACTTAACTTGAAAGGCGCAAAACATCGCGCTCAAAAGTCATGCGGCACAATTCATTCACGCGAGCACCATCTCGAGGGAGCACCATGCAAAACGCACTTCAAGGGCAGGGACGTCGCAAGTCAACCGTGGGTTTACTCATCACCGCCGCACTGGTCGGTGGCCTCGCGCTGGCGGCGGGTTCGTTCTTCTACGGCTCGGTGGGACCGCAAGCAAACGGTACCGGCGTGCTGCCCAACGCCTGGGTGGTGACCCCGGCGGGCCTGAGCACCGAGATTGGAGACCGCCCCATGAACCTGGCGACCTCGCCCGACGGCCACTTTATCGCGGTGAGCAACAACGGTCAGGGCGTGCAGAGCCTGGCGCTGTACGACACCTACACCAACCGGATGGCCCAGAGCATCCCGTACAACGCGCCCGAGTCGCTGTATGTGGGTCTGGCCTGGAGTGCGGACGGCAAAACCCTGTTCGCCTCGGCGGGCGGCAACAACAAGATTCGGGTGTACAGCTTCGACGGTAAAACCCTGCTCGAGGGCGCACCCATCGTGCTCGGAGACTCGAGAACCCCCATCTACCCCGCCGGACTGGCCTTATCCTCCGACGGCAAAACCCTATACGCCGTGCTGAACCTGGGCAACAGTGTTGCTGCGATAGATTTGACCAACCGCTCGAGCCTGAACGTCAAATACATCAGCTTTGGCGACCCGGCCAACCCCAAGGCCATCGGCACCCTGCCCTACATGATGGTGCTCTCGAGCGACGGCAAAACCCTTTACACCTCGCACTGGGGCGCAAAAGCGGTCTCAGTGGTGGACACCGCGACCTTGAAAGTGACCACCCTGGTCACGGTGGGCGACCACCCCAGTGGCCTGACCCTTGCCCCAGACGGCAAAACCCTATTCGTGGCCAACGCCAACTCGGACACCGTGAGCGCCATTGACACCTCGAGCAATGCGGTGCGCGGCACGGTGGCCCTCGCACCCTACGCCAATGCCCCGATGGGTTCGATGCCTAACGCGGTATCGGTCACGCCCGACGGCAAAACCCTGTTGGTCGCCAACGGCGGCAACAACGATGTGGCCGTGGTCGATGCCTCGAGCCTCAAGGTCATGGGCTTGGTGCCCACGGCGTGGTTTCCCAGCGCCCTGACGACCTCGAGCGACGGCAAGTTCATGTTCGTGGCCAACATGAAGGGTCTGGGCGCTGGCCCCAACCCGCGTGGCCCGGTTCCCGGCAAGCGCAACCCTGCCGAGCAGTACATCGCCGCTCTGGGACGGGGTTCGCTGCAAGCGGTGGAGATTCCCGCCTCGAGCGACTTGGCGACCTACACCGCCCAAGTGGTCAAAAACAACGGCTTTGACGAGATGCAGGCCAAGCTGACCCAGGCTCCCTCGAGCACCGCCGAGCAACCCGTTCCGCGCCGGGTGGGCGACGCCAGCCCTATCAAACACGTCATTTACGTGCTCAAGGAAAACCGCACCTACGACCAAGTGTTCGGCAGCCTCAAAGAAGGCAACGGCGACCCCGCGCTCGAGCTGTTCGGCCCCGATGTGACGCCCAACCAGCGCGCTCTGGCGCTCGAGTTCGGGCTGTTCGACAACTTCTACGCCGACGCCGAGGTGTCCGCCGACGGTCACAACTGGACTATGGGCGCTGTGGCCACCGACTACACCCAGAAGAACTGGCCCGCCAACTACTCGGGCAGAGGCCGCGACTACGACTTTGAGGGTGGCTCGAGCGCCCCTGCGCCTTCGGGCGGCTACCTGTTCGACTACGCCAAGCGCGCCAACCTCAATTACCGCTCTTACGGTGAGTTCAACGACTTCGCCAGCCAGGTACCCAACGTCAAGCCCGCCGCTTTTGCCACCTCGCTCGAGGGCCGCCTCTCGCCTACCTTTCCCGGCTATGACATGAGCATCTCCGACCAGGTGCGATTTGAAGCCTGGAAAAAAGAGTTCGACGCTTACGTTTCCGATGGCAAACTGCCGCAGCTCAGCGTGGTGAGATTGCCTCGAGACCACACCAACGGCACGCGGGCGGGTTCGCCGGTGCCCGCCGCTTACGTGGCCGACAACGATTTGGCGCTGGGCAAACTGGTCGAGGCCGTCTCAAACAGCCCCTACTGGAAGGACACCGCGATTTTCGTGCTCGAGGACGACGCGCAAAACGGTGCCGACCATGTGGACGCGCACCGGATGCCCGCACTGGTCATCTCGGCCTATTCCAAGCGCGGGGTGCGCGACCATACCCAGTACAGCACCAGCGCCATGCTGCGGACCATCGAACTCATTTTGGGCCTGCCGCCCATGACCCAGTTCGACGCGAGCGCGACCCCGATGGTCGCCGCCTTCCAGAACACCCCCGACCTGAAGCCCTATAAGGCGCTGACCCCCAAGCAGCCGCTGGACCAGTTGAACACGGCGGCGTCGTTTGGCAGCGCTATTTCGGCAAGGCTCGACCTCTCGAGGCCGGACCGCGCCGACGAACCCAGCTTCAACCGGGTCATCTGGGGTTCGGTCAAAGGGGCGGGTGTGCCGATGCCCGCTCCAGTGAGTGGGATGCGCTCAGCCGCCCTGAAGAGTGCCGACGAGTCTTACCGCCTGAGCCGCTTCAAAGCACAGGCCGCTCAAAAGTTTCAGGCCAAACTGCTGAACCAGGTACAGCCGCTCGATGCGGGCGGTTTTGGCGACGGTAAATAAAATCCTATTTACTCTAGGCGGAGCCGTGCGGCTCCGTCTTTTTCGCTCGAGGATTCCCAGCATGAACCTGAAAAATACCCTGCTCATCGGCCTAATCCTCTCCCTGAGCGCCAGCGCCCAGAATTCCCCCTCTCGAGCAGGTTGGCCCACCGAGCTGCGCTTCGGGGTGATTCCGCTCGAGGTGTCTAAAGAAACCAAGGCCCGTTTCGCACCGCTGGTCAAGCACCTCGAGAAAACCCTGAAAATGCCAGTTAAGCTCTCCATCGGGGCCGACTACGCTGCGGTCATCACCGCCATGCAGTTCGGCAAGCTCGAGCTGGCTTACTTCGGGCCGGGCGCGTATGTGCTGGCCGCCGACCGGGGCATCGCTCAGGCGTTTGCGATGGAGAACACCCTGGAATCGGGAACCGGGGATTTTTCGTACATCGTCACCAAAGCCTCGAGCAAGATTAGAACCCTTCAGGACGCCACCAAAGCCAGTTTTGCCTTTGTGGACCCCAACTCGACCAGTGGCTACCTCTTGCCGATGCGACACTTTTACGTGGACCTCAAGCTCGAGCCGCAAAAGTTTTTCTCGCAGGTGGTGTTCAGTGGTTCGCATGAGGCCAGCATCGAGGGTCTGGTCGAGGGGACGTTTGATGTGGCCGTGACCAGCGGTCACGAGGTGGGGGTGGCCATCCGGGACAAAGAAATTCGCGGTTGGCAGGACCTGCGGGTGCTGTGGAAGTCTGCGGCCATCCCCACCGCGCCGCTGGCTTACCGCCAGGATTTACCTCAGTCGTTCAAAACAGCCCTGCGCGACGCGATTGTGAACTTCAAAGACCCGAGCGCACTGAAGGTGATGCAGCTCAAGGGGTTCGCATCAGCCCAGGACATCGACTACAGCGGGGTCCGCGAGCTGACGCAGTTTCAAAAAACTCTGAAAAAATAGACCCTTATCTTCCTCACTTCTCCCACGGCAGGGGTGAGTCTCCCGAGGACCGTGGTTCACCGTGTGCAAGGGCCTCGAGCTGACACAACGTCTTTAATGTCATGATACTGTCAGGAGAAATGCCACCGCACCGTTATTGGAGTCTGACGTGACCGACGATTTGAAACAGCTCGAGACCCACTGGGAAGCGCTCGAGCGGGGTGAGGAAGGGGCGGTTCACGAGGTCCGCAAGCTCAGCCGTCAGGCCGGAGCGGTGTTAGGGGCGCTCGAGGCTCCCAAGAAAATTCAGAGGGCCTGGAGGGCACTGCGCCGCGCGGTGGCCCCCCAGCGGCTTCGAGTGGACGGCGGGGAGGGCTACTTTACGGTCTCGCAATTTGAACACGATTTCGTCAAACAGCTCCAGCGGTCGAGCATCACCCACCAGGAACTTGCGGTACATCCACCGGGTGATGCGGAAGGTTTCAAATTTGTCGAACATCCCATAACTCAGATGATTTAAAATCAACTTTTGGTGCTTGTAAAGGGTCATTTCCCGACGGGCATAGCGTTTCAAATCTCGAGGAACACCCATACCGATTTGGCGAGCCAGGGTTCGGAGCACCACATCAGGTACCTCTAATGGAGACTCG